>Ga0209698_10000015_pt1 | contig 145918 bp, 146 predicted proteins | sample LitLauG_LLR_2012_FD_187203 | JGI IMG/M metagenome (GOLD analysis project Ga0209698, IMG submission 187203) | Freshwater sediment microbial communities from Pennsylvania, USA - Little Laurel Run_MetaG_LLR_2012 (SPAdes) (version 2) | ecosystem: Environmental > Aquatic > Freshwater > Creek >... | reverse complement strand
AAGCCCGCCGGACCCAAAACCATGGCCACCGGCCTCACCCGTTTCGACGCAATACGCGAGGGTTGGGAAATGAAAAAAGATGTGTGACTCCCTTAGGTCGCTGACCGCGCTCTCACCACGGCCCCCTGCGCTTGCGGGAAAAGCGCTATCGCGCTCAACGCGGTCGGCGACCGCGTCTGCAATGCCCGCCTCGCCCGACCGGCCCCCGCCGCCAAATTTTCGCCAAGCTTTTCCAAGCTTTCCACCAAGGATTTCCAAGCTTTCCGCCAAATTTCTCCAAGCTTTTTGCCAAGAATTTCCAAGGAAATTCTTGGCGGTTTTGTGAGATATCAAGGGTTTGATGGTCAAGATCGGCAAACTATCGCGCATTCGAGAATTCCGGTTCCAACATCCCATCCTTTTTGTCATTCCCGACAGGCCGCAGGTCTGATCGGGAATCCAGGGGCGCTCGCGCCATTCTGAATTCCCGGTCACCTCCGCGCGACGCTGGGAATGACAACGAAATGATCGAGCGTCAGAATTATAACGCTAACACAAATTCTGAATATCACAAGGCGTTGTTTCGCGAATTGGGGATCATGATCGTGGTACGTTCGATCGCCGAGGGGGTTTTGCCGGGGCTCGGCAAGGTCCGCTACTGGGCCTGACTTGCAGTTACGGCGAAAGAAGTTACAAATACATTATAGCGCAGTGCAGTATATATTTCAAGACAACACTAGGAGTCGTCATGCAGATAGTGAATCTTTCGTGTGGCGATCAAGTTGCCCAGTGTAAATCCTATCTTGCTACTGTAGTACTGCCGATAGTTATCATTGACTCTGAGGGAATCCCTCAACCGATCGGCACGGCGTCTATCGTGGCTGTGGTGGACCGGCAGATTCTGATTCTTACAGCGAAACACAATATCGACCATATTAGGAAAGTTGATCAACCGTACGGAGATGGAACCCATCCGTCTATGCCGGATATTTTTCGGCGGTCATTGCCCAACGATTACGTTACAAAGAATACTCAATGCTACTTGGTATTTCCGACCAAGGGAGAATGCAAGTATGCGGCCATTCATCGTGCAGCATATAATCCGGATTTCGATATTGCCATTGCCGGTTGCGTTCTACCTGAAGGTATAGATCCGCCCAAGCCGTTAGCGATTGATACCGATCCTCCACACATCGGTATAACTGGTCTGGCGACTGGCTATGGTGATATGACCGCACGCGCCTATGCTGGCGAGGATGAGAATTCGACGCATGACCGGTGGGAGTTCGAGGGTAAGTTGTTGGCAGAGCATTGCCAGGTAATTGAGGTGAGCCCGCATGGTAGTACGGTATTACGATCACCATGCTTTCAAATAAATGTACCTATCCACTCCGGGATGAGTGGAGGCCCAGTGATCCATTTTCTAGACCACGGGACTGCAGCAATATATGGTCTCCTGACTGCGGACGAATCGGGTAATCCTAGCCGGCCGGGCGAATCAAATGGCGCAAGAGCGTTGGCCTCTGCCCTTTGGATTTCTGTTTCATTATCAATGCCGATTGAACGCGCAAATCGAACAACGGAAGAATGGACTTTGCTCGATCTCATTAGAAAGGGGATAGTTAAAAACTTAGGGACAGTGGATTTCAAATTAAACCGCACTCGAGATGGGCGCATCGACGTAATTCCGCAGGTTAATAACAATGCTGCGGAGTGACTATCTTCCCTTCGCACATAATTCGGTAATTGCCAGCGTGTCGCGGATGGGCCGATACACGGACTGACGCGAGCGGCACACTATCTCTTCGCCGCGCAATAGAGCGCTTGGCAGCCCTGTCCACAGCCATCCGTGCCGAAATGAAAAGGGCCACGCGAGCGGCCCCTTCCCCCAAACGCCCCCCTACATCCCCGGCACCGGCATGATCTCCGTCACCTCGATCCAAGCGCCGGGCATTTGCAGGTGCGGCATGTCCTTGCCGAAAATCTTTGTCGCCGCATCGGCCGATTCAGCCTGGACTATCGAATAGCCTCCGACCCCGTTTTTGGCGTCGGCGGCTCCCTTCGCGTCGACCCGCTTGGTCTTCCCCAAAGGCGCTCCGCCATCGACGAACGAGGCTTTGTGAGCGCCCATCCACTTCATCCAGGCGTCCATCCCCTGCTTCTGCTGCTCCGGGGTGGTGTTCATCATCCTCGCGAACGTGGCCTGGTCGGCCATGTACAAAACCAGAAACTTTTTCATCCGATGATCCTCCTGCTCACGAGAACGAAGCGACAAAAGTTTGCTACAGGCGCCGTATGATTTTTCTGTGACTGTCGACAGTCACAAATTGCGGAAAGTCGGTCCCGGATCTGGCGTCGCCCTGCGCCGCGGAGCAAGCTGCGACATGAGGCGTATCATGTTGCCAGGCACCGCTTTGGGTATCATGGTCAAGGACATATCCCCACCTTGGAACCTCAGGCGTGACGAGCCACCGTCTTCTCGATCCCGACGAAGCCTGGCGGCGGCTCGAGACCCGGCTTGGGCGGCTGCACGCGCGGCTGCGCCTTGGCATCGAGCGCGAGCACGAAGCCCAGGCGTTCGGCCAGGGGCTGACATTCCTGCACATCGAAAACATGCCGCTGATGCAAGCGATGATCGAAGCGGCGCTGCGCGTGACCGGGACCTATTGGCGGGGGCGCGCGAACGCGGGCAAGGTGCAACTCACGCGCAACGTGGTGCGCCTCCCGCATCTGCCTGAGGCGTTCGAGGACTTCACGATCCTGCATTTAAGCGATCTGCACGCGGATATGAGCGGCCCCGCCCTGCTGCGCGTTGCCGAACTCTGCTGCGGCCTCGACTATGATCTGTGCGTGCTGACGGGGGATTATCGCGCGCTGACCTACGGCGATTTCCAGCCCTGCCTCGAAAGCATGGCGCGCCTTCGCGACGCGCTGCATGGCGACATCTATGCGGTGCTCGGCAACCATGATTCCATCGCGATGGTTCCCGATCTGGAAGCGCTTGGCATTCGCATGCTGCTCAACGAACTGGCCGTGATCAAGCGCGCGCCGGCCACGCTCTATCTTGCCGGGGTGGACGATGCGCATTTCTACCGCGCCGACAACATCGAAAAAGCCGCGGCGGACATTCCGGAAGATTGTGTCTCGATCCTTCTCTCGCATACGCCGGAGATCTATCGACAGGCCGCGCATGCGGGGTTCGATCTGATGCTGAGCGGACATACGCACGGCGGCCAGATCTGCCTGCCCGGCGGCATTCCGATCATCCTCGAAGCCGATCTGCCGCGCGCGTTCGGGGCCGGCGCGTGGCGGCATGCGGATATGGCGGGTTATACGTCGGTTGGCGCGGGGTCGTCGGTCGTGCCGGTGCGCTTCAACAACCGCCCGGAAATTACCCTACACCGGCTGGCGCGCGGCGCGGCCTCAGTAGGGCCGGTCGCGCAGGCGGAGGGCGAACAGCAGCCGCGACAGCGCCAGCTCGCCGACGAAGAACGCCAGCACGATGGCGACAACGTCGATCAGATCGAGCGATAGATAAATGCCGCAAACAAGCGTCGGCAGAAGCGATTCAGGAACCTGATCGAGGCCGAGCGCCATGCTGCTTGGCGCGAGGCCGAACCGCCGCTTGGCGAAGGAGGAGGCGCTATCGCCCGCCATGGCGGAGGCGCCCGCGAGCGCGCCCAGTTGCCAGGGAAGGCGGATGATTGCGGCGGCGCAGGCCGCAAGAAGCACGGCTCCGACAAGGCCGCGCCAGGTCTTGGAGCGCCCGAGCAATGGCCGCCCGTCGGAAGCGATCAATCCGCCGTCGATCGGATAGGCCAGGCGGGCGCCCAGGAGCCGCTTGAACAGGACCGGCGCGCCGTTCGCGACAACGATCAGCAACAGGCTTTGAAGGATCGCTGTGGCGTGGAGCGCCATTGCCTAGGCCGCCATCCCTCGATCCGCCGCCGCTACGCGACCCGCCAGTATCGCGACAATGCCCAGAAACAGCGCCAGGGTGACGAAGGTGACGCGGAAGCCGATGTGTTCGGCTGCGAAGCCGATGGTCGAGGGGGCGACGAGGATGCCGGAATAGCCGATCAGCGTGACCAGCGAAATGCCGGCGCCCGGCGACAGGCCGGGCTGGTTTCCGGCCGCGGAGAAGGCGATCGGCACCATGTTGGCGATGCCAAGGCCCGAGACGGCGAAGGCGGCGATGGCCAGCTGCGCATTGGGCGCGAGGCCGCCGGCCAGCAGGCCCGCGGCGGCGATGAGGCCGGAGACGCGCATTGTCGCCACGGCGCCAAACCGGTTGCGCACGGCGTCGCCCAAAAAGCGCATGAGCGCCATGGCGCCGGCGAAGAACGAATAGGCGAGGCCGCCGACGGCGATGTCGGCGCCGAGCTCCTTGCCAAGATAGAGCGCCGCCCAATCGAGCACCGCGCCCTCCGGGATCATGCAAAACAGCGCCATGAGGCCGAGAAGATAGATCGCCAGGCCTTTGGGCCAGACATATTTGGGTTTTTGCCGGCGCCCCGCGTGATGATGCGCCTCGGTGATGAGGGATGGCGTCGCTGCCAGCAGAAGCAGTAGCGCAAGTCCGCCGGTGATCAGAACATGCACTGCGGCGCCATAGCCAGCGATCAGCAGGCCGCCGGCGCCGGCGCCGATAAACCCGCCCAGACTCCAGAATCCATGCGAGGACGACATCACCGCCCGGTCGAGGCGCCGCTCGACTTCGACCGCGTTGGCGTTCATCGCCACGTCCATCGAGCCGATGCTCGCGCCGAAGAGCGCCAGCGCGGGAATGGCGAGCGCGATCGTGGGGGCAAGGACGACGAGCGGCAGCATGACGCAGGCGACGATGCCAAACGCGACGACGGTGCGGCGCGAGCCGAAATGGTTGATGAGCCAGCCAGTCCATGACATCGACGCGATGGCGCCGGCGCCCATCAGCAGGATCAGCAGACCAAGCGTAAACTCGGTGATGTGATGGCGCGACAGCATCAACGGAATCTGTGGCGCCCACGAGCCGATCAGAAAGCCGTTGATCAGAAACATCGCTGCGACGGCGTACCGCCCGCGCGCGGCAGGGGAGTCGGCGCCGAGGAGCGCGGTCGTCATTCGTCAGACCCTTTGGCCGCGCGTCTCTGCTTTGTGGCAAGCGGGTCAGGCTTTAAAGCAGTGCGATTCGATAGAATCAGTTCTTGATACCACGATCGCAATTGAGCCTCTCAACGTGCAAACGGCGTTTCGTCAATGGCGGGCGGCGCGACGCCGCGCAGAGTCCAGAGTCGGCTTTGTGGCTCATAGTCAGCACAATGCCAAGTCAGCAATCTCACTCATCGCCAAAGCTTTTTTGCGATGCCACGGGTTCTCTCGTGTGGCGGAATGAAACCATCCGGAATCGAACCGCCGCAGCAAAAACACAGTCGACCGATTCAGCACCGCCGAATGCGCAATTCCGCCCCGCCAACTCAGATTACGGAGATGTAAACGCTCGCGGACGCGCGTGCGATCCGACACGACGTCAGCAGACGGTTCTGTGCACCCCTGTCAGCGCTGGTCCGCTACGAGCGCTCCGAAGCCTCGTCGGCGAGCCTGCTCGAGTAGCCACGTCTCGATCCCATTGGCGTCGGTGTAATGGCTGATTCCTTGGCCGTCTCGGACGGTCACCACGCCCTTCATTACCACCACCTCGGATGGCAATTGCGCCTCTCCTGCGTCATTGATGATATGGAAGCCCCGGTAGCCGAGATCACCCATTGCTGGCGGTTGTATGATCGCCGAGAGTCCCTGAAGCCGTCTGACAAGTTCTTGTTCCTCGTCAGCGGAAATGGTCCATGACGGGTCTGGCCGGCCACTGAAGACTTGGAGTGTCACAAGCACGTGTCGTGAGACCTTTCGTGACGAATCTGCCGCGGCGGCGGCCGGATTGCTCCCTAGGTTCGCAGCCGCGACCGCCGCCAGCGCAAAGGCGAGGGCAACAACAGGTAATCGATTGTTGCGTGTCAATCTCCTTCGGTCCCCCGCCAATATAGCCGCTCAGTTCACGTGCATACCCACCGGTGAAAACCGATACCCACAGAATATAGTGTAAGGGCCGCGTGCACAGTTCTGCGGGTTGAGATTCCCCCCTATGATTCGATTCAGGCTGTCCCAGTTTCGGGCCGCAGTTCCGCCGGGTTTATGTCCCCAGAATCCGTTCGAATGCAGCCGATACCAATGATAGTCATTGCCCGGCCAGATCACGAGGGCGACATTCTTATTCGGTCCCGAACAAGTAGCACGGCAGCCGTCCCAGTTAGCAGCTGACGCCACATTTGCGCATTGCATAACGTTGTTGGGATGGCCTGAAATTCGCCCCGGCTGAGCAAACGTATTGGACCGGTAGTTCATCGCGTAGTTGTAACAGTTGTTGTAAGGTTGAACGTTCGGTACGTTCCAGAATCCAGGATTGTAGGGCGTGTTATGGATGACGCAAGCAGCCGCAGCGGAGGCGATCTGCGCATCGGGGGGAGTTTGCATTTCGCTGGCACCGCTGATCTGGCTGGCTACGTGCTCGAGAACCGGGTCATCGACCTGTCCCGCGGCAGTGGTTAAGAGCCACTTCTGCGCATCTCCGACCTCTTCGGTGCTGAGTGGCTGCACCAGTTGCTCATGGTCCGGGACGATGCCTCCAAGGGAGCCGGAGGTAATCCGGAAGGTGTCCGGCAGTCCAGCGGCAGCCGCAGTTTCATCGTCGTCGGAGGCCATCGACACAATGTAGCCACGGAAACCGAGGTGGCCTTCGTTCTCATGGACTGCGGACACTGCTTTGCTCGCGACCCGGCTGATAAGCTCGCGTTTGTCCTTGTCTGACAAGGTCCAGGACGGGTTCGGACGTCCGGAAAATACGTCTAGAGTCACAATCATGTTACCCTCCTCAAACCGTACTCGGAACACCTCCCATGATAACCGCGTCGACCCACCTGCACCACCCCCCAACGCGAGGGGATGGTCGAGGGAGGCAGCATCGCGCCGGCGCTGTGCGGACGGCGCGGCGCTCATCCGTCCGCGGTTACGGTTTGCTTAGCTGAGGCGGTGGAGAGCCGGGAATCACTTCTTGTCAAACTCATTCACAAATGCGGCGGGGGTCACTGCGCGGCTTTTGAGATTGGCGGCGACGTTGCGGCGACGCGCGAGTCCTTCAGGCCGGCGCTGTGGTCGCGCGCGATGAACGTATAGACCGCCGGCGTGACGAACAGCGTGAACAACGTGCCGATGCTCATGCCGGCGAAAATCGTCAGGCCGATGTCGAAACGGCTGCGCGCGCCGGCGCCCGCGGCCAGAATGAGCGGCGTCATGCCGACCACCATCGCCGCCGTCGTCATCAGGATCGGGCGCAATCGCACCGCGGCCGCTTCCTCAATGGCTTCGCGCCGGGAATAGCCCTGCGTCTCCTGCAACCGGTTGGCGAAGTCGACCATCAGGATGCCGTGCTTGGATATCAGGCCGATCAGCGTGACCAGCCCGATCTGCGTGTAGATATTGATGCTGGTGGCGCCGATCACCCCGCCGATATTCAGGGGCAACAGCGCGCCGAACAACGCTGTCGGCAACGCGATCAGAATGATGATGGGATCGCGGAAGCTCTCATACTGGGCGGCCAGAACGAGATAGATGATGATGAGCGCGAAGATGAAGGCATAGACCAACGCATTGCCTTCCTGCTCATACTGGCGCGAGTCGCCCTGGAAGTCGTAGCTGAAGCCTTCCGGGAAGATCTCCTGCGACTTGGCCTTGAGGAAATCGAGCGCCTCGCCAAGCGTGCGGCCGGGAAACGGCACGCCCGACAATGTCGCCGAATTGAGCTGTTGGAAACTCGCGAGCGCATTGGGTTGCACCGTTTGCGTGACCGTCGCGACGGTGGAAAGCGGAACGAGCTCGCCGTTGCTGGTGCGGACTTCGTAGCGCGTCAGCCAGTCAGGGGTCAGGCGAAACTCGCGCGGCGCTTGCGGGATGACCTGGTAGCTGCGGCCATAGAGGTTGAACAAGTTGACATAATTGCCGCCGAGAATGGTCGATAGCGCCGAGCCGATATCCTGCATGTTCACGCCGATCCGGTTGGCCTTGTCGGTATCGATCTTGAACTCATATTGCGGCGTGTCGAATTTCAGATCGGTGTCGGTGAACAGGAACAGGCCGCTTTCGCTCGCCGCCTTCTGCATCTGCGCGGCGACATTCGCCAACGTGACGAAGTCGCCGGTCGATCGCATGACGAACTGCATCGGCGGCCCGCCGGTCGAGCCGGGCAGGGCGGGCGGCGAGAACGCCTGCACCTGGGCATTCGGAACGGCGAGAAACTTGGGCCCCAGCGCCTGCAGGACATCCTTCTGACTTCGGTTACGCTGATCCCATGTCTTGAGCAGGAAACCGCCAAATGCCGCGCGCACGCCGCCGAGCCCGTTGATCATGAAGACATGCGCGACCTCGGGCACCTCGCGCACCTTGGTGTAGAGCGTTTGCGTCGCCTGCTCGAGATAATCGAGATTGCCAAGCTGCGGCGTCTTGATCAGCGAGAACAGCACCCCCTGATCTTCCTCCGGCGCCAGCTCCTTCGGCGTCGAAGCATACATGATGCCGGTCAGGGTGAGGACGCCGGCCAGAATCAGCAGCGTCAACGCGCGAAAGTTCAGCGTGCTATGTAGGCGGCGTTTGTACGCGCGACGAAGCGCTGCGAACGAACGGTCGATGAACCGCCCGAACCGGCCCTGGTTGGTGTCGTGCCGCAGCAATAGAGAGCACATCATCGGCGAAAGCGTCAGCGCGATGAAGCCCGAAACAACCACGGCGCCGGCGAGGGTGAAGGCGAATTCGCGAAACAGCGCGCCGGTTACGCCGGAGACAAAGCCGATCGGCGCATAGACCGCGGCGAGGGTGATCGTCATCGCGATAACCGGCAGCGCGATTTCATGCGCGCCCTGGATGGCCGAGTCGAACGGCGTCATGCCGTCCTCGATGTGGCGATAGATATTTTCAACCACCACGATGGCGTCGTCGACGACGAGACCGATGGCCAGCACCAGCGCGAGCAGAGTCAGCAGGTTGATCGAATAGCCGAGCGCCAGCAGGGCAATCATCACTCCGACCAGCGACAGCGGAATGGTGACGATCGGGATGATCGTCGAGCGCAGACTGCCCAGAAACAGGAAGATGACGACGATGACGATGCCGCCCGCTTCGAGCAGGGTTTTTGCGACCTCGTAGATCGACGCGCGAATGAACTCAGTCGAGTCATAGGCGATGGTCGCCTGCAGCCCCGTCGGCAACTGCCGCTGAATCTCGGGAAATGCCGCGCGAACGCCGTCGATAACAGTAAGCGGATTGGCTTCCGGCGTTCCATAAACGCCGATGAACACGGCCTTCAGCCCATCGAACACCGACGAAGAATCCGAGCTTTGCGGACCCAGTTCGATTCTGGCGACATTGCCGAGGCGGATGAGCGCATCGCCGCGCGTGGCGACGACGAGCTGGCCGAACGCCTGGGCGCTGTCGAGCGAGGTCAGGGCGTTGACGCTGACCTGGGTGAAGTCGCTCTTGATTTCGCCCGCCGCGGTCGTAAAGTTATTGGCGGCGAGGGCGTTTCTGACGTCGGAGGGGGTGACGCCGAGCGCTGCCATGCGGGTCGGATCGAGCCAGATTCGCATCGCAAAATTCTGCCCGCCAAGAATCTGCGCATTGGCGACGCCGTTGATGGTCTGCAGCCTCGGCTGGACGACGCGCGTCATATAGTCGGTGATCTGCGACGGCGTCATCACTTTGGAGTTGAACGACAGGTACATCAGGGCGTAACCCTGCCCGGTCTGCTTGACGACGATGGGATCGTTGGCATCGCGCGGCAGCACGCCGCGCACCTGATTGGTCTTGGACAGAACATCGGCGACCGCGCGATCCGGATTAGCGTCGAGCCGCAGGTTCAAGGTGATGGTCGACACGTTCTGCTGGGAGGTCGACACCAGCGTGTCGATGCCCTCGGTGCTCGACACCGCCTGTTCGATGGGTGTCGTGATGAACCCCTTGATCAGATCGGCGTTGGCGCCGGGGTATGAGGTGGTGATGGTGATCGTCGTATTCGTCAACGCCGGATACTGGCGCACCTGCAGCTTCAGGCCGGCGACGGCGCCGATGAGCAGAATTAGCAGGCTGACGACGCTCGACAGCACCGGGCGACGTATGAACAGATCGGTAAAGCGGTTCATGAACGCGCACTCATGGCTTTGGCGTTTCTGCCGGCGGCTTCAGTTCGCCAGCGGGAGCGACTGTCACCGGCGAATTGGGCTGCAGCTTGATCTGGCCTGACGTGACGACTTCTTCGCCGGCGCTGACGCCTTCATCGATCGCCACGCGCTCGTCGCGGGTGGCGCCAACCCGAACGAAGCGGCGCTCAACGACCAGATCCGTTGGTTTGTCGGGCGTTGCCGCCTGCGCTTCGCCGGCCTTTGGCGGGGCCGGCTTAACGACGAAAATATTATCGCCATACAGGCTGAAGACGATCGCGGTGCGCGGCAGGGTCACCACCTGCCGCGCCGCGCCGGTGGTCACGACGAGATTGGCGAACATTCCAGGCAGCAGTTTGCGATCCGGATTGGCGAATTCGGCGCGCACAAGGACATTGCGGGTGTCCTGGCTGACCCGCGCGTCGATCGCCTTGATCTTGCCGCCGAACGTGCGGCCGGGGATCGCGTCGACCGTGAGTCTGGCGTCCTGTCCGACGCTGAGGAAACTGAGTGATTGCTCCGGCGTCTGGAAGTCGACGTACATCGGGTCGAGCTGTTGCAGGGTGACGATGCTGGTCCCCACCGGCAGGTATTGCCCGACATCGATCTTGCTGATGCCGAGCCGCCCGGCGAAAGGCGCGTTGAGCGCTTTCTGCGCAATGACAGCCCGCGTCCGCTGCACGGTGGCAGCCGCCGAATCGCGCGTTGCGATCGCCGCGTCGACCTGAGCCTTCGCCGTGTTGCCGCCGACGACCAGCGTCTGCTGGCGCTCAAGCGCGAGTTGGGCGTTCTTCAACTGGGCCTCGCCATTCTTCAAGTCGGCCTGTTCGACGGAATCGTCGAGATCGACCAGCGACGCGCCGGCGGCGACATCGTCGCTGGACTTGAAGTGGATCGCCCGCACCACGCCGGCGATCTGCGGCGCGATATCAATGCCTTGGTAGGCGCGCAGCGTGCCGATGGCCTGGAGTTGCGGCGGCCATTGTTCCGCCTTTGCCTCCTCGGCGGCCACCGCGGTCGGTTTGGGAGCGAACGCGGTGGCCAGAAAGCCCTTGGTCATATTGGGCACGATGTAGAACTGAAAATAGTAGAGCCCGCCAGCCATGCCGGCGAGGATCGCCAGCACCAGCACAAAAACCACCGGACGGCGCACCATCAGCGGCAACAGGCGCAAGATCAGCAGGAGCGCCGACAATCCCGCGACAATGAAGAACGCGACTGCCGGTACGGGAACCGGCAGGCGCCCCATCTCCACAGCGGCGCCGAGACCCGCGCTCAAAACCGCCAGAACGACTAGAACCCAGTTCACGGCGAAAGTCCTTATCATTTCATTGGATGAGCCTAATGCCGCTTTTTGGCAAAATCGTAACCGGCGGCGCCAGCATGCGTTGCTCGCTCACGTATGTATGTGGTTTGCCGGCGCTTTCGACAACCCCTCAATGTCGCGGTCGCGGGCAATCCGCGTGGCGCTTTTTTAGATAGCCATGCGAGAAAAAGTCTCGAACCTCGTCTGCCGCAACCGCCGTCCGCTTCTCTTGGACGGCGAGCTTTGCGGTCCCGCCCGTCGCTTCGCTCAAGCGCCGTCGCGCGTCGCGGGCCAGGATCCGGTGAAATGCGCGCCGTTCGTATCCGTCGCGTCGACGCGGAATGACTTGGCCCCGTCCGGCGTGAAGGTGAAGCGGAAATTCGGATCCTCCGAGATCGAGATGCCGCCCTCGACCGAAAACACCAGCTCATCGCCCTGATAGACGGCCATGTGGTTGACGTAGCGGGCGGGCGTGTAGAGGTGGGTCACCTGGTCCATCTGCAATCCCGAATTGTTGGGGTGGCGCAGCATGACCAGGGCCTCCGGCCGCCCATCAGCCGCAACGGGAAGCATGCGGAATTTCATATTTCCCAGCGTCGCATCCGCCTCGTCGGGGCTCTTGACCATCGGCGCCGAGCAGCCGCCCGCCGCCTTGACGTAACGCGTCGTCATGCGCAGCGACCCATCGCTGAGCTCGGCGACGAGATGCACGTTGGTGTAGGCATTGATCCGCACGCGTGTCGAAATACGGATGTCGTTCGCCTTTTCGCCAAGCAGGAAGACGCCAGCCAACGGGACCGGGTTCTCATCGATGACGAGCGACAATCTCACGATCCGGCGCGGATCGCCGCCAGGCAGCTTGACCGAGAGGGTCATTGGCGTCAGCGCCGCGTCTTCGGCGCGCGCTGGCGCGTCGAGCATCACCGCCGCGGAATCTTCGGCGATGGGTCGATCCTGAAACAACAGATGTGCGAGTTCGGGCCAGGAATCGCTTGCAGGCGTCGATTGCGCCGCAGCGCCGCTCGCGAGGCCGGCGACCAGCGCAGCCGCAATGCAGATGGCTTTTCTTGCAGACATTTGTCCTCTCCCGCGTGTTCGCGCTACGGCTCCCATTCCAGCTCGGCGAACCCGGCCGAGGCGTTGCGCGCATTATAATCGTCGAAAAGCCGCCATTTGTCGCGTTCCGACTGCCCGGCCTCGTTTGCCGCCTGCTTGAGCGATCCGCCGCGCGCAATGATCGCGCGAAGGTCGCCGGTCAGACGTTGAAGATAGCCGCGCTCCGCACCCAGCGCCACTGGCCAGTCGGCCACGATGGGGCCGTGACCGGGCACGGCCCGCAACGCCGGAATCGCCGCGATCGCTTCCAGATCGGCGAGCCAGCCTTTGACGCTGCCGTCGACAATCGGAATATGGCCAAGAAACAGCGTGTCGCCAGCGAACAAGGTTCGGGTGCGCGTATCATACACCGTAAGATCGCAATCGGTGTGAGCCGGCGGCCAAGCGCGCAGAGCGATAACGCGGCCGCCAAGATCGAGATCGCGCGTGTCGTCGACCAGCAGCGTCGGCGGAACCAATTTGACCTGCCGGATCAGATCCTCGCCGATGATTGAGGCAAAAGCCTTGAGATAGAAGGCTCCGCGCGCCGCAATCGCGCGCGGAAGATTGTGATGGCCAACGAAAATCGCGCCGGTGTCTTCAAACGCCGCATTGCCGAAAATATGGTCGGGGTGTTCATGCGTATTGATGACGAACAGGATCGGCTTGTCGGTGACGCGGCGAATGGCCGCAAGCAGGCGTTCGCCTTCGGCGACGCTGCCGCCCGTGTCGATGACCGCGACGCCGGCGTCGCCGACGATGAAGCCGATGTTGGCGATGTCGCCTTCATTTGCCGAACTCATCAGGGCTATAGCGCCAGCATGGGCATAGACGCCCGCGGCAATCTCGCGCACCGGAAAATCGTCGTCTGCGCGTGCGCCGCCATTCAATTGTGCGGCGAACACCGCGGCCAGCAGGAGCTCCCGCCAACGCAATCCCGCGGGCGGGCGCAGGAGCCGCGTCCGGAAAATCCAAGCATCCATCGGCCATAGGTTTAGGCGTGGGCCGGCGCCCGCGCAACGTTCCCGCGGCGCCTAAGAATTTGTCTTGCGCTTCGTGTCAGGGGGAAATATCGTAAAGGCGTTTTCGGCTGCACGAGCGTCTTGGAGAACGGGAGCCAGGGCGTATCATTCGAAGGCATGGCGACTTCCAGCGAGGGGTCGGGCCATATCTTGCTATGTCGTGACACGCTGCCGAATGCGCATTCCCCTTTGAAGGTCGCCTCGGGCGGCATGGTGCGCTATGCGCAAAATGCACGAATCGAAGTGCCAAAATAAGTAATGGGAGGATACCGATGCGTAAGTATTTGCTTGCGACGTGCATGGGCGCCGTCGCCCTATTCTCGGCGGGATACGCAACAGCAAACGAGGAATTGGCGAAACTTCAGGCTGACGCGAAGCAATGGGCTTTGCCAACGGGTAATTTCGCTAACACCCGCTACTCCGAACTCAAGCAGATCGATACGACGAACGTCGGCAAGATCGCTCCGGCCTGGACATTCTCGACTGGCGTATTACGCGGACATGAGGGCGCGCCGCTGGTCATCGGCGACGTGATGTACTTGCACGCTCCGTTCCCCAACACGGTTTTCGCCCTTGATCTCAACAACGATGGCAAGATCCTCTGGAAGTATGAGCCCAAGCAGGATCCGAACGTCATACCCGTGATGTGCTGCGATACGGTCAATCGCGGTCTTTCCTACGCGGACGGCAAGATCTTCCTGCATCAGGCGGACACCACGCTGGTCGCGCTTGACGCGAAATCCGGCGCTGTCGTGTGGTCGGTGAAGGACGGCGATCCGTCGAAAGGCGCGACTGGCACTTCCGCCCCGATGATCTTCAAGGACAAGGTCATTGTCGGCGTATCGGGTGGCGAATTTGGCGTTCGCTCATGGTTGGGCGCCTATGATCTGAAGACCGGCAAGCCGGTCTGGCGCGGCTATTCGATGGGCCCCGACTCCGACACGCTCGTAGATCCAGTCAAGACGACGCAACTCGGCAAGCCGGTCGGCCCGGATTCCAGCACCAGCACATGGCAGGGCGATCAGTGGAAGATCGGCGGCGGCGCGACCTGGGGTTGGTATTCCTACGATCCTGACCTGAACCTGGTCTACTACGGCTCGGGCAATCCCTCGACCTGGAATCCAAAGCAGCGGCCCGGCGATAATCGCTGGTCGATGGCGGTCTGGGCTCGCGACGTCGACACCGGCGCGGTCAAATGGGTCTACCAGATGACGCCCCATGACGAGTGGGACTACGACGGCGTCAACGAAATGATCCTCACCGATCAGAAGATCGACGGCAAGGACCGCAAGCTGCTGACGCATTTCGATCGCAACGGCTTCGGCTATACGCTCGATCGCACCAACGGCGAACTCCTCGTTGCCGAAAAATACGATCCGGCGGTGAACTGGGCGACGAAGGTCGACATGGACAAGTCCTCGAAGACCTATGGTCGTCCTCTGGTCGTGCCGGCGATGTCGACAGAGCACAACGGTGAAGACGTGAACTCCAAGGGTATTTGCCCTGCGGCGTTAGGCACCAAGGACGAGCAGCCGGCGGCCTATTCGCCGCAGACCGAGCTCTTCTACGTGCCGACTAACCACGTCTGCATGGACTATGAGCCGTTCAAGGTCAGTTACACCGCGGGGCAGCCCTATGTCGGCGCGACCCTGTCGATGTATCCGCCGCCAGGCCAGACCAATATGGGCAATTTCATTGCCTGGGACGGCAAGACCGGCAAGATCGTCTGGTCCGACCCTGAACAGTTCTCGGTCTGGTCGGGCGCGTTGGCGACCGCTGGCGGCGTGGTGTTCTACGGCACGCTGGAAGGCTACCTGAAGGCTGTGGACGCCAAGACGGGCAAGGAACTTTACAAGTTCAAGACCCCGTCGGGCATCATCGGCAACGTCATGACCTATGAGCACGGCGGCCGGCAATACGTAGCGATTCTATCGGGCGTCGGCGGCTGGGCGGGCATCGGCCTGGCGGCAGGTCTGACCAAGGCGACAGATGGTCTGGGCGCGGTGGGCGGCTACGCCGCTCTGTCAAACTATACGGCGCTCGGCGGCACGCTGACAGTGTTCGCATTGCCCGCGATGTGACGTTCGACTGACTGACTGGAATGAAGGCCCGGCGCCTGCGCCTGACGGGGCAAGCTCCGGGCCTTCTTTTGCGCTATCGGTCGTCGAAGGAAATTCATCGTGACAATGATCAAATCAGCAATTGTTCTTGGCGTGGCGCTCGCCTTTGTCCCATTTGTCGGCCTGCATGCCGAGCCGCCCGGCGATCCCGCCGCCGTTAAAAACGACGACGGAAAATATCGCGATAAGAACGGCGACCCAACCTACAAGGTCTCGCCCGACGGGACTGTCGACTGGTATGTTTACTCTGGCTTTCGCCGCTACCATTCGGAATGCCATGTCTGCCACGGTCCGGACGGGGAGGGTTCGACTTACGCGCCCGCGCTCAAGAATTCGCTCAAGACGATCGGCTACGCCGAATTTTACGGGATCGTTGTCAGCGGCAAGCAAGATCTTAGCGCCGGCAATGAAAAGGTTATGCCGGCCTTTGCGGAAAACAAGAATGTCATGTGCTATCTCGACGATATCTATGTTTACCTGCGTGCGCGTTCCAACGAAGCGATCCCGCGCGGACGCCCGGCAAAGCATGAAGACAAGCCTGGGACATTCGACGCGGCGCAGGACAAGTGCATGGGAGGATGACGCGTATGCGGGCCATGCGCAGACCGGCGTTCTATTTTCTAACCCTGATCGGCGCGGCCGTGTTGGGCGGCGCAAACGGGCAGGAAGCTGACGAAGGATCAATCGAACTCGTCGATCCGCACGTCCTGCGCGCCTGCGTCGACCCGCGCAATCTGCCTTTCTCGAACGAGGCGGGGGAGGGGTTTGAAAACAAGATCGCCGAATTGCTCGCGCGCAAACTCGGCAAGTCGGTAGCCTACGCCTATTATCCCGGAGCCACCGGGTTTATTCGCAATACGCTCAACGCGCATCGCTGCGATGTCGTGACGGGGGTCGCACAGGGCGATGACCTCGTGCAGCCAACCAATCCGTATTATCGCACCGCCTATGCCGCGGTGTTCCGCAAGGATGGGGCGCTCGCGGGCCTCGATTCGCTAAGCGACCCGCGCCTCAAATCGGCAAAAATAGGGATTGTCGCCGGAACGCCGCCGGTGACTTATCTCGCGACAGATGGTCTCCTCGGCCAGATCAAATCCTATCCCCTGGTGATCGACACGCGCTACGACTCCACGAGCCAGGCGATGTTTGACGATCTCGAAAAGGGCGATATCGACGTGGCCTTGCTCTGGGGTCCGATCGCGGGCTTTTACGCGCGCAATGCAAAGTCGCCGCTGACCGTCGCGCCGCTGGTCAAGGACCAGTCGGGCCCGAAAATGGTCTATCGCATCGTCATGGGGGTGCGCCGCTCCGACCAGAATTGGAAGCGCAGCCTCAACAAGGCAATCGCCGAAAGCCAGGAGGAGATCAATTCCATTTTGCGCACCTATGGCGTGCCGTTGCTCGATGAGAGCGATCGACTCCTGGCGCCCTGAAGGCGTCATGCGGAAGAGAAACGCAATCACCTCAATCTTTGTCGCGTTATTTTCCTGCGCCAGCCTCGCGCAAGACGCGCCGCCGGAACCCGATTCCTACCGCATGGAGTCCTATCGCGCGCCAACCCCCGCGACGTTGAAAGGCGCACGCGTTCTGACAAATGTTGAGGCGCAAGAGCTCTTGAGCCAGGGAAGCGCGGCGTTCATCGACGTGATGCCGCAGGCGCCGCGCCCAGCCAATCTGGCGCCTGATGTCGTTTGGCGCGACAAGCCGCGCTTCGATATTCCCGGCAGTCTGTGGCTGCCCGACACAGGCTACGGCGCACTTGCTGAGAGCGTGGAGGCCTATTTTCTTGCGGGTCTGCGCAAGGCTTCCGCCGGAGATCCCAGTCACGCGCTGGTGTTTTATTGCCTGAAAGACTGCTGGATGTCATGGAACGCGGCCAGGCGCGCCATCGCCGCGGGCTATCTCAATGTGCTCTGGTATCCCGAAGGCAGCGACGGATGGGCGAAGGCCGGATTGCCGCTCGAGGAGCGTCGACCCGAGCCGCGCCCGTGACGGCTCTCACGGCCGCCCCTTGTCGCAGCTCATACCGTGCGGTCGCCGCCAGCCGACAAGGCGTGTAAAGTGCCGGGGAACGTCATAGCGCCTTTTGCACCGCCTTCGCCAGCGCGCCGATGCGTTGCTCGATCAGCGTCGGCGTTTCGCAGACATAGGAGATTGTTCGGTGCCGGTCCTCGAACACGCGCAGGTCCCATTGCAACCGCTCCTGCGCGCCTTGCTGATTCTGCGCATCGGGCTTGTCGGCAGAGGCGGATTGCAGCGCCTCGTTTTCGGCGCGAATGCTGTCGGCCATTTCGTTCTGTTTCTTGCCGAAGCGCTTGAGGCCATCAAGGATCTGCGAGCGCTGATGGGCCAATTCCTGGAACGCGCCGCCGAGCGCCTGCAGCAGTTTCGTCTTCGCGTCGGGACCGCTCTTGCTGGCAAAATCGGCGATAGCCGCCTCAGCCTCGATGATAGGCACGCGGCGCGTCGCCATTTTGGATACGAGATCGGCAACGCCGGGATCGCTGCGCCAAGCGTCGGACGTCACATCGACCTCAGGTCCCAACCAAACCGAGTTGAGCGAGAGCGTCGGCACTTTAATCTGGACACACGGCCAGTCTGGATCTGTCTTGGGACGACCCTGAGCGAGACTGGGCGACGCGGTCGTAACGATCGCGACGAGAACAATAGCCTGGAGTCCTTGCGCCATGAACGCTGCCCTTCAATGAAAACACTATGGCCGTCGGCGCTTCGCTTCAAGCTGCATCTTCGATGCGCCGTTATCGTCCCCCTCGCTGTCGCCGCGTTCGGCGCTAGCGCCATTGCGCAGACGAAGGCGGCCACGCCTCCGCGCGTCGCGGTCTTCAATTTCGAACTGCTGGATACCAGTCTGGACGGCCAGATGCTGGGCGCAAACCGCGACGAGGCGTCTCGCGTCGGCCGTCTCGCGCCGCATCTGCGCGAAGCGCTCGCCGCCTCCGGCCGCTATGTCGTCGTGCAGTCAGAGGGCGTCGACGCACGCGCCGGGGCGCAGAATCTGCAGGCGTGCGGCGGCTGCGCCGAACAATTGGCACGCGAGGTCGGGGCGGACATAGCCATCACCGGGCAGGTGCAAAAGTGTCCAATCTGATTCTGAACATGAACATCTATCTGCGTGACGCCAGCTCCGGGAAGTTGATCGACTTCGCTTCGGCCGACATGCGAGGCAACACCGATGAATCCTGGATACGGACGCTGGACTGGCTTGTTCGCAACCGGCTGCTGACGGAGGCGGCAAAATGACGATGTTTCTCGCCAGCGTCGCCAACGCGGCCGAAGCGGAAATCGTCTTGCAATTTGGGGCCGACATTGTCGATCTCAAAGACCCCGCGACTGGCGCGCTTGGCGCGCTGGCGCTTGAAGAGGCGCGGGCCGCGATCCGGACGGTCGCGCGCCGACGGCGGACCAGCGCGACGCTTGGCGATCCGCCCTACGCGCCGGAGGAACTAATCGCGCGAGCGCGTGCGCTGATGGAGGCTGGGATCGATGATCTCAAGCTGGCTGTCGATTCGCGGACATTGGAGAGGCTCGCCGATGCGCTGAAGTCGCTGGCGAGCGAGGTCTCGCTGATCGGCATGATCTTCGCTGATCGAGCGCCAGCTTTTGATCTGCTGCCAAAGCTCGCTGCCCTCGGTTTCAAGGGGGCGATGCTCGACACGAGCGACAAGAGCGGGGGGCGCTTGCTCACGCATCTGGACGTCGCGCAGCTCGAGGACTTCTGCGCGCGTTGCCGAACGCTGGGCCTGCTCAGCGGGCTTGCCGGATCGCTCGAGGCGCCGGATGTTCCGCGCTTATTGCTGGTTGCGCCGGACGTGCTGGGATTTCGCGGCGCGTTGTGCCGCTCCCACGAGCGCCGCGGCGCTATTGATCCGGCGGCGGTGACTCTGATCCGCGATCTGATCCCGCGTGTTGGATGTATCGACGCGGATTCGCCTAGAATTGACTGGCGCTTGCTGGCGCGCGGATTCATGGCGGGGCCGGAGCGCGAGCACGAAGTCGACAATGTCTTCGTGCGCGACTTTGTCATCGCGGCGCATATTGGCGCTTACGATTATGAGCGCGATGCGGCCCAACGGGTCGTCTTCAATGTCGAGGCCGCAGTGCGGCGACTGGGCGCACAGTCCGACGATATCAGGGGGATCTTTTCCTATGACGTTATTCTCGACGCCATTCGGCTTGTCGTCGCGCGCGGCCACGTCGATTTCATCGAAACACTGGCCGAAAGCGTGGCCGAGATGCTCCTGCGCCACCCGCGCGTCAAGCACGTGCGGGTTCGCGTTGAAAAGCTCGATGTGATCGACGGCGCGGTCGGCGTCGAAATTCGCCGTGAAGGCGCTGCAGATGCTTCCGATGTGCGGCTCTCTATCCCCTCGGGCAAAACCATCGGGCATCCAAGAGATTAGACCGCAGTAAACGCCTAACCTGGCGGTCAGACTTCGGCGCGGACTTCCGCGCCATGGGCGCGCGCGCGGCACACGATGATCTCGATTCCCGATTCGGCGTCCTTACGAGCGCGGCTTGCGACATATTCGGCCTGATCCGGATCGGCGACAAAGGCGAAGCCCGTGGGTCCCCATGAGCTCTGTCCAATACCGCGGGCCCCCAGCAATTTTAGCTGCTCAGCGACGCGCCCTACTGCGCGACTGGTGAAACGGGCGCCCCCTTGCGCGGGCGCGAAATGATCGCCGACGAGCTCTTGCACGCGGGAGATCGCGTCGCCAAACGCCTCCATGTCGGCTTCGGCGACGCCGGGAAGAATCTGCATGAGAGTAAGCCGGCAAATCTCAGCCGCCTTTGCGGCAGGAAATATCGGCAAGTCGGCGAACGCGCGCATCTCCGCCTCGCCATGAACACCTGTTTCGCGCGGATCGACAACGAGGATGATGCGCCAATCCTCGGGAAAGCTGAGGTGGGCGATGACCGGCGGCACATTGTCGGCGGCGCCGCGACCCGCATCGACCACGAGACCGCCGCTCTCGAACAACGCGGCTCCAACGCCTGAGCGCGCGCCGCGATCGAGGATAAGCGCATCGCGGCGCGCATCGGCGGTCAGGCCCGCGCGGCGACGCAACGCCGCGGCGATCGCTAGGGCGAGCTGCGTGCCCGAGCCAAGTCCGGCGTGCGCGGGTATTGCGCGGAGGATTTCGAGCCGCCCGGTCAGATCGAGGCCGAGACTGTCCGCCACGCGCCGCGCCAGCGCCGCGCCGCGCTCACGCTCGGGACCGCGGACAGAAAAACTTGTCGCCTCGCGCAACGCGAGGGAGGTCTCGAATGCATCAACCGCGAGGCCAATCGAGCCAAATCGGCGGCCAAGTCCTCCATTGAGGTCAAGAAAGCCCAAGTGCAGCCTCGCCGTCGTTGTGACCGTTACGCAGTTCAAACAGAGCCTCGATCGTTGCTTGGGCGCAGCGCGGTGCGACAATGCGGAAAAACCTCTGTCTTGCCAAGCATGCTGCGGGACCGGTCCCGCGTGCTATTTGCTTGCGAGGTGGACGATTTTGGCTATGCTTTCGCCATGCAGGACGGCTGTGCTCAGAGAGCGCCTCGGAGTGTTGGCGCGGCGGGCAGGTGATGATGATCGAACTTGTGCTGACCGTTTGCGCAGTCACCTCGATGTCCTCATGCGAAGACAGGCGACTGAGCTTTGTCGCCCAGGAGTCGCTGACGCAATGCATGATGCAGGCTCCGCCCTATATCGCCGCCTGGACCGAAGAAAATCCTGGACATCGCGTCATGCGGTGGCGCTGCACATACCCTGGCGCCGACGACGAGAAGACTTAGGTCCCGCGATGCGCGAAAAACGCGACGCCTTTTTGGGGCTGGTTGGCGCCCGACCCGTCGTGATGGGCATTCTCAACCTCACACCCGATTCGTTTTCCGACGGCGGCCGGTTTCAGTCGCTGGACGCCGCGCTGGCGCAAGCGAAGAAGCTCGCCGCCGACGGCGCGGACATTGTCGACGTCGGCGCAGAATCGACGCGGCCCGGCCACATCCCTGTGCCGCTCGATGAAGAATGGCGGCGGCTGGAGCCGATCCTGGCGCCCCTGCTGGCGAACGTGAAAGCGCCATTTTCGATCGACACCTACAAGGCGGAAATTGCTCGACGCGCGGTTGCGCTGGGCGTCTGCGTCGTCAACGATGTCTGGGGCCTGCAGAAGGACCCGGCGATGGCGGAGGTCGTGGCCGAGAGCGGCGCGGCGATTGTCATCATGCACAATCGCGACAGCGTCGATCCCGACATCGATATCCAGGCCGATATTCGCCGCTTCTTCGATCAATCGCTGTCGCTCGCACAAAAAGCCGGAATTCCCGACAAGCTCATCATGCTCGATCCCGGCATCGGCTTTGGCAAGAACAAAGCGCAGAATCTGACGGCGCTCAAGGCTACCGCGGCGTTCCGCGCTGCTTACGGGCTGCCGATTCTGATCGGCGTTTCGCGCAAGAAATTGTTTGGCGACCTGCTTGGTGCCAGCGTCGGAAACCGGCTGATCGCCACGCTTGCCGCCAACTTGTCGACGTTGGCGCGAGGCGCTTCAATCTTCCGGGTTCACGACGTCGCGGAACATGTCGCGGCCTTCAAGGTGCACGAGGCCATTGAACACGCGTGACGCAGTTGAAGTCGGCATCGGCCTTGGTGGCAATGTCGGCGATTCCCGCGCCAAGATCCGGGTGGCGCTCGATGCTTTGCGCGAGCGCAATGTGGTCGGCGTGACCGCCGTTTCCTCGCTCTATCGCACCGCGCCCTGGGGGCCTGTGGCGCAGGACGATTTCGCCAATGCCTGCGCGATCGGCACAACACGGCTTTCGCCCCTGGAATTGCTGGATGCGGTGAAATCAATTGAGCGCGACCTTGGCCGGGTCGAGACGGTGCGTTGGGGACCGCGGGTGATCGACATCGATATTCTCTACTACGGCGACGACGCGTTCGAAGACACGCGGCTGATTCTGCCCCACAAGGAACTATTCCAGCGCGCCTTTGTGCTGCAGCCGCTTGCCGAAATCGCGCCGGATCGAATGATCGGCGGACGCCGCGTCATCGATGCCGCCCGCGCGATCGGTTCGACGGACGTGAAGCTCTGGGATGAAGCCTAACCCTTGCGCCGCAGCGCCTCGATCCGGGCTGCGATCGCCCGCTCCTCGGCTCCTGTCATCCGTCCCCGCGGCATCGCAACCTCGACTGCGCCCAGCACGCGCGCCGGCCTGTCGGAGAGGACGAAGATGCGGTCGGCCAGACCGATCGCTTCCTCGACATCGTGAGTGACGAGGAGCGTGATCATCTGGCCTTGCTCGACGAGACGACAGAGGTCGCCGCGCAACTGCCGCCCGAGTGGCGCATCGAGCGACGCGAACGGTTCATCAAGCAGCAAGAGCGAAGGCCGCACCGCAAGAGCGCGCGCCAGCGCAACGCGCCGCGCGAGTCCCAACGATAATTCGCTGGGATAGTGCGTGCGGTGCCCGCTCAGTCCAAGACTGTCGAACAGGGCGACAAGCTCCGCCTCGCTTGCTTCGGGCGCGGCGAGGCGCACATTGGCGTCGACGCTGCGCCAGGGCAGCAGTCGCGGCTCCTGAAACGCCATTCCGATACGCCCCTCATCCGTCCCACGCACTTCGCCCTCGAAACGGCGATCGAGCCCTGCGACAATGCGCATAAGCGTTGATTTGCCGCAGCCGGAGGGGCCGATCAGCGCGCCGACCTCTCCAGCGTCAAGACTGAACGACAGGTCGCGCAACACCTCGGTGGTTTGACCAGAGGCGGTGCGCAGGTCTTTGCGTCTGATGCGCACCTCAAGCCGCACGCGGCCTCCAACGGGAGGCATGCCGCTCAAGAGGTTGCACGGCAATCGTTTCGATCAGCAGCATCAGCGCCGTGAAGGGGAGCGCATAAGCAAGCAGCAGCGCGACATCGAAAAGTTGGAAGGCGATATTGATCTCGAACCCGATGCCGTTGGGCCGGCCGAGCAGTTCGACCACCAGCACGATTTTCCACACCAGCGACAGACCGGATCGGGTCGCGGCGGCAAGGAACGGCGCGAGTTGGGGGAGCGCCACATGGCGCAGGCGCTTCCATGGGGAAAATTCAAACACCGCGGCCATCTCATCGAGCCCGTGGTCCAGCGCGCGCACGCCTTCGCGGATCGTCACCGTGGCGTTCGGCAACTTGTTGAGCGCCACCGCGCCAATCGCCGCCGCCTCGTTGAGGCCTGCCCAGACATAAGCGAGCACAATGATGACCAGCGCGGGAAGGTTCAGCAGCACGACCATCCAGGGGTCGACGATGCGATCGGCCACCGCGCTGCGGCCCATTGCGTAGCCAATCGCCGTACCAACCGCCATCGCCAGAATGAACGCCGCCGCCACGCGCAGAAGCGTAATGCCAAGCGCCGCGAACAGCGCCCCCGATCTCGCCTGCTCAAGCATCGAAGCAAAGACCGCCGAGGGCCCGGGCAGTAGTCGCGGACTGCCGGAATGCGCCGCAACCTGCCAGGTCAACAGGAGCGCCAGGAGCGAGAGAAGCCGAATCGCCACGCGTCACTCGCCCAGGTTCGAATCGTAGTAGAGTTTCGTGTCGAATTCCCTGACATCGCCGAGAAGGTCTTTTCCGCCGACTTCGACTATCGCACGGAACAACGCGCGGGCGTCGGCAATCTCCGCCGCAATCGGGCGCCTGGCTGCGCCTTCGAGATAGCGCTTGCGGTAGAGTGCGAATGTCGCCTCGTCTCCGAGGCGGAGCTGTGCCCTGATCGGGCCCCAGGCGTCGGGGCCCTGGGCCAGCAGCGCGTGGATGCTGGCGACCGCGCTGAAATAGCGCTTGAGCGCCTGCGCATGCGAAGCGGCGAAGTCCTCGCTGAAGACATAGCCGGTCATCGACACTGGGCCAGTCGCGCCAAGCTGCTTCTCGACGTCAGCCATATCGATGGCGCGGCGAAAGCCCCGCACTTCCAGATCGGCGCAGTAATTCCAGAACTCAAGCGCCGCATCGAATTCGCCCTGCGCGAGTTTCTCCGCGATCAGCGGCGGCGCGCCAAACTGCGGTCGAGTCGTCGCGGCAAGGTCAATGCCGGATCGCCGCGCTGCCGCCTGTATCAGCAGCCAGTTCTTGTCGATTGAGCCGCCGGCGACGCCGAGCGAATGACCCGGCAGATCGCCGATCCCATGAATGGGCGAACCCATTCCAACCATCACCGCGCCGAGCGCGCTGGAATAAGGCGCAAAGAGCAGCTTGTCGCCCAGTGCGCGTTCCCGCGCCACCCATAACCAATCGGAGACAATAAGGTCCGCGGCGCCGCCCTGCAGCGCAATCTTGCCGGCCTCCGGCGAAGCAAGCTCAGTTGTCTCGATATCGAGATCGGCCTCCTTATCGAGGCCGCGCGCCTTCATCAGCGCAATCTCCCACGAAAGCGTGCCGGTCTTTAAAAGAGCGATCCGTAATCGGTCCGCCGCGCAAGCGGACGAGGCAATGCAGCTTGCCAGCGCGACGGCAACCGCGAGGCGAACAAATGTGGGCAGATCCAACTTCATTTCCTTGTTCGCCACACATCGTCCTGCATCATCAGCCGCACGCCAACTTTACGAACGTTGTCGTCCACAAAGATGGAAGCCGTTCGCGGCATGATCTATCCGCAGCAGGCAATCGACTTCGCCGCTCTGCGTCACGGCGCAGTCGCTATGCCGCCAGCTTGGACTTTCATGTGCCTGTGTGCAAGGCTGCCTTCGGTCGGCCGGTACTGGATGCCCGCGATGAGAGCCAAATCGCTGATGCTTTGCATGGTCGCCTGGCTCGCGGCCGCGGAGGCGGCGTGGGCGCAGGATTCCATGCGCGGGCTCGACATGTCCTCGCCTGACATGACAATGGCGGAGATGACGCGGGCTGAGGTCGCAGCGGCGCTGGCGGCTGCTGGCGGGCGAGGCGCGGACCTCTCGGGCAAGCGCCTGTCCGGCCTTGATCTGTCGGGTCTGGATTTGAGCCACGCGAATCTGCGCGCGGCGCGCCTCAATCATGTCAACCTGTCGCATGCTCGGCTTGATGGCGCGACGATCGATCAGGCCTGGGCGCTGGAAGTCGATCTGACCGACGCCAGCCTTATCAAGGCAAGCCTGTTCGGCGCGCAAATGCAGGGCGCGAAGCTCGGCGGCGCTGACCTCTCGCGCGCGCGGGTTACGGCGGACCTGACTGGCGCGCATCTGGCCGGGGCACGTCTGGTGGGCGCCGATTGCAGCGCCGACGAAAAAAACCAGTCGATGGGCCTCATGCGGGCTGGGTTCAAATCCGCGGATTTGACCGGCGTTGACTTCTCCGGCGCCAATCTGGCGCGCGCCGATCTGCGCTTTTCGAAGCTCGGCGGCGCCAATCTCGCAGGCGCGTCGTTGCGCGAGGCTGACGCCAGCGGCGCGGATTTGCGGGGCGCTCATCTTGATGGCGCCGATGTCTCGGGGCTCGATCTCGATTCCGCTCGCATCGACTCGACGGCCTTGCCGGCTCTGGCCAAGGCGACAAATCTTCAGCGAGCTTTTCGCGACTAGGCGGACTTGCGCCGCTGCGCGGTCAGCAAGCAGCTCAGAAGCACCGCACTTCCGCTTCCGCCTGCGCCCGGCGCAGCTCCGCCAACGCATCGCGGGCGATCGTCGAGCCGCGAAACATGCCGCCGATCTGTCCCTGCGCTTGATTCAGCGAAGCCACCGTCTCGCCTTCGACGTAGGCCTGGTAGGGCAGCAGCGAGGCGATCGTGTCGATCGAGCAAGAGCATTTTTCCAGCGCCGGGCGCGTGTCGCCGTTGGTTTTCATGCAGGCGAAAACATATTCGGCCCGGGCGGTCGTGGGATAATCGTTGACGATGTCGGCGCGCGCCACAGCGCCCGCGGATACGGCGAGCGCGGCGATGGTAGCGGCAAGCAACGTCGCACAATTGTTGCGCATCAACTGACCTTTCCTGACCATCATCCACTCCAAGCCTCATGCTCCCCTAAACGGCGGCAATTGTATCAGAACGGCTGATATCGTTTTAGGCGGCTCCATCGCGCCAATGCAACTGTCTGGGGCGTCGCATGCGGCTCAGTTCGTTGACCCGGCGGCGGCGAGAAGCGCCACGGCGACGGCGGGCGCGCATTGCGAGGCGGCCTGCGCGGCCCCGGCCGTTACGTCGATCAGCGAGGAGAACCCGATGCACGGCCGGTTCAACCGGCGCGCGACTTCCGCTGCTACGCCCTCGCCGACGCCCGCGGCAACGAGCGGAGCTTCAGACGCGAGATCGCCGCGCGACAGGCGCAGAAACGCGGCATCGGCGATATCGCGCGCCTGGGCCTCGGCGAACCATGCCGCCAATGCATCCCATTGCTGATCGTCAGCCTCGTCGACCTCGCGCCCGATCATGCGCGCCAGCCGGGCGCGCGAGGCCGCGACAGTCTTCTCCCGCCCATCGGCCGTCGTCATCTTGTCGGCGCCCTCGGGCAACGTCCCCGTGATTCGATGCACGTCGGCGCTGCTGGCGAAATATTCGTTCATCAGCGGGGTCCAGCGCCCGCGAAACGGCGCGCGCGACGCCATCGCCATGACGAAACTGCGCGCCATGCCAGTATAGACAAGCTCGCCCGCCTCGAGCCGCTCGGCATCGCTATAGCCGATCGCGCCAACCTTGCCGGCGATGACGGGGATCAAGTCCGCGGTGGTCGAGCCGATATCGACGAACAGCGCGTCGCGCAATTTCAGCCCCACCAGCGCCGCGCTCGCATGCCAATTGGCCGAGGCGATATCCATTGCATGTTCCCGCGCCGAGTTCAGCGGGACAAAGCCGGCGCGCCCCGCATAGAGGCGCGGCGAGAGGGGCGCCAGATGTCGGGCGGCGATCGCGGCCAGACCGGCGACACCCTCGCGACGCGAGGCGAAAGCGTCGCAAAGCTCGCCGGTCATGGTGACGACATGAGAATCGGCTGCGCCGAGTTGCTGGCGGAGCGATGCAAACGCCGCGTCGAGACTGTCGAGCCCGAGCCACAGCGGCGTCGCGGCTTGCCCCGCGGCCTCGACCCGCCCCGCCGCCACCCGCGCCGCCTTTAAATGCGCGCCGCCAATGTCCCAGCCGATGACGCTTCCCATATCCGCTCCCGGATTCCGTGCGTTGTTTGGCGGCAAAGCGGTGGAGGGTCAAGAACGCGCGCCAATCGTCCCGGGGCCGCATTTTGTTTGCGCAGCCTGCGTCATTCCGGCTAGCGTTAGGGAAGTGCCCGGGGAGGCGCAACCATCGAATGAACATCGCCGCCGCCAATCAAAGCCGCACGTCCGCGCTGCGGGATAAGGCGCCCGCGCGGCCTTATGTGCTGTTCGAGGACGGGCGGGCGGACCATGCGATCCTGCTGTTCGAACGGCCACAGGAAATCATTGCCGCGTGGACGCCAGAGGAGGTTCCCTCGGCGCTCGAACGCATGCAGGAGGTCCGGAAGCGCGACCTGTATCTTGCGGGATACGCGGGCTACGAACTTGGCCACGCTCTGGAACCAAGGCTCCGCCGCGCCGGCGTGCAACAGGCCCGGACCCCGCTGTTGTTGTTTGGCGTCTTTCGAGCCCCGCGCGCGATTGCAGGCGTCGCGGACGCCAGCGCGCCGATCGAACTTGCGATGACCCCGGCCTGGAGCGCCGCCGACTATGGGCGGCGTTTTCTTGCCGCGCGCGAGTATATTTTCGCTGGCGACGTGTATCAGATCAATCTGACGTTCCCTCTCTATGGCCGCTATGCCGGCGATCCGTTGCTGCTGTTTCGCGCCTTGCGGATGCGCCAGCCCGTCACGTTCGGGGGTATCGTGGCGCTCGGCGCCGAGACGATTGTCTCACTGTCGCCCGAAATATTTTTCGAGACTCATGGCAACCACATCAGGGTGCGGCCAATGAAGGGCACCGCCCGGCGCGGCTTCCTTCCCCTCGAGGATATGGCGCGCGCGCAATATCTGACCGAGGATATCAAGAACCGCGCTGAAAACCTGATGATTGTCGATCTCCTGCGCAACGATTTGTCGCGGCTGTCGGAGATTGGCTCGGTCAAGGTGACGGACCTGTTCACGATCGAGACCTATCCGACGCTGCATCAGATGACGTCGGGCGTCGAGGCGCGCCTGCGCCCTAACGTGACCGTTGCAGAGTTGTTCGCCGGGCTGTTTCCCTGCGGCTCGGTAACCGGCGCACCGAAAATCCGCGCGATGGAAATCATTCGCGAACTGGAATGCGCGCCGCGCGGCGTCTATTGCGGTTCGCTTGGCATGATCGCTCCAGATGGCGCGATGCGCTTCAATGTCGCGATCCGGACGCTGACGCTGTTTGACGATTCAAGCCTCGTCTGCAACGTCGGCTCGGCGGTCGTTGCGGACTCAGATGGCGATGAAGAATATGCGGAATGTCTGATCAAAGCGAAGTTTCTCACCGGCAAGGCGTCGATCTGAAGCCCGACTTCGATCTGATCGAAACGCTGCGCTGGACCCGCGAGGGCGGCTTCTATCTTCTCGATGAGCATGTGGACAGGCTCGAAGCCTCCGCCATTGCGCTCGGTTTTCGCTTCAACGCCGCTGAAATGCGAAGAGCGCTTTCAGCCCAGGTCGCCGCCGCGTCGGGAGCGGTGCTGCGCGTTCGGTTGACGCTGAGCCGCGACGGCGCGATCGCAACGAGCGCCAGCGCTATCGATCTGCCCGCCGCTGGGGTCATCTGGCGCGTCGCTTTGGCGCCGACGCGCTTTGATTCCGCTGATCCGCTGCTGCGCCACAAGACAACGCGGCGCGCGGTTTACGAAGACGCCCTGGCGGCGGCGCAAGAGAAGTTCCGCGCTGACGAAGTTGTCTTTTGCAATGAGCGTGACGAGCTTTGCGAGGGCGCGCGTTGCAATCTGTTTGTCGCTGAAGGCGAGGCGCTGTTGACGCCGCCGCTCGCCTGCGGTGTGCTGCCGGGCGTGCTTCGGGCGCATTTGCTGAAATCGGGCCGCGCCCGAGAAGCCCTGCTGCGCCTCTCCGACCTGTCTTCTCCGCACGGGCTGTTGATGGGCAATTCGGTGCGCGGGTTGGTTGCGGCGCAAATGATCGGAGGATCCAGTTGAGCACGCTGTCCTCCCTCACTGTCGTCAAGCTCGGCGGCAGCCACGCGTCTGGGCCGAATTTGCGCCACTGGCTCGACGCCATCGCCGCGCTTGCCGGCGCCATCGTCATTGTTCCCGGCGGCGGGCCGTTCGCCGATGCGGTGCGGACGGCGCAGGAAACGATGGGCTTTGACGATGACGCCGCGCATCACATGGCGCTGGTCGGGATGGCGCAGTTCGGCCGCGCGTTGACAAGCCTCAATCCACTTCTGGCGATCGCCACGTCCCGTGCGGCGATCACCCGACTTGTCGCGAAGAAGCGGGTCCCCGTCTGGGCGCCCGAGCGGATGGCCCTCGCGGCGCGATTGCCGGCAAGCTGGAATCTGACCTCCGACAGTCTCGCCGTTTGGCTCGCAAGCGAGATCGGCGCGCAAAAGCTGGTGCTGGTGAAGCATGGCAATTTCCTGGAGTACGAAGACGCGGGCGACCTCGCCAGGCGCGACATTGTCGACGCTCTTTTCCCCGATTATATCGGGCGCAGCAGCGTCCTTGCATCGGTGGCAGGGCCTCAGGACTATGCGCGCCTTGCCGACGAGCTCCGTCGCCCAACGCTGACGCAAATTGTTTCCAGGATCGACGCGCCTCTCAAATCGGTTAGAACCCGGACATGACAACCTTCAAGAAACCGCGCTGGGGTTGGGCGTTGACCGGGTCCGGGCATTTCCTCAAAGAAAGCCTCGCCCTGATCCGCGACCTCGAAGATGTCGATCTGTTTCTCAGCAAGGCGGCCAGCGAGGTTCTGCGGATGTATAAGCAGGAGCTTAACCTGCAGCGCTCGATCCGCATCTACCGCGACACGACGGCGAGCGCCTTCCCGGTCGGGCAATTCTACTATGGCGTCTATCACACGCTGATCGTCGCGCCCGCCACGTCCAACGCCGTGGCCAAATTCGTCTATGGCATTTCCGACGACCTCGTGAGCAACGTCTTCGCCCAGGGCGGCAAGTGCCGCGTGCCGGTTATCGTATTTGCCTGCGACACCGCGCCCGAACTGGTCACCGAGGCGCCCAAGGGCATGGTGAAAGTCTATCCGCGCCCGATCGATCTGGAAAACCGCGAACGCCTCGGGCGTTTCGCCGGCGCAAACACCGTTGATTCAATCGCCGAATTGCACGAGGCGATCGCCCGGCGCCGCAGCGAACTTGCGGCATGAGCGAACGGCTGCTGTTTCTGACCGGCCATCTCGCCCATGCGCGGCTCGAAAAGGTCCTGCGCGCGATGGCGGAGACGCCTTTCGACTGGGCGATCTTCGATGTCGGCGTCAAGGTCGCGGCGTTGATGACCGAAGCGATTTTATTGCGGCGCCTGCCGCGCCCGATCCCGGCCGACCGGGTCATCGTTCCCGGCCGCTGCCGCGCCGATCTTGCTCGTCTCGTGTTGGAGTTTGGCGTTGCTTTCACGCGTGGGCCGGACGAACTCAAGGACCTGCCGGCGTTTTTTGGGAAGTCCGGCGGCCCGCCAGATCTGTCGCGCCATTCGCTCAGGATTTTTGCGGAAATCGTCGATGCCGCACAGATGAGCGTTGATGCGATCGTTGCGCGCGCTGGCGCGATGCGCAAAGCAGGCGCCGACGTGATTGACATCGGCTGTCTGCCCGACACCCCATTCCCGCATCTCGAAGACAGCGTGCATGCGCTGAAGGCCGCAGGATTTGCGGTGAGCGTCGATTCGGCCCAGACGGATGAACTGCGCCGAGGCGGCGCCGCGGGCGCCGATTATCTTCTCAGCCTCACCGAGCATACTCTGGAGATCGCTAGGCAAGTCAGCGCTCGACCGATCCTGATTCCGGCCGATCACGGCGATCTCGCCTCTCTGGTTCGCGCCGCTGAAGCGGCGGAGCGGTGCGGCATCAAGGCAATTCTTGATCCTGTGCTTGATCCGATTCACTTCGGCTTTAGCGACTCGCTGGCGCGCTATCGCGAGATCCGCGCGCGTTTGCCGAATGCGGAAATCATGATGGGCACGGGCAATCTGACGGAGCTGACCGGGGCCGACAGCGCAGGCATCACCGCTATGCTGCTCGGACTCTGTTCCGAATTGCGCATCGCGAACGTCCTGACGGTGCAGGTGAGCCCGCATACGCGCCGCACAATCGAAGAGCACGACAGCGCCCGCCGCATCATGCACGCGGCCTATGAAGACCATGCGTTGCCGAAAGGATACGGCCGTGCGCTGCTGCAAGTCCACGATGTCTCGCCCTTTCCCAACTCGCCCGAGGAAATCGCCGAGATTGCCGCCGCGGTGCGCGACGCGAATTTCCGCATCGAGACGGCCGAGGATGGGATTCACATCTACAACCGCGCCGGCCATTTTGTCGCGCAGGACGCCTTCGGTTTGTTCGACAAGCTCGGCGTCGAGAAGGACGGCGCGCACGCGTTCTATCTCGGCGCCGAGTTGATGAAAGCGGAAACCGCCTGGCGGCTTGGCAAGCGCTATGCGCAGGACGAGCCGCTTGACTGGGGTTGCGCGACGGATCGGCGCATCGAGGACGTCACTCGCCTTGCCGCCGCGGGCCACACGCTGCGCGCGCGCGAGCCGAAAGGCTAGCCATGCCGTTGATCCGCGAGACCATCGTGACGACGATCAGTGCGAAGGGGGAACCGCATATTGCCCCGCTCGGCATCATCGCTGAGGGGAATCGCTGGGTTCTCGCGCCTTTCCATCCCTCGACAACGCTTGGTAATCTGCGTGAGGCGCGCTGCGCTGTCGCCAACCTGACGGACGACGTGCGCGTTTTTGCGGGATGTTTGACCGGGCGGCGCGACTGGCCGCTCGCGGCAGCCAATGTGGTTGCGGCGCCGCGACTTGCGGACGCCAATGCGCATCTTGAACTTATCGTGGAGGACGTGCGCGAGGATCCGCAACGCCCGCGTTTCGTTTGCCGCGTCGCGTATCGCGCTGCGCATAGGCCGTTCGAGGGGTTCAACCGCGCCCAGGCCGCTGTTGTCGAGGCGGCGGTGCTGATCAGTCGTCTCCACATGCTGCCGCGAGCGGAAATCGAAGCCGATCTGGCGCGGCTCGAGATTATCGTGCGCAAGACGGCAGGCTCTGGCGAGGCGGAGGCGTGGGAATGGCTTGTGCAAAAGGCCGCGCACTACTTTGCATCCGAGGCGACAAGTGGAAGTCATTCCGGTCATTGATCTCAAGAATGGCGTCGTGGTGCGTGCGCTGCGCGGGAATCGCGACGCTTATCGGCCAATAGAGACGCCTCTATCGACGACCAGCGATCCCGTCGACGTTGTGCGCGGGCTGCTTGGGCTGCACGATTTCCGCACGCTTTATGTCGCTGATCTCGATGCGATCATGGCCAGGGGTGATAATTTTAGCGCAATCGATCGCGTTCGCGCCGCCTTTCCAAAGATTGCTCTGTGGATCGACAATGGCGCGGCGGATGCTGACGCGCTCGACGCGCTGATATCGCGAGATATCGGCGCCCCGGTCATCGGCAGCGAAACGCAGCGCGATGCCGCGTTGCTCAAGCGATACGCCAACGCGGTGCTTTCGCTCGACTTTCGCGGCGATGAATTTCAGGGGCCGTCCGCGATACTCGGCCAACCGCAGCTATGGCCGCAGCGCGTTATCGTCATGACTCTGGCGCGAGTCGGCAGTAGCGCGGGGCCCGATCTCGATCGGCTTGCGGGGATCCGCGCGCTTGCCGGCGGTCGAATGATCTACGCTGCGGGCGGCGTTCGCGATGCGGGCGATCTCGCCGCGCTGAAATCAGCCGGAATTGCCGGCGCGCTCGTCGCCACAGCCCTGCATGATGGGCGTCTGACCGGATCGGACATGGCGCGGTTCTAGTTTAGGAGCGCGGTGCGGCAAGATTGAACCCACGCCGCGTCATTGCGAGCAAAGCGAAGCAATCCAGCCTAAGCTCACGTCGCGATCCCCAAGACTGGATCGCTTCGCTTTGCCTAGCGATGACGATTCCATGTCGATGCAACCCGCTCTGGAAGCGCGATGCATTGAGGCAAAATCGCTCAGGTTTGTTCATGCCTATCAGAGGCATACGTTTTGTGATTGCGGAATAGCAGAAATAATGGCATGGTAGAGTTTCTGACAGTCAATTCACGGAAACATGCGCATGGCTCAGCAATCCCCGGTTTTCTGCGCGATCAGTGGCGGGGCGCCGGCGCGCAGGCAGCAAGGCCCATCCGGCGGCTGCAGCGCCGTTGCGCCTGCAATGGGGAAGGGGGTCTGGTCGAACGCTCGGCCGGCGCGTCCACAGCCGCTGCGCACCGATCGCCTGATACCGCGAGGCGGCGGAAAATTGTCACGCAACGCCTTGAAAAGGCCCATCCGCGCCGGAAAAGGGCGCCCCTCCAGCATCCTCGCGGAAGGTCCGCGAAGCGTCATCCCGCGCAGTTCTGGATCGAGGGCGCTGGCGGCCGCGCGTGGTTGCGCGACGACATTCGGAAGCGAGCGCGGTTCCCTCTCAGCTGATCGGGCTCTATTTCGGCGGCGTCCGAAGGGTTCAACCCCTGCGGACGCCGCGGAAAGAACGCAAGACTCGCTTGGGTTATGCTCCGAACGGATGCTTGGCGCTGTTGCGCTGCGCGACGACTTCGGCCGGCGTCGGCTTTCCGGAGACCGCGCGCTCGATTGCTTCCTTGGTGGCGCGATAGTTGAAGTCTTGAATCTTCTTGTCGTCGGCTGCTTCCCAATGAATGAAGACGCCTACGCAAATGAAGACGTCGTCAGCTTCCGCCTGCGGAATTGTGCCGTCGGCGACGCTGTCGGCCACAGCCTTGGCGACGGCGTATTGCGCCGGGCCGAACATCTGCACCGCCTGCTTCGCGCCCTTGATCGTCACCTTGTTGAACATAACGGTCGCTGGTTTCGTCATCAGGTTGGGCGCGACCACCGCGAGCAGGGCGGTGAAGCCATCCTTGTTGTTGGTCAGGCAATGGGCGAATGCCGTTTCAGCTACGCTGCCGCGTGGTCCGATCATCAGGTCGATATGAGCGACTTCATTGCCGTCGCCGACAAGCGATTCACCAATACAAAGCTTATTGATCTTAGCCATGCTAACTCCTCCCGGATAAAGCCAGACCCCGCTCTTGCCCGCCTGTTGGGCGAGGTAAGCAGGCTATCCTTGTTTTCAGCGCCCCACGCGCGAGACGTGGAACCGGTTAGCCGGATAGTTCGCGGGTTTCCCCCGCGCTTGCCAAGTCAATCATTGTTGCCGCCTGAGAGCAAGATGCTCGGCTGGTTATTGCGCCAAGCTGGCCGCAAACAGAGTCGCGACGGTCAGATCAGCTGACGTGCCGGGGTTCAACCCTCTCGCCTTCAGCGCGCTGTCCCAGGCGAGAAGTTCAACGAGCAGCGTCGCCGGATCGCTCGCCGCTTCGAACCGGCGGCGCCAGATTTGCGCCTCGTTGCGAACCGCTTCGGCCGTCGCCGCATCGAATTTGCGCAACAAATGCGTGTCCGCAAACGCCGCGAGATAGGCAAGAAAGACCGCCAGCGTCGCCCAACGCGGCTCCGTGTATCGGCTCCGCGCCGCCGTGAGGACCGGCAAGCCGAGCGCAAAGACATCCTCGAAGCCAGTGGCGTATTGCCGTGCAATTGAATCGCGATCCGCAGCCTCCGCCATCGCCTGAAGCAATGTCACAACCGGCGGTTCGTTCACGTCGTGGCGCACGGCGCGCCCGAGGCCGCCGGGCTTGGCGGCGGCGATAGCGGCGAAGGCGTCCGCGGCGTCACCGACATCGAGACGATCGAGCACGACGGCCAGGCGAGCGCGCAAGGCATCGCCGCGCGCTTCGGCCGCTGCCGCGAGCGGCGCGCAGAGCAGGATGATCCCTAGATTTGCATTGATGCCGACGGCGGCCTGCGTTGCGGAGACGGCCCCGCGAATTCGGGTGCCGATACGCGCGCCACTCAGCGCGATGGCGTCGGCGCTCGCCTCTGCGGCGCGGATGAAATCTGCGACGCTCATTTGATGGCCGGCGGCGTATCGGTGGACGTTGCCGGGTTTTGGCGCGTCGAGTTCGGCAAGACAGGCTTCGCGGTAGGCCGTCGCAATTGCGGCCTGTGCGATGATCATGACGCCGGCCTCACGGCGGATTCGGCGCGCGCCAGACGGGGAGCCAGTTCCGCCATCAGCGCGGTCGCAATCTCCCCGGCGATATTGCGCGGACTGACTTTTTGCAGGCCGCTCCATGCCGGCATGCTGTTGACCTCGAGCACTGTCGGGGCGCCGCCGACGCCAACCAGAATATCAACCCCAGCGATGCTGGCGCCCACCGCGTCGGCCGCCGCAATGGCCAGGTCTTTCATCATCGCATCGGGCGCGGCGGCGATCGGTTCGCCCCCCTGCTTCACGTTGGTGATCCATGTCGAGGCGCTGCGCATCATCGCGGCGACAACCCGCCCGCGGACGACAAAAAGACGAAAGTCTCGAAATCCTTCGCCTTCGACCGGCTGAAAGCGCTGGAGGTAATAGACGCCGGCGATCGCCTCGGGCGCCGGCAGATCATCCGGCGCGCGGATGAGACGCAACCCCTTGCCCTGCGCGCCAAACAACGGTTTGAGCACCAGCGGGCCCCGTTGCGTTTCTCGCGTTGCCAGGTCCCGCGCCGCCGCGGCCGATTCGAGCGTCCATGTCCGCGGAGTTGGGATGCCGCGCCGGGCGAGGAGAAAGCTCGTCATCGATTTATCGACGCAGCGTTCGATGGCGCGCGCGTCGTTCCAGACGACGACCCCCAGATCGGCCAAGGCGTGTAATACGCCGAGCCGTTTGGTGGTCGCCTCGAACGAACCATTCTCCAGGCTGCGCACCAGCGTGGCCTTGGGCAAAGGCTGCTCCGGTTCGGGTAGCGCGAGGCCGCTGGGGCTTTGGGTGTCGAAGCCGCAATCGGCCAGATCGATCCGAGCGACGCTGGCGCCCGCGCGGCGCAACGCCGCCTCCATTTGTCGAGCATGCCAGTCGCGCTGTTTGCTAACCAGCAGAACGCGCGCCATTGCGCCAGCCGCCAGTCTTGCCTCAAGTGAACGAGGCATCGAGCAAGTCTTGATGAAGGGACCCCGCGTGGAAGCTGGCGCCGTGCTCTACCGCCGTTACGATCACTTGCGCAGGGCTGAACAGCATCGGGTCGATGGCGTAGAAGTCGCTGTTGAATCGCTTGAAAATTTCAGCGAAGGGCGACCCGAAATCGCGAGAGCGGTGGCTCGGCAACGCCTCTGCCAGCGCCTTGGCGTCCGTCGCTGGGCCGGTAACAAAGAGCTGCACTCTGCCGCCGTAGATGATGGCGTCATTGGTGCGGCCCATCGCGGTGACGAAATCGGGATGCGGCGGGCTAAGCGGCGCCGCGCCCATGCCGTCGACGATTCGCTCAAGGGGAAATTTCAGTTCGTGCGCCTTATGCAACGCCACTTCCAGGACGCGTGCGACGACTTGCGCGCTGCCGGCCAGGCTTTGCGTCGGCGCGTAGATTAGGGTCAGCGCGTCGGTGGCGACGCGACAATCCCGCGCGACTTTTTCGACGACTTCAGGCGGCGGCGGCCTGCTGCTTTCGATAACCAGGGTCGCACAATCGGCCTCGTCCCGATAGTCGATATCAGCCAGTATGGTTTCCTTCTGCGCCAATGCTCGCGCGGGGCCTGAACCAAGCGCAAAGAATGCGTCTTTGCCCGCGCCATGCGAAAGGCTCCAGCCAGCATACTGGCTTCCCAGACAGGCGATCACCGGCATCTGCGATGTCACATTGATCGTCCAGGGCCATCGCGGAATTGCATGGTCGCTGGCGAGGCGCACGCGGCCAAGGCCGCCCAAACAGATCTCAGCGATCCGTAATCCCGCCGCGACGCAGCCGCGATGTCGGGCGCCCGCATCGACTAGCGTCTCACCCGCCGACCCGCGAGCGACGCCGACGGCAAGTGCAACGCGGTCGCGTAGTAGCGCCTTCGTCAGTTCGGCGGCGCGAATATTGACGCTGATGCCCTCATTCCTCACGCTGCGGCGTTCTCCACCAGAGCGATGATCCTACGCGCACGCTCCTCGACGCAAGATCGCGCGAATTCGACGGTCGGTCCAGTTGCAAAGACCGTGCACAACGGGTCGCCCGCTGAAATAGGCGCTCCCGGCACGGGCCTGTCTGCGCTCCAATCCGGCCACTCGATCCGATCGCGCGTCGTCATGGCGCTCGGCGCATAGACGATTCGAGCAGCTTTGATCAACGGATCGGCCGAATAGGGCGCCAAGCGGCCATCGCAAGCCGCGACATGACGCACGATAAGCGGATTGCCTGGCGAATCGAAAATATCGAGCGTCGCGCCTGGCCGCGCGTTGATCTCGATCAGCCATGCGTCTTCGCCATCGATAAGAAAATCGGCGCTGTTGAGGCCAACGAGACCGAAGCGTCGGGTGAGACTCGTGATGGCTCCCAAAATCTTCTCAATCATCGGGGCGGCGAGCGCGATCGGCCCTACCGCCCCCCCATAGCGAAATGGTTGCGCTCGCGTTGGCGCCGCCCATTGAGCACTAAGGCCAATCATTTCAGCGTTCTTGCCGTCCGCAATGAAGAGCGCCGAGCAATTGTCGCCGCCTACCTGACGCTGGAAATAATGTTCAGGCATCGAGGTGGAGCGCTGCCTCGCGATGCTGATATGTCCGCCTCCCGCGCCGCCGCGCTTCTTCATCAGCCATCCCGTCTGATCCTCTGGCGCAGATAGCATGACTTCCGGATGCCATATTCCATGGTCGGCGCAAATCTGCGCCAGAATCAGCGGGTTCTTGACCCGCGTCATGGTTGCCGACGTATTGCCGAAGACGCGCAATCGCTGCGCCATCGCCGCGACTAGCTCAGGCCGGTCATCGAATCCGGAGCCATAGACAATTCCCAGAGGATCATGGGCAGCAGCCATCGACTCGATCGCTGCCATCAGCGCCGCTTCATTCAAGCCTTGGGCGAGTCCGCCTTCGAGGCGGGCAAATGCCGCACTGAGCGCGCGCGTGTCGTCGTCGCCGAAGACGTCGATTGCCAGCGGCGCGAACCCGCCGTGCCTCGCGCTGGCGGCGAGGGCGCGCGCCGACGCTCCAACAACGATCAGCGCCGGCCGCTCAGGCATTCAGTTCGCGCGCCAGGGCGAAGGCGTCGCGAAAATCAAGGTGAACCGGCTTGGCCGCGGCGATCATGCGTTTGAACAGGCCAGACTCCGTCCGGTACTTAATATTGCCGATCGTCAACGGTCCTATTCCCAGAGCGCCGCTGGGCGCTATCTCGACTCCATTGGCCATCGCATCGAGCCCTTCGACGCCTGATGGGGGCACGGCGTTGACATCGGCGGCAACGACAAGACGTTTCGCTTCGCCGAGCTGGGTTCGTGAAATGATCCGCAGACCGGCTTTGGCGGCGCAAAAGACCGCCTCCGCGGTCTCGAGAATTTCCGCCTTTTTTAGCTCATCCGCGCCGTCCGCGACAGCGACATTAACCTGGAAGCGCGCCTTGATTTCGGCGGCGGCCTTGCCGACACGCCCGACTCCATCGTAGCCGACAAGAGTGACCTCGGCGCCTTCAAGCGCTGCAATGACGGCTGACGAAAAGCCGACGACGCCAGTCGCGCCGAAGATCGCAATCTTCAGGCCCTTGAGACCGCGCTGCTTGCGGTCCTTCAACAACCTCTCAACGCAAGCCACCATTGCGGCGGCCGTTGTAAACGAGCCCGCGGGATCCGCAAATGTCGAGAGCTCAAATGGGGGCACTTGAGCTTGTTTCGCCGCCTTCAGCATATTGAGCGCGAGAACAGCGTCCCTGCCAGCGATGAATACTCCAGTCTTGACGCCGATCTTGGGCGGCCGCGAAAAGATCGCGTCCTGCACTAATGGCAGCACTTCATCGAGAGTCACATTGACATAGGGCGCAACGGCATCAAATCCGGCGTCCAGCGCCATATTCACGTCGAACGGGCTCATATGTTTGAGCGGCGTCAGCATATGCAGAATGAACTTGTCAGCCATCGCGCAGCGCGTCCCTGGATTAGTGGCTTTTTGGTTTGCACTGCGGACGCACGCGGCGACCGCCGAGCTAATTCAACTCTGCGCATCGGCGAATGTCCAGTCCCGCGTCGTTTCTCAGGGCGCTCATTTATTTTGCAACGTACGGTTTATTCGCCCCCAATCTCCGGTTAGGATGCCAGTCCGATGACGCGTCCTAAGCGCCATTGCACCGCAACCGCAATTTCCGGGAGGGAAAAATGAGCGAAGCCCACCCCGCGCGCGTCCATTCCGAACCTGAAATCGTTGCCCGTCTGCGCACGCACTTGCCGCACTGGCGCTATGAGGGCGGCTGGATTCGGCGCCGCTATCGCACCAACAGTTGGAAAGGCACGCTGATGGTCATCAACGCGGTTGGCCATCTCGCCGAGGCGGCGTGGCACCATCCTGACCTCACTGCATCCTATGCCTGGGTCGAGGTGCGACTGATGACTCACGACGCCAAAGGCGTCACCGATAAGGATTTTGCTTTGGCGGCCAAGATCGAGGAAGTCGTCCAGTGGAACCCGGCCAAGGAGGGCGGCGCGCTCGAGGGAACGCCGCAAGGCGATCAGCGCTTCGCCTATATCAAGTATGACTGACGATTTTGGCCCTGGCCCGAAGCGGCCCGAACCCACGGCGCGCAAAGGCCCCCCTGATCGCGGCACAAAGGCGTGGATTGAGGGGAGCGAGGTCAGTCTTGACGAAGCCGCCGCACGTGCAGCGCAATTGTTGGCGCGCAGCAATCAGCCGCTATTTTCCGGGATGGGCTCCGACATCGACGGCGCCCGAGCCGCATTGTCTCTGGCTGAGCGTCTTGGCGGCGTGGTCGATCACATGCACTCGGCCGGGCTGCTGCGCGATCTCGATTGTTTTCGTCAAGGCGGCGTGATGGTCACGACCCCCAGCGAAGCGCGCGTCAGGGCTGACGTCCTCTTGTTGGTGGGCGACGGCCTGGCGGAATCCTGGCCGGCGCTTGGCGAACGATTGTTGAGTGTTCCGTCGCGACCCGACGGCGTCAACATTCCACGCCGAAAAATCTGGCTGGCGCCTCGCGCTGACAAATCAATCCCTGGTTGTGACTCTGCTATCGAGATTGTCGCTGTCGGCGACGGCGCGACGCTGGCGGCCAATCTTGCCGCACTACGCGCGCGTGTCAAAAGGCGAAATATCGCCTTGTCTGGCGCAGCGATTGCTGCATGGGATGCCCTCGCAATACAACTTGTATCCGCACGGTTCGGCGTCGCGATCTGGTCAGCGCGCCATCTCGATGCGCTGACGATCGAGATGCTCAATGGCCTGGTGCGCGATCTCAACGAGACGACGCGCTTTTCAACGCTGCCACTTGCGCCGCCTGACAACGGGGCCGGCGTTCTGGCAGCCTGCGGCTGGATGACCGGCTTTCCCATGCGCACCGGCTTTGGCTCCGGCTTCCCCGCGCATGATCCGTGGCGTTTCGATGCGCAGCGATTGGCGCAGAGCGGCGAAATCGACTGCGCATTGTGGATTTCGGCGTTTGGAGCGCAGCCTCCCGACTGGCATCGCGAACTCGCTTTCATTGCGCTTAGCGACACGGCGACAAGCTTTGCTGACCCGCCGCGCGTACAGATTTGCGTTGGCCGGCCGGGCGTCGATCACGACAGCGTATTGCACAGCGTCGAAACCGGAACGCTGGTCGCAATAAAAGCGCAACAACACGGGACGGCGCTAAGCGTCGCTCAGGCGCTTAACCGAATCTCCACGCATCTTGGCGCCGCAGGCGCGATCTGATGCTGATCCATCTCAGAGGCGGTCATATTGTCGACCCCGCCAACAAGCGGGACGAGGTCGGCGATCTCTGGATGCGCGACGATGTCATCGTCGCGACACCCCCGCCGGGAACCCAAGCGGACGAGACGATCGATGCGGCAGGACTTGTCGTAATGGCAGGCGCCATCGACATTCACTCACATATTGCTGGCGCCAACACGAATACCGCGCGCTTGATGCTGCCCGAACAGCACCGCGCTCACGCGCGCCGACCCTTGGCGACGCCTCTGTCGAACGCTGGATGGTCGACCTTCGAGACGGGCTGCCTCTACGCGCAGATGGGCTTTACAACCGTCATCGAGCCGGCTGTCTCGCCGCATCACGCGCTGCACGCGCACCTTGAGCTCGCCGATATCCCGATCATTGACAAGGCGATTCTCGCCATTCTCGGCAATGACGATTATCTGCTGAGTTTGATGCGCGCAAACGGGGGGCCGGCGGCTGTCCGCGATCATGTCGCGTGGACCTTGCAGACGTCGAGGGCGCTCGGAATTAAGGTCATCAACGCTGGCGGCGTCGCTGCGTTCAAGGAAAATGTCCGCCGCTTCTCTTTCGACGACATCGTGCCGTCCTATGGCCTGACGAGCCGGCAGATCGTAAAGGCGCTCCAGAGAGCGGTGCATGATCTTGGCGTCCCGCATCCGCTGCATGTTCATTGCAACAATCTCGGCCTGCCCGGCAGCGTCGAAACTTTGCTCGCAACAATTGCTTCCGCCGAAGATTTGCCGCTGCATCTGGCACATGTCCAGTTCTACGGCTACGGCAAGGAGGGAGCGCAGGGATTCTCTTCAGCCGCTCCCAAGATCGCCGAGGCCGTCAATGCGGCCGGAAATGTCACCGTCGATGTCGGCCAGGTGATGTTCGGCCAAACCGTGACGGTATCGTCCGACGTGCTGCGGCAGTTTTCAGCGCGCAAAACTGCACATCCCCGAAAGTTTGTAATTTTTGACGGCGATTCCAATGGCGGCGGAATCGTGCCGTTTGAATATCGCGCCAGCAGTTTCCATAATTCTATCCAGTTCATGACAGGCCTCGAGTTGTTCCTGCTGATCAAAGACCCGTGGCGCGTCTTCTTCACGACTGATCATCCCAACGGCGCGCCATTCACCACCTATCCCGAATTGCTCGCCTTGCTAATGAGCCGCGATCTGCGCGCCGATTGGCTCTCACGCATCTCGTCCGAAGCGACCTCGATGGCGACGCTCCCCTCGCTAACGCGTGAATACAGCCTATACGAAGTTGCCATAATGACGCGCGCGGCGCCCGCCAGATTGCTGGGGCTTCGCGATCGCGGCCATCTTGCTCCTGGTGCGAAAGCCGACGTCGCGCTTTATCGACCGAGTCCGGACATTGCGCAGATGTTTCGTGCTGCGGCGCTTGTCTACAAAGATGGCGATCTTGTCGTGCGCGACGGCGCGGTGACGCATTATCGGTTTGGTCGAGCCCTGCATGTCGCTCCTAGTGTCGATGCGGCGACACACAATCGCATGAATCGCTATTACGACGAGCGCTACGCATTGCCAGGCGATCTTCTGCGCGTGCCCGAAGCCGCGCTGCGCGGGCCAAAGCCTTTCGAGAGCGTCGCATGCAACGGCTGAACGTCAACGGCATTGAGATCGACGACACATTTGCCGAAGCCTTCGACATGCGTGCGACGGCGCTGGTTATCACGGCGCCGAACCTGCGTTGGGCGCGCCAGGCGGCAATAACGATGACGGGCTTTGCGACATCGGTCATTGGCTGTGGCTGCGAGGCGGGCATCGATAGCGAGTTGACATCACGCCGCACGCCGGATGGACGACCTGGCGTTCGGGTGTTGCTGTTCGCTGTATCGACGGGAGAATTGCAAAAACAGCTGCAGAATCGCGTCGGCCAATGTGTTCTGACGAGCCCTGGTTCGGCTTGCTACGCGGGGCTTGACGCTGGAGAAGAGCAGCTCAAGCTCGGGGACGCCATCCGTTTTTTTGGGGACGGCTGGCAGATCGCCAAGAAGCTGGGGCCGCGACGATACTGGCGCGTGCCGGTGATGGATGGCGAGTTCGTCTGCGAAGCCAAGACGGCGATGACCAAGAAAGCGGTCGGCGGCGGCAATTTGTTGATCATGGGGGCCAGCGCCGCGACGACGCTCGCTGCAGCGGAAGCGGCCGTCCACGCGATTCACGGAGTCTCCGGTGCGATCATGCCGTTTCCCGGGGGTATCGCGCGGTCTGGCTCGAAAATCGGCTCGAAATATAGAGGCGCCAGCGCCTCGACCAACGACGTCTACTGCCCAACGCTCAGGGGGGTTGTGGACACCGCGCTCAATCCTCAGATCGCCTCGGTGCTCGAAATTGTCATCGATGGTCTGACCAGCGCGGCCGTCGCCGAGGCGATGCGGGCCGGATTGGCGGCGATCATCGGGCTCGGGCAGGATCGCGGTGCGTTGCGCATTGGCGCCGGCAATTATGGCGGCAAACTCGGGCGCCACCACTACCATCTCAAGGACCTGTTACCGTGAAGCCGCTGACCTTCGCGCTGCGCAGCAGCCCGCCGCAGCGGCTCGATCTTTCGTCGCTCACGCCACAAAGCCTGGCCGGCAAGTCAATCGGGGAGATCGAGAGTATCGAACTCCAAACTACACGTGCCCGTATAACGGCGGGTGATGTCTTCCGCATCAGCCGGGGTGATGCGACAAAGATACATTTTGCCGGCGGCAGTGAGCGTTTCGACCGGGTCGGCTACGGCATGACCCATGGGTCGATCGTCGTTGACGGCGACGTCGGCGTCGAGGCCGGGCGGCTGATGGCGGGCGGACAGCTCAGCGTGCGCGGCGACGCCGGAGCGTTCGCGGCGTCAGGTCTGAAGGGCGGCCTACTCGAAGTATCTGGTGACGTGGGCGAACGGCTCGGCGGCCCGCTCAGCGGCGAGACTATGGGCATGCGCGGCGGCCTCGTGCGCGTTCGCGGCAACGCCGCGGAGCGCGCGGGCGATAGGATGAGACGCGGGATGATATTGGTCGAGGGACACGCCGGCCCCTATGCCGGCAGCTTGATGATCGCGGGCACGCTGGTCATCGGCAAACAGGCGGGGGACTTGCCGGGCTATCTGATGGGGCGCGGCACCATCGTGCTTGGCAAGCAAGCTTCGATGCTGGCGCCGACTTTTGTGGATTGCGGCGAGCATGATCTGGTCGCGGCGCGCCTATTGGGCGCCTATATTGGCGCGACCAGCCCAAGACTCGCCGACCTGTTCCGCCGCCCGCTGCGCCGTTTCGCCGGCGACCAGGCCGCGCTCGGCAAAGGAGAAATCCTGCTTGCCCAGTGGAATCCGGGAACCAAGCAAGGGAGCGCCGCGTCACATGATCCGAAAGTTCTGCGCTAACTCTTTGACGTAATTGGTGCCGGTTGCAGGAATCGAACCCGCGACCTACTGATTACAAATCAGTTGCTCTACCAACTGAGCTAAACCGGCCCGATTGAGCGAATTTCGCGTCAATGTCCGAGTTTTGTCTATCCGGGACCAGAGATATTCGCAACCCTGCAAGGATGGGCTAGCGCCGTTCCACAGCGGGGGGCCACGATGCCAGGCAATTGTTGATTTTGCCAATCAATCGAGGCAGGTCGACCGGTTTGGTGTCAAAGTCAGAACAGCCAACCGTCACGCTCTTGGCGCGGTCGCTCGCCAGCGCATGGGCGGTCAGCGCGATGACCGGAATGCCGGCGGTGCGCGGTGCGTTCTTGATCAGTTGCGTCGCCTCCCAACCATCCATTTCGCCGAGAGCGACATCCATAAGAATCAGATCTGGCCGCTCTTCGGCTGCCATTGCCACGCCCATGGGCCCATCCGCCGCGCAACAAACATCAAATCCCTGCCGCGTCAGCCGGCGAGTCAGCATGTCGCGATTGGTTTCATTGTCCTCGACGAGCAATATCTTAGGCATTTGCGACGGCTCCCGCAGTGGCGATGGCGCGTTGTTCGACTTCGGGCGGGCGCCCGGCTACTACGATAGCGCGAAGCGATTGGTGGTAGGCTTCAGCCTCGGCGAGCGCGACCGAAACCGCTTCCCGTTCCCCATCGTGGGCCTTGTCGCCAGCATTTGCTGGCAGGCGCACCGTGAAGCACGCGCCGGCATTGGGTTCGCTCTCGACTGTGATTTCTCCCTGGAGCATTTCGCAGAGCTTCTTGCACAACGCCAGGCCTAGACCAGTTCCGCCGTATTTGCTGGCGCTCGTGTCGCCTGCAATGTTGAATTGTTCGAACAAAGTAGCAAAACGCTCCTTGGCAATGCCTTCGCCGTTGTCGCGAACGCGCACAACGATGTCGTCGCCACGCTCGCCGGGTCGTCTCTCTGCTTCGACCGATATCCTGCCGTCGCGGGTGAACTTCGTGGCATTGTCGATCAATTGAGTGAGTATCTGCTGAAGCTTGGAAACATCGGTATAGACCCTACCCAGTTCTCCACCGGAATATACGAGGGTATTGCGATTTCGCTGGGCTTCCGTCTGCAGGCCGCCGACCAACTTGGCCAAGAGCGGGTCGCAGTCGACCGCTTCGTTATACACTTCCATCTTGCCGGCATCGATTTTGGAAAGATCGAGCACTTCGTTAACGAGTTTGAGCAGGTAATGGCCGGCCTTGTGTATCTTACGAAGATCGGAAACCGTGGCCATATCGTCCGCATCGGTGGCGTCTTCGAGCAGAATCTCGCTGTAGCCGATGACCGCGTTAAGCGGTGTGCGCAATTCGTGGCTCATTTTCGCCAGAAAATCGCTCTTGGCGGCGCCCGCACGTTCCGCTTCCTCAGTCGCCAGCCGCAACTGCGACGAAGTGACCTGATGCTCCTTCATTTCGACTTCAAGTTCGACCTGCGAGGCCAACGCATTGGCGTAGAACAACGCCATCATCGTGACATAGAGCGAGGCTGCAGTGGTCGAAACGAGTCCGAGCCCTTGGATCGCCTTCAACGGCATAGCGCTGACCGGCTGAACGCCGGTCTGGTAGAGATAATAGAAGAGCGCCAGACTGACGGCAAACTGCGACAGGACGACAGCGCGCATTGTCGGCGATGGACCGACATAGAAGAACGCCAGCAATGGAATCGTCAGCACCCACGGCAAGGTCGGCGAAGTCACGCCGCCGTAGAAATAGCAGCTCCACAAAATGCAAAAAATCAGATTCTGGACAGAAACGATCGCGAGCAGATTGTAGCGTCCGAACGCGCGGAGGACGAAAGGAAAAATCCAGAAGCCGCTGATCGACGCGGCCAGAACGGTTATCCGATAACCCGGGTTGGGATCGAACAGGTACAACGCGAAAGGCACGGTGTTGCCGATAAAGGGCCCGAAGAGATGGCTGTAAAGGAACAGTCGGGCTTGTTTGCGCTTCTCCCGATCGATAGCGATCGCGGATGGAATGAACCAGTCAACCAACCGGTTGAGACGTTCGAGCATGAGCGACATAAGGGATGATCCGAGGCGCAGCGGTGAGGGTAATTCCTGTCGCCCGTATCTTGCACGGCGATAGGTTTCAAAACCGTCAATCCGCCCTCGTTTAACATTTAAACTACGGGAGCTCGGGCTCAACTGTAGGACGCAGCATCCGATCGGCTCCGTTGTTTGATTTGTCCCGCGGCTCACTCCATGGATTCTTCATTCAATAGGTGGGCGCTCTGGCCGAAGTAGCGGTCTCGCATAACTAACGGGGATGTTTCTGTTAACCCGGCCTTTACCATTAACGACGATATAAAGAGGCTCCGGTAGGGGCTGTAGACAGATAGAGAACGCCGCGCGTTCTTCGGTCGCAAGCGAGGGCTCATGGGTTTGGACCGCACTGTCATTGCCGCCGTCGCTGCGTTTCTTGGCGCAGCCGCGGCGTCCGCAGCGGATCTGCCCACGCGCAAACCTGCGCCGGCTTTGCCAGCCGCACAGGCTGTGGCAGCCGACTGGTCGGGCTTCTATTTTGGACTGAACGGTGGCTACGGCCGCGGCTCAAGTACTAACAGCTACCAGGTCTTTTCGACGACCTTGCTCAATTTCCCGACTATCACCGACGCGGTGGATGGCGCGGGCTCGCAATCCATGATTGAGCCAGGCGGCTTGTTCGGCGCGCAGGCCGGCTATCTCTGGGAGGCTCAGAATTTTTATGTGATGGGCGTCGAAGGCGAAGCGGACTGGAGCACCATGACGGGCAGCGTCAACACGGACGCGCCCCTGCCGGTTTTCGGCGGCAACTTCACCAGCACACAACGGCTCGACGTGCATTGGACCTCGAGCCTGCGTGCGAGACTTGGCGTCGTGGCGATGCCCGACGTGCTGCTCTATGCGACGGGCGGGGCGGCGTTGGCCGGCATCCGCTACTCGAGTGTGTTCAACGACCGTTTCAATGAATATGAGACGGTCAGTCTTACTTCGGCGAAGCCGGGCTGGGTCGCGGGCGCTGGCATCGAATACAAGTTCGCCAGCGCATGGTCAGCGCGGCTTGAATACCTGCACTCACAATATTCCGCCTCGAACGGTCAGAGCACCGTGGGCCTTTCCGACGGTACAATTGCCACTGTCGACCATTCGTCGGGAATTGTGAAAGTCGATAGCATCCGCCTTGCGGTAAATTATTTCCTCGGCAATTAGCCGCCCCCGCCCGGATCGCGTGGCGCTCCGCCGCGGATCGCCCTGAAACCAAAAATTAAAAGCCCATGGGTAAGGTTGTCGCGCAGGGATGCGCGCCGCAAGCCGCCGCCACGGGGTCAGCAATGTTGAAGCAAATCGTCCGCGGGATCGACTGGTTCATCCCGGACGCCGCGAAAAGCGAACGCACCGAATTGACGGTTTGCCGCAATTTTGTGTTCACCCATCTGGCCGGACCGCTTCTGTCGCAGTCGATCAGCGTTTTTCTCTATCGCACTGACCCCAACCCGGGCTTCGCCTGTTGGACGATCATCGTATGCGTCTGTGCATTCTGGACGCTGCCGTTCGTGCTTAAGTACACGAAGAATCTCGCGGAATCGGCAAAAATTTCGGTGCAGCTGCTGTCTTTCACGGCGCTGTTCGGGGCCTACCACTACGGCGGCGCAAGCTCGCCGTTTCTGCCCTGGCTGATGGTCAGCCTCCTTCTCGGCTTCTTCTACTTGTCGAACCGGCCGTTGATGGTAATTGGCATGTTCGCCGTCAATATCGGCGGATTCGCGCTCGCATATTTCATGTTTGGCTTCCCCGAAGTCGTGCCGCTGTCACAACTGACGACGGTTGGCTGGATTTCGATACTCTCGGCAACGATCTACATGTCGTGGATGGCGATCTTCTACGCCAATATCATGTCGATGCGCTCCGACCTCGAACGAGAGGGCGAACGGCACCGGCTGACGGCCGACAGGTTGATGAAGGCCAAGGAACTCGCGGACAAGGCTAATCGGTCCAAATCGATCTTTCTCGCCAAGATGAGCCATGAATTCCGCACGCCGCTTAACGCCGTGATCGGCTATAGTGAAATCTTGCTTGAGGATGTCGAAGCGGCCAAGATCGGCGGCAGCAAGAAATCGGATCTCGAGCGGATCAACGCCGCCGGCAAGCACCTTCTGTCCCTGGTGACCGACGTTCTTGATATCGCAAAGATAGAATCCAATACGATCGAGCTTAAGCTTGAGACCTTCGATCTGCGTCGTCTAATGGAGGACATCGTTTCGACCAGCCGCCCGTTGATCGCGGCCAAGAACAACGCGCTCGAGATGCATTGCCCGGCAGGGCTCGGCAGCGTCACCAACGACGCGACGAAGCTTCGCCAGGTCGTGCTGAACCTGATCAGCAATGCCGCGAAATTCACCAGCAATGGTTCGATCAGCCTGTCGGTGCAAAGGGAGCGCCGCGCCTCGGGCGACTGGATCGAGATCAAGGTCAAGGACACCGGAATCGGTATTTCTTCAGCGGACATGCCGCGCCTGTTTCAAAACTTTGGTCAGGCCTCAGCCGAAACATCCAGCCGGTTCGGCGGTTCGGGTCTGGGCCTGTCGATCAGTCAGCGTTTCTGCACGCTTATGGGCGGCGCCATCAGCGTGACCAGCGAAGTGAACAAAGGCTCGTGCTTCTGCGTGACCCTCCCCGCTCATAAAAAAGCCGAGACGACCGCAAGCGCCGCAGCGGCGCGCGGCTCATCCCCCGCGCTAGCGTTCGCGAACTGAGGTCGACATGTTGAACCCTGTTGTCAAAGGTCCGGTGGGCTTGGTTTCGACGGCGCGCCCCGCGCCGATTGTCGCGAGCAGCGACGCAGGGCCCAATCCGCGCATTTTGATCGTCGACGATATCGCGGACAATCGCATTATTCTGGCTCGCCGATTTCAGCGCCGCAACTTCGATGTGATTGAGGCCGATTGCGGCATGCGGGCATTGGAGCTTCTCGCCTCCGACACATTCGATGCCGTGCTGCTCGACGTCATCATGCCGGATATGAGCGGATTGGAAGTGTTGCGCAAGATCCGCGCATCACACTCCAGCACGGCGCTGCCGGTGATCATGGTCACCGCCAATAATACAAGCACCGATATCGTCAGCGCCCTTGAAGTCGGGGCGAATGACTATGTCGCCAAGCCGGTCGATTTCGCCGTAGCACTGGCGCGCGTCAATGTGCAGGTGGAGCGCAAGCGCGCCAGCGAGGCGCTTGTCGCCGCTTACGATGCGCTCAATCAGACCAATGAGCGACTCGAGCAGCGCGTCGTCGAGCGCACCGCTCAGCTCAGTGAAATCAACCAGCAATTGAAGACCGAAATCGCCAACCGGGAAGTGTCGGAAGCGCGTTCGCAATATCTGGCGTTTCACGATGCGTTGACCGGCCTGGGAAATCGCATGTTGTTCCGGGAGGAGTTGCAGAACGCTCTCAAGGTTTCGCAGCTCACCCATGAGAGGCTGGCGATTCTGTTCATTGATCTTGACGGTTTCAAGAACGTCAATGACACACTCGGCCATTCGATCGGCGACGCGTTGCTGAAGGCCTTGTCGGTCCGCATGCGCGACAATCTGCCTGAAAACGTGTCGATCGCGCGTTTGGGCGGCGATGAATTTGCTGTCATGCAGGCGCCAAGCGGCAAGCCGGAACAGGCAATCTCACTCGCCAACAAAATCATTGAGATCATCAACAAGCCTTGCCGGATCGACAACCACAACCTGCTCGTCAGCGCGAGCATCGGGATAGCCGTTAGCAACGCCGACGGCGAAACCGTCGAAAATATGCTCAAGTGCGCCGACCTGGCGATGTATCGCGCCAAGGCGGATGGGCGCGGCTCTGCTGGTCCCGGAACGTTACGGATGTTCGATCCGGCGATGGACGTTGCGGCGCAGGCGGCGCTTCGGCTCAAGAGTGAAATGCGCCACGCTTTGATGACCGGCGGCTTCGAGCTTTACTATCAACCGCTGGTGTCGATGGAAACGCGGCAGGTGACCGGCTTTGAAGCCCTGTTGCGATGGCCGCACGCCGAGCGCGGAATGATCCCGCCTGGCGAATTTATTCCGGTTGCCGAGGACACGGGGTTGATCGTCCCGCTCGGTGAGTGGGTGTTGCGCGAAGCCTGCATGGAAGCGATGAAATGGCCGGGACAGGTCAGGATTGCGGTCAATCTGTCGCCGGTCCAATTTCAGCGCGGCAGTCTGGTGGCAATCGTGGTTGGGGCGCTCGCGGCGTCGGGGCTCCCGGCATCGCGGCTCGAACTTGAGATCACCGAGGCCGTGCTGCTTGATCGGACGGAGCGAAACGTCATGATCTTGCAGCAGATGCGCGAGCTCGGCGTCAAGATCTCGATGGACGATTTCGGCACTGGGTTTTCAAGCCTCAGCTATCTCAGAAGCTTTCCGTTCGACAAGATCAAGATTGACCAATCGTTCATTCAGAATCTTTCCAACGATGGGCGCAGCCAGACGATCGTCAGCGCTATCACGGGACTGGGGCTGAGTTTCGGCATGTCGACGGCCGCGGAAGGCGTTGAGACCGAAGAGCAGATGGAGTGCCTCGTGGTCAAGGGGTGCACGGAGGTGCAGGGCCGGTTCTTCTCGATGCCCGTGCCCTCGTCGCAGGTCGCCGCCCTCCTCGAGAAAATCAACGAGCTCTAGACCGGAAGTCAGGTCTTCCTTCGCAAGGATTCTCCAAATTTCTCCAAGCTTTTTAGCTTTTTCGTCAAGCATTTTGACAAATTTCTCCAAGCTTTTGTCAAGTATTTCCAAACAATCTGTTGGTCGTTTTGTTAATTATCAATGGGTTACGATCGAAAAACCCGGTTTTTGCTTTCTTGCGCTTGCCGCCGACCGATCGCCAACGCGAAGAGGCTCACGCCTTGGCCTGAACGAGCGACCCTAGCACATCTTTAGATTTTCAGAAACATGTAATTTGCGATCGGCCTCGCTCCCATCCGTGGCCGTGGGCTTGTTACGGCCACCCCCTTTCACCCTCCGGACGAGCCCGAAAGCGGAGGAGATTCCGCCCCGGCGTGAAAGCGGTTGCCGATCGTTCCGTGTCGCTTAATACGCTGTGGCGAGGTCGAAGGTTAAGTTTGACCGCCCAGTAACTACATCTCTACGCAATGTTCCAATACCAGCGTTTAACTGCCCAATTCACCGCCGCGGCAAAGTATTGTTAAGCCGCGAAAGCCAACCTGATCTCGACAAAAATTGAGCAAAAACAATTTGTCGGGAAGCAGGAGCAGTTATGTCGGAGCAATCATATCATCCAGTCCCCGCAGCGGCGTTGAGCGGCAGCATGAGGGATTTTCGCGTTCCCAAAGGGGTAGACTTGCTGGGACGCGTTAGCGGGTTCTATCAGTGGCAGGATTTGCGGCGCCAGAACGGCCTGTGGCCGTTTTCGCGCTCGACGCAGTCTGGCCCGACAGCCTTTTGCGCGGCGCAAGACGATCGCGGCCATGTGATGACCGGCGTCAACTTCGCCTCACAGGATTATCTCAGTCTGTCCGCGCACGAGGAGATCAAAGCGACTGCGGCGGAGGCCGTGCAGAAATATGGCGTGCACAGCGCCGGCTCGTCGGCGCTCGTCGGCAACACAGCGCACTCCGTGTTGCTTGAGCGGCGCATCGCGGACTTTCTCAACATGGAGGAAGCTGTGCTGTTTCCGACAGGCTGGGCTGCGGGCTACGGCGTCATTCGCGGTCTGGTGCGCTCGGCCGATCACATCGTCATCGATGCGCTCGCGCATACCTGTCTGCAGGAAGGCGCCAATGCGGCGACGCGCAACATCTATATGCACCGCCATCTCGACGTCGATCACTGCCGCCACTGGCTGCAGACGATTCGCTCCAAGGACACGGAAAACGGCATCATGGTGGTGACCGAAGGTCTTTTCTCGATGGATTCCGACACGCCGGATATCGCGGCGTTGCAGGAGTTGTGCAACGAGTTCAAGGCGACGCTGCTTGTCGATGTCGCGCACGATCTGGGCGCGCTCGGCGAAGACGGCCGCGGGCACATCGGCATTCAGAAGATGCTCGGCAAGGTCGATCTGGTGATGGGCAGCTTCTCCAAGACCTTCGCCTCGAACGGCGGGTTTGTCGCGTGTCGCAGCCGCGCCGTGAAGGAATATCTGCGCTTCTACAGCCCGCCGGCCACCTTCTCCAACGCGCTGTCACAGGTGCAGGCGGCGGTCGTGCTCAAGGCCTTCGAGATCGTCGACTCGCCCGAGGGTAAGGCGTTGCGCGGCGAGCTGATGTCCAACATCCTTGATCTGCGCAGCGCTCTCGCCGCGAAGGGCCTGGGTTATTATGGCGACCCTTCTGCAATCGTCGCCGTCAAGATGGGCACTGAGAGCCTTGCGCGTCTCGTCAGCCGGCGGCTGCCGGAGCTGGGGCTTCTCTCCAACCTCGTCGAATACCCGGCGGTGTCAAAGGGCATGGCGCGGTTCCGCATGCAGGTGATGGCCAAGCATACCAAGCAGAACGTCGCCGACGCCGCGACGCGCCTCAATGCGGCATACAATCTCGCGCAAATCGAGCAGGCGACCCGCACTGAACTGCCGCTCAGCGCCGTGGCGTGAACGGCTGAACCGCCAGTCCCGAGCCCCTTCTCTCCTTGCGGGAGAAGGGGTCGCGTCTATCCATCCGCGACGCTTGCGCCCCACGGACCCTCGGCAAATACAACCTCGTCGGCGCCCGGCCAGGGAGGCATGGTGATTGCGACGAATGTGAGCGGCGCAGGTCCGATCGCCTGATACTGGAAGGCGGTTCCAAGCGGGATCGTGAGGCAATCGCCGGCGGCGATGTCGACGATGCTTTCCTGGGCGGGGCTCCTGCGCCAGATACGGCCCTGACCGCTCTGCACGAACCAAATCTCCTCCACCGTACGGTGCCGCACTGCGCGCGAAACCGCGCCGGCCGGCAGCTCGAAATGCGCGAAACTGCCGCCATCAAGCGCCGCCAGCAGGCGAACGCGCGCCCCGTCCGGCGCGAGAGCATCGGGATCTTTTGGCAGGCGTCTCATTTCGAAGTTGCGCACTGGGCCTCCCCGTCGCTGCAGCCGAGTTTGCTTAAAACGCTGGCTTCGTCAAAGCCTTTAGCCATCCGATGAGCCCTGCTATGGTGCGCCATGGTCGAATCTTACCAATTGACCCAGACGCAGGTGCTGGACGAATTTCGCAGCGCTGGCGCGCTCCTGGAAGGGCATTTCATCCTGTCCTCCGGATTGCGCTCGCCGGTATTCCTGCAAAAGATGTTCGTCTTTCAGGATCCCGCCCGCACAGAAAGGCTTTGCCGGGCGCTTGCGGAGCTGGCGCGCGAGACCTTCGGCGCGATCGATGTCGTCGTGTCGCCCGCGCTGGGCGGCATCGTCCCGGGCTATGAGACGGCGCGATGGCTCGACGCGAAGGCAATTTTCGTTGAGCGCGAGGACGGGGCGTTCAAGCTGCGCCGCGGCTTTGTCATCGCGCCGGGGGCGCGCGTGCTGATGGTCGAGGATATCATCACGACAGGCCTGTCATCGCGCGAATGCCTTGCCGCGATCGCCGAGCATCCCGGAACGATCGTCGGCGCCGCCTGCTTGATCGATCGCTCGGGCGGCAAGGCTGACATTGGCGTGCCGCGCGTGGCGCTGGCGACGCTCGATATTCCGGCCTATGCGCCGGACGCTTTGCCGCCGGAGCTTGCGGCAATTGCGCCGGTCAAGCCTGGCAGTCGCGCCGCGATCGGCGCGGCATAGGCTGTATCGCAACAAGGAGGCGTTTGATGGCGTCGCTACGCCTCGGTGTGAATATCGATCATGTCGCGACCGTCCGCAACGCGCGTGGCGGGGCGCTTCCCGACCCTGTGCGCGCCGCGCTGCTGGCGATTGAAGCGGGCGCGGATGGCATCACGGCGCACCTGCGCGAAGATCGCCGCCATATCCATGATGACGATATGGCGCGACTGAAAGCGGCCATTTCCAAGCCGCTTAATTTTGAAATGGCGGCGACCGAGCAAATGCTGGACATTGCGCTGCGCACCAAGCCGCACGCCTGTTGCCTGGTGCCGGAAAAGCGAACCGAGCGCACCACCGAGGGCGGGCTCGACGTCGTCGCAGGCCACAATCACCTCAAGCCTTTCGTCGCCGAACTCAAGCGCGCGGGCATTCGCGTTTCGATGTTCATCGAGGCCTCGCCGGAGGCGCTTGATTTTTCTGCGTCGTTGGGGGCGCCAGTGGTCGAACTTCACGCGGGCGCCTGGTGCGATGCAATCGCCCATGACGAGCGCGAACGGGCCGCACATGAGTTTGAGCGCCTGCGCGCAGCAGCGTCGCAGAGCGCCAAGCTCGGCCTCGAATGTCATGCGGGACACGGCCTCGACTACGAGACGGCGCGAGTCATTGCCGGCCTGCCGGAAATCGTCGAGCTTAATATCGGCCATTTTCTGATCGGCGAGGCGATCTTTGTCGGCCTGGCTCAAACAGTGCGAACCATGCGCGCCGCGATGGACGCCGGACGCGGCAAAGCCGGCGCGCCATGATTATCGGCATTGGCAGCGATCTCTGCGACATCACGCGGATTGAGGAAACGCTGGAGCGGTACGGCGAACGATTCATCGCGCGGTGCTTCACCGAAGTGGAACGCAAGCGTTCCGAGCGACGGGCGGAGCGCGGCGCGTCTTACGCCAAACGGTTCGCCGCCAAGGAGGCTTGCGCCAAGGCGCTCGGCACCGGCCTGCGTCACGGAGTGTTCTGGCGCGACATGGGGGTGGTCAACTTGCCCACGGGGCAACCGACGATGCGACTGACCAATGGCGCCGCCGCCCGCCTTGCGGCAATCACGCCCCCTGGATGCGAGGCCTTCATCCACCTGACCATTACCGACGAACATCCGGTGGCCCAGGCGTTCGTTGTGATCGAAGCGCGAATCGTGGCGACTACGGGGAGTGAAAGAGCGGTTCGCAACCGCGGATAACTGCGATTCGACGCACCACGGGTGGCCGAATCCGAGCAATTGAACGCCCACCCCTTGTCCAACAAGACCGTTTTGGTCGCTTTCCCCATAAAGATTTACAAAGATTAACAAGGTCTGAAGAGGCCAACGAACTGGCTGCGGCAGGGTAGAATTCCAGTTCGTAAATGCATGTTAAGTCAAATAGATAGGGACATTGAGAAACTTGTTAACGACGTCAACAACTAAGTGCAGGCGCGGCGTTGCTTCGTGACCTTTATGCAACATGAATTTAGGAAAGGCGATTTGGGGCTGATTTCAGGCATTTGTTGGTTTGCCATCGGGCCCGCCGCTTGTATGTTCCCGGATGTGAACGGGATCTTCCCGATCGCGTTTCGAGCTTGAAGCGTTTTGGCTGGGGGAACCAGAGGGAACGCGGAGGGTCCGGTTCAACGGGAATAGGGGCGCTCAATACCAGATGCTGCGGTGGATCCTTAAGGGATCGGCGGGTTTCCGGTGCAAGGTTTCAACCAACTCCCATACGGTTTAATCACTGGAGGTCAAATATGACGCTCATTAAGAGCATTCTGCTCGGAACAGCAGCAGGTATGGTTGTTGTTTCCGGCGCCGCCCAGGCTGCCGACCTTCCCACCCGGAAGGCTGCTCCTGCGGCAGACTACGTCAAGGTCTGTAACGTCAACGGAATGGCCGGCTTCATCATCCCGGGCAGCGACACCTGCTTGAAGATCAGCGGCTTCGTGTGGGCGCTCTATTCGGGCGGCAATACCAAGAACCAGTACACGCTGAATGACCTTGGCACCTCGTATGAAACGGTCCCCGGCGTACTCAACGTCACCAGAGGCGCAGCCCGCGATCAGCTCGATATGTCGGCTCGTTCGGCGCTCAGCATCGACACGGCGATGAACACGGCTTACGGCCCGCTCGTCACCAGCTTCCAGTTCCGCGGCAACACCGGCAGCGCTACCAATGGCGTCAACAACGCCGCGGGCTCCGGTTTTGCGATCGACCACGGCTATATCCAGTGGGCGGGCATCACGGCCGGTTACAAGGGCTCGGCCTACGATGTCTTCGGCGAAGGCAATCTGTTTGACGACTACTACGCTCCTGACAACCTGAACCGCAATCCGATCGTGCTGGCCTACACCGCCACCTTCGGCGGCGGCTTCTCGGCGACGATCGAGCTGGACGACAACTACGCCAGCCGGGCGAACGTCGACTTCACCGCTGGTGAAGCCAACATTTATCACGGCGTTCAGTATCCTGACGTCGTCGGCGTTTTGGATTTGAAGCAGGGTTGGGGCGAGGCGGCGATTGCCGGCGTGGCGCACAACACGAACGTTATCTCCGGAGCTGACGGCGGCAGCATCAACAAGTGGGGCTGGGGCGTCAACGGCGGCGTGAAGTTCAACTTGCCGGGCCTTTCGGGCGACCCGAAGGCTCCCGACACGATTACGTTCCAGGGCGACTGGACCAAGGGCGCCCTCGGGTTCTCTGGCTATAGCGCCGGCAACGTACTCGAAAATGGCAACGGCACGCTGTTCAACTTCCTTGATCAGATGGAATACGCTCCTGGCCTCTTTGCTGAGCCCACTGCTTGGGCGGTTGCCGCCAACATGATGCATCACTTCTCGCCGAACTTCGCGTTCTCGCCGGAAATCTCGTACCTGTCGGTTGACTACGGTTCGGGCCCGACGGACGTGTCGACCAAGCTCACCAGCTGGAAGGGCGGCGCGATTGCTCACTGGTATCCGCTAGCGAGTTCGGCTCTCGATTTCCACCTCGAGGCGATGTATACGAGCACGAAGGAGTCGACTCCGGTCGCGTTCGTCGGAAGCCCGCTTCAGCCGACGTTTGTTAGCAAGAGCGATGGCTTCATCGTTCGCGCCGGTGTCGAACGCGACTTCTGATCGCACTCGATCAATCGGAAACTACAGACCCCGGAGCTCGCGCTCCGGGGTTTTTTCTTGCGTGCTCGTTCCCTCTCTCTCCGCCGGGTGAGGAATCGTCTCCTCGAGGATGGTGTTGATGGCTTCCATTCCCTTGTAAGTGCTTCGCGGCAGATCCATAACGTCGGATAGCCGCACCGGGGGAAGCGCGATGAATGGGATGATTGGCGCTGGGCGCGCGAGCAAGCCGATTTACAAGCAGCTCTATGTTCAGGTGCTGGCAGCCGTCGTGCTCGGCGCCTTGCTGGGATGGCTTGCGCCGGAATTGGCCAAGAATGAGTGGTTCAAGGCGCTGGGCGATGGCTTCGTCAAGCTCATCAAGATGGTCATCGCTCCCATCATCTTCTGCACTGTGGTTTCTGGAATTGCTCACATCCAGGATGCGCGCAAGGTCGGCCGCGTCGGCGTCAAAGCGCTGGTGTATTTCGAGGTCGTCTCGACTTTTGCGCTGCTGATCGGCCTGATCGTCGCCAATGTCGCGCAGCCGGGCGCCGGCGTGGCGGGCAAAGCGGATGCCGGCGCGGTCGCGACCTTTGTGGAAGCCGCCTCTCACACCAAGTCGGTGGATTTTATCCTCAACATCATTCCCGATTCGGTCGTCGGCGCCTTCGCCAAGGGCGATATCCTGCAGGTGCTGTTGTTTTCGATTCTGTTCGGGTTCGCAGTGATGTTCATGGGTGAGCGCGGCAAGGGCATCCGCGACGGCATCGACCAACTCACCCACGCGGTCTTCGGCGTCATCGCCATCGTGATGAAAGCGGCGCCGCTCGGCGCATTTGGCGCGATGGCTTATACTGTTGGATTCTATGGACCCAAAGTATTGGGCAATCTCGTCTTCCTGATAGGGTGTTTCTACGTTACCGCCATCCTGTTCATCATCATCGTGCTCGGGGCGATTGCGCGCGCGTCGGGATTCAGCATTTTCAAATTTATCGTCTACATCAAGGATGAAATCCTGCTGGTCGTCGGCACGTCCTCCTCGGAAAGCGCGCTGCCACAACTGATGGCGAAGCTCGAGCATCTCGGTTGCTCGAAATCGGTCGTCGGGCTCGTCGTGCCCACGGGCTACTCGTTCAATCTCGACGGAACCAACATCTATATGACGCTGGCGAGCCTGTTCGTCGCGCAGGCGCTCGGCGTCACCCTGTCGTGGAGCGAGCAGTTGACGATTCTGGGCGTTGCCATGCTGACCTCGAAAGGAGCCAGCGGCGTCACTGGCTCCGGCTTCATCACGCTCGCGGCGACGCTTGGCGTCGTCAATCCGGCGCTGGTGCCGGGCATGGCGATGATTTTCGGCATCGACAAATTTATGAGCGAATGCCGCGCGCTGACGAACATTGTCGGCAATGGCGTCGCAACGGTCGTCATCTCGGCCTGGGAGGGCGAACTGGATCGCGGCAAGCTCGATGCCGTGCTGTCAGGATCCTATGATCCCAGCGATATTCAGACTGCTCTCGCCTTGGAATAAGGAAAGCTCGAAGCCGAAGCGCGCGCTTTCAACTCCTGCTTGCGTGGAGACTGCTGGCCATCGATACTGTGCTTCGGGCACGCAAAAAAGCCGGTCCGACCGAGGCCAACCCAAACGATGATGCGGCAATACGAACTGGTTGACCGGGTTCGAAAATACAATCCGGATACGAACGAGGATCTGCTCAACCGGGCCTACGTCTATGCGATGCGGGCCCACGGCGCGCAGAAGCGCGCGTCGGGCGATCCGTTCTTTTCGCATCCGCTCGAAGTTGCGGCGATTCTTACCGACCTCAAGCTCGACGACGCGACGATTGTCGCCGCGGTCTTGCATGACACGATCGAGGACACCGAGACCACTCGAGAGGAAATCGACTCGGTTTTCGGCCCCGAAATTGGGGCCCTCGTCGATGGGCTCACAAAGCTGAAAAAGCTTGATCTCGTCTCCAAACACGCTCAGCAGGCCGAAAACTTTCGCAAATTGCTGCTTGCCATCGCCGATGACGTCCGCGTCCTGATGGTCAAGCTCGCCGACCGCCTGCACAACATGCGCACGCTGAAATATATGTCTGCGGACAAGCGCGATCGCATTGCACAGGAGACGCTGGATATCTACGCGCCGCTGGCCGGTCGCATGGGCATGCAGGGGATGCGCAGCGAATTGGAGGATCTGTCCTTCCGCCAGTTGATGCCCGATGCGCATGCGCTGATCCTGACGCGGCTCGCCGATCTCAAGGCGAAGAATGGCGCGCTTATCCTTCGCATCGAGACCGAACTGAAAGACCAGTTCGATCGCCGCGGCATCCAGGTTGAGGTCAAGGGACGGCAAAAGCAGGCCTATTCCATCTGGCGCAAGATGGAGCGTCGCTCGATCGCCTTCGAGCAGCTCTCCGACATCTACGGCTTTCGGATCATCGTTGACACAGTCGCCGATTGCTACGCTGCGGTCGGCGTCGCCCACACGACCTGGCCGACTGTTCCCGGGCGGTTCAAGGACTATATTTCAACGCCCAAGCAGAACGACTACCGCTCGATTCATACAACGGTGATAGGGCCCGGACGCCAGCGCGTCGAACTGCAGATCCGCACGCACGACATGCATGAAATTGCCGAATACGGCATCGCGGCGCATGCGCTCTATAAGGACACGCCGGGCACGCCCGACTCAAGCCAGACCAGCGAAAGCCGCGCCTACCGCGGTCTGCGTCAGACGATCGAGGCGCTGTCGAGCGACGATTCGGAGAAGTTCCTCGAACATACGAAACTGGAGCTATTTCAGGATCAGGTCTTCTGCTTCACGCCCAAGGGCCGGCTCATCGCGCTGCCGCGCGGCGCGACGGCGATCGATTTTGCCTATGCGGTCCACACCGACGTCGGCAATTCGGCGGTCGGCGCCAAGATCAACGGACGCATCGCGCCGCTGATTTCGCCGCTGCACAATGGCGACGAGGTCGAGATCGCCCGTTCCGACAACCATACGCCGCCAGCAGCATGGGATTCTATCGTCGTCACCGGCCGCGCACGCGCTGCGATAAGGCGCGCAACCCGCGAGGCGGTCAAAGCCCAGTATGGGGGTCTGGGGCGGCAGATTATCGAGGGCGCATTCCAGCGCGCCGGACGCAAGTTCAGCGTCGAAAAGCTCAAGGCGGCGCTGCCGCGGCTGGCGCGCGCTTCGATCGACGACGTGTTCGTCGGGGTCGGCCGCGGCGAGATGTTTTCGGCTGATGTCGTTCGCGCGATCCACCCCGACTTCAAGGAGGAGCGGAAGGCGGGACCGGCGCCGGCCCAGAACGAAAGCGGCTGGTTCGGCCTGACCAGCGTCGCCAATCTGGTGTTCAAGGTGCCCGAGAGCGGCGGGCCGGCCGCTTCAATGCCATTGCGCGGCATCGAGGCGGACATGCCGGTTCGATTCGCGCCCAAGGGCGGCGCGGTGCCGGGCGAGCGCATCGTCGGCATTCGTACGCCAGGGGAGGGGATCACCATCTATCCCATCCATTCGCCGGCGCTCATCGCCTATGACGACAAGCCGGACCAATGGCTGGATGTGCGCTGGGACCTCGATCATGAGCGCAAGGCGCTTTATCCCACGCAGATCGTCGTCACCGTCATCAACGAGCCGGGTGCGCTCGGTATCGTCGCCACGACGATTGGCGAAGCGGGGGCGAATATCGACAATATCGTCCTGGTGCCGCGCGCCGCGGATTTTCGCGAGATGCGGATCGATCTTGAAGTCTGGGACATCAAGCATCTCAACACGGTGCTGTCGCAGCTGCGCGCCAGGAGCGTGGTGAGCAAGGTGGAGCGCCTCAGCGGGTGAAGGCGCTCCGCCACTCGCTTCAGCGCGCCGGTCCGCTCTTGGCCTGATAGGCCGGCCTTGAGCGTTGGCCCTGGCGGGCTCGGTGCGGCTGGCCGGGGCGGGCATTCGCAGACCGCGGATCATTGTGCGGGGTGTGGTGCGGCCGGTCGAGCGCGGGCAGCGTCTCCGGCTTGCGCACCACCGGGGCGGGCGGCGGCCCGTTCACGCCGCGGCGGTCGTGGGTGAAGATCCGCAGGCGGGTCAGGCGCTCGATATTTTTCAGCAAGTCGCGCTCGGTTCCGTCGACCAGCGAGATCGCATTGCCCTCATGGCCGGCCCGCGCGGTGCGGCCGATCCGGTGGACATAGGCTTCGGCGACTTCCGGCATTTCAAAATTTACGACATGGGTGACGCCATCGATATCGATGCCGCGCGCCGCGATGTCGGTGGCGACCATGGCGCGGGAGCGTCCGCCCCGGAAAGCCGCGAGCGCGCGTTCGCGCTGGCCCTGGCTCTTGTTGCCGTGAATGGCGAGGGCGCTGATGCCCGCCTGATCCAGCGTCTGCGCGACGCGATCCGCGCCGCGCTTCGTGCGGGTGAAGACGATGACGCGGCTCATTTCAGGGTCCTTGAACAGCTCGACCAGCATGTCGCGCTTGCGCGGGCCGTCGACGAAGATGACCTGCTGCTCGACCCGATCCGCCGTCTTGGCGATCGGCGTGACCGCGACTTCAAGCGGGTCGTGCAAAAGTTCGCCGGCCAGCTTGCGAATGTCGGTGGGCATGGTGGCGGAGAAGAACAGGTTCTGGCGCTGCTTGGGCAGGTCGCGCACGACGCGGCGGATCGATTTGACGAAGCCGAGGTCGAGCATCTGGTCGACTTCATCGAGCACGAAGAACTCGACGGCGCGCAGGTGCGCGACGCGCGAATCGAGGTGATCGACGAGACGGCCGGGGGTCGCCACGAGCACGTCAAGGCCTTTGGCCAGCGCCTTGATCTGCGCGCCATGCGGCACGCCGCCGAACACGACCGCGATGGAGAAGGGCAGGCCGGCGGAGAGATCGCGAAAGCTCTGGGCGATCTGGCTGGCGAGTTCGCGCGTCGGGCTGAGCACGAGCACGCGCGCGCCGCCCTGCGGGGGTTGCTTGGGATGCTTGAGGAGATGGTTGAGGATCGGCAGAGCGAAGGCGGCGGTCTTGCCGGTGCCGGTCTGGGCGATGCCAATGAGGTCGCGCCCCGCCATCAGCGCGGGAATAGCCTGCGCCTGAATGGGGGTCGGTTTGGTGTAACCCATTTTGGTCACAGCCGAGACGAGCGGCGCGGCAAGGCCGAAGCCGTTGAAATTTTCCAATTTGATTTCTTTCAGAGAGCCGCAATCGCGCCGGAGTTCCGGCGTGGCGGCGGGAGGTTTGTGTCGGGGGACGCCCTGCGTGTCCGGGCTGTCGGGCTTTGTACAAACAGGCGCTCGGCAGGGGGCAGTGCCCTCACGCAACCGGCGCGCATCGACCGCCCAAACGGACAGTGGCTGCTGTATCGATGATGCGGTGCAGCAAGTCAAGGGCAATCCGAAAGCCGTCGCAACGGCGTTGGCGAGCGCTCAGGCGATAGAGGGGGGCGCCCTTTTCCGGCGCGGTTGGGCGTTTTCAAGGCGTTGCGCGGCAATTTTCCGCCGCCTCGATCGCCCCCGCAGCCCGCGGAGCGCGCAGCGGCTCCGGGGGCGCCGGACGCCAGACCGGGCCGCACTCGGCCCCGGGCGCCCTGGGTGCGCGGCGCACGGCTCGCGTGGTGAATCGGGTTGCTGGGGGCATGCGTAGGGTTTCCGATACAAAGGACTATCAGAAACACACCATAGCATATATTCTGTTATTCAGCAACTCAAAAGTGCACTGACCCGGGTTCTCCCACTATATAAACTGTATAACAAATAGATACTCGCGGATGTTAATTTATTACTTTATCAAGACGTGACCTCAAGGCGGTCAATTCCCTCGGTCGGAATCATTGGCAAAAGCGACTAAGCGGCCGTCTCAATCCCTAAGCCTGGATCGCGTCGCCTTGCTCGCGATGACGGATAAATTACAAATGGTTAGACAACTAAGATAATGTTAAAAAAGAGATGGTGGCGGGCGAAACTCGCCGCGTACCCCCGACACGCAACCCGGACTCGCGCCGCTCTACCGCCAGATCGCCAGCAGCGCCCCCATCAGCACGAGCGCTATGAGGTTGAACCCGCCGTTGATGAAGAACAGCTTCAGCGGCCGCTGCTCATAGACCACCGTGCCCATCAGGATCACCGCGATAAAGCCGAGCCAATTGAAGAAGCCGACCGCCGCTCCCGTCGCCAGCGTCGCCGCGCCGGCATAGATCACCGCGTGTTCGAGCACGAAGGCCATGATCAGCGAGCCGACAAGATCGACCGCGATGGCCTTGGGCAGCCCGGCGCGCATCTTCGCCTCGTCAAGGCCGACAATCTCGCGCCAGGCCGAAGCGAAGCCGACCGGCGAGTACCACAGCGCGCCGACGACGAAGCGGATCAGCGCGGCCGCGATAAGCGCCAGAACATTGATCGGAATTTCCTGCATGGGTGCCCCCCGGCGATTGGCGCGGGCGAGTATGCGCCAGTCCCGAGAGGGGTCAAGCTTCGTTCGGGGAGTTTCTGGGTCCTCTCAACGCGAGGGAAGTTCGAGATCGTATCCGCGCGGCGCGCTCTCGACCAAGAACGTGCCGAGGTGCTCGATCAAACTGCCCGGCGGAAACGACGACACAAGGCTCCTCACTTCCGATCGTCTGCGGCTGCCCCGCTCGGGCAAGGCGCAGAATTTCGGACAGCTTGGCCTTGGCGTCTGCGACCGTCCAGGTCTGCTGAAGCTGATAATCGCTATTGGTCGCTTTCGACATCGCTCCATCCGCTGTGATGAGAGGAACAAACTAGGCGCTACGCCGCCCTGAAGCGAAACACGGCCTGCCTTGAAAAGAATTCGTAGGTCTGCGCGAAGCGCTTCGTCACGAAGAGCGGCTTGCCGCGCGGATCGCCGTCGGCAAAGCCGAAGTAGAAGTGACCCATCTCGTGCAGCTGGATCAGCTCCAGCACAGCGGGGACCATGCCCTGGAATAGTGGTTGCTCGGTCGAATCGACGTCGCGGTAGCGAGGCGTGAAGAACATCGCATTACCGGGATCTGTGATCGCCGGCGGAAAGCTGGGGCCGTTTGGCGTTACATCGACATTTGCAGGGAAATTCTTGACGAGATCGGGGAAATTGATTGGCTTTTGGTCGCGGCCGAGGTTTGGCGCCTTACCCTTGAATGCCCGATATTGGCCGAGAAGTTCGCTGACAATGCCGGAATCTGGGCGAATGCCCATCCCGCAGAAACGCCGCAGCGCGTCCATGACGAGCGGATTGCTCGCCTCGAACTGCAGCAACTTCCCCGGCTCTTCGTTCGACACTTTGATGGCGTCAAGCAGTTGTTCGAGAATCGCGATCGAACGATCGATGATGCGCGGGACCGCCGGGCGCTCGCGGACGACAACCGCGTTTATCCGGGCCGCCTCGCCCGGGTCGGTCAGCGGATTGATCGGATGCTTGCGTCCAAGAAGATCGTCATCCAGCCGCTCGATCGTCATCTTGCCGACGATCGGGTCAACTTTCTGTTCGTAGCTGAAGTTGATAATCTTGCGTTTGTTCTTGTAGTTGACGACCGCCGTTCGCGTCGAGCCTTTGAATGACTTGCCTTGCAATTCGCCCGGGTCGATTGCAGCGTGGTCGAGAGTCATGAGCGCCATCTGGATCGCGAACACGAAATCGCCGACATCGCCGAATTCAACGTGGTCCTTGTCGTTGTGCAGGCAATCCTGCAGACGCTTGATATCCTTGAACAAGGGATGTTCGAGGGTGGGCTTGGTCATCGACGTCGCATTTCCCTGTCATGGCGGCGCGACCGTGGCGCTCGGCCGATCTTGCGGGGTCTGCTCGCCAATGGGGCTGGGTTCGCGCTTTGAGTCAATAGCGGCTCGGCGATCGCCGACCAGGGTGGTCCCGGCGCAGCGCTATAGGAGCGAACGCGGGCACTGTTATGACCACTACACGTAAGACATATGCTCAATAAAGCGATTTACATTAATGAACAAAAATTCATCCGCCGAAACAATTGCGCCGACCTTGCGCCCTCTTTCAGCCACGGTCCCGCGCGCTATATACGTATCCGCGGTGCGCCATGGCGACCGCCGGAGACCGCCCGATTTGGGGGATCCGACAGGAGGATTTGATGGCTGCCGCCTTACCGATGATCTCCGGTGAATCCGGACTCTCCCGCTATCTCTCGGAAATCAAGCGGTTCCCGATGCTGGAGCCGCAGGAAGAATATATGCTGGCCAAGAGCTGGCGCGAGCACGGCGACCGCGACGCGGCGCATAAGCTCGTCACCTCCCACCTTCGCCTCGTCGCCAAGATCGCGATGGGCTATCGCGGCTATGGCCTGCCGATCGGCGAGGTCATTTCGGAGGGCAACGTCGGCCTGATGCAGGCGGTCAAGCGCTTCGAGCCGGAGAAAGGCTTCAAGCTTGCCACTTATGCGATGTGGTGGATACGCGCATCGATCCAGGAATACATTCTGCGCTCGTGGTCGCTGGTCAAAATGGGGACCACCGCCAGCCAGAAAAAGCTGTTCTTCAACCTGCGCAAGGCCAAGAGCAAAATCTCGGCGTTTGAGGAGGGCGATCTGCGCCCCGATCAGGTCAAACTGATCGCCAAGCGCTTGGGCGTTCAGGAACAGGAAGTCGTCGATATGAACCGGCGTCTGGGCGGCGACGCCTCCCTCAACGCGCCTTTGCGGACCGAGGGCGAGGGCGAATGGCAGGACTGGCTCGTCGACAATTCCGACAGCCAGGAATCAACGTTGGCGGACCGCGAGGAAAGCGACATGCGCCATGCCGCGCTGAGAAGCGCGCTGACCGTGCTCAACCCGCGCGAGCGCCGCATCTTCGAGGCGCGTCGCCTCGCCGACGACCCGGTGACGCTTGAGGAATTGTCCACCGAGTTCAACGTTTCGCGCGAGCGAGTCCGTCAGATTGAAGTCAGGGCTTTCGAAAAGGTCCAGGCGGCGGTAAAGTCGGGCGTCACCCGCGCTCAGATGCCGCGCCAGGCGCCGGCGGCGTTACCGGCGCATTAAGGACGGCGCCGGCCTCCGGTTTCCGTCCGCGACGATTTGGCTGTATCAACCGGCCCGGAGCGCTTTGACGCGCTTTTGTTTGACCAGACGCCTAATTACCGAAATCGCAATGCGCCGCCGCGGGCGGCCTGCCGAGGGATCATCGATGCAACTCGAACACCGCAGTTTCCGTTCTTTGCGCGGCGCCCTGCTGGCGGCTTCCGCCATTGCGGCTTTCCCGATGGCGGCCATGGCCGCCGATCTGCCGGCAACCGCCGAAGGCGCGGCGAAGCTGAGCGCGGTTCTGGAGAAATATGCCGGCAAACCGGCCGCCGGTGCCGCGCCCGGAATCACGGTTACGCTGGAAGGCGGGCACTACACGTTGGCGTTCGACATGGCGGCGTTGAGCGCGCCGTTCAAGACCTACGGGTTCTCCTACGATCCTGCCGTCATCAAATACACGTTGACCGAGCAGGATGACGGCCTGTGGCGCTTCGAGTACAGCGCGCTTCCGCCCCTGACATACCATAGCAAGGACGCGGTCGTGACGATCAATCTGACCGACTACAAAGGGACTGGAATCTTTGATCCCGTGCTCGCCTGGGTCAAGAGTTCTCACGCCGGAATTGCCAGCGGACGTTACCAGGTCAAAGCGCCGAACGTTGACGCCGCTGTCGATCTGGGCGCGATCGGCATCGACATGTCCGGCGCGGCTTCCGCCAACGGCGCCGTCTCGGGAACCATTCACGAGGAGATCGGCAAGATCGCTGGCGTGATCACCGTCACTCCGGGCGGGGCGGACCCCAAAGGCGCCGACGCTAAACCTGATGCGAAGCCGGTCACGACCAATTTTCATGTTGACAAGGGCGCCGCCGATATCGCGCTCGACGGCCTGAAAATGCATCCGCTGCTCGACCTCTGGGCGTTCGCCGTTGCGCATCCCTCGCGTCCCGAACTCGCCGCCAACGAGGCCGCGTTCAAGGACCTGCTACGGGCCGCGCTGCCGGGCGCCTTCAAGATCAGCGAGGCTGGCACAATTGGCGCGATCTCCGTCGAGACGCAGCAGGGAATCTTCAAGGCCGCCAGTGGCAAGGTTGCGGTCGCCGCCGCAGGGTCGGGGCCGACCAATACATTCGAGGAGCATTTCGCCGTCGACGGCCTCGCGCTGCCCGCCGGGCTCGTTCCCCCGGCCTATGCCGCGCTGACGCCAAGCGCCGTCGATATCGGCGTCAAGGTCAGCGGGTTTGATCTGCAGGCAGGCGCCAACGAAGCGATCAACGATATGCATCTGGCGGGCGATGGCCCGGCGATCTCGCCCGACGATGATCAGAAGGTCGGCGCGAAATTCAAGGGCGCCGGGCCGATCGTCATCGAAATACCGCTCTCGCATATCCTTGCTCCGCAACTCGACATCGCCTTCGAGGGCAAGATCAACTGGGACGGCGCCAGGCCGACCGGGACGATGACCGTGCATGTGAAGAACTTCGACAAGACCGTCGCGGCGCTGAAGGGCCTGGGGCCTGCGGCCTCGCCGCAGGTGCTCGCGGGCCTGACGATGGCCAAGGGCCTCGCCAAGACCGACGCCGACGGTGCGCTGACCTGGGTCGGCGAAATGGGCGCCGACGGCGCCATGAAGGTCAACGGCCTCGCCCTCGGCAAGGCGCCGATGTGAGTTAAGTCGAAACCCGTCATTGCGAGCAAAGCGAAGCAATCCAGACTTAGGGCCTGTTGTCGCGGCCTGGTCTGGATTGCTTCGCTGTCGCTCGCAATGACGGCGCCAGCAGCGGCTCAGTCAGCCAGCCGCGTCGCGCGCGCGGCGAGGGCCGCCAGTGCGGCGCTGATCAGCACGTTCCAGTTGGCGAGCGACAGGGCGGCGATGCGCAGCTGAACTTCGTCGCAGCGGACGACCTTGGCCGTCTGCATCTCCTTGAGGAGATCGGCGACGTTGGGCGAGCCGCCAATCACGCCCGTACAGGCCTCCGGCCCCGCCCACCAGCCCGCTTCGACGCCGGAATGGTAGAGGCCAAAAATCGCATTGGCGAAGAAGATCACTGCAAGCGCGACGAGCCCGGCGGTCACGATGCTTCTACCGCGTCGCGACTCGGCCAGAGCAAGCAGCGCCGCCAGCGGCACGCCGGCATAATAGGCAAACCGCTGTTTGAGGCAGAGCTCGCAAGGCTCGATGCCATAGGCCTGAAAAATCCATGCGCCGGCGATCGTCGCAAAGGCGAGCGCGGCGATGAGGATGAGGCTATCGCGCCGCGTTTGCGGCAGCAGGTGGGCGAACATCAGAACATCCGCGCCGCGATCCAGAAGCCAGCGACAATGACGACCAGGAGAAATCCGACAAACGCGGCGAAATGGCGTTCCATCGCGAGCCGCAGCGGATCGCCGAAGCGGTTGAGCGCCATGGCGAGAATGAAAAACCGGCCGCCTCGCGTGATCGCCGACAGCAGCACGAACAGCCAGAAATTGTAGCCGAGCAGCCCGCTGACGATGGTGACGAGCTTGTAGGGGATCGGCGTCAGGCCCTTGATCAGGATCACCAGCGCCCCCCAGTGCGCATAAGTCTCCTTCAGCGCGGCCATCCGCTCGTCGTAGCCGTAGAGGTGGATGAGCCAATGCCCGAGCGTGTCATACAGCAGGGCGCCGATGCCGTAGCCGACGATTCCGCCGAGCACCGAGGCGATCGTGCAGATGGCCGCATAGCGCCAGGCCAGCAGCGGCTTGGCGAGCGACATTGGCGCGAGAATCACGTCGGGCGGGATCGGAAAAAATGAGCTTTCAGCGAAAGCGACGGCCGCAAGCGCTAGCGGTGCGTGGCGGCTCTCCGACAGGGAAAGTATCCGTTGATAGAGCTTGTCGAACATCGTTCCTCATAGCGGCCACGGCCGGCTAGATAGAGGAGCCCATGCGGCGTGTCTATGCGCCGCCACCCGGGCGGCAGCCAGGGCGATTGCTGCACGACAGCGTGCGCTGTCGTGCGGGCGGGCAGGGTTCGCGGACGCGGTGCGAACGGAGGCCGCCACGGCCCACGCGCGGACGTTGGCCGGATGTGACGGACCTCCGGCGCGCTGTGCGAGGCGCGTATCGCGAGGAAATGCGCGCGGGGGCGGACCCTTGTTCGAGGCATGAACGAGCCGGTTGGCGCATACGAGACTGCAGGCCCCTGCGGTTTGAAGACCGCGACCGCCGGCGGACAAGCGGCTGACGGAGGCGGCGCGCTGGCGCGTAGTTCTGCCGCAGCGGGCGAGGGGGTTTCAGGCGCGGCCCGCGGGGCGGGAGCTGGCTCCGGCGTCGCGACGTCCCTGGCGGGATCAGTTTCCGGCGTCGGGGCTGCGGCTACTACATCCGCTGGCTTTGGCGGATTAGGCGCGGCCGCGTGCGGGACGGGCGTTGGCTCCGGCGTTGCGACCTCCTTGGCGGGATCAGTGTCCGGCGTCGGAGCCGGGGTTGCGACATCCGCCTGACTTGGTGGACTTGGCGCCGCGGCTTCGGCTTTCCCTGGAGGCGGAATCCCCTGTGGTTGGGCCGGCTCTGCAACTTCGGGCGTGGCAGGCATGCGGGCGTGTTCCGGCTCGACGGGAACCGTGCGCGTCGGTTCGGAGGGCGGCTCGTGCGCGCTCGCGACCTCACCTGGATTGTCGGCCTTGGTCTGATCGTCGGCCGGCGTCGTCGCGGCCGGGGATTCCGCCGCGGGCTGGCGCGGCGCCTCCCCGGCGGCAAACGCGAGTTCACGCGAGACGTCGTCGACGCCGCGCGCCGAGGGGCCGATCACGACGCAGGAGCGAAACGGCGTCGCGATGGTTCGCACTTGTTTTTCGCCGAGCCAGAAGTCGGAAGCCGTGAAGATCATGATCGGATCGTCGCCCCGCGCTTCGCGCGCGCTGGCGCCCCTCGCAAGATCGAGCAGTCCCGCGCTGTTTCGCGCCGCGTCGGACGCGTCGGCGAACACTTTCGGCCCGATCCTTTTCAAGCCGGAGGCTTCGACCATGCCGCAGGCGATCTGATCGCGCAGGCCAACGCCCAGCAGCAGCGAGAGCGCGAAGCCCACGACAAGCGCTGCGGCGGCCAATCTTTCAGGACGCGCCGACATGGGCCCCGATCCCCAACTCACAATAGAAAACCACGCAACGCATTCGAACGCGACTCCCGCCCGCGGCAGCGCGGTGCGATAATACTGGGCATAACACTATGGCGCCCCGGCCGCCTTCGGGGAAATCGCCTGTCCACAGGGAGCGCTTGTGGGGCCGTCAAGGCGCGGCGCGCAATTGACCTTGCGCGCGTGCCCGCTGTATATCGCGCGGGCTAAACCGCCAAAGGCGGGCCCCTGTGGCGGAACTGGTAGACGCGCTCGACTCAAAATCGAGTTCCGCAAGGAGTGCTGGTTCGATTCCGGCCAGGGGCACCATCACGTTTGCTAAAGTCGATGGACGTCCGAAGATTTTTACTGACGCAAAATTGAAAATAAAGCGCGCTCGGATGCATATCTCCGAGCTCGACGGCATCTTAGCGAGCTTCTTGCAGCGACGACCCTACAAAGTTGTGATTGAAGATGATGCCGACCCCAAGTTTTCGGTTATTAGATGTGAATTCTTGGAAAATATTCCGGAGCTTACTCCGGCAGTTTTTGGCGACGCGGTGCACAATTTAAGGTCTGCTTTAGACCATGTGGCTTGCGACCTCGTTGCTCGGAATGGAAAGACTGTAAAGCGTGTTTCCTTCCCGATTGTGCAGCCAAGAGAAAATATGGATGCAAAAATCAAGGAGGCGAAGTTTATGTTCGCTTCAGATTCTAATATCGGGGCGGTGAAATCGGTTATATATGACAACTGGGGCTTGGCAAAACTCCACGAGTTGGATATTCACGACAAGCATCGTTCGGTTTTGCTTACAGGGCTTGTGTCAACTGGGCAGGGATGCTCCGTCACTAGCCACGGCGGCACGCTTACCCTTATACCGCGGGCGGGAGATTCCGTCATCGATGGAACTCGACAGCTCATCAGTCGGGTCGCTTTAACCGACCATGACGTTTATCTTCCATGCGACATAGCTCTCACAGAGGAGTTTGGCCTAAATGGAGTCGGGATCTCTAATTGGCTTGGCCAGATAAGTAGTTATGTTGAAAGACTTGTCGACGCGTTTGAGCGGTTCAATTCCGATGGCGGCGAGTTCGACGCGCCAAATCCTGTCAAGAAAACGATCCGTCTAGGACCCATATTGGTTGCATAATAGGCGTAGCCTGCATACTGCCAATAGCCAAAATCGTACGGATGGCGCGAACGCCCCTCACCGCGTACAGCACTCCGCCCATCGACCACAGCGGCTTCATCCCCTCGGGATCGCCAGCTTCGAGCGGGAGCAGATGTTGCGCTCAAAAACCTTGTCGTAGTTGCCGACTGCTTTCACCGCGTTGATAGCCCAGGCGTTGTCGAGGCCGAGCTTGGCGGACCAATCGACGGCGCCGAGGTCTACAGGGCTAGAGCAAGCTGTTTGGAGACGGAGCCATCGAGCCTTGGCGTTTGTCATTCCCGCGAACGCGGGAATCTAGGCTAAGCCGCTGCGCTTGCCGCCAAGTCTGGATTCCCGCGTTCGCGGGAATGACAAACCAAACGATTCCGCCAAAACGCAACGTGCTCTAGCCAAATTCTTTGAAGTCCTCAGCCCGCGCCTTTAGCCAGCCCGGAGAGCTTTGGTCGATCCAATTCTGGGCTTCCTCCTCGGAGGGAAACCCTCCGACCTGCTCGGATGGCCAGTCGCCCCATTGGACGAGCACGTACCAACCCGTACCGTCTCTTAGCTCGCGCGGGCGCATCTCTGGCTTTTTCGTAGACTTCCTCATGGCAGGGAATATGGCAATGCAGCGCGTTGTATTCCATCGTTGTCGTCAATTAACCCTAGTGCGGCGCCGCCCTCCCCAACCGTTCAATATTGAACGGTTGAAAGCTCCCATCGACAACGACGCCTCGGCATCCGAGCGCGAGATGTCACCGCGAGCACTGTGGCGGCGGCAATCGGAAATGCGCCCCCATCGTAATCCAGTGCGACCAGTTGATCCAGATCATCGCCAACGCATGCAGAATTGCGGTCTTGTTCCGCCACATCATGTTGTTCAAAGGGACGACTGGAGGCGGCTCGTGACCAAGCTTATGTTTTGCGCTGCGCCCCTTCTTGCGCTGTCTGCCGCGGTCGGCGGTGCTCAGGCGCAAACAGGCGGCGATCCAAAGGAAGGTCTCACCCTGGCGCAACAGGTTTGCGCGGAATGTCATGCGACTGTGGCTGAGCAGAATCGCTCGCCGAACTCACGGGCGCCAAAATTCGCGGACCTGGCGACTGCTCCCGGAATGACGCGCGCGGCGTTGATGGTGGCGCTCACGACGCCGCACGCGGGGATGCCAATGTTCACGCTTTCGAGCAAAGAGCGAGACGACATCATCGCCTATATTCTCAGCTTGCGTTGAGGCGCGAGCAATTCTGTCGGACTCTCGCATGGCAGTCCGGCCTCGTCGCGGTCCGGCCGGAAGCGGCGCGGCCTCGATGCGCTCCGGGGGCGCAGCTCTACGCCACTCGATGAGCAACGTCACCGATTGCGTTGTCTCTTTCGAGCTTCAGGATGTGCTGATGGACTTGCTCGAGAACCTTTGCGCCTTGCGTATCTCCAGCGCTCGCGAGTTGTGCAATGCGTTCCCGGGTTCGCTCGCGCGCCATCGCTCCAAACCACTTCCGACTGGCTCGCGCATAGATGGTTACCGATTGTTCGTGCGTGACATTCATGACGCCGACCTCCAACGTTTGTCGCAAATACGTCACAACAGTGCTTCTGCGAAGTTCTCTCTAATGTCTGAGGGGCAGAAATGCTTCCCATTTTCTGTTCATAGAACTGTAACATTGAAGCATCCACGCAGGCAAGACGCCGATGCAGGCTACGCGGTAGCCTACTTGTGCCGCTTGCGATTTACATATCGATGAGCACAATGGAAGGCCCAGTTTGGAAGAGATCAGCATCCGTCAGCCGCGACGGCGCGGTGCTTCGCCTTGGTGAAGCTTGCCCGCGACATTCATGAAGCCCGCTCATAAGCGCATGCGCATTTTGGCGTCTAATCGTGCAAAGCGACGAATGCTAGATCCTTTGCATTGAGCAACAGGAACGCTTCCAACTCAAAGGAGACGGCGCATGGACATCAGACGCAGCGGCTCGCAGCCTTCCGCACGGGGGCCGGCGGAATGGTTCACCGGCACGGTGCGCGTCGATCCGCTGTTCGCGGTGAATGCGCCAGCGCGAGCGGCGGGCAATGCGGTCACGTTCGAACCTGGGGCCCGGACCGCGTGGCACACGCATCCCCTCGGCCAAATTCTCATCGTCACCGCGGGCTTCGGCCGGGTTCAACGCGACGGCGGCCCAATCGAGGATATTCGCCCGGGCGACGTGGTCTGGTTCGCGCCGGGCGAGAAGCACTGGCACGGCGCGTCGCCCACCACCGCAATGACCCACATCGCCATTCAGGAAGCGCTCGATGGGAAAGCCGTCGACTGGATGGAGAAGGTGACGGACGAACAGTATCGGCGCGCAGCCGACTGACCGTGCTGACGGCTGCCGCAAAGCGCGCTTCGGCGCTGGCGATCGCGCCGTCAGCGATTTGATGATCGTGTTGTGTTGAATGGAGAGACAGATGCAGAAGCGCAAGCTTGGCAAGAGCAATCTTGAAGTCTCGGCCCTCGGCCTCGGTTGCATGGGATTGAGCTTCGGATACGGCCCGGCGACAAACACGAAGGAGGCGGTCACGCTGATCCGCACAGCCTTCGACCGCGGCGTCACATTCTTCGACACCGCCGAGGCCTATGGTCCTTACAAAAACGAAGAAGTCGTCGGCGAGGCTCTTGCGCCATTCCGCAATCAGGTCGTGATCGCCACCAAGTTCGGCTTCAAATTCGATGCGAGCGGCGGGCAAAGCGGCATGGACAGCCGGCCTGCGCACGTCAGGGAGGTCGCCGAGGCCTCGCTCAAGCGGCTCAAGACCGATGTGATCGACCTGTTATATCAGCATCGGGTCGACCCGGACGCGCCGATCGAAGACGTGGCGGGCGCGGTCAAGGAGCTGATCCGCGAAGGTAAGGTCAAGCACTTCGGCCTGTCTGAAGCTGGCGTGCAAACGATCCGTCGCGCGCACGCGGTGCAGCCGGTGACGGCCCTTCAGAGTGAGTATTCCCTCTGGTGGCGTGAGCCCGAGAAGGAGATCCTGCCGACGCTGGAGGAACTCGGGATCGGCTTCGTGCCCTTCAGCCCCCTCGGCAAAGGCTTTCTCACCGGCGCGATCAACGAGAACACGACGTTCGACAGCACGGACTTCCGCAACGTCGTTCCCCGCTTCACGGCAGAAGCGCGAAGAGCCAATCAGGCCCTTGTCGAACTGCTCGGCAAGATCGCCGAACTGAAGAAGGCGACGCCCGCGCAAGTCGCGCTCGCTTGGCTGCTGATTCAGAAGCCATGGATCGTACCGATTCCCGGCACGACGAAGCTGCACCGCCTCGAAGAGAATCTCGGTGCGGCGAAAGTCGAGCTGACCCCCGCCGATCTCCACGAGATCGAGGCCGCTCTTTCCGGGATCACGGTGCGGGGAGAGCGGTATCCCGCTCATCTGCAAGCCCGCGTCGGACGCTGACCGACGGCGCGATTGTCAGGCTCAACATGCGAGCGGTGTGACGGACGTCACCGTGAAAACGACGCTGGCTGCGGTAGACACACGGGGTCGCAGCACTCCGCCGCGAAGAAAGGAAAAGTACAATGCGCAATTCATCCGGTAAGCTCGTGTTCACTCTGCTGGCGTCCGCGGCGCTCGGGCTGGCCGCCCTCGCCTCCGTTGCTCCCGCATCTGCCGATGTCTCCAGCTATCGTAATGGCCAGGCGTCGGCGGCATTCGCCTCGGACGGGGCTGTGCGGCTCGGCATGTCGACTGCTTCGCCGTTGGCCGGGGACTTCCGGGCGATTTATTCGCCATCCGGTTCGTCGGAGGTTTCCTGCTCCCCGGTCATTACCCGCCACCAGAAAACTGACACCTTTAGCTATCCCGCCGGCTGCCCCGGGCTGAACTGACCATGTCCGGCGCGCGGCCAAGCGGCGGCCGCGCGCCCGACAGGTTCGTTAAGGAATTTTTCCTAAAGTCCATCCATTCATGAGCGCTCAGCTCCGTCGCTCGCCTGTCACCCGCCAGATCACATCGCCCACGTCGTCCGCCACAAGCAACGAGCGGTCCGCGCCGATCGCGACGCCCACGGGTCGGCCGTACGAGGCGCGCTCGTTGGGGGCGAGGAAGCCCGTCAGGATATCGCGCGGCGGTCCGGCCGGGCGCCCGTTGGCGAAGGGCACGAAGATCACCTTGTAGCCGCTGAGAGTGCTGCGATTCCACGAGCCGTGCTGTCCAATGACCATGCCCTCGGGATAGCCGGGAAGCGTGTCGGCGGGCAGCCAGCAGAGGCCTAGCGACGCGGTGTGGCCGCCCAAAGCGTAGTCCGGCGTCATGGCCTTCGCCACCGCGGCCGAATCCTGCGGCACGCGATCGTCCACCGTCTGCCCCCAGTAGCAATAGGGCCAGCCGTAAAAGCCGCCGTCGCGCACGGACGTGAGATAGTCGGGAGGCGTCTCGTCGCCCAGGCCGTCGCGCTCATTGACTACGGTCCAGAGCGCGCCAGTGTGCGGCTCCCACGCCAGGCCCACGGGATTGCGCAGCCCGGAGGCGAAGATACGGCTTTTGCCGCTTGTCAGATCGAGTTCGTAGATGGCCGCCCGGCCTTCCTCCTCAGCCATGCCGTTCTCGGCGATATTGGTGAGCGAGCCGACGCCGACATAGAGTTTTTGCCCATCGGGGCTCGCCAGCAGGCTCCGCGTCCAATGCCCGCCGGGCTTGAACTGGGTCAACCTGCGCGCCGGCCCCGTGATGCGGCTGGCTCCCGCCGCGTAGGGGAAGGCAACGACGCCGTCGGTGTTGCCGACATAGAAAATATCGCCGAGCAGCGCCATGCCGAACGGCTGGTTCAGCCCCTCCAGGAACGCGCTGCGGATTTCCGCCACCCCGTCGCCATCCGCGTCGCGCAACAGCGTGATGCGGTTGGGGCTGGCGCCCACTGCCGCGGCGCGCTCCATCGTGCTGAACATGGCATAGTCGAAGACAGTCTTGACGGGTCCGGCCAGGGTCAGCGCTTCGGCGGCGAGCACGTCGCCATTCGGCAGCACGTGAATCCATCGGGGATGTTTGAGGCCAGCCGCGAACGCATTGACTTTGAGCCCCGGCGCCGCAACCGGCGTCCGCCCGCCGCTCCACCCTCTGGCCGTCGGCATCTTGAGCGTTGGGATCCCTTGCGGCTTTGCCGCCGGGATCGCCGGAGCTTCGCCTAAAGCTGGCCCGCTCGGGACGCCCCCCATGCGCCGCACGACAATCATTGCGGCGCCGATCAGCGCGACGATGCGCCCGAAAATGCTGGACAAGCTCATTGTGTCTTTCCCCGTGTCCCCGGAACGCTAGCGGAAGCGCGGGTGCGCTGGAAGCTCCGCAAACAACAGACCGTAAAAATCAGGCGTCTTCCCTTTGATGGAGGCCGTCATGCACAAGCATATTTCCTGCCCGCCACGAGCGATTGCTACCATATCCGGCTATCGGCGGATTTGCGCTGACCTGGAGAGCGAGAATCTCGCGCTGAAGCTGCAGAACCTGGAGTTGCGCGCACAGCTTCGCCGGGACGCGGCGTCCACATTGGACGGTCGCGAGGATTTCGAACATTGCGGAATTGCGGCGGCCTCGGGAGAAGTCGAGAGGCTCAAATGGTCGCGCCTTATGTGAGGTTTGCGGCCCAGCTTGCAATTTTGGCCATCATCGCGGCGTCATCCGTGACGCCGGGGCTTGCTCAGAGACAACCGGCGCCCCAACCGGCTCCGCAGCCCGCGCCACAGCCGGCCCCGCAACCAGCGCCCCAGCCGGCCCCTCAACCAGCGCCGCGGCCGGCCCCGCCATCCAATGGTCCGTCCGATCCGCCCGGAGGTCATGCGAGTCAGGTCGGCGCCTACACGGCTTCGGTTCAGCCAGGCAGTTGCGCGACTGGCGGCTTCGAGCGACTACCCGACCCGCTCGTCTATGGCGGCGATGTCGGCGGCGCGGTGAAGGCGATCTCGCGCGCGACCGAACACATCATCGAGCAGTGCGGCTGCGATACGAAAGAGTGCGTCGCCAACGCGCTCGACGACTATGCTCAGGCGCTCGCGCGGCTCGCGCCGCAATTGCCGCTGGAACTGCGTAATCTGCCCGACGTCGTCGCCACCGCCGCCCGGCGCGTGCGCGTCGCGCATACGCGATAACAGGCCGCGGCGGCGGTGAAGATCGCCATCGCCGCCGTGCACAAGACCATCGCGCTGCTTCGCGCTGACGATCCGGTCACGCTGAAGGCGGAGACGCGTGAAGGGGCGTTCGTCGCGGAGACTTTGCAGGTCGCCAGCCTCAAACTGGAAAAGGCTTCGGGACTGTAGCGGCAGCTGTCGCCATAGCCGCAAATTGCCTCGCAGGCTCCGTTCGACTATGCAGGCCCCTTCGCTGTCCTCCCCCGGGAGAAGGCCGCCTCACCTCGAGCAAAGCGCCTGAATGTTCTCACTCGACGATCTCGCCCGGACTATTGCGGCTCGCGCGGGGGCCAACGGCGAAAAATCCTATACGAAATCGCTGCTCGAAAAGGGCGCTCCCGCCTGTGCGCGCAAGTTCGGCGAGGAAGCGATCGAGTTCGTCATCGCCACAATCAGCCAGGACGCGGCCGCTGTCAGCGCCGAGGCGGCGGATGTTGTCTATCACCTGCTTGTGGCGCTGCAGGCGCGGGGCGTTGCCTTGGCGCAGGTTTTGGCCGAGCTTGAACGACGCACCGCCGTTTCGGGTCTGGAAGAAAAGGCGTCGCGCAAGACTTGATCCCCGGGTCTCGGGGGGCGCGCGATCAAAGACAAAAAAGGGGATGGAGACTGTATGAGCGATGTTGCGTTGACGCATTTGCCTGAAGGTCTCGCTTCGCCCTACCGGCGCTTCACCCGGGACGAGTGGGCGGCCCTGCGCGCCGATACGCCGCTGACGCTCACGCTCGAAGACCTGCGCAAGCTGCAATCAACCAACGATCCGATCTCGCTGGACGAGGTTGTCGCCATCTATCTGCCGTTGTCGCGTCTGCTTGCGCTGTATGTCGCGGCGACGCAGGGCCTGTTCAAGGCGACGCAAAGGTTTCTCGGCGCCGACGACGGCAAGGTGCCCTATATTATCGGCATTGCCGGGTCCGTCGCGGTGGGTAAGTCGACGACGGCGCGCGTGTTGCAGGCGCTGCTGACGCGCTGGCCCAATACGCCGAAGGTCCAGCTCGTCACCACCGATGGCTTCCTGCGCTCGAACGCGGAGCTGGAGCGCCAGGGCCTGATGGAGCGCAAGGGGTTTCCCGAGAGCTATGACGGAACGGCGATCATCCGCTTTCTCTCGCAGGTCAAGGCTGGCGAGCGCAATGTTGAAGCGCCGCTTTATTCGCATCTGGTCTATGACGTTGTGCCAGGCGAGACGGTCCTCGTGGACCGGCCCGATATTCTGATCGTCGAAGGTCTCAACGTGCTGCTCCCCAACCGGCTGTCGCGGGACGGCAAGGATATTCCGTTCGTCTCGGATTTTTTCGACTTTTCGGTGTTCCTCCACGCCGACGAGGCGCTGCTGGAAAAATGGTATGTCGAGCGCTTCATGCTGCTGCGCGAAACCGCCTTCCGCGACCCGCGCAGCTATTTCCACAAATACGCCGATGTCGACGCCGAGGAAGCGCGGGACACCGCGCGCTCGATCTGGACGCGCATCAACCTGCGGAACCTGCGCGAGAACATCCTGCCGACGCGCCCGCGCGCCAGCCTGCAACTGACCAAGGGCGCCAGCCACAGGATCGAGACGGTGGCGCTGCGGAAGTTGTAGGCGCCCCTTCTCCCCTTGCGGGAGAAGGTGTCGGCAAAGCCGACGGATGAGGGTCGGCGCCAGAGCGAGAACCTGGTCGAGCTGCAGTCCATCCGATGAACCGACCCCTCATCCGGCCGCGCATCGCGCGTCCACCTTCTCCCGCAAGGGGAGAAGGGGTTGCGGTGGCGGCGCCGCTCTTGACGAAAACTGGGGACGATATGAGCGGCCCGCGCCGCCGCCCCGGCAAGTTCGGCTATGGTGCGCCCTCTCCGCCGCCCGCGAGCCCCCGCCATGTCCAACGTGCACGTCATTGACCACCCGCTCGTCCAGCACAAACTCACGTTGATGCGCGACAAGACCGTTTCGACCAAAGGGTTCCGCCAGCTGCTCAACGAGATCGGCATGCTGCTGTGTTACGAGGTGACGCGCGACCTGCCGGTCGAGATGGTTGAGGTGGAAACGCCGATCACCAAGACGATGGCGCCGATGATCGCCGGCAAGAAGCTGGTGTTCGCGCCGATCCTGCGCGCCGGCGTTGGCTTTCTCGACGGGATGCTTAACCTCGTGCCGTCCGCCCGCGTCGCCCATATCGGGCTCTACCGCAACCCCGAAACGCTGCAGGCGGTCGAATATTATTTCAAGGCGCCGGCGGATGTCGCCGAGCGCTTGGTGATCGTCATGGACCCGATGCTCGCCACCGCCAATTCGGCCGTCGCCGCGATCGATCAATTGAAAAAGCGCGGCGTCAAGGACATCCGCTTCGTCTGCCTGCTCGCCGCGCCCGAGGGCATCGCGCGGCTCGGCAAGGCGCATCCCGACGTGGGCATCTGGACCGCGGCGATCGACGAGAAGCTCAACGACCACGGCTATATCGTGCCGGGGCTGGGCGATGCGGGGGATCGGATGTTCGGGACGAAGTGATGGGAATTGCAGGTGAAAGGGCTTGAGATATTCTAGTTTATGTTTTAGTCTAGTTAGAACTATAGACCAGAAAGTACGGGTATGATCACCGTTGGCGCATTCGATGCGAAAACTCATTTGTCGATGTTGCTGGATCGCGTTGCGGCCGGCGAGGAAGTCGTCATCACGAGGCACGGCAAGCCGGTGGCGCGAATGATCGGCGCCGATGCGGCTGACCTTGCTCGCCGCAACCAGGCTGTCGCCCGACTTAGAGAGTTGCGAAAGGCGACGCGGCTCGATGGGTTGTCATGGAAGACGCTGCGCGATGAAGGCCGCCCGTGAGTTTTGTCGTCGACGCGTCGATCGCGCTTTGCTGGTGCTTCGAAGATGAGTCGTCGCCGGAAGCCGATGCGCTGCTCGACCGCGCAGCGCGCGACGGCGTCGTGGTCCCTGTTCTCTGGCGCTTCGAATTGAGCAATGTGTTGCTGCAAGCCGAAAAGCGCGGACGCATAACAACGGCGGACGTGGCCGCGCGCCTTGAACTCCTTGGCGCCCTGCCTGTTGCGACTGATCAGGATTCTGTCGGTCGGGCTTGGCGCGAAGTCCTGAGTTTGGCCCGCGCCTACCGCCTGACAACCTACGATGCCGCGTATCTCGAATTGGCTGTCCACCATGGCCTTCCTCTCGCGACCAAGGACGGGGAACTCATTAAGGCCGCGAAAAGCGTGGGCGTCGCGCTGGCCTGACGGTCGCGATTGGAGCCGCCGCTGGGCGGCCTCCCAGATCGGAGGGGCGCCCGGCGCTCACATCCCGTGTCCGCCCGTGAACGGCACAAACGGAATGATCGCGCCGCCATAGATGTCCGAGCGCGCGACGCTGATCGCGCCATCGGCGCCGGTTCGCTTCACCGCCTTGATGACATGCTGCGCGCCGGGCGGCCCGACCGGGATAACCATGATCCCGTCGGGGGTCATCTGCTGCAACAGCGGCGGCGGAATGTGGTCGATGCCGCACGTGACGATAATCTTGTCGAACGGCGCAGCCTCGGCCCAGCCATAATAGCCGTCGGCGTTGCGCGTGTTGATGGCGCGATACTCGCCATAGCCGCGCGCAATCAGCGAATCGTAGAGCGCGCGCGTTCGCTTCGCCAGCGCGGGAATGATTTCGATGGACCAGATGCGATTCGTGAGATTGGAAAGATAGGCCGACTGGTAGCCTGAGCCGGTGCCGATCTCCAAAACCTTGTCGCCCGGCTTGATGCTGAGCGTATTCGTCATCCGCGCCACCGTATGCGGCCCGGTGATGGTGACGCCAAAGCCGATATTGAGATGATGCCATTCGTAGGCGCGCGCGAGGTTTTCGGGAGTAACGAATTCCTCGCGCGGCGTGAGGAGGAAGGCTCGCTTGTCGGCGGCGTCCCAGACATCGTGATGGGCGATCAACTGGAGACAGCGATCCCAGCGCTGGCCGAGAAAGTTTGGATCCTCGCCGCGATTCTCCCGCATCCAGGCGATGAAGGCCTCGCGACTGCTCATCGCGGGCGACACGCCTGCGGGGACCGGTGCGTTGGCGCTCGCCTGCGCAATCCCGGCGCCCGCCGCAAATGATGTCACGCGCGTAAGGAAATCGCGTCGGTTCATTGGGATAGCCTCGCTACTCCGCCGCCCTCTGCGTCTCCACCCGGAACGGATGCGCGGGATAGACTCCGAGCACGCGGACTTCGCGCGAAAAGAACGCCAGCTCCTCGAGCGCGCGCTTGAGTCCGGCGTCCTCCGGGTGCCCGTCGACATCGGCGAGGAACTGCGTGGCGGAGAATTCGCCTTCCACCATGTAGCTCTCGAGTTTTGTCATGTTGACGCTGTTGGTGGCAAAGCCGCCAAGCGCCTTGTAGAGCGCCGCGGGCACGTTGCGGACGCGGAAGATGAAGGTGGTGACGACCGGGCCATTGTTGGCGGCGACCCATGCCGGCGTCTTCGACAGGATGACGAAGCGCGTGGTGTTGTGCGCTTCGTCCTCGACGTTTTCGCCAAGCGTCTGCAGTCCATAGATCTGGCCAGCGAGTTTGGTCGCCAGCGAGGCGCGGGCCACGTCGCCCGATTCTGCCACTTCGCGCGCCGAGCCGGCGGTGTCGCCGGCCACGACCGGCTTGAGACCGAGCTTGCGAATGATCTTGCGGCATTGCCCGAGCGCATGGACGTGGCTGTGAACCGAGCGCAGCTGTTCGATCTTGGCGCCTCTAAGCGCCAGCAATTGAAAATGGATCGGCAGGAACGTTTCGCCGACGATATGCAGGCCCGACGCGGGCAGCAAATTGTGGATGTCGGCGACGCGGCCGGCGATCGAGTTCTCGATCGGGATCATGGCGAGCTCCGCCGCGCCGTCCTGCAACGCGGCGAACGCGTCCTCGAATGTCGCGCAGGGCAGGGGCGTCCAGCCCGGGAAATTTTCGGCGCAGGCGATGTGCGAATTGGCGCCCGGCTCGCCCTGATAGGCGATGCATTTTGCCTCAGACATGCTCTCTCCCCGGCGCCAGAATCTCGCGGGCGCGCCTCAGATCGTCCGCCGTGTCGACGCCCAGCGGCGCCGTGTCGACAATCGTAATGTCAATGCGCATGCCCGCCTCCAGCGCGCGCAACTGCTCAAGCCGCTCGCGCTGTTCGAGCGGGGAGGGCGGCAGGCCGACGAAACGCGCCAGCGCCGCGCGCCGATAGACGTACAGTCCGATATGATGCAGCAGTTCGCCTTCGCCCCACGGCGCCGTCGCCCGGGTGAAATACAGCGCGCGCAGCCGCCCCAGCCCAATCTCGGCGCCCACCGCTTTGACGACATTGGGATTGTCGCGCTCCTCCGCCCGGGTGATCGGCGTGGCCAGCGTCGCAATGTCCACCGCGGGATCGCTCAGCGGCGCCAGCGCGGCGCGCACCACATCAGCGGCGATGGTCGGCAGATCGCCCTGCACATTGACGATGATGTCATGCCGCCGGTCCGGGTCGATCGCGCTGATCGCCTCGAAAATCCGGTCGGAGCCGGAGGAATGATCCGCCCGCGTCAAAATGGCGCGCCCGCCCGCCGCCTCCACTGCGCGAACGATGGCCGGATCGTCCGCCGCGACGACGACCGGGCCGACGTCGGCTTCGATGGCGCGACGCCAGACATGGGCGATCATCGGTTCGCCGTGGATTTCGGCGAGCGGTTTTCGCGCCAGGCGCGTCGAGGCCATCCGGGCGGGTATGAGGATGATCGGGCTGGACATACGGCGGAAAGCGCGCTTGGGGGTTCTGAAAACGACGAAAGGCGGCGTTTATACGTGTTGCCAAGTCAAGCGCAAAGCGGGTAATCACGGGCGGGGTCGGGCGCTGCTGCGCCCAATGCGAATTCATTTGAAGGTGGGGCGTCGCCGCGCATGGAAACGACAAATTCCAACAAGATCGTCATGGGCGTGCTTGGCGTGTTGCTCGCGACAAAAGCGCTCGGCGTGTTCACGTCCGCCGTCTTTTACCATCCGGCTCCGGCAAAACCCGGCTACGCGCTTCCCGCCGGGACCGAGGCCGCCGCGCCCGCGGCCAAGGGGCCGGCGGCGCCCGAGGAGCCACTGCCCGCCTTGCTCGCCAAGGCCGACGCGGCCAAAGGCCAGGCCGACACCAAGGCCTGCCAAGCCTGCCACAGCTTCGACAAGGGTGGCCCGTCCAAGGTTGGTCCGCCGCTTTGGGGCGTCGTCGGGCGAAAAGTCGCCTCGGTCGACGGCTTCGCCTATTCGGATTCGCTCAAAGCGGCCGGCGGCGATTGGAGCTACGAAGCGCTCAACCATTGGATCGCCAACCCGAAGGGCATGGCCTCCGCCACCAAGATGGCGTTTAACGGCGAGGCGGACGCCCACAAGCGCGCCGACATCCTCGCCTACTTGCAGACGCTGTCGGAGAGCCCGGTTCCGTTCCCCAAATAAGGATCGGGGAAGGGAAGCGGCCAGCCAGCCGACTTTTCGCCTACGAGTTGCAGGCCACGCGCCTGACGGCGGCGCGGCGCGCGTTCAGCAAATTTGCCCGCCCAGATCAGGAGCGGCGCTTGCTCAAGCAATATTTCGCGCCTATCTTACTTCGTCTTACCAACGCGTGAAGCCGAGATGGCAATGAACTTCAAGCAGTCGACCCGTCTCTCAACCAAGGGTCAACTGATTTTGCCGGCCGAAATCCGGCGCCGGCGCCGATGGGACGCGGGGACCCGCCTTGAGATCGAGGAGACGCCTGAAGGAGTGATGATAAAGGCCGCGTCGCCTTTCGAGCCAAGCGATCCGGACAAGGTGTTTGGCTGCCTCGCGTATGACGGGCCCCCTCGGACGGTCGACGACATGCGCTCCGCTATTGAGATTGAAGCGAGGCGGCGCCATGCTCGCGGTCGATACTAACGTCGTCGTTCGCTTCCTGGTCAACGACGACGCGGAGCAGTCGCCGCGGGCGCGAACACTTGTCAACGGAAGCGCGATCTTTCTGCCTCTGACCGTGCTGCTCGAAAGCGAGTGGGTGCTGAGAAGCGTCTACGCCATAGGCCCAAAAGCCGCGGCCAAGGCGCTTCGGCTTTTCGTCAGCCTTCCCAGTGTCTCGGTGGAGCGCCCCACGATCGCGGCGCGGGCGCTCGACTGGCTTGACGCCGGACTCGATTTCGCCGACGCGCTGCATCTGGCGACGTCCGACCATTGCGAAGCCTTCGTCACCTTCGATCGGCAATTCATTAAGCAGGCCAAGCGCAGCGCCGGACTGGCAATTCGCATGCCTTGACTCTGACCGCCGACCGGCAAGCCTCTGGGAGAATCCATGGACCTCGGCCCGACGCCAAAGGTGAAGCCGCTCATCGCGGCGGTGCGCGCCATGGTGCGCGACGAGATCATGCCGCTCGAGCGGGAATACGAAGCCGAGATCGGTCGCGACGGCGACCGCTTCACGCCGACGGCGCGGATGACCGAGATCTTCGACGACCTCAAATCCCGGGCGCGCTCGCGCGGCCTGTGGAATTTCTGGCTGACCGGGTCCGACAAAGGTCTTGGCCTCACCACCGTCGAATATGCCTATCTCGCCGAGGAAATGGGCTGGTCGCACTTGGCGGCGGAAGTGTTCAACTGCTCAGCGCCCGACACGGGCAACATGGAAGTGCTGGAGCGCTTTGGCTCGCCCGCGCAGAAAGCGCGCTGGCTGCCCGACCTCCTGGAGGGACGCGCGCGGTCGGCCTATCTGATGACCGAGCCGGATGTTGCGTCGTCGGATGCGTCCAATATTGCGATGTCGGCACGGCTCGACAACGGCGAATGGGTGCTCGACGGCGAGAAATGGTGGTCGTCGGGCGCGGGCGATCCGCGCTGTTCGCTGTATATCATGATGGCGCTGACCGACCCCGGGGCGAGCCGTCACGCGCGCCATTCGATGCTACTGGTTCCCGCAAGCACGAAGGGCATCGAAAAGCTTCGCGCGATGAAGGTCTATGGCGCCGACGATGCGCCGCACGGCCATTTGCATCTGCGCTTTGCCAACGTGCGCGTGCCGGCCGATGCGATTATCCTGGAGCGCGGCCGTGGCTTTGAGATCGCGCAAGGGCGGCTGGGGCCGGGGCGCATCCATCACTGCATGCGCGTTATCGGCCAGGCCGAGCGCGCGCTTGAGGCGATGTGCCGCCGCGCGCTGTCGCGCGAAGCGTTCGGCGCGAAGCTTGCCTCGCTCGGCGCCAATCACGACATCATCGCGGAATGCCGGATGGGAATCGAGATGGCGCGCCTGCTCTGCCTGAAGGCGGCTTACGCGATGGATACGCAGGGCGTGCGCGCCGCCGCGCCGCTCATCTCGCAGATCAAAGTGATCGCGCCGCGCGTTGCGCTTGAGGTGATCGATCAGGCGATCCAGATGCACGGCGGCGCCGGTATCAGTCAGGATTTTCCGCTCGCCAGCATGTGGACGCATGTGCGCACGCTGCGCCTGGCCGACGGACCTGACGCGGTGCATCGGCGCGTCGTGGCCAAGGCGGAGCTCAAGCGCTATGCGAACGCGCCGCCGGGATGAGCGCCTTTCCCTGGGATCGCGACGCTTTTGACGTCTGGGCGGCGACGCATGTCGCGGGGTTTTGCGGTCCCTCGGTTGCGCGAAAATTCGACACCGGACAGTCCAATCCGACCTATCTGATCGAAACGCCGGGGGGCCGCTACGTCCTGCGCCGCAAGCCGCCTGGCAAACTGCTGAAATCGGCGCATGCGGTCGATCGCGAATTTCGCGTGCTCGTCGCGCTGCATCGCGCCGGCTTTCCCGTGCCCAACGCGCTGGCGCTTTGCGAGGACGAGAGCGTCATCGGCTCGATGTTCTATCTGATGGAGCACGTCGATGGGCGCATCTTCTGGGATCCAGCGCTGCCCGGCCTCGATCTGAATGCTCGCGCCGCGGTTTACGATGCCATGAATGCGGCCCTGGCGCGGCTGCACACGATCGACATCGCATCGGCGGGACTTTCGGACTATGGTCGGCCCGGCAACTACTTCGCGCGTCAGTTGCAGCGATGGAGCGAGCAATATCGCACCAGTGAAACGCGCGCGCTTCCCGATGTTGATCGGCTCATCGAATGGCTTGGCCGGCACGTCCCTAGAGATGACGGGCGCGTCGCCCTGGTGCATGGCGACTGGCGCATCGACAACATGATCTTCGCGCATGAGTCGCCCACGCTCGTCGCGGTGCTTGATTGGGAATTGTCGACGCTTGGTCATCCTCATGCCGACCTCGCCTATCAGTGCATGCAATGGCGCTTGCCGCACGAGGGCGAATTTCGCGGCCTCGCCGGAATCGACCACGCGGCATTGGGCATTCCGTTCGAAGCGGACTATGTCGCCGCCTATTGCAAACGGACGGGATTGCCGGGCATTCGCGACTGGACGTTCCTCATCGCGTTCAGCTTCTTCCGCGTCGCGGCCATCGTGCAGGGCGTCTATAGACGCGCGCTCGACGGCAATGCGTCGAACCCGGAGCGCGCCCGCAGGATGGGCGAGGCCGTGCCGATGATGGCGCGGCTCGCATGCGAGACGATCGACGCGAATCCGTGAGCGCAAAACGTCGGGGCCGCGAATCCGCTTGACTCCCGCGCTGACCACTTCAGATTATGCCTCGCCGAAAAGGCATACAAATATACCTTAAGTCAGATCGTCGTGCCGGCGGCAACGACCGTCAGCCCGCGATGGCGATAAACACAAGGGAGGAATGCCGCATGTCGATCAAATCCATGATCCCGTCGCGCCGGGCGCTCGTCAGCGCTTTGCTTGTCGCGGGCGTATTCGCAAGCCCGATGTTTGGCCCGGCGCGCGCCGAGGACAAGAAGCTGGTTATTCTTGGCTCATTGCCAGGGCTGAAATTTCCCTTCTTCGTTCACATGCTCAAGCTGATGGAGGCTGAGGCGACGAAAATCGGCGGCATCGAGATCATCGAAGGCGACGGTCAGGTTTCCTCGCCCAAGCAAACCGCCGACGTCGAAGCGGCGATCGCCAAGAAGGTTGATGGCATCGTCATCAGCCCCAACGAGGTCGATGCGATGGCGCCGGCGCTGCAGGAAGCGGTCGACGCGAAAATCCCAGTGATGACCATTGACCGCCGCGTTGACAAGGTGGCCGGCCTTCTCGGCCATGTCGGCGCCGACAACAGCAAGGGCGGCGAGGCGCAGGCGCAGCTCATCATCAAGATGTTCCCCAACGGGGCGAACATCATGAACCTGCAAGGCCAGCCCGGCGCCGGTCCCGCTATCGACCGCAACAAGGGCGTGCACACCGTGCTCGATCCGGTGAAGGACAAGTACAAGATCGTGTTCGAGCAGACCGCCGAGTTCGACCGCGTCAAGGGCCTCTCCGTCACCGAAGCGGCGTTGTCGGCGATGAAGTCTCCGCCGGACGTGATCGTGGCGGCCAACGACGACATGATCCTCGGCGCGATGGAAGCCGTGAAGGCCCGCGGCCTGACCGGCAAGATCGCGCTGATCGGTTTTGACGCGCTGCCCGAGGCGTTGAGCCGCGTCAAGGACGGCAGCCTGACCGCGACCGTCGAGCAGTTCCCCGGCGGCCAGAGCAGCAAGGCGCTCGATAAGCTGGTCGCCTTCGTTCGCACCGGCAAGGCGCCCGAGCCGAAGGTCGAGCTGATCACGCCGATCATTATCACCAAGGATAATCTCAACCAGGCCGAACGCCTCAGCGAGATTCAGTAGGCATCGTCGCAGGTTCGATGGCCCACCCGATCTTCGAAGCGGGCCGTCGACCGCGGTCTTGCGTCATTGCGAGCGTAGCGAAGCAATCCAGAAAGAAGCCGCCGCTGTGCTTTCCCGCTGGATTGCTTCGTCGCGGTGCTCCTCGCAATGACGGGCTGGGCCGACAAAACGGAATTTGCATCAAACGAAATTATTGGCCGAGCGATGAACGAGCCGCTGCTGCGAATGTCGGGGATTTCAAAGCGATTCCCCGGCGTGCTTGCGCTGGATGATGTGTCTTTCGATGTGCTGCCGGGCGAGGTCCATGGACTGCTCGGCGAGAATGGCGCGGGCAAATCGACGCTGTTGAAAATCCTCTCGGGCGCCGAGCAGCCCGACGCTGGGACAATCGCGCTGGATGGCGAGACCGCGACGTTGCGCAGCCCGCCCGACGCCTATCGGCTCGGCGTGGTGACGATCTATCAGGAATTCAACCTCATCCCGACGATGACCATTGCCGAGAACATGTACCTCGGCCGCGAGCCGGGTTATGCGCCGTTCATCTCCTGGAGCGCGATGCGCGACGAGACCGCCAAGCAACTCGCCACTCTGGGTCTGCATCTCGATCCGATGGCGCTCGTCAGCGATCTCTCGGTCGCCGAGCAGCAGATGGTCGAAATCGCCCGCGCGCTGTCGATGAAATCGCGGCTGATCGTGATGGACGAGCCGACTTCCGCGCTCGCGGAACACGAGGTCGAGCAGTTGCTCGCCATCGTCCGCGATCTCCGCGCGCGTGGTCTCGGCATCATCTATGTCACGCACCGCCTCGAGGAAGTGATGCGCATTTGCGATCGCGTCACCGTGCTGCGCGATGGGCGGCGCGTCGGTGGCGGTGATATCGGCAACCTCGGGCTCGACGACATCATCCGCATGATGGTTGGGCGCTCGCGCGCGCAGTTGTTCACGCCGCTCGGTGAGCGTGAGCCGGGCAAGGTTGTGCTTCGCCTGACGGGCTTGTCGAGCGTTCGCGATCCCTCGCGTCCGCACGCGACGATCCTCCGCGATGTCGCGCTAGAAGTGCGGGCGGGCGAGATTCTTGGTCTTGCGGGTCTCATGGGCGCGGGGCGGACGGAAGTGGCGCGCTGCCTGTTTGGCGCCGACCCGAGCGCGATGGGACGCGTCGAAATCGACGGGCGCGCGGTCACGATCCGCACGCCGTACGATGCGATCCGCAGCGGTCTTGGCCTGGTGCCGGAGGACCGCAAGCAGCAGGCGTTGTTCCTCGATCTGGCGGTGCGCCACAATCTGGCGATCACCAGCCTCGGCGCGCTGACGCGCGGCGGCATCTTTGTCAGCGACAAGGCCGAGGACGAACTGGTCGAACGCTTTCGCCGCTCGCTCGATATCCGCATGGCGTCGGCCGAAGTGCGAATTGCCGATCTCTCGGGTGGCAATCAGCAAAAGGTTGTGCTGGCCCGTTGGCTCGCCTTACGGCCGCGCGTGCTGATCGTGGACGAGCCCACCCGCGGCATCGACATCGCGGCCAAGGCCGAGGTGCATCAGCAGCTCGATAAAATGGCAAGCGCGGGCATCGCGATCATTGCAATCTCCTCCGAACTGCCGGAAGTTCTGGCGATCAGCGATCGGATCGTCACGATGCGCGAGGGGCGCGTGACCGGCAGCATCATGCGACGGGAGGCAAACGAGGAGACGCTCATGCAGATGATGACGATCGATGCGCCCGGGGCCTCCGGCAATCCCTCCAGCCTTCATGTGGGCTCCCCGCAATGACCGAACTCGCGCAGCCCGCTCCCTCGCGCAGCGCCAACGCGACGTTCGTTGGCACCCTCAGCCGGTATGCGCCGGCAATTTGTCTTGTCATCCTCATGATCGTGTTCGCGCTGCTAGAGCCGGCGTTTCTGACGCCGCTCAATCTGTTCAATGTGATGCGGCAGATTTCGATCGAAGGCCTGATCGCCATCGGCATGACGTTCGTGATCCTGACCGCCGGCATCGATCTGTCCGTCGGCTCGCTGCTGGCCTGCGCCGGCCTCGTCGCGGCGATGATCGCCAAGGGCAGCACGGCGTCGTCATTTTCTCTGAGTGGCGAAGCCGTGCAGGGCTACGGCTGGTTTGCCGCGATGATGGCGGCGATTTTCGTTGGGCTTGGCGGCGGCGCGTTGCAGGGACTGGCGATCACCAAACTGAAAGTGCCGCCGTTCGTGGTGACGCTTGGCGGACTTTCCGCCTGGCGCGGCGCCGCGCTGATGATTTCGTCGTCAGGTCCGATCAGCGGCTTCGATGCGGACTATCGCTGGTGGGGGCAGGGGCGTCTCTGGCAAGTGCCGATTCCCGTTATCATTTTCCTGGGGTTCGCGATTCTTGCGCATATCGTATTGCGCTACACGCGCTACGGCCGCACGGTTTACGCGGTCGGCGGCAATCGCGAGGCGGCGCGTCTCTCCGGCGTCAACGTGCAGCGCGTGCTGATGTCGGTTTATGTGATCGTCGGCTTCTTCGCCGGGCTCGCCGGTTTCGTTTTGTCGGCGCGGCTGAACTCGTCCGAGGCGGTCGCCGGCATCGGCTATGAACTGACGGTGATCGCCTCGGTGGTGATCGGCGGCACGAGCCTGTTTGGCGGCATCGGAACGATCTTCGGTACGGTGATCGGCTCGGTGCTGATCGGTGTGCTGATCAATGGGCTCGTGCTGATGAACGTCAATTCCTACGTGCAACAGATCACGATTGGCCTGATCGTCGTGCTGGTCGTCGCGTTCGACCAGTTCGCCAAGGCGAGGCGGCTGAAGTAGCGTGCGGCCGTCTTTGCGAGCGACAGCGAAGCAATCCAGCCTAAGCCGCGGCGGCAATCCTTTCGACTGGTTTGCTTCGCTGTCGCTCGCAATGACGGCAATGCGCCAATCCGTCGCCGGCGCTCAGCCCTTGTTCTTCTGGTAAACGTCGACGTAAACGGCGGCGAGCAGCACGATGCCCTTGACGACCTGCTGCCAGAAAATGCCGATGCCCAGGATCGACATGCCGTTGTTCATCACGCCCATGAAGAACGCGCCGATGACGACGCCCATCACCTTGCCGACGCCGCCCGAGGCGGAAACGCCGCCGATGAAGCAGGCGGCGATGACGTCGAGTTCGAACGAATTGCCGGCGCTCGGCGTCGCTGAATTAAGGCGCGCCGCGACGATCAGGCCGGCGAGGCCCGCCAGGACGCCCATATTGACAAAGGTGAGAAAGGTCAGCCGGTCCGTGCGTATGCCCGAAAGCTGCGCGGCGAGGCGATTGCCGCCGAGCGCATAGATGCGTCGCCCGATCGTCGTTCGCGTCGTCACGAACGTATAGACGATGATCAACACGCCCATGATGATGAGAACGTTGGGCAGGCCCTTGTTCCACGCCAGCTTGTAGCTAAAAAACAGGATCAGGAACGCGAAGATCGCGGTCTTGCCGACGAACAGGGCGAACGGCTCCGTTTCCATTGCGCTCGCCTTGTCGAGCCGCCAGCGGCGGAGGCCTGCAAAGATAAGAATTGCCGCGCCGACGATGCCGACGACCATCGAAAGCCAGTAGAACTGGTCTTGTCCGTCAGCCGCTTTCAATAGGCCGAAGTCGCTGAAGTCGGGAATGAAGCCTGCGCTGATCGCCTGAAATCCCTTGGCAAACGGGCCGACGAATTGGCCAAGCAGCATGTTGCCGGTGAGGCCGCGAAAAATCAGCATGCCGGCAAGCGTGACGATGAAGGCGGGGATCTTGCTGTAGGCGACGAAATAGCCTTGCGCCGCGCCGATCAAGCCGCCGAGCAGCAGCGCGCAGGGAATGACGATGCCCCACGGAATATGAAACACCACCATCGCCGTGGCGGCGACCGCCCCGACAAAGCCGACGATCGAGCCGACCGAAAGATCGATGTTGCCGCCGACGATCACCAGCAGCATGCCGAGCGCCATGATGACGATATAGCTGTTCTGCAGGATAAGGTTGTTGATGTTGACAGGCTCGAGCAGCACGCCGCCGGTTTCAAAATAGAAGAAGCCCATGATGATGAGCAGCGAGACCAGCAGGCCGTAATCGCGCAGATTGTTCTTCCAGAAACTGGCGTTGGCGCTGGCGCGCTCCGGCGCGGGAGACTGGATCGCTTCGTGTTTCATGGGGGAGCCGCCGCGTATTGCCTCATGATCGAGGCCATGATCTTTTCTTGGGAAGCGTCTTTGGCCGCCATCTCGTCGACGAAGCGCCCCTCGTTCATCACATAGATGCGGTCGCAGATGCCAAGCAGCTCCGGCATTTCCGAGGAGATGACGATGACGCCTTTGCCGGACGCGGCGAGCTCGTTGATGATGGTGTAAATCTCGTACTTGGCGCCGACGTCGATGCCGCGCGTCGGCTCGTCGAGAATCAGCACCTTGGGCTGGGCGAACAGCCACTTGCTCAACACGACCTTTTGCTGATTGCCGCCCGACAGGTTGAGCGTCTTCTGCAGGATGCCCGAGCTACGAATATTCAGTGTGCCGCGATATTGATTGGCGACCGCCGCTTCGCGCGCGTCGTCGATCACCCCGCGCCAGGCGATGCCGGGGAGGTTGGCGAGCGTGACGTTGTTCTTGATGTCCTCGTTGAGGATGAGCCCGAGCGTTTTCCGATCCTCGGTGACGTAGGCGATGCCAGCGGCGACCGCCTTCTGGATCGTGCTGACGTCGACTTCCACGCCCTGCATCAGCACCGTGCCGCTGACGTTACGCCCGTACGCGCGGCCGAACACGCTCATGGCGAATTCGGTGCGGCCCGCGCCCATCAGACCGGCGATGCCGACGACCTCGCCGCGATTGACGTGCAGATCGACCTGCTTGATGACCTCGCGGCCGGCATGCTGCGGATGCTCAACGCGCCAGCTCTTGACCTCGAAGAATTTGTCGCCGATTGCGGGCGTGCGCGGGGGATAGCGGTCCGACATTTCGCGCCCGACCATGCTCTTGATGATCCGCCCCTCGCTGATCTTCTCAGCGTGACAGTCGATCGTCTCGACCGTCGTGCCGTCGCGCAGAACGGTGATCGAATCGGCGACCTTGGCCAGTTCGTTGAGCTTGTGCGAGATCAGGATCGAGGTGATGCCCTGGCCCTTGAACTCCAGCAGCAGTTTGAGCAACGCGTCGCTGTCGCTCTCGTTCAGGCTGGCGGTCGGCTCGTCGAGGATGAGCAGGCGCACTTTTTTGGCGAGCGCCTTGGCGATCTCCACAAGCTGCTGCTTACCGACGCCGAGGTCGGTGATCAGCGCGTTGGGCGATTCGCGAAGGCCGACCTTCTGCAGGAGGTCGCGGGTGCGCGAGAACGCCTCGCTCCAGTTGATGACGCCAAACGTCGCTGGCTCATTGCCGAGGAAAATATTCTCGGCGATCGACAGCAGCGGCACGAGGGCCAGCTCCTGGTGAATGATGATGATGCCGACGTGCTCGCTGTCGGCGATGCGCGCAAAGCGCCGCTCCTCGCCCCGGTAGAAAATCTGTCCCTCATAGGAGCCGTAGGGATAGACGCCGCTGAGAACCTTCATCAGCGTCGATTTGCCGGCGCCGTTCTCGCCGCAAATCGCGTGAATTTCACCTTCCCTGACCGTCAGATTGACATCCCGCAGCGCCTTGACGCCTGGAAACGACTTGCTGATGCCCCGCATTTCGAGAATGGCGTTCATGACAGGCTCTGGCGGTCACACATTCTTCATATTTGCCGCAAAAGCGCCGGCGGCGCCACCGAAAAACAAAAAAAACCTCCGCGCTCTTCTGCGAGCGCGGAGGCCTCGTTCAAGCGCCGATCATTGGAACTGTTCGGCCTTGTAGTAGCCGGTGTCGATCAGCGCGCCCTTCCAGTTGGTGGCGTCGACCGCGACAGGCTTCAGGAGGTAGGAGGGAACGATCTTGACCTTGTTGTTATAGGTCTTGGTGTCGTTGATCTCTGGCTTGCCGCCCGAGAGCACCGCATCGACCATGCCCGCCGCGACCTTGGCGAGTTCGCGGGTGTCCTTGAAGATCGTCGAATATTGCTCCTTGGCGATAATCGACTTGACCGACGGGATTTCCGCGTCCTGGCCCGAGATGATCGGCATCGGCAGGTCCTTGCTGCCGTAGCCGACGCCCTTCAGCGCCGAGATGATGCCGATGCTGAGGCCGTCATACGGCGACAGAACGGCATCGACATGCTTCTTGGTGTAGTTGGCGCTGAGCAGGTTATCCATGCGGGCCTGCGCAACCGCTGCGTCCCAACGCAGGGTCGACACCTTGTCCATGCCCATCTGCTTGCTCTGCACGATCAGCTTGCCGCTGTCGATGTAGGGCTTCAACACCGACATCGCGCCGTCATAGAAATAGAAAGCGTTGGTGTCGTCAGCCGAGCCGCCGAACAATTCGATGTTGAAGGGGCCCTTGCCCTGGTCGAGGCCGAGACCCTTGACGATGGTTCCGGCCTGAAGGACGCCGACCTGGAAATTGTCGAAGGTCGCGTAATAGTCGACGTTGGGCGAACCGACGATCAGGCGGTCATAGGAAATGACCTTGATGCCGGCGTCCGCGGCCTTCTGCAGCGCGTTCGACAGGGTGGTGCCGTCGATGGCGGCGATCACCAGAACCTTTTCTTTCTTGGTGATCATGTTCTCAACCTGCGCGAGCTGGTTGGGAATGTCGTTGTCGGCGTATTGCAGGTCGGTCTTGTAGCCCTTGGCTTCCAGAACCTTAACCATGTTGTCGCCGTCGGCGATCCAGCGCGCGGAGGACTTGGTCGGCATAGAAATGCCGATCGTGCCCTTGTCTTCGGCCTGCGCGGCGCCTGCGACGGCAATCAGGCCGAGCGCAATGGCCGCAGCGAAAGTTTTCAATTTCATATAACATTCCTCCCTTGTAACCCAGCCGCGCAATGGCGCGGCAAGGCGTGCGCCTCTCCTGGTTCCAGGCGGGGATCCAGCGTCGGATGCAGTACAACCGGCCGCCGACGCCCCCGGCGCCCGTGCGCCTACGTATTTTGATAGTGCACAAACAGTCAAATGCGTTGCGGGTCGTGAGCTATATAAAATTGGTATAAGATGAATCTTGAGAGGTCGCCCACCGACGCCGCGGCCGGACATTTGCGCCACGGATGGCGTTACCGCTAGATTGTCGGATGAGCGCGGCCGTCTTGAACTACGCGCCACGAATGGAAAACGTCGCGTGGATGACCGAACCCGGCAGGCGGCGAAGCCCGGCCACAACCTCGATCGCAACCCCGGCGTTCCGCTCGAACCGTCCTGGTTCGAGAATGTCGGCGTCAATCTCTCCGCTGTCGAGCGCCGCACGAGCAGCCTGCCAGCGCGCCGATCGGTGAAGAAGGCCTGGCAGGCCGCCTGGCTGGTGAAGGCGTTGACCTGCATTGATCTGACAACACTGGCCGGCGACGACACGCCTGGCCGCGTGCGCCGGCTTTGCGCCAAGGCGCGCCGGCCGCTCAGCGACGATCTGCTGCAGGCGCTCGATCTGGCCGACGATCCCCCGCTTGTCGGCGCCGTATGCGTCTATCCCAGCATGGTCGCCGCCGCGGTCGAGGCTTTGAAAGGTTCGGGAATACCGGTCGCCTCGGTCGCCACAGGTTTTCCAACCGGCCTGACGCCCCTCGAGCAGCGGCTCGCGGAGATCGATTTTGCGGTGCGCGAGGGCGCGGGCGAGATCGACATCGTTATCACGCGCGCGCATGTGCTCAACCGCGACTGGGCGGCGTTGCATGCCGAGGTCAAGGCGATGCGCGAAGCCTGCGGCGCGGCGCATCTGAAGGCGATCCTCGCCACCGGCGATCTCAAGACATTGCGCAATGTCTATTGCGCCAGCATGGTGGCGATGCAGGCGGGCGCCGATTTCATCAAGACCTCGACCGGGAAGGAAGACGTCAACGCGACGCTGCCGGTCAGCCTGGTCATGCTGCGCGCGTTGCGCGACTATGGCGAGCGGACGGGCGTTCGCATCGGCTTCAAACCCGCGGGCGGATTGCGCACCGCGAAGGACGCGCTGAACTGGATGTTCCTCATGAAGGAGGAGCTTGGCGTGCGCTGGCTGCAGCCCGATCTCTTCCGCATCGGCGCCAGCGCCTTGCTCAACGACATCGAGCGCCAGCTCGAACATTTCGCCACCGGACATTATTCTGCAAGTTATCGCCACGCGATGGCGTGAGGGCATTCAGAGCCGTCATTTATGAGCAGCTTAGGGCGTTGGTCATTCGGCGATGACCGATCCATTTTGTAAAAATGTTTCGCCGGAACGCGATAGGAGGCGATTGATGCGCAGCTTGTGGCTCGCTCCGCTGATGCTGGCGACCGTCGCCGCTGGGGCTGGCGGCGATAATACCGACGCTTACGCGCTTGCGTGGTCGACGGCTGAGTTCGCGGAGATCGCGTGCCCTGGGGCTCGCGCCGACGACGCGGCGCTGGCGCTGTTGAAGCGTGCCGCTGGGCTCGATGGCGACGAAAGCGCGAGCATGCGCACGGCGCTGGCGCGCGATTGGCGGATTCTCTCAGCAGGCTATGAGGCGAAAGGCGCGGCGGCTTGGTGCGACGGAGCGATTGCCATGTTCGGGCCGAAGGGCGAGGTCGCGCCGGGGCTTATTGTGGCGAGGTGAGAGAGCGGCTATCCACCCGCCGCCCGTGCCGCGCCAATGTCATTTCCTTTGCAATTCTTAATGTTCATGGTATGTGCCAAATCGACCGGCTTGCAAGACGCCGGCTCATCGGGAAGTGATCTGGTATGGACGTAGGGCGAGCATGCAATGGGACTGAGGACGAGGTGTGGCTTCTCCGCAAATCCATGTCGGCGAACGCGGCGAGCGACGATCATCCGCTGCTTTGCAGCACTCCCCGATCCGCTCATCCGCCGCGGAAAAAGGTGCGCCGTTTGGCGCCCACTTCGCTGATATCCTTCATGCGCTCACCAAAGTGCGATGTCGTGCCGGCGCCCCGTCATCCGTCATTGCGAGCGAAGCGAAGCAATCCAGACCTGGGCCCGGACACGGCCGCCGCGGCGTGGATTGCTTCGCTTCGCTCGCAATGACGATGCTTTGAGGACGGCGCCGACATGGGACAGATCAAGGACATCTTGCGCACGATGGACTACGGCCCGTCGCCCGAGAGCAACGATCACGTGCTGGCCTGGCTCGCCGCGCATAAGGCCGGCTTCGGCCATTTCATTGGCGGCGCCTTCACTAAGCCCGGCAGGCTGTTCGACGTCAACAACCCGGCCAACAGACAACTGCTGGCGCGCGTTTCGCAGGCTTCGCACGGAGACATCGACAAAGCGGTGGCGGCGGCGCGCAAGGCGTTTCCAAAATGGTCGGCGACTTCGGGTTCTGTCCGGGCGCGGCATCTTTATGCGTTGGCGCGTCACATCCAGAAGCGCGAGCGATTTCTCAGCGTTCTGGAAAGCATGGACAACGGCAAACCGATCCGCGAGTCGCGCGATCTCGACGTGCCGCTGGTTGCGCGGCATTTTTATCACCACGCCGGCTGGGCCGATCTCATCGCGAGCGAATTTCCGGGGCAGGGGCCTCTCGGCGTCTGCGGCCAGATCATCCCGTGGAATTTTCCGCTGCTGATGCTGGCATGGAAGATCGCGCCGGCCCTCGCCGCGGGCAACACAATTGTGCTGAAGCCCGCCGAGTTCACGCCGCTGACGGCGCTGGCGTTCGCCGCAATCTGCCGCGACGCCGGCCTGCCGCCTGGGGTCGTCAATATCGTCACCGGGGACGGCGCCGCCGGCGAGGCGCTGGTCAAGCATCCCGGCGTCGACAAGATCGCGTTCACCGGCTCGACCGAGGTTGGGCGGGCGATACGCAAGGCGACAGCGGGCAGCGGCAAAAAGCTCTCGCTCGAGCTTGGCGGCAAGTCGCCGTTCATTGTCTTTGAGGACAGCGATCTCGACGGCGCCATCGAGGGCATTGTCGACGCCATCTGGTTCAACCAGGGCGAGGTCTGCTGCGCGGGCTCACGGCTGCTTGTGCAGGAAAGCATCGCGGCGAAGTTCTATGCGAAACTCCGGGCGCGCATGGAGCATCTGCGGGTCGGCGATCCCTTAGACAAGTCCACCGACATCGGCGCGCTTGTCGCGCCCGAACAGCTTGAGCGGGTGACGCGGCTCGTCAACGAGGGCGCGCGCGACGGCGCCAAGATCTGGCGGCCGAAGACCGAAATGCCCGCGCAGGGCTGCTTCTATCCGCCGACGCTGATCACCGATGTCGTGCCCGCTTCAAGTCTGGCGCAGGTCGAAATCTTCGGGCCTGTTCTGGTGGCGATGACGTTTCGCACGCCCGATGAAGCTATCGCGCTTGGCAACAACACCCGCTACGGCCTCGCGGCGTCCGTGTGGTCGGAGAATATCAATCGCGCCCTCGAAGTCGCCGCGCAGATCAAGGCGGGCGTCGTCTGGATCAACGCGACCAATCTTTTTGACGCCGCCGCCGGTTTTGGCGGCTACCGCGAAAGCGGCTTTGGCCGCGAGGGCGGGCGCGAAGGGCTGGCCGAGTACCTTGCACCGCCCGACGTCGCGCCAATCGTGAAAACCCAAGCGCGGCCGCACCCGATCAGCGCGCAGCCCGGTGTCGGCGAGCCCGCGGCCGACGACCAGATCGACAGGACCGCGAAGCTCTACATCGGCGGCAAGCAGACCCGCCCCGATTCGGGTTATTCCTACGCCGTCTTGAATCCGCGCGGCGCGACGATCGGCCATGCGGGGCTCGGCAATCGCAAGGACATCCGCAACGCGGTGGAAGCGGCAAGCAAAGCCACCGGCTGGAGCGCGGTCAGCGGCCACAACCGCGCGCAGGTGTTGTTCTATGTCGCAGAAAATCTGGCGGCGCGCGAAGCGGAATTCGTGCTGCGCCTGCGCGCGATGACAGGCGCATCGGCCGCGCAGGCGAAAGCTGAGATCGACAGCGCGATTGATCGAATTTTCTTCTATGCAGGATTTGCTGATAAGTACGACGGCGCCGTCCATACCGCTAGGGCTCGTCACATCACCTTGGCGATGAACGAGCCGTTCGGCGTGATGGGCGTCGTCTGCCCGCAGGAAGCGCCCTTGCTGGCGTTTGTCTCGCTGGTGATGCCGGCAATCGCGATGGGCAATCGGGTGATCGTCACGCCCTCCGCCGCCTGGCCGCTTTGCGCGACGGATTTTTATCAGGTGCTCGATACGTCGGATGTTCCGGGCGGCGTCGTCAATATCGTAACGGGTCAATCGGCGGAGCTTGCCAAAACACTCGCCGAACACGAAGGCGTCGACGCCGTGTGGCAGGCGGGCGACAGCGCGACCGCCGCGATGGTCGAAGCCGCCTCGATCAGCAATTTGAAGGCGACGTGGACGCTGCCGGGTCCGCGCGACTGGCGTCGCGCTCAGGGCCGCGAGTTTTTACGACGCGCGACGCAGATAAAGAACATCTGGGCGCCGTACGGCGAGTGAACGCTACCAGACGTTGACGACGGTATAGCCTTCGGCGCGCCAGCGCTCGATCAGGCCCTGCTTGCCCGGCAAGTGCAGCGCGCCCACGGCGATGAACGCGCCGCCCGCATCGAGCAGCGGTTTGGCGCGCTCGGCCATCGTTGCGTTTCGGGCGATCATCAGCTGGAGGAACTGTTCCTGCGCCGATTGTTCCGCGGGGGTCAGACCCGGCAGCGCGTCGAATATCGCGAGGAGTTCGGCCGGCCGCTTTTCGCGATAGAGTCGCAGCATCGTGACGAAGCTGTCATCGATCAGGGCGGGATTCTGCGCGGTCTGCGCCAGCATCGTGGCCGCCGCTTCGACCGGCAGGGAGGCCATCGCGCTGATCTGCTCGTCGGTGGTCTCAAGACCAACGTTCTTGAGGCCGCGCTCCTTGCCGGCCTCCGCCAATATGTCGTCGACGACGGGCAGTTTCAGTTCCGCGCGCTGCGTCTCGCACGCGGGCAGCGATGTCACCACCGCGAGAAACCACAGCTTCAGGTGATGCACGAAATCGTGCGGGAAGCCGCGCTCTGCCATGTAGGAGTCGATGCGCTGGCCCGACTCGGCGGAGAGCGCGCCGGCGAACGTGTCGACGTCGCGATCAAGCGCTTGCGCCAGCATCTGGCCGGCCAATTCCGCCTTCTCGACTGAGGTAAGCGGCGCGCGAAGCTCGGTGGCGATGACGCTGGCGCCCGCCAGCATTTTGGCCGCCTCGTGCGCCAGCGCGACCGCATCGACGTCGGCGGAATGCATTGTGCCGTAGAGGTAGGACGGCGCAACGCCGGCCTTTTCGACGCGCCAGAGCAACCCGTGCGCGTTAACGAGATCATCGGCGCGGCGGGCGAGGGCGGCCTTGAGATCCAGGCCGACGGCCAGGTCATGGCCCTCGCACGCCGGCGCGGGAGCGGCGCAGGCGCCGGACAGCGCGAAAAGGCTGGCGAGCAGAATTTGACCCATCATCGAGAGGTGTTTCACGGGACCCCCGAAATCGCGCGCAAGGCAAGACATCCAGCCGCAGGACAGACATCCATGCGGCGATACTATGATCTCGCGGAAATTAATTCTGTCTGACCAAATGCGCAAAAACACGCGCTATCCCCGGCGCCTAATGCACCGCGTGATGGAATCGGGCCGCCGGCAAGTTTTCCCGTGTGTAGATCGTGAACGGCACGGGATCGCTCTTGTGTTCCCTAGCGAGCGGCCCTGGATAGCCGTGACGATTCAGAATCACGTGCACCGCATTGCGCGCCTGGCGTTCCGGATTCTGGTCGATGGTCAGCGTCATTGTTCCCTGACGAAGCATCCGTTCGGTATTCTCCGTCAGCTCGTGACCGATGAAGATCGGATCGACCAGCGCGGACTTGCGGATCGCCCGTTCGACCGCCAGATTGGCCGCTCCCGCATTATAGATGCCGACAATATCGGTGCGCGCGCCCAACGCGCTCACGAGGAGCGACTCGGAGCGCGCGCCCTCGTCGCGGCCCTCCAGAACATCGCTGACGGCGATCTGGCGGCCGGCTTCCTGCAATGCGTCCTTGAGGCCGCGGATGCGCTCGGCATGGCCCTGATATTTGTGATGGTTGCACAGAATGACGACCGAGCCCGATCGCGCCGCCATCCGCGACATGAAGAACCCGGCGGTGCGGCCCGCGGCGTAATGATCGATTCCCGCGTAAGCGAAGCGGGCGCTTTCGCGCAGGTCCGAAATGACCGTCACCACCACCTTTCCGGCGGCGGAAATCGTCGTGATCGCCTCGCGAACCTGTTCGTCTTCGCGCCCGTATAGAATAACGCCCTGCGCCTTGCAGCCAAGCAGGTGGCGCGCGAATTGATGTGGATCGTCGTCCTTCAGAATGTGGCGTTGGACGATCACCGATCGGTCGAGCGTCGTGGCCAGATCGGCAAACTGCTGATTCATTCGCTTGATCAACGGCAGTTCCGGGCGGGTCAGCAACACTTCGATGCGCAAAGTCCCGTGATAGGAGCAGGGTAAAATCCGCTTGAGGCCGAGTTGGCGGGCCGCGACGATCACTTTTTCAGCGGTATTGGGCGAAACATTGCCGCGCTCGTTCAGCACGCGGTCCACTGTGGCGATGCCAACGCCCGCGAGGTTGGCCACGTGCAGCAGGCGGGATTTTCCGAGGACTTTGACCATATGGCGTTCCCGATGGCGGCGGGCGGTCGGGGACAGTCTCGCCCGCCCGAAGCAAGGATCATTGCCAGACTGATTGAAAACCATCAGAGATGGGCTTTTTCTTGGCCGCGGCAGCGTTATTGTCCGCCGCCAATGAACAACGAATGCGGCCAATGGAGGAAGCTGTGGAGACGGAATTCACCGGCAAGCGCAACAAGCGCGGCGACTGGAAGCCGGACAAGGTGATCGCCTACGGGCCGGTTCTGATCTGGCCGCCAAAGCCCATCGCCATGGTCAAATGGTTGTTTGGCTTTCCCGGCTATTATCTGCCGCTTGGCGTTTTCTATATGCTGTTTCCGGTCGTCACCTGGGTGTGGTTCACGCCGCCGATGCAGGAAATGGTAAGTTTCCACGTCGGCTGGATCGCCTACATTTTCATCCGCAATGCGATCCTCATCACGCTCGTCGCCGGCGGCCTGCATCTCGTCTTGCATACGGTGAAGGCGCAGGGCACCGACTGGAAATACACCGACAAGTGGATGGCGCGCGACAAGCCGCAATTCATGTTCAGCAATCAGGTGCTGGACAATCTGCTCTGGACCTTCGTCAGCGGCGTGCCGATCTGGACGGCTTGGGAAGTGGTTACGATGTGGCTCTATGCCAACAAGCTGATTCCCTATGTCGACTGGCGCGAGCATCCGATCTATTGCGTCGTTCTGATGGGGTTGGTTCCGGTGATGCGGGACGTCCATTTCTACCTGATCCACCGCCTGATTCACTGGAAGCCGCTGTACGACACAGTGCATCATGTCCACCACACCAATGTTGATGTCGGGCCGATCACCGGCATTTCGATGCATCCGGTGGAACATCTGCTGTATTTTTCAGGCGTGCTGATCCACTGGATCGTGCCCTCGCATCCGATCCATGCGCTGTTTCACTTGCAGCACGCTGGCCTGACGCCGGCGCTGGGCCATTCCGGATTTGAGCGCATCGTGGTTCACGACGGCGTCGCGATCAAGACCAACGACTTCTTCCATTACCTCCATCATAAGTATTTCGAGTGTAATTACGGCGCCGATGGGCCGCTGCCGCTCGACAAGTGGTTCGGCACGTTCAACGACGGCACCGATGCTTCGACGGACGCGATGAACGAGCGGTTTCTCGCCGCCGCGCGCAAAAACATAAGCAAGGCCTGAGCGCGGGATCGATGCAATACAGATCGTTCGGCAAGACCGGTTGGCAGGTCAGCGAGATCGCGTTCGGCGCAGGCAGATCGGCGGCGACTGGGGTGAGGTCGATGATCGCGATTCGGTTCGTACGCTGCTCTACGCCAGCGAGCGCGGCATCAACTTTGTCGACACAGCCGAGCTCTACGGCAAAGGGCGCAGCGAGGAGGTGATCGGCCGCTCGCTAAAACAATGGCGCGGCGGCAAGATCTACGTCGCCACCAAAGCGCAGCCGACACATTGGCCCGGCCCCGATCTCGATCATCCGGAAATGCGCGGTCGCTATCCCTGCGGGCGCCTGCGCGACAATGTCGAAAACTCGCTGCGCCGGCTCGGCGCTGAGCGCATCGATCTGTTCCGGTTGCATGGCTGGCTCGATGACGGCATGCGGGCGCTCGACTGGCACGAGGCGCTGAACGCGTTGCGCCCTCCTGGGGCCGGTAGTCGCGGATCGATACGCCGATGCGGTCGATCTTGCCCTCGATGCGCTATGTTCTCAGCGCGCCGCAACTCTCGGCGGTGATCCCTGGCATGAAGAATAAGGCTGAGGTCGATATGAACATCATCGATTCCGATGGCCGCGCGTTTCCGCCCGAGCTTGCCGCGCAACTGACTGCGCACAGCTGGCTGCGAAACTGCGGATGAGCGCGCCGGAGGGAATGCCGCCATTCTGGCGCGTGCAATGTGAAATGCTGCTGCCGAGCGAATTGCGCGATGCGCTTGCCAAACGCCCGGTTGGCTATCTGCCGCTTGGCGCGATCGAATGGCATTGCGAACATTTGCCGGTCGGGCTTGACGCGTTGACCGCGCACGGGATCTGCCTGCGCGCGGCGACGCGCGACGGCGGCCTCGTGCTGCCGCCGCTTTACTACGGCACAGGGGGCGAACATGGCGCCTATCCCTGGACCATCATGATGGACGACGAGCGCGAGATCGCGGCGCTGCTGCGCAAGACTTTGGCGCGCATGCAGGATTTCGGCTTCAGGATCGCGGTGCTGTTCTCCGGCCATTTCGCCCCGACGCAGATTGAAATGGTCGAGCGTCTCGCGAGCGAATGGAATGCACAGCAGGGCGCCATGAAAGTCCATGGCGTCGCCGTCAGTTCGGTCGAAGGCCTCCCGCTCGCCCCCGATCATGCCGCCATTTTCGAAACGACATTGCTTGCGGAGCTGTGGCCTTCGCGCGTGCGGACGGATCTGCTGCCGCCGATGGCCGATGCTCCGTTGCCAGAATCAGAGTCCTGGAATCGCGCAACACGCCATGATCCTAAACATCCGCTCTACGGAATCTTTGGGCCCGACCCACGCGGGTTCGACGCGTCGAGTGCGCCAAGGATGATCGACGCGGCGGCGGACTGGCTTGTGCGGAAGGTCGCAGGAATGACAATCGCCGCCTGAAGGTCCCCGCCCGGCGCCCGCGGAATCGCGCGGCGCCTGGAATCGGGGAGGAGGCCGCCGCAGAGGTCCCGGCTAGGCTGACTTCTTGACCCAGATTCGGCAATATCCCGAGGGGCTGATGACGCCGTCGACGCTCTTGCACGCGTTGGGCGCCTGGAAGAGATTGCAATTGTCGCAACGCTTGTCGCCGTTTGGCGTATCCTGATAGGCGACGGCTTTTTGCGCCATCTTGGCAGCCTTTGCCTCGGTCATCCCGAGTTCAAGCACAGCGCCGGCGCCTGCAACGCTCGCGAGAGTTTGCAGTAAGCAGCGACGGGTCAAGCTGGATTGATGAGTGTTGTCGTTCACGGGTAAGCGCCCTTCTTTGCTCGCGTTGAGGCTCGCGAATGTGTTTCAAAGCCCTTTAACGTATGGCTGCGCCCTTTATCGCCGTCTTGATCCATGTCAAAGTTGAGAACGGATCTTCAGTCTTAGCTTGATTCGGGGAATCACGGGGGCAGGGATGACGGCAGACATCGACCGGCAAGACATGGCTCACGATTGCGGCGAACAGGCGACGGCTGTGGTTGTTGAACCCGCGGTGACACGCCAAACGTCTGACGAGCCCATGCAGCCGCGGCGTTCACGTCTGGCGACCTTCGGGCTTGTCGCTCTCCCGGTGACGCTCGCGATCTTCATCTTTGTCTTTGGGCTCGCGCTCTCGCAACGGGCCGAAGCGGTTCCCAGCTTTGCTCGCCAGACCGGCCAGCCATGCGCCGCCTGTCACACGGCGTTTCCCGAGTTGACGCCTTTCGGGCGCCGCTTCAAGCTGAGCGGCTACACGCTGCAGGGAGGCGACGTTAAGCTGCCGCCGATCGCGGCAATGGCAATGCCGGGATTCACGCATACGCAGGCGAAGCAGGATTCTCCGCCCTCGCCGGGCACGAAGACCAACGACAATCTGGTGACGCAACAGATTACCGGCTTTTACGCTGGCCAGGTTTACGGCAATCTCGGCGCCTTCATCCAGGTGACGGGCAACCCGGTGGACGGGTCGCTCGGCCTCGACGGCTCGGACGTGCGCTATGTCGATTCATTCAGTCTGTTTGGCAAGGACGCCTTTTGGGGCCTGCTGGTGAACAACTCACCAACGGAGCAGGACGTCTGGAACACCACCCCGGCATTCGGCTTCCCGCAGTTCTCTTCGGCTCTTGCGGCCTTCTCTCCGCCGGGAACCCACCTTGAAGGCGCCTGGGCGCAGCAGGTCGTCGGCGCCGGTGGGTATATATTCTGGAACGACATGCTCTATGCGGAATTCACCGGATATGGCGGACTGTCGAAATACGCCCTCGAGGCGCTCGGCGAGGGTCCGGGCCCGACACCGGACCTGGTGAATGGCTTCGCGCCCTACTGGCGTCTGGCGTTAGAGCCGCATTGGGGCGATCACTATCTAGAGATAGGCACGTTCGGCATGTACGGACAGGTCATCCCGGGCAGCGCGTTTGGCACGGGAACCGATAATTTCACCGACATCGGATTCGACTCGCAATATCAGTATGACGGCAATCAATACAGTGTCACAGTGAAACTGAGTGATATCATTGAGCATCAGAAGCTGAATTCATCCTTCAGTCAGGGGATCTCGTCGAACCTCAGCAATCATCTGAACAGCTTCAAGGCCAACGCGACATTCGTGTGGGATCACGCGTATGAATTGTCTGGCGGCTACTTCAATGTGTCCGGCTCGTCCGACCAGGGACTTTATGGCGCGTCAAGCGTCGTCAACAGCCCGAACGGAAGCGGTCTCATCTTTGACGCAGCCTATCTCCCGTTCAGCCACGGCAGCCCTTGGCCCTACTCGACCTACAATGCGCGCCTCGGCGTCCAGTACACGCATTACCTCAAGCTTTTCGGCGGGACGACGAACTTCGACGGGGCGGGCCCTGGGGGAACGCACGACGCGAAGGGCAACGACACGCTATTCCTCTATGCCTGGCTGGCGTTCTGACGTCAGTTTGTGGTGCGGAGTAGCGGGCGGGATGACAAACGGTCCGAGCAAGGGCGCGGCCGAAGGGAGAATTTGATGTCCGCTGAAGCCTGCCAGAACGCAAATCTCTCATGTTGGAGAAGGCGCCGTTCCCGAGCGCTGCTGTCGTCGGCGGCGGCTGTCCTTGGGATTGTCGCGCTGATGGCGTCAGGATCGGCGGCGCTGGCCGACATATTGGCGTTCAAGGCCGATTTGTCGGGCGGCGGCGAGGCCCCTCCGAACAACAGCGTCGGCACGGGCCATCTGGAAGCGACGCTCGATACCGACACGATGAAGCTGACATGGACATGCACGTATTCCGGCCTGACCGGACCTCCGATCGGCGCCCACTTCCACGGGCCGGTCTCCTATATTGGCCTGACCGCCGAAGAGAATGCGCCGATCCAGGTGGGGACCCCCGGCAGTCTCGCGAGCCCCTTCAAAGGGACATCCACCATCGACGCCACGCAATACAAGGACCTCAAGGACGGCCGCTGGTATTTCAACGTTCACTCGCAGAAATTTCCGGGTGGCGAAATTCGGGGACCCATCGTCCGAAAATGATCCGCGCTCGCTGCGCCGAGATCGTTCTGGTCCTGGCGCCGTTTATCGCGCTGTCAGCGACGAGCAATGTCTGGGCCGGCGATCCGGTGGCGGGGAAGGCGATCTTTGAGAAGATCTGTCACGCCTGCCACGCGGCGCTCCCCTATACCGGTCGAATTGGCGATGCCAATCTGCCCCAGTTCCTTGCGAACCCGCGGCGTTACAAGCCCAGTACGGCGATGACGTTTCCCGGGCTGAGGAGCCGCAAAGACATTGATGATGTGATCGCCTTCATTACCGCAGGCCACTGAGAACGAGATGGCGCGGGAGACCAAGGGATGCCCAAAGTGCCTCGCGACGAAATGGAGCGAAACGAGAGGGTTCCACCATCGGAATCTTCCCGCGCTTTGCGCAGGAGTGTTGCGGCAGCGGTCGCCGCGGCTTTTTGGCTTGTGCCGGGCTTCGCAACGGCTGAGGACGTCACGCCAAAAGTTTCGCCAGACCGGATCGAAGATGTCCCCTCGACCAGGCCGGATCCGTTTCCCGCATTCGACAATTTTGCCTGGCGCGCTTTTGTCGCGCTGAACTGGCCGGCGCTGACCGATGTCGCCCATCGCGGCGAGCCTGACGCCACGCGATCGTTGGGCGACCCAGGCCCGCGCGTGTGGGAGACGTTCAAGTCCCGCGTCGAAGTGTTTCAGCGCGGGCCCGACGGCGGCGCGCTGACGCCGGCCAAATGGGCGAGCTACGGCGGCATCAATCCATGCGGCGCCGGGGTCGACAATTCGACCAAAACCGTGGCCTCTTTCGAGCCCTATGCTGAACTCAATCAGGCGAGTTTCACTCCAGGCAAATTCCTGGGACCGCTTGTCGCGCAGAATGGCGCCTACACGCGCTACGAAGTTCGGATCAACAAGGCTGAGTTCGATTCGATTGTCGACCATGGCTGGTATCGGCGCGCATTGCTGCCGACAGCGGAGGCGCCGGGCCGCTTCAACGTCGGATCGATTGCCGTCAAAGCGGCCTGGCGCATTCTAACCGAGGCCGATACGCCAGCCATCCGTCGTCGCTTCTACGTCGTTGCCGGAGCGCAAGTCACGGATGTCGCCGCCAGCGTCGCTGCGGGAAAGGTCGTGTGCAAGCCGAGCGACATCGCGCTGGTGGGCCTGCATATCGCCATCAAGACGCAATATCGCCCCCAGTGGATCTGGAGCACGTTCGAGCATGTCGACAATGTGCCGCCAACAGGCGTCGGCGAGGGGCGCGAACCCGATGCCAAAGATGCGAACGCGCCCTACTCGTACAATGATCCCGGCAAGCAGCAGACCGAGATTGCTCCGCCGCCAGAGTCGCCCTCTGCCCGGCCGGTCGGGCTTGGCAATCCTCCGAGCATCGACCCCGCCCCTTCGCAGATCATACGCAAACATCCCGTCAATGCGGAGACCATGGCGATGAACCGCGCCTATTGGTCACTGCCGGAAATAAAGGGGACCGTGTGGTCCAACTACATGCTCGTGACGACCCAGTGGCCGACCGTGACGCAACCGCCCGCGCCGGACAATGATGGCCGATATTTTCCGGGCCTGCGCATCGAGCCGGGGACGCCGGTCGAGCCGTATCAGACCGGCGACGGCAATGCGAACCAGAACCTCGCCAACGTCACCATGGAGGCCTTTTCGCAGGATTCGCCGTCGAGTTGCATGGCCTGTCATCACGCCGTCTCCAACGCATTGGGGCGCGATTTCGTGGGGATCCTGACCGACGCCAACTGAGCCAAGCCATTCCAAGGAACAGCGTCGGTTCACTTTGCCCGTCGCAAGAGTCTCACGCGGGTGATCGTGTAGCGTTTGGCATCGATGTCGAACGCGATTTTGTCGCCAGCGCGCAGGCCCTTACTCAGCGTGGGGGAAGCGACCCGATACATCATGATCATCGCGGGCATCAGACCTTTGATGTCTTCGTGATCGAGCGTCAGCGCGCCGGTGGCCGCGTCAATTGCCGTCACCACGCCAACGCCGTGGAAGACGCCGCGTGCGGCAGTCTCCTGCGCCGAAACCGATGCGATTCGTAAGATGGGCAGGGCGGGAAACGCTTGATCCGAGCAAACGGCGACGGGAGCCGCGGTCATGATCGTTGCTGCCGACCACAAAGCCCTTGCGTATCCGACCCGAGTCATCATCAGGCCCTCAAGGATAAAGCGTTAGCGCTTGCCCGCTTCGATGACATCCTCAAACGTGCGCAGGCCGGTACGCGGCGCATTGACCAGCACCGCCATGTTGCCGGGAGCGTGCAGGTTTTTCCACATTTTGGTGTGCGCCTGCGGAATCTTTTCCCACGGAAACACTTCGGACATGCACGGATCGATACGTCGGTCGATCACGAAGTTATTGGCGGCTGCCGCCTGTTTGAGATTGGCGAAATGCGAGCCCTGAATGCGCTTCTGCCGCATCCAGACGAAGCGCGCATCGAACGTCAGATTGAAGCCGGTGGTGCCCGCGCAGAACACCACCATGCCGCCGCGCTTGACGACAAAGCACGAGACGGGAAACGTCTGTTCGCCCGGATGCTCGAAGACGATGTCGACGTCCTTCTTGCCGGTGATGTCCCAGATCGCCTTGCCGAATTTTCGCGCTCCCGTCATGAACGCCGCATAGTCTGATGTGTTGACCTTCGGCAATTGCCCCCAGCAGGAAAAGTCCTTGCGGTTGATGACGCCTTTCGCGCCCAGCGACATGACGTAGTCGCGTTTTGATTCATCGGAGATGACGCCGATCGCGTTGGCGCCCGCCGCGGCGCAGAGCTGCACGCCGAAGACGCCAAGACCACCCGACGCGCCCCAGACGAGCACGTTGTCGCCTGGCTTCAGGCGGTGTGGCTCATGGCCGAACAGCATGCGGTAGGCGGTTGCCAGGGTAAGCGTGTAGGACGCGCTTTCCTCCCAGGTGAGGTGCCTTGGCCGCCTCATCAACTGGCGGTCCTGTACGCGGCAGAACTGCGCGAACGAACCATCGGGCGTTTCGTATCCCCAGATGCGCTGCGAAGCCGAAAACATCGGGTCGCCGCCGTTGCATTCCTCGTCGTCGCCGTCATCCTGATTGCAATGGACGACAACCTCGTCGCCGACTTTCCAACGCTTCACCTTGGAGCCGATCGCCCAGACGATGCCGGACGCGTCGGATCCGGCGATGTGGAACGGCTGCTTGTGCGCGTCGAGCACCGAAATCGGCTCGCCGAGGGCGGCCCAAATGCCGTTATAGTTAACGCCAGCCGCCATCACGAGGACGAGCACGTCGTGGCTGTCGAGCGGCCAGGTCGGGACGACTTCAAGCTGCATGGATTGTTCGGGCGGCCCATGCCGCTCCTTGCGCACGACCCACGCATGCATCCTTGCCGGCACATGGCCGGCGGGCGGAATCTCGCCGATATCGTAGAGGTCCTTGAGCGGGCTCGCGCCAGCGAGAGTCGTCATGGTCCAGTCCTTCGAGCGCGGCGCGGCGGATTGTTGCGCCGCAACAGAACTTTCTTCGCGCCGCAGGATGAGAATTGCAATCCCTTCTTTCGCCGCATCGGATCGTCCGCCGCGCGGGTAAGCATGTTTGGAAGTCAGTCAACTTCTTGCGCTTTGGTGAGAGCGATTCACAGAATTCTAACGAGTTCAGGCCAAGGTTTGAGTGTCGCGGCGGGAAGTATAAACGTCGCAGGAGGCTGATCAATGCTTCGGTATCCGCTGCTGCAACAGTTTGCCGCGCTGACAGGCTTCGAGTTTGTGGCCTTCTCGCTTGTCGGCCTGATAACCATCTGGGTCGCGGGGTATCTGTTCGACGCGATCATGCGGGATGCGGCGTTCGGGCCGTTGCGCAACGGCCTGCTGGTCGCGGCGGCGGCCTATTTCGGCCTCTACGTCCGTATCGTCTACTTCTACAGCTATTATCAGGGGCAAGCGGAGGTGACGCTGGCGGCGATGATTGGCGCCGCCTGCCTTTTCATGATCTTCCTCGGCGTGCTGAAGAGCCGCGTCTCCCGGGGATAGACGCGGCGCGCCGCCGAGCGATTGGCGTGCGCTGCAATATCTGTCATTGTGCCGCGCAATATCTATCAGGGGTGCAGGCGGCACATGGCGAGTGGCGGCGAAGACCCGCAAAAGCGGACCGAACGCGACGCGCCGTGGATATTCCGGACCTATGCGGGCCATTCGTCGGCGCTCGAGTCCAACCGGCTTTATCGCGACAATCTCGCCAAAGGACAGACAGGACTCTCGATCGCCTTCGATCTGCCGACGCAGACCGGCTACGACAGCGACCATCCCCTGGCGCGCGGCGAAGTCGGCAAGGTTGGCGTCGCGATTTCCCATATCGGCGACATGCGGACGCTGTTCGCCGATATCCCCATCGCCAAAATGAACACGTCGATGACGATCAACGCGACCGCGCCATGGCTTATGGCGCTGTATGTCGCGATCGCCGACGAGCAGGGCGCCGATCGCGCCGCGTTGCAAGGCACCACCCAGAACGACATCATCAAGGAATATCTGTCGCGCGGCGCCTATGTGTTTCCGCCAGCGCCGTCGCTGCGGTTGACCAAGGACCTCATTCTGTTCTCGGCGCGGCACACGCCAAAATGGAACCCGATGAACGTCTGCTCCTATCATCTGCAGGAAGCGGGGGCGACGCCGGGGCAGGAGCTGAGCTTTGCGCTCGCAACCGCGGTGGCCATTCTCGATATGGTTCGTCAATCTGGCGAAGTGGAGGAGGCGGCGTTCGCCGAGATCGTCGGGCGGCTGTCCTTCTTCGTCAATGCGGGCATGCGGTTCGTCACCGAACTCGCGAAGATGCGTGCCTTCACCGAACTGTGGGAGGAGATCACCCGCGAGCGCTATGGTATTGCCGATCCCGCCAAGCGCCGCTTTCGCTACGGCGTGCAGGTTAATTCGCTCGGGCTGACGGAACAGCAGCCTGAGAACAACGCCTACCGTATTCTGATCGAGATGCTGTCCGTCGTGCTGTCGCGCAATGCGCGCGCCCGCGCCGTGCAGCTGCCCGCGTGGAACGAGGCGCTCGGCTTGCCGCGCCCGTTCGATCAGCAATGGTCGCTGCGGATGCAGCAGATCATGGCCTACGAGACGGACCTGCTTGAGTTTGGCGACCTGTTCGAGGGCAATCCCGAAATCGAACGACGTGTCGAAGAGCTGAAGGACGAGGCACGAGCGGGGATGGCCGCGGTCGAAGCGATGGGCGGCGCCATTGCGGCGATCGAATCGGGGTTCCTCAAGGGCCAGCTTGTCGAAGCGAATACGCTGAGGTTGGAGGCGATCGAGCGCGGCGAGCAGATCGTCGTCGGCGTCAACCGCTTCACTGAGGGCGAACCATCGCCGCTGACGGCGGACGGAAATTCCATCGCGGTGATCGCGCCGGAAGTGGAGGCGCGGCAGATCGCCGCTCTGCAAGCCTGGCGCGCCAGCCGCGACAATGACGCGGTGCAGGCGGCGCTTCAACGGCTGCGCCAGGCGGCGGAATCGGGCGCCAACATCATGGGCGCATCCATCGAGGCGGCCAAGGCGGGCGCAACCACTGGTGAATGGGGCGGCGCGTTGCGCGGCATCTTCGGCCAGTATCGCGCGCCGACGGGCGTGCGCGTCCGCGCGCGGCAGGAAGCTGGCGATCTCGACGAAGTGCGCGGCGAGGTCGAGCGCGTCTCGCTGAAGCTGGGCCGGCGCCTGAAATTGCTGATCGGCAAGCCAGGGCTCGACGGTCATTCAAATGGAGCTGAACAGATCGCCGTGCGCGCCATCGACGCCGGCATGGAGGTCGTCTACGACGGCATCCGGTTCACCCCGGACGAAATTGTCGCGCGCGCCCGCGACGGCGTCCATTGCGTCGGCCTGTCGATCCTGTCCGGCTCACATATGGCGATGGCCAACGAAGTGGTCGAGGGGCTGCGCGCCGCGGGCCTTGGCCATATTCCTGTCGTAGTGGGGGGCATAATCCCCGCCGCCGACGCCAAGCGCCTGCTTGCCGGTGGGATTGCTGCCGTCTACACGCCGAAGGATTTCGCCATCAACCGGATCATGGCGGATATTGTTGGACTGGTTGAATCGCGCATCCCCGTTGACTGACGCAACGGCAGTTGGTCTTCAATAAAGATTGTCCGGAGCGATCTTGTCTAATACAGCGATGTCGTTCATGATCGAGTCGGTCCGAGTGACCTGCCTGGCCGCATTCGCCGAACGGCGCGACGTGGCGCAAACATCATTTCCAGTCCGGCGAATTCATTGCCGGTGCGCCCGTCGAAACGAGATGGCTTGATGAACGGACCGATGCCGCGAGTATTGTCCGAGGCGCAGACGCGCAACGTCATCATCGGCGTGTTGCTGGCGATGTTTCTGGCGACGCTTGACCAGACCATCGTCGCGCCCGCCTTGCCGACAATCGGCGCGAATCTTGGAAACGTTGACTTTCTCTCCTGGATTATCTCGGTCTATCTGCTGACCAGCACCGCCACCACGCCGCTCTACGGAAAAATCTCCGACATCTACGGCCGCCGCCCGGTCATGCTGCTGGCGGTCGGCATCTTTGTCGCGGGATCGGTCGTCTGCGCCATTTCAACAAATATGGTCGTGATGATCCTGGGCCGCGCCATCCAGGGGCTGGGCGGCGGCGGCCTCATCACTTTGGCGCAGACAGTGATCGCCGACGCTGTTTCGCCGCGCGAACGATCCAAATATGTCGTCTACATCACCGCGGTATGGGCGACGTCCAGCGTCGCGGGTCCAGTGCTGGGCGGTTTCCTCGCCCAGCATCTGTCGTGGACGGTGATTTTCTGGATCAATGTGCCGCTCGGCGCGTTCGCCGCGCTCATCACCAGCGGCACATTGAAGGACCTGCCGCAGATCACCCGCGACCATCGCCTCGATATACTGGGATCGCTGCTGATAACATCGGCGACCGTGGCGTTGATGCTGCTGCTGACGCTTGGCGGCGTTCGCGTCGCCTGGACGTCTCCGGCGATCCTGACGCTGGGCCTCATCGCGCTGTTCCTGATCGTCTGGCTCGTCGTGCATCTGAGGCGCGAAGCAGAGCCGCTGATCCCCCTCGACATCTTTCGCAATGAAGTGGTCGGCGTCGCCACTGTCGCGATCTTTTTTTCGATGTTCGCGTTTGTCGGATCGACGGTCTATCTGCCGATCTATTTCGAGTCTGTGATGGGTGCCGATCCGACCCTCGCGGGCGCCGGCCTCATCGCGCTGCTTGGCGGCAGCGTCATTGGCGCCAATAGCGCGGGGCGCTACATGCCGCGCATTGCGCGCTACAAGCGCATGACCATCGCCGGGCTCGTCATCGCCTTCGCGGCGCTGATGCTACTGTCCGCCTTCGCGCCCAACCTCAAGTTCTGGCAGGCCGAGGTGCTGGTGCTGCTGCTCGGCATCGGCATGGGGCCTTTGTTTCCCACCGCCACCGTGTCGGTGCAGAACGCTGTCGATCCGCGCGATCTTGGCATCGCCACGGCGACGTTGGCCTTCCTGCGCACGTTCGGCAGCGCTATCGGCGTTGCCTTGATCGGTGCGATCGTGCTCGGCTTTGGCGTCGTGTCCGAAGTTGGCGCGGCGTCGCAGGCGGGGACAAGCGATCCGCAATTCGCTGAACGCGCGGGTCAGGCGTTCATCATCGTCTTCGCCGTGCAAGCGGCCGCCGTCGCGATCAGCCTTTGCTGCATGATGGTGATGGAGGAGCGGCCCTTGCGCGGCGCCGCGCCCGCGATCGCGGCGCCCGAACTCTGAGCGCTCAGGTCATCGTCTGGCCGCCGTTGGCCGAGATCGTCGAACCGGTGATGAAGCCCGCGTCGTCGGACGCCAGAAACACCACGCAGCGCGCGATCTCCTCGGGCTGACCGAGACGGCGCACCGGGATCTGCGGCAGGATGGATTTCTCCAGCACTTCCTTGGGCACCGCCATCACCATTTCGGTGGCGATGTAGCCGGGACAGATCGCGTTGACGGTGACGCCCTTCTGCGCGTTCTCCTGCGCCAGCGCCTTGGTGAAGCCCAGATCGCCGGCCTTCGAGGCGGAATAGTTGACCTGGCCCATCTGGCCCTTCTGGCCGTTGATCGAGGAGATGTTGATGATGCGCCCAAAACCGCGCTCGCGCATGCCTTCGATGACCGGCCGTGTCATATTGAACAGTGAATTGAGATTGGTGTTGATGACCGCGTACCACTGGTCGGGCGTCATCTTGTGGAACATGCCGTCCTTGGTGATCCCGGCGTTGTTGACGAGAATATCGACTGGCCCGACTTCCGCGGCAACCTTGGCGAGGCCCGCGGCGCAGGCGTCGTAATTGCCGACATCCCACTTGTAAACATGCGCGCCAGTCTCTGCCTTGAAGGCATTCGCCGCCGCATCATTGCCATGATAGGTGGCGGCCACCTTATAACCCGCGGCCAGGAGCGCCCTCGAGATCGCTGCGCCGATCCCGCGCGTTCCCCCCGTTACCACCGCAACTCGCGCCATGTTCGTCTCCCTGAGTTTGCTTCCCGATTCGGCCCGTCGCTGCGAGCCTCTGCCTTTGGATTTCGGGCGGTCTTTTCGACCGCCCGTCAGGTTTTACCGTTCGATGGTCATGGCGATGCCCATGCCGCCGCCGATGCAAAGCGTGGCGAGGCCCTTCTTCGCATTGCGACGACGCATTTCGTGTAGCAGCGTCACCAGAACACGGGCGCCCGACGCTCCAATGGGATGGCCGATGGCGATGGCGCCGCCGTTGACATTAACAATCGCGGGATCCCATCCCATGTCCTTATTGACCGCCAACGCCTGCGCGGCGAAGGCCTCGTTGGCCTCGACAAGTTCGAGGTCTTTCATCTTCCAGCCGGCTTTTTCCAGCGCTTTGCGCGAGGCGGGGATGGGTCCGGAGCCCATGATCGCCGGATCGACGCCGGCGGTTGCCCACGAAGCGACGCGCCCCAGCGGCGTCAGGCCGCGCTTCCTGGCTTCAGCCGCGCTCATAAGCACCAGCGCCGCGGCGCCGTCATTGAGGCCGGAAGCGTTGCCGGCCGTAACGGAGCCCTCTTTCGAGAACGCCGGCTTCAGCTTGGCGAGAGAATCGTAAGTCGCGCCATGGCGGATAAACTCGTCGTCGTCGACGATGACGTCGCCCTTGCGGCTGGCGACGGTGAAGGGGGTGATCTCGTCTTTGAAGCGCCCGCTCTTCTGCGCCGCTTCCGCCTTGTTTTGCGAGCTCACCGCGAAGCGGTCCTGATCCTCGCGGCTGATCTGCCATTTGGCGGCAATATTCTCAGCGGTATTGCCCATGTGGTAGCCATGGAAGGCATCGATGAGCCCATCCTTCAACATGGTGTCGACCAGCTTCAACTCGCCCATTTTGACGCCTGAGCGCAGATAGGCCGCGTGCTGCGCCTGGCTCATCGATTCCTGGCCGCCGGCGACAACGATATGGGCATCGCCGTTGCCGATCTGCTGCAGCCCGAGCGCGACGGCGCGCAGCCCGCTGCCGCAAAGCTGGTTGAGGCCGAACGCGGTTTTTTCCTGCGGAATGCCGGCTTTCATCGCCGCCTGGCGCGCCGGGTTCTGGCCTTGGCCACCCGACAGAACCTGGCCAAGAATAACTTCGTCGACATCTCCCGCTTCGACTTTAGCCGCCGCCATCGCCGATTTCACCGCTGCGGCGCCAAGATCATGCGCGGGGATGGACCCGAAGGCGCCGTTGAATGAGCCGACCGCGGTGCGGGTGGCGCTGACGATCACGATATCATTGGCCGGCATGGCATGCTCCTGGATTGCAGATAGGTTTGGCGCGAACCTGTTTCAGCGCCCGATCAAACGGGCTTCTACACCATCAATACACTCAAGCGCTACGAGATAAGGGAGAGAGTGCGCGCGGTTGGCGTTCACCATTCGAAATCAAAGCGCAGCCATTTCATCCCTCGCGCGTTTCAGACCGTAACTCACGTGGAAGCGTGAGGGAGAGATAGAATGAACGCCACAGACTATCTTGACGACGAAACGGTTCCGGTTGGCCTCACTCGGGACGAAGTTCGGATCGTGGCAAGGCGCCAGCTGATTGCCTCGGGGGCCGCCGCACTCGTCATTCTCGCCGGCGCCGCCCTGCTGATGGCTTCGTCTCACCGCGCCTCAATGTCCCAGGGCGGCATGGCTCGCGTGCATCAGCCGAGTTTCGCAAGCCTGCCCTACGAGGGCGCGGTTTCGTCAAAGCCATCCCAGGTCGAACTGCCCTGATTGTTTGCTCCGCGGCGCTCGGACTTTTGTTTCTAAAAAACGTAACCCGTGCTACAGTCTATTTTCGACTTGCCAGCCGGACGCGCTGATTGGCGGGTTGGGAGCGCCGATTAACGCTGATTTTAACATATTGAATAAGGTGATTGCCTCCAAATATCGGCAACGAAAGCTGGAAACGCCCTTTTTATCCGCCAAACCATTGATATCCCTCAAAACCGCCAAGAGATAGTTTGGAAAAGCTTGGCAAAAAGCTTGGAGATCCTTGGCAAAAAGCTTGACAAACAAGGGCAGATCCTTGGAAATTTGCTGGCCGCTCAGCCGGCGCCGTGCTGAAATCGGGCGGTCCGCACCCGCATGGTCACCAGCTCTTCCGCGGCGGTCGGATGGACCGCCATGGTCGCGTCGAAATCGGCCTTGGTTGCCCCCATCTTGATCGCGATTCCCAGAAGCTGAACCATTTCTCCCGCGTCGTGGCCGAGAATGTGCGCGCCGAGGACCCGCTCGTTTTCGCCATCGACGACGAGCTTCATGATCATGCGGTCGGTGCGTCCCGACAGCGTCGATTTCATCGGCCGGAAGCTGGAGCGATAGATGTCGACGATGTCGAAGCGGGCGCGCGCCTGCGCCTCGGTCAGCCCGATCGTGCCGATCTCCGGCGTCGTGAAGACGGCGCTGGCGACATTCTCATGATCCGCCCGGGCCGGCTTGCCGCCGAAGACGTGATCAGCGAAGGTCTGCCCCTCGCGAATGGCCACCGGCGTCAGATTGATGCGGTCGGTGACGTCGCCGACGGCGTGGATCGAAGCAACGTTCGTCGCCGACCATTCATCGACCTTCACCGCGCCCTTGGCGTCGAGCGCAACGCCGCAGGCCTCCAGCGCAAGCCCCCGCGTGTTCGGCCGACGTCCCGTCGCGACAAGAACCTGGTCGACCTCGAGCGCCTGACCCTTGCTCATCGTGACGCGCAGCGCGCCGCCGAGCCGCTCGATCGTCGTCGGCAGGCACTCAAACCGGAAGCTGATTCCAGCGTGCTGCATTTCCTCGCGAAGCCCCTCGCGCAGGTCATCCTCAAAGCCGCGCAGCACGTTGCTGGCTCGCATGACCTGCGTCACATTTGCGCCGAGGCGGGCGAAGACCGACGCGAATTCGACCGCGATATAACCGCCGCCAACGATCAGCAGGCGTCGCGGGAATTCCTTCAGATCGAAGATCTCATTCGACGAAATTGCGAGTTGGCCGCCGGGTATGTCGAGCGCGCGATCTGGATGGGATCCTGTCGCGACGAGGATGTGGCGGGCCTTGACGTTACGCCCACTCGCCAGGCGCACGCTGGCTGCGTCCTCGACCTGCGCGCGCTCCTCAATCAGCTCCACCCCCGCGCGCGCCAGATTGTCGCGATAGATCGCGGAAAGCCGAGAGATTTCCTTCTCCTTGGCGCGCACGAGAGTTGGCCAGTCGAAGCGGCATTCGCCGACGCGCCAGCCATAGCCGGCGGCATCGGCGAAATCATCCGCAAAGCGGCTGGCATAGACCAGCAATTTCTTGGGAACGCAGCCGCGGATGACGCAGGTGCCGCCGACGCGCGATTCTTCCGCCACCGCGACGCGCGCGCCATAGCCGGCGGCAACCCGCGCGGCGCGCACGCCGCCCGATCCCGCGCCTATGACAAACAGATCAACGTCCCCCGGCATCGCCATCCCCTGTCGCGCGCCTGGCCAATTGGACTTCGCGCTGCCCGACTAAAACTCGATGCCCTTTTTCTTCATCTCCTCGCGCGCCCTCGCCAACATCTGCGTCGAAAGTTTCTGCCGCCAGTTTTGCATGATCGAGATGATGTCCTTGTAAACCGCCGGTTGGACCTCGACGTACTTCTTGCCGCTGGGAGTCTGGAAGAACGCCGCCGTGTCCTTCAACTCCTGCTCGCTCATGTGAGCGGCGAGCGACATTGCGGCCGACTGGACGACTTCGCTCTCGCTCTTCACAAATTCTGGCGCGAGATCGAGCAATGTCGCGTGCATCGAGTCCTTGATGTCAGGCCGCGTCGCCGTGGTCGTGCGTTCGAGCTCGTACAACATTTGCGGCACAACCTGGTCGAACGATGTGCTCATACCAGATGCGGTAACGATCGACTGTGCAGCCTGCAGCGCCGCGGGGCTCGGGTCAGCTGCGAAAGCGCTCACCGTCGCTGCGGCCAACGCAAACCCAGCGCCGGCCAGGCTGTTGAGCCCTATCGAACGGATCAAACTCTTCTGAATAATCACTTTGCGCACTCCCTTTGAAACAGGCCGCCTATGTGAGATCGCCGAGCAGCGTCAGCCCGTCAGCCCGGGCGATGATGGCGGCGCTCGCCAGACCAAGAAACAGACCGTGCGCCATGACGCCCGGAATATTCTCCAGCGCGATCGCAAGAGCCTCAGGGTCGTCGATGGCGCCGAATGCGCAATCGAGAATATGGTGGCCGCCGTCGGTAACGAAAACCGTTCCGCTCTCGCGTCGCAATTCAATCGCACCCCGAAGGCCCAACTCGGCGCTGCGGCGTTCTATCTGCCTCCTGGTGGCGCCGATTCCGAACGGCGCGACCTCGACCGGCAGCGGATAGGCTCCAAGACGATCGACCAATTTCGTCTCGTCGGCGATGACGATCATGCTTCGCGACGCCGCCGCGACGATCTTTTCGCGCAACAACGCACCGCCGCCGCCTTTGATCAGACGACGCGCGGAGTCGATTTCGTCAGCGCCGTCAATAGTCACATCGAGTTCGGGAAACTCGTCGAGGGTTGCAAGCGGCACGCCCAAGGAGCGGGCCTGCTCAAATGTCGCTTGGGACGTCGGAACGCCAACGATTGCAAGACCATCCTTGACCCGAGCGGCAAGCAGATCGACGAAGCGTCGCGCGGTCGATCCGCTCCCCAAACCCAGCTTCATGCCGGGACGCACACAATCCACAGCGCGTTGCGCGGCTTTCAGTTTAAGCTCTTCCAAAGCGATCAATGACGCGCTTTCCCCACCACGCCGCAATGGCCAGATCGCAGTCCCGAATTACGGCGAAGGCCTATAGGCTCGCGGCGGCCAACGCAACCCCGGGCGGACGCGGGTTCCTCACTTCACGGGTGGGGTGCAGACGACATATTGGTCAGTGATCGCTTCGTGATCGCCCTGCTTTTCCTTCTGGAAGTATAGGTAGCATATGCTCAGCGCGCCGGTCCTGTAATCGACACGAAACACGCCGCCTTCCTGCTCGTGCCGCGTCGCGATGAGCCCATATTCGCCGGGTTCCTGTTTGGCGGCGCCCTCGCCCGAGCGATAGCAGACTGTCACTCCGAATGCGCCCGGCTCGATGTCAGTCTTGCCCGGATTATGCCCGTACTGGCAGGCGATGATCTCGCCGGTCAATTTGTCCAGCCTGTACACGAGACTGAGATTGATCTGCGGCGCAGCAAGAAAATCATATTGCGATGCGGCGGCGCCCGAAGCAGCCGCGGTGAAGGAAAGCAAACCTATGATCTTGCTTAGCAACATGCGCATCGGGCGATCCTTTTTGGCGACCGCGCCTCGGCGCGAATCACCACTCCCAATGTACCGCGCCTGAGCGTCGGCGACACGTCGCGATCACGCCGTAAGCACAGACTTCGACTCGACGGTGGAATTGGCCTTCAGCCGATAAATGAGCGGCACGCCCGTATCCAGCTCCATCGTCGGGATGGTTTGTGGCGTCAGCCGGTCGAGAACCATCACCAGGGCCCGCAAACTGTTGCCGTGCGCCGCGACAATCGTCCGTTTGCCATCCAGAACCGCCGGAAGAATATTTTGGGCGTAGTAGGGCAGGACCCGTGCGACCGTATCCTTGAGGCTTTCCCCGCCTGGAGGCGCAACATCGTAGCTGCGCCTCCAGACATGTACTTGCTCCTCACCCCATCGCTTGCGCGCGTCGTCCTTGTTGAGCCCAGACAATTCGCCGTAATCGCGTTCATTCAGCGCGGCGTCGCGCTTTGTGGGCAAAGACTGCTGTCCGAGTTCGTCCAGCATCAGCGTCAGCGTATGCTGGGCGCGTATCAGCGCCGAGGTGAAAGCCAGATCGAATGTCAGGCTTTGCGATTTTAACAGCCGTCCGGCGGTTTTCGCCTCATCGACCCCTTTGGGAGAAAGGTCGGGATCCTTCCAGCCGGTGAAGAGGTTTTTGAGGTTCCAATCGCTTTGGCCGTGACGCACCAGAACGAGAAGCCGGTCATTTGTCGACATGAAAGGGCGCCCAATCCGCATTATTGCGCGGGCAAAAGAGCATGATCCGGCTTGGGCGCCAAGCTTGAGGGCGTTGCGACCTGCGAGGGATGAGCTTGCCTCACGGACCGCTGCGGTTGGCGCTTGGCGCCAAGGCAGGGTGCAACATCAAAGCGTTACGACGCGCGACGCGCCTCACCCCGACAGGACGGTACAGTTGCTTGGTCGCCTCCACGACATGCACGCCGGCGAACGGAAACCCGAGTATGGTTCCCATCCCTTCAATCGCATTCGACCAGTTGAGAAAGATGCGCCGCCGCAGGGGCGGCGTATAGAGCGCTTCACCCCAGTAAACCGGGGTGAACAGGGTTTCACGGAGCAGTTCGCGGAGCTGACCCTTCGAATAGGGCCGGCCGAACCCGAAGGGCGTGCCGTCAACGCGCGCCCAAACACCGCGCCGCGATGGAATGACAAAGATCGCGCGCCCGCCCGGGTTGAGAACGCGCCAGGCTTCCTCAAGCAGCGCATTGGGATCCTCGGCGGTTTCCAGGGCGTGGATGACCACAATGCGGTCAATCGATGCGTCTGGCAGCGGCAGCATGCCAGGATCCACCAGCGCCGACGACGATCGCCCGACGGAGGGCCAATTCACCACGCCCTGCTCCGCAGGCATGAAGACCAGCGTGCGGGCCGCCTCCTCGCGATAACGGTCGAGAAACGGCCCGGCATAACCGAGGCCCATCATCGCCAGACCGGCGCAGCGTGGCCATCGCGACCGTAGCGCGCGCTCGATTAACCGCCGCGCGATCTCGCCAAGGGGAGTTGCGTAGAAACCGGTGAGATCGTTGACATCGAGCGGCATCGTTATGTCCGCGACCCGCAAGCCGCGAATGCGATTGGATTATCGGGCCGCGAGGCGCTATCAGTCCGCGGCTGCTGACGCATCTGATTTGAATGGAGGCGCCGGCTCGAACGCATTTATGGGGACCCGCGATGACAACCCATGTGTATCAATTTCCTTGCCTGAAGGACAATTTTGGCGCCCTCATCCATGATTCCCAGTCCGGCGCGACCGCTTCAATTGATGCGCCCGATGGCGACGCGGTCATTGCAGCCGCGGCCTCGCGCGACTGGACCATCACCCATCTGCTTATCACCCACCATCACGCCGACCATACCCAAGGCATCCCTGCATTGAAATCGCGCTTTCCGGATCTGCGAGTGCTGGGTCCAGCCGGCGAAGCTGCGCGGATTAGCGGGCTTAACACGCGTCTTGGCGAGGGCGACTATGCGCACATAGGCCAGATCGCGGCAAAGGTGCTGGAGACGCCGGGCCATACTGCCGGGCATATCAGTTACTGGTTCGAGGAAGATTCCATCGCGTTCTGCGGCGATACTCTGTTCGCGTTGGGATGCGGTCGCGTTCTCGAGGCGCCTTTGAGCGTCATGTGGCATTCGCTGGTCAAGCTGTCCGCTCTGCCGGGCGAGACGCAGGTCTATTGCGGCCACGAATATACGCTCGCCAACGCGCGGTTCGCCCTGACGATCGAACCGGACAACGTGACGCTGCAGGCGCGCGCGGCGGAAGCCTCCCGCCTGCGCGAGCTGGGGCAGGCGACCTTGCCCACGAGTATCGCGGCCGAACTGGCGGCCAATCCGTTCCTGCGCGCGGAGGAGCCGGGAATTCAGGCGCGCCTCGGGATGCAGGGCGCCGATCCGGCGGCGGTGTTTGCTGAAATACGCAGCCGCAAGGATCGTTTCTAAAGCCGTTCGGCTCGGTTATCGATGCATGCTTATCCGAAACTTAACGTCTGCGCGCCACGCTGCGGGATCGACTGGCCGGTATCGGGGTGCCCGGCGGGCGGTCGATCCTTGCGGCCCCGGGAGACAAGTTTCCTTGCGCAGACCACAACCAACCAAAGGGCGCGCACTGGTCCTGCCGCGAGCTTCGCGCGATAGTTCTCTTGCGTCGCTTGCACCCGAACCGCGCGACATACTGAATTCCATCAACGCAGTGGTCTATGATTGGGATATCGGATCGGACTCGCTTTCGTGGGGGGCGAATGTCGCCGATGTCCTCAAACCTCTTTCGCTGAGGTCGCTATCGACCGGCGCGGCTTTTACCAAGTTGTTGACCCCCGATTCAGAGACATCCCGGTTTCTCGCTATCAAGAATTCGAACCGCGCCGATGAGGGCTTTGGGGTTCCCTTTCGCGCGACCTATGGTCTTCGACGACAAGGGCGCGATCCGGTGCAGGTCGAGGATTTGGGCCGCTGGTTCGCCAGTGCGGATGGCCGCCCGGCGCGCGCGCACGGCGTCCTGCGTCTGGTGGCGAAGGGCCACGATCAGGACGCCGCTAATTCCTCTCTGCGGGATCCGATGACTGGCGCATTCAATCGCAGTCATTTGATCGGTGTGATCAACGGTCATTGTGGCCAATTCGGACAAATATCCGCGCCCTTCGCCGTGCTTGTCCTGACAATTGAGCGGCTCGCCGAAATCAACAGGATCAACGGCTACGACGTTGCCGACGAAGTGATCGTTCAGGTTGCTCAATTGATCGGCAACAGCGTCCGCGCGGCCGACTGCCTGGCGCGCTATGCCGGAGGCAAATTCGCGATTGCGCTGATTGGTTGTGACCAGGCGCAGGCCGCCACCGCTGCTCGCCGTATGCTCCGCGCCATCGGCGCTGAGCCGATCAAGACGTCGGCGGGCAACCTAAATGTTTCGGTGCGAATCGGCGCGGCGCTGGCGCCCAGAAATGGCCGCAACGCCCATGCCTTGCTGGAGCGGGCCGAAGAGGCGTGTGAGCGGGCGTGCCTAAGCGCCGGGGAACGTTACGTGCTCTATGCCGCGAATGCCGCGCTCGAGGAGGAGCGAGCCCGAGCGAACTCTCATGCCGACGAAATTATCGACGCGCTCAATCAGCGACGCGTCGTTCTGGCCTATCAGCCCGTGGTGCCGGCAAATGGAAAGAGCCGTCCGTTTTTCGAGGCGCTCTTGCGCGTTCGCCGTCCAGACGGTGGGCTGACCAACCCGTCCGACCTGCTGCCGGCGGCGGAGCGGCTAGGGCTGATCGTTCAACTCGATCAACGCGTGCTGGAGCTGGCGTTGGAGCGTATGGCGCAGGAGCCCGCCCTGCGCGTCTCCGTCAACGTCTCCGCTGCGACGCTGCGTGATCCCGAATGGCTTGATCGATTCACGCATCACGTTAGAAGTCATCCAGGAGTAGCTGAAAGGCTTATCGTTGAGGTGATCGAAACTGTGGCGATAGCTGACGTCGAGGCGACGACCGTTCTGCTTGCGCAGGTCAAAGCGCTGGGCATCCGGGTCGCGATGGATGACTTTGGTTCAGGCCACACGTCCTTCAAGAATTTACGGTGTCTAGGCGTCGATATGGTCAAGATCGACGGCGCTTTCGTGCAGAACATCGCGCGCTCCGCCGACGACCGTTTCTTCGTGCGCACCTTGATCGATCTGGCCCGCCACCTTGGAATTGAAACCGTCGCCGAATGGGTCGAAGATGCTGAAGCGATGCGGCTGCTCACCAGTTGGGGCGTCGATTATCTTCAGGGGCACTTCTTCGGCGAGGCGGAAATTCCCCAAGTCGTGTCGCACCTGGCGATCAGTGCTTCTCGCTGATCGTATCGAGGCGACGCTGCATTTCGGTCAATTGCGCCTTAAGTTCGTTAAGATCCTCCTTGTTCGCCGCCTCAGCGGCCGGCGGCTGCTTGTTCGATGCTGCGGCGCCGAATGGCGTGAACACGCCCAAAGCCTGGGAGAACGCCGCCAGATTTTTGCGAGTGAGCTCTTCCAGCGCGGTAAAAGAGGCGCCGGCGAAACTGTCTTGGCCAAACACGCGTTTGGCCTGCTCGCGAAACTTCTGTTGCTCGCCGGTAAATCGGTCGATGGAGAATTCCAGGTAGCTCGGCAGCAGCGCCTGCACGCTATCGCCATAGAACCGGATGATCTGGCGCAGGAAGGTAATAGGCAGAAGCGACTGGCCCTGAATCGCCTCCTGCTCGAAAATGATTTGCGCCAGCACCGAGCGGGTGATGTCCTCGTTCGTCTTGGCGTCGAAGACGACAAAATCCTCGCCGCCTTTGACCATTTTGGCGAGGTCGGCGAGCGTCACATAGGCGCTCGAAGCGGTATTATACAATCTGCGATTGGCGTATTTTTTTATCGTGGTCGGCGCGTTCGAACTGGTCATGGGCTAACAAATCTCGACAAGACGGGCCCCAGAAACATTAGAGAACAACGATAGGCGCTTTCTAGCGTCGCCGAAACTGCTTTTTTGCACTGCGGGAGCGGCGCGACAGCGTCGGTCTTTCAGCAGGCGCGGCAGACGTCGCCCGTGGAGGCGTCGAACGGCAAGCGCTTCCCGGCCCAAATTTCTGGCAAGTCTTTCCAAGCTTTTTTCCTTTTTTGTCAAGCATTTTGCCAAATTTCTCCAAGCTTTTGTCAAGTTTTTACAAGCTTTTCGTTGGTCATTTTGAGCCTTTTCAAGGGTTTATGGTTCATAAGTCAGGAAAAACCCTCCCCGCTTCAATTTTCCGCAGCCGCGCTGCGCCGTCTGAACTTTGGAAAAACAATGTAGCACGCATACTCTTTCTCAGAAAGAAATTGCCGTGAAAAAATTCGACGCCCCCTTGCTCTCTTGCGCCGGAGCCGAGGACGACCCGCGCCCGGACGCCCCCCCGCGCGCGCTATTGACGCATCGCCCGCTACAATGTCTTTTGGCGGCTTCATGGTGCCCGTCTCCACGCAGCCCGCGCGCGCTCATCTCAACCTGCCCAACATTCTGACCTATGGTCGGCTGGTGGCGGTCCCGCTGGTCGTTGCGTTCCTGTTCTGGCCGGCGGAGCCCTGGGCGCGCTGGACGGCTTTGGCGATTTACACGGCGGCGGCGATCACGGACTTCTTTGACGGCTATTTCGCTCGCGTATGGTCGCAGCAATCCTCGCTCGGTCGCATGCTGGATCCGATTGCCGATAAGTTGCTGGTTGCGGCGGTGCTGCTGGTGCTTTGCGCCAACCGGACGATTGCGGGCTGGTCGATCTGGGCGGCCATTGTCATCCTGTGCCGCGAAATTCTGGTTTCCGGCCTGCGTGAATACCTTGCTGAACTGCGCGTTTCGGTGCCGGTCAGCACGGTGGCGAAATGGAAGACGACTGCGCAACTCGTGGCGCTCGGCTTTCTCATTGCCGGCCCGTCTGGAGAGGCCGTGCTGCCCGGCTCGATCCTGATCGGAATTGTGCTGCTGTGGATCGCCGCGCTGCTTACGCTCTACACGGGCTGGGACTATATGAAGGCCAGCTACGATCACGTCGGGACTGAGTGAGCCTCTTGAAAGCTGTTTATTTCGCTTGGGTGCGCGAGCGCATCGGCAAGTCAGAAGAAGACATCGCGCCGCCCGCGCATGTCGCCACGGTGGGCGACCTCATCGCCTGGCTGGCGGCGCGCGGGGAAAATTACGCCTATGCGTTTGAAAAGGCGCCCGTGATACGCGCCGCCATCGACCGCGCCCATGTCAAGCACGATGCCGCCATCGCGGGAGCGCGCGAGATCGCGTTTTTTCCGCCGATGACGGGGGGCTAGGGGCATGGGGATCAGGAAGGCGAACGTGTGGAGGCTTCGTCTCTCGCAACGTACCGTCGTCATGCCCGGCCTTGTGCCGGGCATCCACGCCGCTCCGCCGCTGCCAATCCTGAAGGTTTCTTGCAATGGCGCCGCGTGGATGGCCGGGACAAGCCCGGCCATGACGGTGTCTGTTACGACCGCGAAACTCCAGTCATGGCGATGATCCGCGTCCAGGCCGAGGAATTCGATGCCGCCGCCGAAGCGGGCGCGATATCGGCGGGCCGCGCGGACATCGGCGCCATCGTCACATTTGTCGGCCTCTGCCGCGATGAAGCCGGGCGTCTCGCCAGCCTGGAAATCGAGCATTATCCGGAGATGGCGGCGCAGGAACTGGCGCGCGTTGCCGCCGAAGCCGAGGCGCGTTGGCCGCTGCTCGGCCTGACCACCATTCACCGCTTTGGCGTCATTCCGGCCGGCGCGCAGATCGTCCTCGTCGTCGCGGCATCGGCGCATCGCGGCGACGCCTTTGCCGCAGCGGATTTCCTGATGGACTATCTAAAAACGCGCGCGCCATTCTGGAAGCGCGCGCGTCTTACCGATGGATCGAGCGAGGACTGGATCGCGGCGAAGGAGTCCGATGACTTATCCGCGGCGCGTTGGACGAGCCGCTAATGCTCGTTCATGTTTTTGCGGCGACAGCGCGATAAACGACGAGGACAATCACCGCGCCAATAATCGCCAGGATCAAGCTGCCGAGATTAAGCCCGGTCACTCCGCCGATGCCCAGCGCATTGCCGAGATAGCCGCCGACGACCGCGCCAACGACGCCGAGCACAATGTCCATAAGCATGCCGGAGCCAGTCTTATTGACAATCTTGCTGCCGATAAAGCCGGCGATAAGCCCCAAGATAATCCAGCTGATGAATCCCATGTCGCATATCCCGGTTTCGAAACGAAAGGCGGCCCCTGGCGCTTCAAACATCTCGCCAAACCGCGCTGCGAGCCTAGCTGGATGGACGCACAAATGGCAAGCCTGTATCCTGTTTCGCCATATTGCCCGATCTTCGCATCGCATTGAGCGGCGCTTGGCAATTTCATTTCTGGAGGCTTGTCATGGGAATTCTTGACGACGCAATGAAGGGTTCAATACCCGGCGGCAATCTCGCGACGCCGATCGCGGTGGCGGCGGGCGCGCTGCTGCTCGGACACCTATTTGGCGGCAAGAGCGCTTCGCCCGCCGCTCCCGCAGCGCCTTCCGCACCGGCGGCTCCGGCGGGCGGCGGACTGCTCGGCGGCCTGACTGATCTCGTGTCGAAACTGCAAGGCGCCGGGCAGGGGCCGATCGTCAATTCATGGATCGGCGCCGGCGCCAATCAGCCCATCCAGCCGGGCCAGCTCGGCTCCGCGCTCGGCCAGCAGACGATCAGCCAACTCGCGCAGAAGGCTGGAATGAGCGAACAGGATCTGCTCGCCCAGCTAGCGCAGGCGCTGCCCGGCATCGTCAATCATCTCACGCCGAACGGGCGGTTGCCGGTCGCGGGGGAGTTAGACCACTGAGGGACGCGCCGTTAACTCCTCTCCCCGCTCGCGGGAGAGGTGTCGTCGCCTCACTCCGCCGCGTGTGCGCGCGCGCTGAGCATCCCGAGCGCCGTCTCCAGATCCTCGATCAGATCGTCCGCGTCCTCGAGCCCCACCGACAGCCGCAGCATCCCCCCGCTGATGCCGAGTTCGGCGCGCGCTTCGGGTTTCAGGCGTTGATGGGTTGTCGTCTCGGGATGGGTGATCAAACTCTTGGCGTCGCCCAGATTGTTGGAGATGCCGATGATCGACAGCGCGTTGGCCATTTTGAACGCCGCCGCTTTGCCGCCGTGGACCTCGAACGCGACCAGCGTGCCGCCGCCTTCCATCTGGCGCTGGATGAGCGCCGCCTGCGGATGATCGGCGCGGCCGGGATAATACACGCGCGCAACGCTCGGGTGAGCCGCGAGGAAGTCGGCGACGCGTCCCGCCGAGGCGGTCTGCGCGGCGACCCGCACGGTGAGGGTCTCCAGCCCTTTCAGCATGATCCACGCATTGAACGCCGACAACGCTGGCCCCGTCTGGCGCAGGAAATTATGGATGTGCTCGTTGATGAACTTTTCCGACGCGAGAATCACGCCGCCGAGCACGCGGCCCTGTCCGTCAACATGCTTGGTGGTGGAATAGACGACGCAATCAGCGCCGAATTGCAGTGGATGCTGCAACAGCGGCGTGGCGAAGACATTGTCGACGACCAGCGTTGCGCCGTGTTCATGGGCGATTTTCGCGATGGCCTCGATGTCATACACTTCGAGAGTCGGATTGGTCGGGCTCTCGATGAACGTGGTCTTCGTGTTTGGACGCATCGCCGCGCGCCACTGCGCGAGATCGCCGCCATCGACCAGCGTCGAGGCGACGCCGAAGCGCGGCAGCAGATCCTCGACGACATAGAGGCACGAGCCGAACAAAGCCTTGGCGGCGACGATGTGATCGCCCGCCTTGAGCTGGCCCATCAGCGCGGCGGTGACGGCCGCCATGCCGCTGGCGGTGGCGCGCGCCGCCTCCGCGCCTTCAAGCAGCGCCATGCGCTTTTCGAACATCGCCACCGTCGGGTTGGCGAAGCGCGAATAGATGAAGCCGGGGTCCTCGCCCTTGAAGCGCGTTTCGGCCATCTCCATCGTATCGTAGAGATAGCCTTGGGTAAGGAACAGCGCCTCGGAGGTTTCGTCAAATTGCGAGCGCAGCGAGCCGCCATGCACGAGCTGCGTCGCGGGGCGCAGTGTCTTGGGGTCGCGGGTCTTGCGCGGACTGGTCATAACGCTCTCCTGACGCGCGAGGCGCGCCTCCTCGGGCGTCGATGAGGGCTGAAATTACAGAAAGCCCCGATCTTTTAGCCCTTTGTTTAGCGTGGCGGCAAGCCGACCGGCTCAAATGACCACGTTATTCCCCTCGTTTAGACCCGGCAACGCCTTGGCGTCAATGCGGGGAGCGGCTAACAAGAAATGGATGTTTCGCTTCTCGTGACGCCGCGAGCGAAAAAGGCTCCACGATGACTCCACACGGGCGCGATTTGTCGCCGCGGTTGTTCGACGACGCAAACGTCGCCGACGACAGCTATTTCACCTCGCCCTACGGCGTCTTCTCGCGCCAGAAGATCCGCGCCATGGCGGGGCGCAAGCTGATCCGCGCCGCCAGCGCTATCGCTGAACCGCAGTACCAGCCCGCCAGCCTCGACCTGCGCCTCGGCAAGGAGGCGTTTCGCGTGCGCGCCAGCTTTCTGCCAGGGCGCGGGCGCACGGTGCGCGAGCATCTCGACAGCCTCAACCCCGAGCGCATTTCGCTGACCGGCGACGGCGCGGTGCTGGAGAAGGGCATCGTCTATATCGCGCCGCTGATCGAGAGCCTTGATCTGCTGCCCAGCCTGTCGGGCGCCGCCAACCCGAAAAGCTCGACCGGGCGGCTCGATATTTTCACCCGCCTCATCGTCGATCGCAGCGAGTCGTTTGATGACGTGCCGCTCGGATATAGCGGGCCGCTGTTCGCTGAGATTTCGCCGCGCTCGTTCAGCGTCCGCGTGCGCGAGGGGTCCAAGCTCAACCAGATCCGTTTTCGCAGCCGTAACTCGAAGCACAAGACGCATGTCGATTTCACCTTGAGCGATGACCAGATCCGCGCGCGACATGAGCAGAGCCCGCTCGTCGATGGCGATCTGGATGTGCGCGATGGCCTCATCATGCGCGTGGCCCTCGCGGGGTCGCCCGGCCAGATCGTCGGCTACCGCGCGATCAAGAACGGCGACGTGATCGACGTCGATCGGCCCGCGTCCTACGCCGCGGCCGAGTTCTGGGAACCAATCCGGGCGCGCCTCGACAAGCGGCTGATCCTCGATCCGGAGGAGTTTTATATTCTCGCCTCGCGCGAAAAAATGCAGATCCCGCCTGACCTGGCGGCCGAAATGGCGCCGATCGATCCGGCCATCGGCGAGTTCCGCGTGCACTACGCCGGCTTCTTCGATCCGGGCTTTGGCTGCGGCGCGGACGGGCGACCGGCGGCGCGGGCGGTGCTGGAAGTGCGCAGCCGCGACGTGCCGTTCCTGATCGAGGACGGCCAGCCCGTCGGGCGCCTCGTCTACGAGCAGCTCGCCGACCGCGCCGATGAGCTGTACGGCGCGACCAGCGTCTCAAACTATCAGGGGCAGGGGCTAAAACTGTCGAAGCATTTTCGCGAGTTCGGCGAGGGGTGAGGGCGAAAAGCCCTATTGGAGCCTGTCACTGCCATCCTCGAACGCGACGGACACGCGCCAAAATGCTTCTCTATTTGCTGGAGTCTAAGCGGATACCCCGTAAATTGATGCTTTACCGTTTCTGTGCGGAGGTTTCGTGGAAAAGGGTAAGCGCCCGATCGATCGTCAGCGCGATTCCGCGTTCTCTATGAGCGTTGGTGAAGAAGGCGACGGCCCTTCACGGGACTCCCTGCCAATTGGGCACAAGATGTACCTGTTGATGGACAGGGCCATCTATTCCATCGTTTTGGCCGACAATATCGATCCGGCCCGAACCAATCCCAATATCAGGCATATGCAGCAGAAAGCGTACGACATCGGCACGCAATCGGAGCTCGTAGGACGAACGTTGCTTGCCGCTAAGTACCTCTTCAAGGACGGGATGCTCGACCAGCGATTCGATAAGGACCGCATATTCCTGATTGTTCTCGATTTTTTTGAGGAGGTATTGGGTCTGTCCAAGATCTTCGAGTCGTTTGTCGAAGAAATGAAGCGTCCGGTCGCGTCTGCGAATGAAAGACAGCAGCAAGGTTCTTCTGTCTTGCTGCCCTCCGTTCCAGACTTGAAGGGCAAGGTCAAAGCGTTCGTGCAGCGCGCGGAGCATGGCGTCCAGAGCCTGTTGGCGCTTTGCAAAGTGTTTTACGATCTTCCCCCAAACAAAAGTAACTTCGACGGGCTTTTCGCCGTGGCTAGCGTGAGGGACGATCTTGAACCCTTTCTTTTGCAGATACTGGAAGGAATCGTGAGATACGCGAAGTTTCTGCGAAACTGTAGGCATTGTGTAGAACACCCGCACCCGCATCAACGAATTGTCATCACCAACTTCATTTTGAACGCAAACAACGAGGTATGGCCTCCAGTCTTAGAAATCATTCACCCGCAAACCCCGGAGCCGACGATCGATGTGGGAGTCTTCATGCGGGATGTTTTGAACTCCACGTTGAGCGCGGGCGAGAACCTGATGGCGTTCCTTGCGTCAACGAACATGTTGCCCGACTGGAAGGAGCGAGCGATGGTGATGGAGTTTCCGCCTGAGAAGCGGCGCAACCCACACGTAAAATACTACTACGCGATGAACCTTGGCGGAGAAATGTGCCCGATAGGATGAGTCCGCGCTGCGGCTCGCGGCGCGTCGCTGTTCGATTTGCCAGCCACTCCGCAAGCCAGGGAAACGGCTAAAACTGTCGAAGCATTTTCGCGAGTTCGGCGAGGGGTAAGCCGCGCTCACTCCGCCGCCATCAAGCCTTCGCCCGCCCGCAAAAACCGGGTGGGATCGACGGGTTCGCCGTCCTGTCGGACTTCGTAATGGAGGTGGGGGCCGGTGGAGCGGCCGGTTGAGCCGATGCGGCCGAGTTCGTCTCCCGCCTTGACCTCCTGGCCTTCCTCGACAAGCACTGCGGACATGTGTCCGTAGCGACTGGTCAATCCGTTGCCGTGGTCGATCTCGACCATATTGCCATAGCCGCCCATCGGTCCGGCATGGACCACCTTGCCCGCGCCGGTCGCAAGGATTCCGGCGCCGTATTCCTGCACCAGATCGACGCCGGGGTGCAGGGCAGGGCGGCCGAGGAAGGGATCGGTGCGATAGCCGAACGGCGAGGTCACGTTGGCGTCCCCGACCAGCGGGCGCCGTAGCGGCATGAACGGCATGACGCGCATCAGCCGGTCCTGCGCGATGAGAGCGCGCTGCGCGCTGGTGACAGCCTTGTCAAACGCCGGGGCGTCCGGATCGATCTTCAGCGGGATGTATGGCCCTCCCATCGCTTTTGGCGAGCCTGCTGGCGCAACCAGCTTGTCGGCCTCGAACCCGGCGCTGGCAAAGATTGCGCGCAGGCGCGCGGCGCTCTTCTCGGCGACCGCGCCGAGCAGACCCAGCGCTTTCATCTGGCGCTTTTCCATCTGGTCGAGCGACAAGGCGATCAGATTCAGCCGCGTCGGCGCCGCGACGTCGGGATCGTCGGCGGCGCGCATGTCATCGCTCGCCTGCTGGTCGCCGATGCCTCGGGTCAACATACTGGTGTGGTCGCGCTGGCCTGTGGCGGTGGTGGGCTCGTCAACCGGACGCGGCTTTAGCGAGCGCGGCATCGCACTCGCCGCGGATTCGAGCGGCGCGAAGGCCTTTGTCGTGTCGAGGACGCTGTCGCTCGCGCCAGCGGCGGAGGGGCTGGCGGCGCCAATGGCGTTCAGTGCGGTGGAAGGCGGCCGGGTGTGGGAATGACCGTGTTCCGCGATCGAGGCGGTGGTTTCGCGGCTGACCAGGGAGGCGACGATCGAGCCGCGCTGCTCGAGCAACGCCTGGCGCGACAGCAGCTCATGCACCTTGCCCTCGAATGAAGTCTGGTCGAGCAACTGCCTCGATGTGACTCGGTCGAGCTGCGAACGCGCGTCCGCGAGGCGATCCTCGTAGGCGTTCTGCATCTCCGCCTGGCGTGCGACGAGCGCGGTCAGCATGTCATCGTGAAAGGCGATGAACACGGTTGATCCGGCGCTCCACAGCGCCAGCAAGGGAACCACTCCTAACAGCGCCCAAAGCATCGCCGGGCGCAGCGCGAAGGTGCGAATGTTTTCGCCGCGCGCGAGGGAAAAAAAGTAGTGCGAATTCGGCAATTGCGGCTTTGGATAGGCGTCGCGCAATGACATTGGGGGCTCCGGCCCCCAAGGGCGGGGTGCTCAATCCCGGCCATTACAGCGCATTAGGGTTAATCCTTTCCAAACGCCGCCTCAAAGCGCCTGCGCCGCCTTGAGCACCTCTTCGGCATGGCCGGGGACTTTCACCTTGCGCCAAATGTGCGCGATGATTCCCTTGGCGTCGATCAGTATGGTGGTGCGCTCCACGCCCATGTATTTGCGCCCGTACATGCTCTTCTCCACCCAGACCCCATAGGCTTGCAGCATGGCCTTGCTCTCGTCAGACGCCAGTTCGAGATCGATGGCGTGCTTGCGCGCGAATTTGGCGTGACTGGCCGTCGAATCGGGGGAAACGCCGATGATTTGCGCTCCGGCTTTGCGAAACTCTTCTTTCAGGCGATTAAAGTCGATGGCTTCGGCGGTGCAGCCGGAGGTGTCGTCCTTGGGGTAGAAATACAGGACAACCTTCCGCCCTTTCAGCGCGCTCAGGCGCACGGTTTTCCCCGGAGATGTTGGCAGGTCGAAATCGGGGGGCTTGGCGCCGGCATCAATTTGCGTCGTCATGTTGACCTCTTTTCACCTTATTAATCGAACAGCGGAGACCTATTTAATCGAAAACTCTTCGCGCGTCGGCGCCCGGTTTGGGATGCCGGGGACAGTTGACGGGAGCCAGCGAACCGTTAAACGGCGGGCAATCTGGCCATCGACGGGAATGATTGACAGTAGCGAGTTTGTAAACCTGCAGCAGGGGAGAGAGGCGTCAGCGGACTAAGCGACCATATCAATGCGACATCGCGAGCCCAGGCGCGCAAGAAGCTGAAAAGCCTGCTGGCATCGTGCGAGGGCGCTCGATTGCCGGAACGATGGCGCACGCCTTCAGCGCGGGGATTGCTGCGCGCTTTTATCGGAATCTGCGGCGTTTTCGGCGGCCTTGCTCTGGCGGCCTTGCTGGGCGTTGCCGCATTGCTGGCGCATGGGCCGATCAATATCGAATCGCTATCCCCGGCCATCGCCCGCAATCTCGAACAGCGCTTCAACAACCAGTTTGCCTTTTCAGTCGGGCCGACGTCGATCGGCCGCAGCGGTCATGGCCTTGGCCTCAGCTTCGAAGGGATGGAAGTCAAGGATAAATCCGGCCGCACAGTCCTGTCGGCGCCGACAGGCAAGGTCGGGCTGGATTTTCTCTCCCTGCTGGTACTCGAGATCAAGGTCAAGCGGCTCGAAATCGACAAGATTGATCTGCGGCTCACGGTCCAGACCAATGGAGCGGTGTCGCTGGCGGCGGCGAACGCCTCCGATGCCGTCGCCTTCGATATCGCGCCGCCAACGCCCGCCGCGGCGGCGACGCCGTCTCTTGCGGCGCTCGCTGAAATGATTCAGACGGTCACGGGCGCCGCCCAGCCGCTCGATCATCTGGCGATCGGCGAGGGCCGGCTTGAAATTGCGGATCAGAAATCAGGCCGCACCGCCTCGTTCGAAAACGTCGGCGTGATGTTCGACAAGGGCGATCGGCTTGCCGGACTGCAGATTTCCGCGACAGGGCCGTCTGGCCCCTGGTCGCTGGCGGTGCAAGCGCTCGGCGGCGATGCCAAGACGCTGACGCTTGAGGCGCGCGACATGAGCTTTGCGGATGTTCTGCTCCTCAGCGGACGCGCCGCGCCATTCGAAGCCGACATGCCGATCTCATTCAAATTGAATCTGCAAACATCGGCCGACAACGCAATTACCGACTTGAATGGCCGCTTCAGTCTGGGCGCCGGCTATTTCAAGCTCGACGATCCCGAGCACGAGCCGTTCCTGATCGATGAAGCGAGCGGCGACATTCGCCTCGATCGCGACAGCGGGCGCTTCCTTGCGGAAAACTTTCAGCTTTTTGCTGGTGAAACCCACGCGAAGCTTTCGGGTTTCATCGCGCCGCCGGCGGCAGCTGGCGATCATGCCTGGAGCCTTAATTTCAATGCCGATGGCGCGGTCCTCGCTGGCGAGCGGCCGGGCGAGCAGCCGCTGACCCTGGACACAGTCAATTTTCAGGGCCGCTATTTCGACCTCGATCAGCGTTTCGTCGTCGACAAGTTCGCGGTCTCCGGCACTGGCGCCAACGCAACGTTGAGCGGTGAAATCGGCGCCACGCCCGACGGCCCCACGGCAAAGGTGAAAATCGATATCGTCCACACGCTCGCGACGAATCTTCTGCGGATGTGGCCGACCTTCATCGTGTCGGACGTCAGGTTCTGGTGCATCCAGCACCTGCGCGGCGGGGAAATCCAGTCGGGGTCGCTGGTGCTGGACTGGGACGCGGCGGCGTTCACAGCGGCCCGGCAGAAACGCGCTGTTCCAGCCGACAGCGTTCACACGGAATTCTCGATGAAGGACGCCGCGGCCGATCTGCTGCCCGGCGTGCCGCCGCTGAGTGGAGTTGACGCGGTCGGCGTGCTGACGGGGAGAACGATTACGATTACGGCCAAGCATGGAGTCGTCGACCTCGCGCCTTCCCGGCGCATTGTCGCCAGCGACCTATCGTTTATCATCCCGGACACGACGCCCCGCGCTCTGATCGCCGCGCAAGCCGGCGCGCGTCTGCAGGGGCCAGCCGATGCGCTGGCGGACCTTCTTAACCGCGACGCTTTGAAATCCTTTGTCGGCCTCGCGGTCGATCCCGCAACGATCAAGGGTCAGTTCGAGGGCAAAATCGCCGTCGACATGAAGCTCGGAAAGACGGCGAAGCCGGATGACATCCTGTTTCACACCAGCGGAACTCTCTTCAGTTTGCAGATCGACAAGTTTCTTGCGGGCGAGCGCTTCGAGCAGGCCGAGCTTGCATTCTCCGGCGACCGCAGCGGCCTGAAGATTTCGGGGGCGGGCAGGATCGCCGGCGCCGCGACAACCCTCGAAATCCGCAAGAGCGGTTCTGATGAGGGCGCCGTCGATCTCGCCATGACCATTGACGATGCGTTCCGCGCCAAACACGGCCTGGATTTCGGGCCGACGGTCAGCGGTCCGATGAGCGTCCAGGTCAGCGCCCCATTGTCACGCAAGGGCGCCAATGTTGACGTGGATCTCACGCATGTCGCGATCGACAATCCAGTTCCCGGACTGAGCAAACCCGCGGCAAAGCTGGGCAAGGCGACATTCACTGTCAAGGCAGACGGCGAGGGCCTGGCGATCGGGGCCATCGACATCGAGGCGGGCGCGGCGTCTATCAAGGGCTCGGCGCGATTGTCGAGCGAGGGCGCCCTCATCGGCGCCAAGTTCACGCAGGTTCGCCTGTCGCCCGGCGACGACATGAGGGTCGACATCGCCGTCGCTGATTCTGTGTTGAAAGTCACAGCGCGAGGCTCGGTCATCGACGCGCGTCCGCTGGTGAAGGCGGTCATCGACCGCAAGGCGGCGGGAAGTCTCGGCCGCGATATCGATCTCGACCTCAAAGTCGCAACCGCGACAGGCGCCAACAAACGCTCGATGACTCAGGTGGAGGTTTCAAGTTCGCGGCGCGGCGGAGAATTGCAGCGCGTCGAGGCGAAGGCGCATATTGGCGCGTCAAATCTGGTGGTGACGCGCGAAGGCGGAGCGACGCGTATCGTAACCGGCGATGCTGGCGCGCTGGTCAAATTCTTCGACATCTACAGTCATCTCGAAGGCGGCGCGCTCGATCTCGTCATGCACGATGTCGCGGACGGGCAGGCGGGCTCGGCGAATGTCAAGGATTTCGTGCTGCGCAATGAGCCGGCGCTACGCCAGTTGGTCGCCGCCGGACCGGCGCCGGACAAGGGCGTGGTCGATCCCGATGCGACATCGTTCGACAAGATGACCGCGGAATTTGTTCGAACGACCGGGCGCATCGAGCTGCGCGAAGCGGTTATTTACAACCGTCAGATGGGTCTGACGACGCAAGGCTTCATCGACTACAGCCGCGACCGCATCGACATGAACGGCACGTTCGTTCCGGCCTATCAGGTCAACTCCGCCGTGACGCACATTCCGGTGATCGGCGCCTTGCTCGGCGGGGGCACGCATGAGGGGTTGTTCGGCGTGAACTACCGGGTCGTCGGGCTGGCCAGCGCTCCGGTGCTCAACGTCAGTCCACTCTCGGCGATCGCGCCGGGGTTCTTGCGCAAGATTTTTGGCGCGCTCGACGGGACCTCGCCGATGCTGCAAGGCGCGCCGCCGCCTCAGTAGCGCGGACGCTCAGACCGCGCGCAGCAGGACGTGTTTCTTGCGCCCGAGTGAGAGCTTGACCAGCCCGCCGGCGCCCAGCGCTGCGCGGCCGAGCGTGGCCTTCTCGTCCGCCAGCGCCACGTCATTGACCCGCAGTCCGCCGCCCCTGATCTGCCGCCGCGCCTCGCCCGTCGAGACGACAAGACCGGCGCGAACGAACGCGGCGAGCACGCCGAGACCGGCGTCGAATTCCTGGCTGGGAACATCGATCGTCGGCAGACTTTCGGCAACCGCGCCTTCCTCGAATGTTCGCCGCGCGGTCTCCGCCGCGGACTGCGCCGCCGGCGCGCCATGCAACAGGGCTGTGGCCTCGTTGGCGAGGACCTTCTTGGCTTCGTTGATTTCGGCGCCGCCGAGACTTTCGAGCCGGCCTATCTCATCGAGCGGCAGCAGCGTGAAAAGCCGGAGAAAGCGGCCCACGTCGCCGTCTTCGGTGTTGCGCCAGAATTGCCAGTAGTCGTAAGGCGACAGCAACGCTTCGTCGAGCCAGACCGCGCCCGCCGCCGTCTTGCCCATCTTCGCGCCCGACGATGTCGTGATCAACGGCGACGTGAGCGCGAACAGCTGCGGCGTTCCCATTCGGCGGCCAAGGTCGAGCCCGGTAATGATGTTGCCCCACTGATCCGAGCCGCCCATTTGCAGCGTGCAATTGTAGCGCCGGTGCAGTTCGACAAAATCATAGGCCTGCAGGCACATGTAGTTGAATTCGAGAAACGATAGCTCCTGATCGCGCGTCAGCCGCAGCTTCACCGAATCCATCGCCAGCATGCGGTTGACGGAAAAATGCCGTCCGACATCGCGGAGAAAGTCGATGTAGTTGAGCTTTGCCAGCCACTCGGCGTTGTCGGGCATAACGGCATCGTGCGCGCCCTCGCCAAACCGCATGAAGCGGGAAAACACTTTGCGTATGCCGGTCTTGTTGGCGTCGATCTGCTCGCTGGTCAGCAGCATGCGGGTCGCGTCCTTGCCCGAGGGATCGCCGACCATCGTGGTGCCGCCGCCCATCAGCGCGATCGGTTTGCCGCCGCTCTTTTGCAGCCAATGCAACTTCATGATTTGCAGGAGCGAGCCGACATGCAGTGACGGGGCGGTGCAATCAAAACCGATATAGGCGACCAGCAAACCGTCGCGAGCCTTTTCGTCCAAAGCCTGGAGATCCGAGCATTGATGGATGAAGCCGCGCTGCTGCAGCGTCGCGAGAAAATCCGACCTGGGTTGAGACGCGTCACTCACGACAGGGCTCCTGCGGGCCAGCCATTTTGGCCGGGAAGGGCGGAGGTTTACGGACATGGGGCGCGATATGCAACAAAGCCGCGGGACCGGCGGTGTCTCAGCTTGAATCACGGCGCGTGACAAAAGCTCGTCCTACCGTCCTGAGCGATTAGGGCGAAAGCGGTCTATGAGCCGCCTAATCTCTAGGATATGGAACGCGGATCATCCTCGCAACAAAGATGGCGGCCAATGAACGATAAAAGCGAGACTGAGTTGGACTACGCCGTCGGTCAGCAGCGCTACCGCGGCCTGCTCTTGAAAGATATTGGCAGGCAAGCGAAGGCGGCTGTCGTGCTCTTGCCGGATTGGCGCGGGCGGAGTGCGCTCGCGCGCGATCATGCCGGCCACCTGGTCACATTGGGTTGCGTCGTCTTGATCGCCGACCTCTACGGCGACGGTTACAGCCCCGATAGCCCGGATCAGGTTGGACCGATGGTCAAGCGGCTGATTGATCACCGCGATCGAGGAGTCGCCGCGCTCGCCGCATGCGTGGAGAGACTTCGGCGGGAAGTTCCCGCCGGCACATCGATGCTATGCCTGGGCTACAGCGCCGGCGGAATGGTGGCGCTGGACTATGGTCGTAGCGGCGCGGACCTCGCCGGAATTATCCTGTGCTCCGCACTGCTGAAAACCGCGGCGGAGAGCATGGGCACCCGCATCCAAGCGCCGGTTCTGATCCTACAGGGCACGCAGGATCAAGTTTCGCCGATGCAAACGATTGCTGAGGTCATCGCGGAGATGGACTTGGCTGGCAATGATGTCCGTTTCGAACTCTATAGCCAAACGCACCATGCTTTTGACAATCCGGACGCCGGAACTGATCCCACCGCGCGCCTCGTGTATTCACCCAGATCGGCGCGGCGCGCCCAGGATGCGATCGCGGCCTTCCTTACCGAGGTCGCCGAGAGGCCCTGAGGACCGCTTTCTACAATCAATGCGAGACGCTCGCGGCGCTGAAATTCAAACTGAGACGCCGCGCCGACCCGTGCGACAAGACCGGCGATTGGCGCTAGGCTCGGGTTCGCCGCCGACGCTCCCTTGAGTCCATGACCAACCGCCTTAGCGAAGACCACCTGATTGCCCGCTTCTTCGCCCCGATCGCCGGACCGGAGGGGCTGGGCCTGCTCGATGACGCGGCGCTGCTGACGCCTCCGCCCGGCGCCGACCTCGTGCTGACCAAGGATGCGCTCGTCGCCGGCGTGCATTTCTTCGCCGACGATCCGCCCGACGCGATCGCCCGCAAGGCGCTGCGCGTCAACCTGTCGGACCTCGCCGCCAAGGGCGCCGAGCCGCTCGGTTTCCTTCTCGCGCTGGCGCTGCCGGGCGACTGGACCGAGCCGTGGCTCGCTGCTTTCGCCCGAGGACTCGGCGAGGATTCGCTCAACTACAATTGTCCGCTGTTTGGCGGCGACACGGTCAAGTCGACTGGGCCGCTGATGGTGTCGATCACCGCGATTGGCGCTGTGCCGCGCGGCCGGATGGCGCGGCGCACCGGCGTCATGGTGGGCGACGACCTCTATGTCAGCGGCGCGATCGGCGATTCGGCGCTCGGGCTGAAAGCGCGGCTCGGATTGCTGCCGGCGCTGCAGGAGCCCGATCGCCAGTACCTGCTCGATCGCTACCTGCTGCCGCAGCCGCGCAACGCGCTGGCGCCGGCGATGCGCGAATTCGCGAATGCGGGCATGGATGTCTCCGACGGATTGGTCGGCGACCTCCAGAAGATGCTGCGCGTCAGCAATATGGGCGCGCGCGTCGATCTGGCCTGCCTGCCGCTGTCGAGCGCGGCGCGCGCCGCAATCGCCATCGATCCCACGATGTTTGCGATTGCCGTGACCGGTGGCGATGACTATGAAATTCTCGCCAGCGTCGCTCCGGCGCGGGCGCAGGCGTTCGAGGCCGCGGCGTTGCACGCAGGTGTCGCGGTGAGGCGCATCGGCAAGGCGATTGGCGGCAACGCGGTGCGCTTTTTCGGCGAGAGCGGAGCGGAGATGACATTCGAAAACGCCGCTTACAGTCATTTTTAGCTCTCAAATCACGGTGAAAAACTTGGCGTCGGACACTATTGAATGGCAGTCGCGCTTTCTCGCCGCTTGCGCGATCGCTCGCGAAGCGGGACTCCTGGCGCGGCGCCGTTTCCTCGACAAGAGCTCGTTCACCATTCGCTTCAAGGGGCGGCAGGACTTCCTCACGGAGGTCGATGGCGAGACCGAACGCCTCATCGCGTCGCGGCTTGCGCAAAGCTTTCCCGATGACGGCTTCCTCGGCGAGGAGGGTGGCGGCGCGGCGAACGCCGGCGGCGGCCCGCTGTGGGTGGTCGATCCGATTGACGGCACGTCAAACTTCGCTCGCGGCGTGCCGCATTTTTGCGTGTCGATCGCCTGCGTCGTCGACCGCGACGTCGAAGTCGGCGTGATCTACAATCCGATGCTCGACGAATTATTCTGCGCGCGCCGCGGCGCGGGGGCCTGGCTGAATGGCGTCGCTATGCGAACCGCCGATACGACGGACCTCGGGGTCGCGGCCATCGAAATCGGCTGGAATACCCGCTACGGCCCCGATAGATATATCGACCTTGTCGGGCGCGTCGTGGCGACCGGCGCGGCGGTCGCGCGCACCGGCTCGGGCGCGTTGGGCCTCGCCTATGTCGCCGCCGGACGCCGCGACGGCTATGTCGAAACGCATATCAATTCGTGGGATTGTCTCGCGGGAAACCTGATGATTATCGAGGCGGGCGGTTATGTCAGCGATTTTCTGGCCGGCGAAGGTCTCATGAGAGGAGCCCCCTTGCTCGCCTGTGCGCCGGGGGTCAAACAGGCGCTGGTGCGAGCCGCCGCGATCGAAGGAATTACCGGATGACTGAGGCCCGGCCGATCGTCCTGCGCCATGGCGGGGCAAGCGCGGAAATCGCAACCACAGGCGCCGAGGCTCGCAGCTGGCGCGTCGGCGGGCGCGATTTGCTATGGCCGGGCGACCCCAAAATCTGGCATCAGATCAGCCCGATCCTGTTTCCCGTCGTCGGCTGGACGCGCGATGGCGCGAGAGTGGACGGCAAGCACTATCCGCTTGGCTTGCACGGTTTTGCCGCCGTGCAGGAATTTGCCGTTGACGAGCGCGGCGACGATCATGTGCGCCTCAGCCTGTCGGACAACGCCGACACGCGGCGCCAGTACCCCTTCGCGTTTCGCTTCGCGGTGGAATACCGGCTCGGCGAGAATTCGCTGGAGATGACGCTGGAGGCGCATAATGCCGGCGCGGGGCCGATGCCCTACGCGTGCGGGCTCCATCCGGGCTTTCGCTGGCCGTTTGCCGGGGGTCCGCGCGAAGGCGCCAGGATCGAGTTCGAGAAGCCGGAGAATGCCGAAATTCCCGTCATAGCGCCGGGAGGCCTACTCTCCCCGCGACGGCGCAAGGCGCCGCTCGACGGCGCGACATTGCCGCTGACCGACGCGCTGTTTGCCGACGACGCGCTATGCTTCCTCAGTCCGCGCAGCCGTTCCTTGCGTTTTGTCGAGCCCGGCGGCGCGCAAATCGTAATGGAGCTTGGCGATTTCCAGCACGCGGCGTTGTGGACGCGTCCCGGCGCGCCGTTCCTGTGCCTTGAGGCCTGGACCGGCTACAGCGATCCCGAAGGTTTCGCCGGGGAATTGAAGGACAAGCCCTCGATGCGCATGCTGGCGCCCGGCGAGACGGCGCGCCACGCCGCGCGCTACGTGTTTGCCGAGGCGCCGGGATGATGTCCCCTCAGTAAGTCAGCGTCACGATGATCGTGTCCGAATAGCTCCCGGTCGAGACCAGCGTCTGCGGCGGCACTCGGCCATAGACGGGGATGCTCTGCGCCGCGCCGCTGCCGGTTCCAGCGACCGTATCGACCCCGATCTGGTTGCCCCAGTTGGCGGTGCGCCCGGCGTCGCGGTAAACTGAATAGCTTATGGCGCCGCCCGGACCGCTCATCTGGCGCGCCGATGTGGTCGCGCCGGTCGCTTGCCCCGGCCCGAGCGAGACGCTGTAGGGCGCGCCAAGTGTGCAGGTGACGGAGAGATTGGTCTGCGCGTCGATATTCGCGATGAGCGCGGAGGCGGTTCCAAAACTCAGCGGCGCCGCCGAGACGCGGCAGCTCGCGAGATAGTTGACGCTGACCTGAAATGTCGGCGAAGCGGAAACGTAGGGGCCACCAGTGCCGCACACGATGGGAGTGTTGGGCGCGGTGGCGTCGAAGGTGATGTAGATCTGCGTCGGCGCCGTATAGGTGTCGATATAAGTCCCCGCCGGCAGGCCGGTCGAAGGCGACAGGATCTTCGCGTACACATTGGTTGTCGTATAGGCGTTGGCGCTTCCCGAATAGGGAATCGAAACCGTCGCATTGCCGGGATAGGCGAAGGGAATGGTGAAGGCGGCGTCGGAATAGAGCTGATAGGAGATGAAATTCGCGCCGAACGTCATCCTCCGGTTCGCCTGGCTGACGCTATTGTTGCCGGCGCCGATCGCGTTGCACATCGCCAGCGTGCCGTACGTGCCCCACCCGCCGGTGCACCCTTCGCTGATCGCGCCGATCGTGGTTTGGCCCAGCAGGCTGCCCGCGCTGGCGTAGCCGAACGCGATCCCCGACGCGGAGGCCGAACACGACGCCGCAATGGCCGTTCCGTTCGCCGCGAGCCACAGCGCACAGCCCAACGCCAGCGCAATGCCCCTCGCAAACATGGCGCGCGCACAATATGCAGGGTGCTTCATTCAAATGCCGTTCGCGCCGGGCCGAATCAGTTGCCCCAGTAAATATCCGTCCATGATAGCGGCACAGCGCGCGACGCAATAGCGCATCGCGTTTTGGCGTTGGCGCGGAATGGTGTACGGCCAGCCCGCGTTTCGCTAAGGGGATCAGCAGCATGAACAAGCCTGCCGGCAGTCAGCAACCCGCTCTCGTCATCGACGGGCGCGCCACCTCGGCCGCGATCATCGCCAAAGTGAGCGCCGAGGCGCGCGCCCGCACTCTCAAGCCGGGCCTGGCGGTCGTGCTGGTGGGCGCCGATCCGGCGAGCCAGGTCTATGTCAAGGCCAAGGGCAAGGCGGCCAGGGAATGCGGCTTTCATTCCGAGCAGCACGATCTGGCCGCCAACACGAGCGAGGCGGCGCTGCTGGCGCTGGTGGAAAAGCTCAACGCCGATCCGGCGATCCACGGCATCCTCGTGCAACTGCCGCTGCCGAAAGCGATCAATTCGGCGCGCATTCTCGAAGCGATCGCGCCGCATAAGGACGTCGACGGCTTTCATCCCGTCAACGTCGGCCTCGCCTCGATCGGCGATTTCGACCGCGCGCTCGTTCCCTGCACGCCCGCCGGCGCGATGATCCTCATCGACAACGCCTGCGCCGCGCTGGGGCGCGCGATGAGCGGCCTGGAGGCGGTGATCATCGGCCGCTCCAACATCGTGGGCAAGCCGATGGCGCAACTGCTGCTCGCCCGCCATTGCACCGTGACCATCGCCCATTCGCGCACGCGCGATCTGCCCGCCGTGGCCCGCCGCGCCGACATTCTGGTTGCCGCTGTGGGTCAGCCGGAGATGGTGAAGGGCGATTGGGTGAAGCCGGGGGCCATCGTGATCGAGCTCGCCGGCAGGAGTGTGGCCGAAGTCCTGGCGCACTTCGTGCGCGAGCATCACATCACGCAGATGGTGTTTGGGCATTCGGCCAGGACCGGCTGGCAAAGGTACATCTATCTGTCGGCCATTCACAAATTCTTGCGCGACGC
>Ga0209698_10000013_pt1 | contig 156150 bp, 148 predicted proteins | sample LitLauG_LLR_2012_FD_187203 | JGI IMG/M metagenome (GOLD analysis project Ga0209698, IMG submission 187203) | Freshwater sediment microbial communities from Pennsylvania, USA - Little Laurel Run_MetaG_LLR_2012 (SPAdes) (version 2) | ecosystem: Environmental > Aquatic > Freshwater > Creek >... | reverse complement strand
CCGGAGACGTGGCCGAGTGGTCGAAGGCACTCCCCTGCTAAGGGAGCATGCGGGCAAAAACTCGCATCGACGGTTCGAATCCGTCCGTCTCCGCCACCCGGTCTAGCCTGTTGATTCCAAATATAAAAATAACAGAAATGGCCCGCGTGTCGCAGGCCTTCGCGCATGTGGCGCGTCTCGCTGGTGCGAGATATCGCGTTATTGAGCTCGATGCGCGCGCATTTCTCTGTTCGCGAATTTCGCATTTTGAGTTCTCCAAGAGCTCAATTGAGAGCGCGGCATCTCCGCGTTGAAATGTTGCGCGACAACAGCGCAAATAATTGGCCAACTGCATTTGCTATTTGAGAAATAGCGTCGCGACGAAAGAGTCGAAGGGAAGCAACTCGCGCCGGTCGCGAGCGCCGGCTCTATCAACGCCGCATCGTGCCCCGTATGTCGTAAACCAGCGGTTGGCTATTGAATAGCGTCGGGGTCGACATGAGGATGAGTTGCGCCGATTTGTCGGCTGGATAGACGCCGAGCGTTCCGTTGTAATGTCGATTAAAGCCGGTGTCGAGGTAATTGCTCAGCGTTATGTCCAGGCTCAAGAGCATAGGCGTTACGGAAGGTGCCCCAATTCCCAATGCTCGACAACCCGTTTCGTTGCTGGCTCCCGTGACGCGGCCACCCGATTCGATTTTCAATGTGAGCGCAGCTACCGCCTTTGCCGCAGCGCCCCTGGCCGAGGTTTCTTTGAGTTGAATTTGGCCGAGCCATTCACCATAGGGTGTCGTGTAGGCCGAGGATTCAAGCGATTCTGGCTTGGGCGTTTGGCCGGGGCAGGGAATGTTGCTGAACGTGATCTTGCCGTTTGCATCCTTGCACTGGAAGACATCGCCAGCCGCAGCGTCAATGCCTATAGCAACGGCGGGGGCCGCGGCGATCCAAAGAGCGACTCGGCAAAAAGTTTTCTTCATACCGTCCAATCCCGGCAATTAGCCGCGAACACGCGCAGCCTTTGCGGTGGAAGCCTTCCCTCCACTTGCTGTTGGGCGAGGGCTTGTCAGCGAGAGATCGAGCTTGACGTGGTCGTGCAACACATGCGGCACCAGGCGTCCGCGTTCGTGGCGGTCGAGGCGTATCAAGCCGTAGCCGGCCATGGTCTTGAGCGTACGAGAAAGATTGGATTTGGCCCGACCCGTGAGCTGCGCCAGCTCCTCGAGGGAGCCGGGCTCCTTATCCACGATGATCTGAAGCAATTCACGGTTCCCGGCAGAAAGCACCTTGGCAAAGGACTCCGTCGACGTGAACCAAACCTTGGGTTGATCCGTCGCACTTTGCTCACCCCGCGCAACCCGCAGTGTGAAGGCCTTCATTTCGTCGTAGCTCGCGATTCCCACCTTGAGCGCTTTCATTTGATCACTCCCTGGTCCCTTAGTACCGAGTCGACGGCGTTTCAAAAATCTTCGAGCAAACTTGCGGCGCCTCGGTAGGGGTAAGCGCGTACCGTTTTGAGCCGGTGTTTGTGGTCCTGCACTCCACTGCCACTGCGTCGACCGACGGCATGCGCGTTGTCAAAACCCACCAAACGGTCACCCGATGGCCCATGCAGTGTGAGCGAATAGTCCAGGCCGTGAGGTTTTTGCGACGTCGGCGGGACGCGCGTAACACGAAACTTGACCCAATAGCGGCCAGCCGGATCGACGACAAAGACTTGGCCGTCCAGGTCCAGCAGAACATCGAGGTTGGGGTCCTTTTTGGCCACCACGCCAGTATGTTATCAGATTGAGATAACCAATATCCAGGGATGCGTCGCGTGAATAACACGATGATTTTGCTGACTAAATCGTCAGTACGGCGGTAACCGCTAACATGAGGCAGCGGCGAGGAAAAAACTCGCATCGACGGTTCGAATCCGTCCGCCTCCGCCACCCGCACCTCACAGCGTGGGCCGGCCGAGGCGCGCGCAACCCCAAATAGGCGGCCCATGGCGCAGGAACTGCGGGAAGATGCAAAGCGTGCGGTCGTCGTTGCGGTTCAACTGCCCAGCGTTAGTGACCTTGAGTTCGACGCCTCGTTGACCGAATTGCGCCAGCTCGCCAAGACGCTGGGGTTCGAGGTAGTAGGCGCCGTCACCCAAAAGCGGTCGAGTTTTGATTCCCAGGGCTACCTTGGAACGGGTAAGCGCGAGGAGTTGCGGCGCTTCGTGCAAAACGAGCCGGAGCCCGAACCGCGGCAAGTAATCATTCAGGCGCCGGACGAGGCTGCAGCAGACTCAGCCGGTTCCGACCCGCAGACCTGGCGTGCCGACATCCTCCTGGTCGATAACGAGATCTCGCCGACGCAGACACGCAACCTCGAAAAGGAGATCGGCTGCGAGGTCATGGACCGCACCATGGTGATTCTGGAGATCTTTCATCGTCATGCGCGCTCGCGCGCGGCGCGCGCGCAGGTGGAGATCGTGCGCCTGGGCTACCTCGCGCCACGGCTGCGCGAGGCGGCCAAGCTCGCTGGTCCCCAGGGACGCCAGCGCAGCGGCATCGGCGGCCGCGGCGCGGGCGAGTCCAAGGGCGAGCTTGACCGGCGCAAGATCCGCGACCGCATCGCCGAACTGCAAAAGGAGCTCGACGCCATGGATGTCGAGCGCAAGACGCAGCGCGCGCGGCGCCAGGAGCGCCCGGGCCTCGCGCGGGTGGCGTTCGTGGGCTATACCAACGCCGGCAAGTCCACCCTGGTGCGGGCCCTGACGGGCAGCGACGTGTTGGTTGCGGACAAGCTTTTTGCGACGCTCGACACCACCGTGCGAGCACTGCAGCCCGAGACGGTTCCGCGCGTGCTGGTGAGTGACACGGTGGGCTTTATCAAGAACCTGCCGCATGGCCTGGTCGCGTCCTTCAAGTCCACGCTCGAAGAGGCGCTCGAGGCCTCATTGGTGGCCCACGTCGTGGACGCGAGCGATGCCGCATTCGAGCGCCAGCTCGCAGTGACCGAAGAAGTGCTGGAGGAAATCGGCGCGCGGGATGTACCGCGCCTCCTGGTGTTTAACAAGATCGATCGCGTGGGCGACGAGGCGGCGCAGCGTCAATGCGAAGCGCTGCTGCGCGCGCAGCACCCGGGGTGCGTCGTGATGAGCGCGCGGCGCGCGGCCGATGTCGGAACGCTGCGCGAGGCGTTGGTCGCCCACTTCCAGCAAGACCTTGTTGCCGCGGACATTTTTCTTCCCTGGTCGGCGCAGCAAATGCGTGGGGAAATTTATGCGCAGTGCGCGGTTTTGGCGGATCGCACGCAGGGCGAGGGAACGGTCCTTTCGATCCGCGGGGAGCCCGATATCGTCGAGAGTTTGCGCAAGAGATTTGCTTGCGTCGATGGCGCCGATGGTCGTACCATTTCGCAATAAGGTGCTCCTCCACATTGCTCGGCGCATGCCATGAATGTCGAATTGCACGGGGCTGCTGTTTCGGGTGCGTCTGCTCCCGAGAGGGCGGACTGGGTCATCGATCAGGGCTGGGAGCGCTACACCCCCGGTGAGCACGCGGTCTGGAAGGTGCTGTACGAACGCCAGTGCCGCATGCTGCCCGGGCGGGCGTGCGGCGCGTTCGTGGACGGGATGCGTGCGCTGCCGATCGCGTGCGACGGTATCCCCGATTTTCGACGTTTGAATGAGGCGCTTTTTCGGCGTACGCGCTGGCAGGTGGTGGCGGTACCGGGCCTGGTGCCCGATGCCGTATTTTTTGACCATCTGGCGAACCGGCGATTTCCTGCGGGAAACTTCCTGCGGCGCGCCGATCAGCTCGACTACCTGGCCGAACCCGACGTTTTTCACGACGTATTCGGTCACGTGCCGATGCTGATGCATCCTGCCCTGGCCGACTTCATGCAAGCCTACGGGGAGGGTGGGCGGCGTGCCTGCGCCCTGGGCATGCTCGACGAACTTGCGCGGGTGTACTGGTACACGGTGGAATTCGGTCTCGTCCTCGAAAACGGCGAATTGCGCATCTATGGCGCCGGAATCGCCTCTTCGTATCGCGAGTCGGTGTTTGCGCTGGAGGATGCCTCTCCGCACCGCATCGGCTTTGCGCTCGAGCGAGTGCTGCGCACACGCTACCGCATCGATGATTTTCAGGAAGCGTATTTCGTACTGCGTGATCTTGACGAATTGCTCGATCTGGCGCGCATCGACTTTGGCCCGATCTACGAGCGCATCCGGGGCCGGTGCGCGATTTCGCCCGGTGCGCTGCAGGACGGTGATACCGTCATCCGGCGCGGTAGCGGCGCCTACCATTTGGGCCGCAAGCCCAGCTCGGACGGTGGCGCGAATATCTCCGGGTTCGAAAACCCGAGCGGTGCGCACCCCAGCAAGGCAGCTTAGTCCGCGTCCGGTTGCCGCGATGGCGCGGCACGCGCAAAGGCAGGCAAGGCAAGACAGCGGCCTTCAATGGCAAGAATCTTTTGATACCGATCGAGCGCAACGCCGAAACGGCGTGCGCTGGCAATTTGCGGTATCAAATACACATCCGCAAGAGTGGGCGTATCGCCGAAGGAATAGTCCCCATGGGGGGCACTTTGCCCAAGGAGCGCCTCGTAGGCATCGAAGCCGGCATCGATCCAATGGCGGCACCAGGCAGTAACGGCGTCCTGCTCACATTGCAGGGTGTGGCGCAGGTATTCCAGGATCCTGCGGTTGTTTAGGGGGTGGATGTCGCAACCCACGATTGCGGCCAGGGCCCGTACGCGCTGTCGAGACAAGGGGTCGGCCGGAAGCAATGCCGGCGTGGGGTATCGCTCTTCCAGCCACTCGAGGATCGCGGGTGACTGCAGCAATACCGAGTCGCCGTCCTTGAGGACCGGAACAAATCCCTGCGGATTCATCGCCCGAAATGCGGCGGTAAATTGTTCCTCACGCCGCAGATCGACCGCGATGTACTCGTAGGCGAGCCCCTTGAGCTCCAAGGCAATTCGCAGCCGATGCGAAGCGCCGCTACGAAAAAAATTGAAAACTTGCATGGAGTCCTCCGCGCACGCGCCAGGCAAAGTACAGCATCATTTGGTGGCGGTCACAAAAGCCCTTTCGTTGGCTATGGTTGATTGATCCTTGCCGCACTGCAGCGTTCAGCGCATTCGCCTTGCGAGGCGTTTTGTTGCCTTGCGGGAGGGGATGCTGGAGCTCCTCGGTGCGCAAGCGCGGCATAGGCGCATCGTGCGGGTCGCCTGCCGGAAGCAACGAGGTGCCGCGGCAATGGGTCTACCATGGCGACGGCCTCGCGTGGTAGCGTTATCGCGCAGCGGGAGTCAAAGAATGAATGAAATTGCTGAGAATCCCATGGGCTTGATGGGATTTGAGTTTGTGGAATTTGCCTCTCCCGAGCCCGACATTCTCGAGCCCCTCTTCGAGAAGCTCGGATTCTCCTTGATTGCCCGCCACCGCAGCAAGGACGTTGTTCTGTTCCGGCAAGGACAGATTAACTTCATCGTCAATCGGGAGCCACGCAGCCTCGCGGGCTATTTTGCCGCCGAACACGGTCCTTGCGTATGCGGTCTGGCGTTTCGCGTCCGCGATTCCCACCATGCCTACGCCCGTGCACTGCGCCTGGGAGCCCAACCCCTGGAATTGCCAACCGGCCCAATGGAGTTGCGCCTTCCGGCCATCAAAGGCATCGGTGGCGCGCCGCTGTACCTCATCGATCGCTACGAGGATGGCAAGAGCATCTACGACATCGACTTTGAGTTTCTCCCGGGCGCGGAGCGGCACCCCAGGGGACACGGTTTCAAGTTCGTGGACCACTTGACGCACAACGTGTACCGCGGACGGATGGCATTTTGGGGATCCTTCTACGAGCGGCTATTTAATTTTCGCGAGATGCGCTACTTCGACATCAAGGGTGCGCACACCGGCCTGACGAGTCGCGCGATGACCGGCCCCGACGGCCTGATCCGCATTCCGCTCAATGAGGAGTCGGGCAATGGGGCAGGCCAGATAGAGGAATTCCTGATGAAGTTCAACGGGGAGGGGATCCAGCACGTGGCGCTGGTTTGCGATGACCTGATCGCCTCGGTGGATCAACTGCAGATGGCCGGGATTCCGCTTCTGGCGGCGGGCAACGACATCTACTACGAAATGCTCGAGGAGCGGCTACCGGGCCACGGCGAGCCCGTGGAGGCGCTCAAGGCGCGGGGGATCCTGCTCGATGGCAGCACTAAGGATGGCGACAAGCGCCTGCTGTTGCAGATTTTTTCCGAGCCCCTGCTGGGGCCCGTGTTTTTCGAGTTCATTCAACGAAAGCGGGACGAGGGGTTTGGCGAAGGTAATTTTCGGGCGCTATTTGAATCGCTTGAACGCGACCAGATTCGCCGCGGGGCATTGAAGGTGGAAGTTTCGCAAGGCAGCGCATGAAGATCGAGCGCATCCATCACGTTGCGTACCGTTGCCATGACGCCAAGCAGACCGTGCAGTGGTACGGCGAGATGCTGAAGATGGATTTCGTGCTTGCGATCTCCGAGGACCACGTGCCCTCGACGCATGAAGCCGATCCGTATATGCACGTCTTTCTGGATGCGGGGGGCGGCAACGTCCTCGCGTTCTTCGAGCTTCCCACCAAGCCGCCGATGGGGCGCGATCCCAACACGCCGGCCTGGGTGCAGCACATCGCCTTCCGGGTCAAGGACCGCGCTGAGCTGCTGGCGTATCGGGAACACCTGCAGGCGCGGGGTGTCGAAGTCCTGGGCGTGACCGACCATGGCGCATTCCATTCCATCTACTTTTTCGATCCCAACGGACACCGGCTGGAAATTGCCTGTCCGGATCCCAGGGAAGAGGAGGTATTGGCACGGCTCGATGCGGTGAAGTGGGAGATGCTGGAAGAGTGGAGCCGCACGAAGCGCGCGCCACAACATGCCGCGTTCCTGCACAAGCGGGAGTTCGAAGGGTGATGCAGGTCGACGAGACCCACGACCCGGCGCTGGAAAGCTGGGTCGAATCGGCAAACGATCCGAATACCGATTTTCCTCCGCAAAACCTGCCGTTCGGCACGTTTCGAACTGCCGCCGATCGCAACTGGAGGCCGGGCGTGGCCATCGGCGACCAGATCGTCGACTTGTGGCGCGCCGGCTACGCCTCGGGCCGTGTGCTGCGCGACCTGATGAATAGCCTTCCGGGCGAGCGAGCCGAATTGCGACGTTCCTTGAGTCGCGGCCTGCAACGAGGGGCGCGGGATACCGAACGCCTGCAAGATGCCCTGGTTGCCCAGTCCGAGGCGCAAGTCGGGCTGCCGTGCCCGATCGGCGATTACACCGATTTTTATGTCGGCATTCACCACGCGCGGGCCGTCGGAGCGCTGTTTCGCCCGGAGAATCCCTTGTTGCCCAACTATCGCGCGATGCCCATTGGATATCACGGCAGAGCATCGACGATCTTCGCCAGCGGCCATTGCTTTGCCCGACCGTGGGGACAGGTCAAGGAGGAGGGCGAACATGCCGCGTCGCTTGCGCCGACTCGGCGCCTGGATTTCGAGCTGGAGCTCGGAGCGTTCGTGGGCCGGGGCAACGACCCCGGCACGCGGGTGACGATGGACGAGGCGGAAGATCACCTGGTCGGCCTGGTTCTGCTCAATGACTGGAGCGCGCGGGACATCCAGGCATGGGAGTACGTTCCGCTCGGCCCATTTCTGGGAAAAAACTTCGCCACAACTATATCCCCGTGGATCGTGACGATGGAGGCTATGGCCCCATTTCGTCGGCCGTACCGGCGGCCGGCAGAAGACCCGGCGCCTCTGCCCTACCTGAGTTCCTCTAGCAATTCGCGAACGGGCGCAATTGATATCGACCTGGAGGTGTTTCTGGAAACCCCGGCGCTGCGCACGACCGGGCAAGCACCGGTGCGCATTTGCAGCTCGTCCTTCGCCGAGGCGGCGTACTGGACGCTTTCCCAGATGGTCGCGCACCACACGGTAAACGGCTGCAGCCTGAGAACGGGTGATCTCCTGGGCACGGGCACGCTATCCGGACCCGCGGCGACGCAAGCCGGTTCCCTGCTCGAACGTACGCAGGGCGGCACGCGCGCCGTGCAGATCGCACCCGGAGAAACGCGCACTTTCCTGCTCGATGGCGATGTGGTGATCCTGCGCGCGCACTGCGTTCGGCCTGGCTTTCGAGCGCTAGGCTTTGGCGAGTGCCGTGCGGGCGTCGGCCCAGCGCCGGGCAGCCCGTTATAACCGGGACCGGCGTAGGCGGACTCGTTGGCCGTGCTCTCGCTCACCCTAGCGCACAAATCCATCCACCTGGCAGCGCCAAAGCTGAGCATAGCGACCGTTGTTTCGCAACAGGTCCTCGTGGGTACCGTCCTCCAGAATGCGCCCGTCCTCGAGGAACAAAATACGGTCCATCCCGGTGATCGTGGAGAGCCTGTGCGCGATGGCAATTACGGTTCGCCCCTCAAAGGCGCGCCACAGGGCATCATGGATGTGATGTTCGGTTTCCGAATCCAGCGAGGCGGTGGCCTCGTCCAGGACCAGTATCGGCGCCTCTTTTAGCAAGGCCCGCGCGATGGCCACCCGCTGGCGCTCGCCGCCGGAGAGCTGGATGCCCTGTTCGCCCACCAGGGCGTCATAGCCGCCCGGACGCGCGGCGATGAATTCCTGCGCGTGCGCGTCGCGTGCGGCCTGTGCGACCTCCTCCTCACTCGCGCCGCTGCGGGCGTAGCGGATGTTCTCCCGGATGGAACGATGAAACAAACCCGGCTGTTGCGGGATCTCGGCGATGGCCTGACTCACCGAGTCCTGCGTGGCCAGCGCAATGTCCTGGCCGTCGATCAGGATGCGCCCGGCTTGCGGTTCGTAGTGGCGTCGCAGCAGCTTGACTAGCGTGCTCTTGCCCGCGCCGCTGGGCCCGACCAGGGCGACCTTTTGGGCCGGCGGTATCGAAAGGCAAAGTTTGTCGAACACGACCTTGCCGTCAGTATGCGCGAAGCTCAGGTAATCAACCTCGATGCCCCCGCGGGTGGCAGCGAGGGGTTTGGCCCCCGGCACGTCGACGATCGAATGGGGTACGAGGATGGTGTGCAGCGCAGAGCTGAATTGGCCTACGTTTTCCAGCAGGTCCTGCATGCGCGATGCCGCGCCCCAGATATTGTTCATCAGCAGGACCGAGAGCGATACCATCTTCACCATGTCCCCAACCACCAACTGGCCGCGGACCGTCAGATACAGAGTGGCGCCGATCAGGCCCACCTGAAAGAGCTGCATGCCCGAATAGAGGGCGAAGTTCATGCCCGTTGCATACCATCGGAGGCGCCGCGAAGCGGCACGCTCCTTGGCCACGGCCTGTGCCATGTTGCCGCATTCCGCCGCCGTCTTGGCAAAGGCCCTCACCAGATCGGCGTTCTTGACCAGGTCGACCAGGACCCCGGTCGATGCGGAAACCTGCTCCTGGAATTCCCGGGACAGGCTGCGGCGGCGCCGCGCCAGCAGCAGCGAGATGCCGATGTAGGCCGGTGTCCAGACAATCACCATCAGTGCCAGCGCGAGATGATCGATGCCGATGATCAGGATGCTGATCACGATCGAGGCGATCACGCGCACGATGTCGTTGACAACCAGATTCAGTATCGTGATGGCGCTGTTGCCCGCCTGCTTGATCTTGGCGGCGAGCTGCCCGGCAAAATTGCGATTGAAGTAATCGGGCGAATGCTCGATCAGCCAGGAAAAGAGGTAGACCTGCATTTCCTCACGCAGCCGAGGGCTCAACTGCAGGTCGACAACTTCGCCCACCCGGTTAAAAAGCGCCGAGATGATCCAGGCCGCGGCCAGCAGCGCGAAGGGTATCCAGACGATGGGCGATCCGGGGTCCCGGGGGCCGCCCAGACGCAATGCCTCAACCAGCCGGCCCAGAAAGATGGGTTCGAGCGACATGAATCCGATGCCGCCCAGCGTGCAGAGCACCGCCGCTAGCGCACGCAGGCGAAAGCGCGCCCAAACAAAGTGCCCGAGAAACCCCAGGGGCTGGTCCGGCCGGCATTCGAGTTCTAGCGTGCGATGGTGCGATGGTGGCAGATCAGCAAACGGCGGGGCAGTACGGCGCATGATTCGTGGGTGACGTCCGGCGAGGAATGGACCATGGTCGCTACGCATGGTTGCAGGGCAACACAGGCAAAGCTGCGCTGTCAGGCAAACTTGCATTCTCGCCCAAATCGGTTTTTGCCGATTCGTTGGATCTTCGTGAAAGGTGGTATCGATGAGCAAGCCCGTTTGCGCGGTCGTGGGAATAGGTCCCGGCAATGGCGCCGCCCTGGCCCGGCGCTTTGCGGCCGAGGGGTATTCGGTAGCGCTGCTGGCGCGTGGCACCACGGTCAGTGCCGCGCTGGCGCGGGCTCTTGACGGTGCGCGTGCCTATGCCTGCGATGTCACCGATGCGGCTTCGGTGGCGCGGGCCTTTTCGAGCATCCGCGCTGAACTGGGCGAAGTCACCGTGCTCGTCTATAACGCCGGGTCCGGGGCTTGGGGTTCGGTGGAACAGATCACCGCCGACGCCTTTGAGGAGGCCTGGCGCGTCAACGCGCTTGGCGCTTTGCTGGTTGCGCAGCAGGTAATCCCGGCGATGAAGGCGGCAGGCTCGGGCGCCATCATCTTCATTGGCGCAACGGCATCGTTGCGCGGGATGCCGATGACGGCCGCCTTTGCCCCCGCCAAGGCGGCGCAGCGCATCCTCGCCGAATCCATGGCTCGGTCGCTCGGGCCGGCGGGTATACATGTTGCGTTGGTGGTTCTGGATGGCGTCGTCGACATCCCCAGGACACGCGAACGGATGGCCGACAAGCCCGACGATTTCTTTATCAAGCCGGACGACGTGGCGGAAAGCGTACTTTGGCTATCGCGCCAACCGCGGTCGGCCTGGTCCTTTGCCATTGAGGCGCGACCTTTCGGGGAAAAGTGGTAGACCCGTGACTGCGCGCGACCATTTCAAGGGTTGACCGTGGCTCCACTTTCCATCAACAGTTTCTTGAGAATGGAACGGTGGCAGCGCGACTCATCTTGGCAATAGCAGCCAACGGAGAAATTGGACTGGTGGGACAGGGCGGCCAGCAGTTCGATCGTGTGCGCCGCATCCGGCAGTTTCATTTCTGCGCGGTAGCGCCTGGCGAATTTCTCCCACTCCGCGGGACTCGTTGCGCCTGATGCGAGCTTGACCGCCTCCGCGCTTGGGGCAAGGTTGGGGTACCAGACGTCGTACCAGTCCTGCCTTGCGAACTGCGCCTTGGGAACACCGCGCGGAGGGCGTCGGACCGTCCCGATGCGCACGCCCTCGTCGGGGAGACGCCGTGAACCCAGCTCAACGATGCGTATGGCCATATTCTTTCCTTGATAGCGAGGGCGTAGTGCGCGAGATCGAGGCGCGTGCCAGGGAAGTGGCGGTGCCAGCGACCGAACGGAGTCCATAAGCCGCTGTCGGCTATATATTTTTACGTGATGATGACAGCAGATTCGGCGAAATGGTTATTGTTTGTGAAAGGATACTTTCTTACAAAAAGGTCAGCTCGCTATGGCAACATGGTCACCGTGCCACCGGGCAAAAGTTTGGATCGTGCGCATGGCGGCCATTGAGCGAGGGGATATGCAAGGCGATCAGACCCGCGACGGCGAAGTGTCGGTCCACAAGGCCGCGATTGAAGCCCTTGCCGTTGCGATGGGCCGTTCTGTGTCGGAAATATCACTGCACTACGAACGGGAAATTGCCCGTTTGCAAAAGGGCGCGCGAGTGCATGATTTCCTCAGTGTCGTGGCAAGCCGCCACGTACGCGACATCCTGCGCGAATTGCACGGCTAGACAGTTCGCGTCAGGGAGCGCCCAATCGGACGATTGCCGCCGTCACGGCAGGAACGGCCGGACATCACGGCATGCCCCAACGGCAGCACGTAGGCAGTTCGGATAGGCGTGTCGGGTGGCACTGGGCCTGCACCCGGTTCGGCTTTCTATCTATTACGAGTGCCTGGTTCGCAAGGACCACGGCAGGCCATTGCGGTACGCGCATTGCCGATTTTCATTTGCCGCGCCCGATTCCTGCTTCGTATTCGTCTTCGCTGATCATGCGAACTTCGGATTGCTGGATGATGATCCGCGCACCGGTGACTGAATCCTTGAAGTTCACCGAACCCGAATCGCCTGTTCGATCTACATCCTTTGTGAAGTAGGTGTTGCCGGTGGCAGGGTCGCGCACCAGATAATGGCTGGCGCATCCGCCCAGGGAAAGCAAGGCCGCGGGCACCAATAGGCGCAATTTACGAATCATGATGGAACTCGATTTGCTTGCAGAAGTGGGGACGGTAGCGGCATCCGCCACGGAAACCGGCGCGCTAGCGCACCCAGCGGCGGAATTCTCCGTCCCAGTGTCGCGCTTCGCCTGAATGTCTTCATGATTTATCGAATTTAACTTTGGCCGCATGAATGCAGCTGGTCTTGGTTTCACCAGCGTAGGAATCACAGCGTTCAATTGCGACCTTGTAATCGGCATCGCGGCCGTCATTGGCGGCATCGGTCCGGGCGTCGCCGATCGCCTTGCCCAACGTCACCTCGGCAATGGCCTTGGTCTGCACGGCCTTGGCTTCCTGCACGCACACATCCTTATCATTGCCGGCCTTTGCGTCACACTTCTCCCTGGCGACGGCATAGTTTCCTTCCGCCCTGGCGGTCATAGCGTTGCGCCCGTCGCTCTTCGTACCGGTAAAGCGATATTCGAGATCGGCAAGGGCCACCTTTTGCGTCGCCTTGGCTTCCTGGACACAGACATCTTTCACAATGCCCGCGAGCGTGTCGCAGCGTGCGCCATCGCTCTTGTATTCGACGCCGATGCGGTCCTTTTCTGCATCGTAGTCGGCCCGGGTGATGGTACTTGCCTGCGCCAGCGAAAGCGCGACAATCGCTGCCGCAAACAGCGGGCAAATCATGTGTACGGACTTATGCATTGTAGGAATCCTTTCCTGCATATGGAAATTGCGATAGTTGGGCGAATTTTCGACCGAAGCCATGGCAACAGCCGTGTTATGCCCAGCGCGCCAGATACACGATCAGACGGACAGCGGCGTCATGCGCAGGATTCCCGCGCCAATAGCCATCTTTCTCTCTCTTGGATAGTTCCAGCATTGGACCGCGGCGCAGTTGCATTGTCGGTGCGGCACAGCACGTAACTGGGGCCAAAAAGACCGGACCGGGGGAGCGGTTCCCGGGGGGCAAATGTCCGGTTTGTGGGTAAGCGCACGGAAATTGCTCCGTACAACTTCTATCGTTGACGAAGTTCGTGGACGCTGCACCAACCGTGTCCGAGTGCTTCCTGCCCGTCCGGGAGATTCCAATGATCCAAATCTGCAGCAAGAGCCTCGCGAACGTGGGCAATGCGCCGGCCGGCGCGCTACAACCGTTGGAAATGGAGTTTCAACAATTTGCTGTTTCGTGCAACACGCCCAGCGATTTACACGCGGCCGCACACAAGCCGGAGTTGATCGGCAAGGTACAGCCTCAAACGAATCCGGAGCTCCCAACGACGACATCCGGCTCCTGGGGGTTTCAACGATGATCAATCACCTGGTAGTCGCTTCCTTTGGGAGAACTTGCCATGTCATTCGGCGCGGCAATGAAAATCGAATGGACCTACAACGCTTCCATTGAGAGATCGCACCGTGGGAATGGAGGCCGGGCGCAAAGCGGCGATCAACCGGATCGGGATGCGATCGACCAAATGTTGCATCGGGTACGCGGCATGCGCGTTTAATCTTCTTGCGCCGACCGTGTCCTATGCCGAGTTGTCCAACGATTCGCTGCTCGGGCCCGGGGAGCGCTCGCGTCCGGCGTACGATGGTTCAGCCGCGCAAGTACACGAGCTGGTTCCCGTTATTCGGTACTTTGGTACTCCCTGGTTTTTGCGCACGACACAGGAGGTGCTGGAGGGCGGAGTACGGATGCCGCTTGCCGCTGGCATCCACGCGGGCGGGCAGCTTGCCTACGAGCCGGGGCGCGAACCTGGTGAATCCAATTTCCTTTTGCGTCATCGTGTGTCCTACATCAAGCGGGGGGCATCACTTGGCGCCCAGGTGGAATGGGACCGCATGGTTGGGCCGATGCCGATTACGCTGCTTGGACGGGCCCGGCAAAATACCGACCTCACCCGTGGCGCGCAGATCGACCTTCGCCTTAGTGCGGGCGCATTCAAACGCGGCAGGGTCGCGATGGGCGTATTCACGCAGGCGACTTGGGCAAACCAAAAGGCAAGCAAATTCCTGTACGGCGTAACCGAGCAGCAGTCAACGGCCACCGGACTGCCGGCGTTTGCCCCGGGAAGCGGCTGGCTTTTTGCGAGCCTTGGATTGCTGGGATCCGTTGACCTGGGGTCAAATTGGCTAATGGTTGGCAGTGCCTCCGCGCGTCACATGTACGGTGATAGTGCACGCAGTCCACTTACGGAACGCTTATCAAGTTGGTATGGAACGGCCGGACTCGCCTACCGATTTTGAGTATGACGCACGCCGGTTAGCAGGATTTCCTGGGCTTCGATGGTGATCTGGAGGGCGTGGGACGTGGCTGCATTGGCGAAGGCGTCGTAGGCGTCCAGGATCTTGGCAAACGGGAAGCGGTGCGTGATCGATTCCTTGGGTTGGGGCCGGTGCGCCCAGAAGGTCTTGAGCGGCATCGGCGTGCTGACCGTGTCGACCAGCCGCGTCGTGATGGTGATATTGCGCTCCCATAGCAGTTCCAGGTTCAGGTCCACCTTCTTGCCGTGCACGCCGTTGGGGCTCTCCCGCATTTATCCCAGAAAATTCCTAGGGAGTCGCCTGACATGTCGTCGGGCGATCCTGCGACCGATCTGCGTGAGGCGTTCACCCAGGATTTCATAGCTCGTGAGCGCACAGATTGCGTATTCTTTGTACTCCCTCGAAATTTGTTTCTTGCGTGCAGAAGCCGCGGCCCTCCGGATGCCCGAACGCTGAAAGCCGGATATGGGAAGAGCGCGTTGAGCGATCCCAGGAAGAATCACCTTCTGGCGGCTGTTTCCGGCCTCGAATGGCGGCGTCTTGCGCCGCATCTGGAGTCGGTTGATTTGCCACTAGGGAAGGTTCTCTATGAGGCGGGCGGTTCCTTGGATTACGTCTATTTTCCTGTCAGCGGCATCATTTCTCTGCTGTATGTGATGGCGGACGGATCCTCAGCGGAAATCGCAGTCGTCGGCAATGAAGGTATCGTGGGTTTCGCGCTCTTCATGGGCGGCCGAACAACACCCAGCTGTGCCATAGTGCAAGGCGCAGGCGCGGGATTTCGCCTCCCGGCGCGGATCGTCGAGGAAGAATTCAACCGATCCGGACCGGTGATGCACTTGTTGCTGCGCTACACGCAGGCTTTGATCACGCAGATGGCGCAGACTGCGGCCTGCAATCGCCATCATTCCCTTGATCAGCAGTTGTGCCGTTGGCTCCTGCTTAGCCTGGATCGGCTGGATACATCCGAGTTGGCAATGACGCAGGAATTGATCGCGAACATGCTGGGTGTGCGCCGCGAGGGCGTGACCGAGGCCGCGCTCAAATTGCAACGTATGGGGCTGATCCGTTATGCGCGCGGACACGTCTGGGTGTTGGATCGTCCCGCGTTGGAGAAGCGCTGCTGCGAATGCTATGCAGTCGTGAAGCGTGAATATGACCGCTTGCTTCCGGACAAGATCGCCCCGTGACGTCAACGCGATCCGGCGCGCGGAAGTCCTGTCTCAAGCTCGTCGATGCGCGCCAGCGTCGCAATACGGTGGCCAGGGCTGGTCCGTCCCGATCGAGTCCCGCGCCCGGTGTGTCGCTGTGTACTCGGTTTGTGGCGCCGTAGCGGCCAAGCGCGAGGTCCTTGGATCAGCGCTGGCCAGATCGCGGATTCCTTCCTTAACCAGTGGATTAACCGCAGCGGATTTTTTGCCGGCGGCACTTGGTTCGCCAGTGAACAGACCCGCGAGCACAGCCGGCGCATGATTTCCTCGCCTGCTCGCGAAGTGCCTGACTGTGCGCACCATATCCTTTAACTGCAAGATCGATTGTTTCCCAACCGGAGGTACGTCATGCTGGGAACCGTGTTGCTCGTCATCCTGATTCTTCTGCTGGTCGGCGCCATGCCGACCTGGCCCCATAGCCGCAGCTGGGGCTACTACCCAAGCGGAGGTCTCGGATTGCTCGTACTCGTGGTCGTTGTGCTGCTGCTGATGGGCCGCTTCTAGCCGGGGCTGCGCACGGTCTGCCGGTGCTCGGTAGTGGCCGCAGCCGGCCGGCAGACAAAAAATCCATTGAGCGTCAGGCGCCCCGCGATCGGGTCGGGAACCAATCGGTGCGGCTGGGTGATGTCGCCAGTGTGGAAGATCAGACTGTCGTAGAAGATGATGCGATTCCAGGCAGCCGGAACCGTGCAGACCAGTTCGAAGAATTCATTGGTTGTGGTCGGGTATGCCGGCGCGGCATTGAGCGCCCGCGTGCATTCTGCGTCGGAAAGGCCTGCCCACCGGGATAGTAGGTAGTCGATTTCCTTTTCGCTTTTGCGTGGACGAAAGAAGCTCGTTCCTCCCAGGAACGGGTCGTGAAAGAGGTAGAGCACGCAGGCAAACATGCTCTGATTCGGATCGGGTGTCAGGACATCGCGATGGCATACACGCTGCAGAGGTGTCAGTTCCCTGGGTTCACGCGCCACCATCGATAGCCGGCTGAAGTAGCTCAGGGTGCGGCGCGCGGCGAAATGGCGGCGCGCGTGCAGCAGGAAGAAATCGTGCAAGTGCGCCGAAAAGCCGTCGGACATGCGCAGCTCCATTCCCGGGAAAGTGCCTGCAGGTGAGCGCACAAAGGCGTTGCAATTGCGCGCCGCGAATTCGACCATGGACTCGGGGTCCTGCAGGGCGTTGTCGATTACCACGCAGGGCAGGCGGCCGCCAACATCTTGGAGTTGAATATGCGGATTTGGGTTGAACACGCTATTTTCCTTGGTGCTGCCGCAAGATTATCGGGCCGGGCATCAGGAATTGGCCGGTGCGACGGGACGGCGGGTTTGCGCCGCGAGTAAGGCTTCAACCGCGGCGCAGGCGTTGGCAATGCCATCTTCGGCCTGCACGCGGGCACCCAGCAGCGCCGCCGCGCGCGCAAAAGAGGGCCGGCGTGCGAGGGCATCGATCGCGGCGGCAACCTTGTCCACAAGATAGTCCTTGCGGCTCAGGGTCAGCGCCACACCCAGTCGGGTTACCCGGTGGGCATTGTCGTGCTGATCAAAGCCAAAAGGAACGACCAGCATCGGCCGCCTTGCTTGCAGCGCCTGGGCCAGCGTGCCGATGCCGCCCTGATGGATGAGGACGCTCGCGTGTGGAAACAGTTGGTCATACGCAACGTAGTCGATGATGAAAAGATCGTCGGCGGCTTCCAGGCCGGTGCGGTTTGCCGTCTGGGCTCCGGTCACTAGGACCGCACGCCGAGAGAGTCGTCTTGCCGCCTGCGCGCTCACCACAAAAAAGTCCCTGGCGATGTGCACGGCCGATGAACCCAGTGCAAATACCAGTGGTGCCTCACCGCCACGCAGGAAGGCCTCGAGGCTGCGCAGGGTCTGCGGATTTGCCTCCTCACTGGAGTGAAGAGGAAACCCGGTGATGATCGTGTTGGGGGGCCAGTCGGGCTGGCGCTGCGCGAGAGCGCTAGGAAACAGGGCCAGCGTCCCCTGGGGGGAATACTGCCCCTCAAATAGTGGGCTCGCCAGCAGCGCGGCGAGCCCACGCCGGCGGCAAAGCTCGGCGATGGGCTGCACCCAGGAGTCCGTCGAGCGCCGCAGCAGCCTGAACAAGGAGCGGTACAGACGCGGACTGAGCGTGTGGATCGGCCGCAACCACGGCGCGCCGCCTATGACAGGCGGGTCAACCGTGGACAGAAAGAACATGGGGGCAAGCATGGTCGAGAGCCAGGCGATACGCAGTTCCCGACAGACGATGGGGGTGGCAAAGGCCAAGGGGTGGGAGATGACCAGGTCCGCGTTGCGCGCGGCCGCCCGGGTATCCAGGTAGGTCTCTTCGATGCTGCTGGTCATGGCTCGCACCAGCTTTTCGGCGCCGCGGCGCCCATCGAAGGCATCCTGGAGAAAACCGCGGATTTGCTCGGGTGTGGTCAATCGATCCGGGGCGCAACGCAGGTGACAAAACGCCAGGCCCTCGGCCGCCAATTTGTCCTGGTAGATCTTTGCCGTGCCCAGCGTTACCTGATGGCCCCGCGTCTGGAGGGCACGGCCGATAGCCACGTAGGGATACAGGTCCCCGTAGGAGCCAAAGCAGGTGATCAATATTCGGGCCAACGCGAATTCCCCGGCACCGGCGCGTACTACGCCCGTCGAGGGGTCAAACTGTACAGAGGTTTTCGCTTACCCCGTCAGGACCGTGCCATTGCGACGAGGTGGTACTGCGTCCTAGTACCAGGCCGCTTGCGGGGAATCCGGCGAACCTTGTCGGACCGCAGGAAAGTACACGGCCGACCAAACTTGAGGGCCGCCGCCGACCTGGCAGCAATGAGGGCGCGATGCGAGCTGCTGGCGTAGCTGGGTGCCGGTGTCCTGGCGAAAATCCCTCCCGCCGTCACGATGTTCGCGATGTCCTTCATCGCTGTGCCGGCCCGATTCCTCCCCGAATGGGACGATCACGCACGCGGAAACCAATGCTGACATTGCAAGCAGTAGTGCTCTGGGGATCCAGCGGGAACTATTCATGATGGTGGTCTTCCATGTCGCCTTTCAGGGCTAATAATTCATCCATTCCCAGCCCACGACCGACCAGTCCTCGGTTGCGCGCTGGGTAAAATCGACCCGCAGGCTGCCCTGCAAGGAGGAATTGCGCCACGTGTAGGTCCATTGCAGGGTCCCGCGTGATGGTTTGGACGCCACGCCCATATCGCTGTGCAAGGAGGTGCGTAGTGGGGCGCCCAGCAGCTTCTGCACGTCGTCCGTGCTCATTCCCTGCTTCAGATCGCTGGCAGTGTGTTCGGCCTGCGCCAGGGTCGGCGGGTCGGCAGGCGAAGATTGTTGGGCACTTGCGTAGACGGTTCCCAGGCAAAGAAGTATCCCGGCGAATGCTTGCAAGGCGTGGTGGCGCAAGTTCATCTCCGGTTTGCCCTTGCTCCGACCGAGAGATTCCCGGCCGGGGCGCAAGGCGGCTAACGCTGGATGCGCGAGATCTTTGTGCCCTCGATGCTCAGGCTGGCCATCAGGCCTTGCTGGTCGAAGGTAAACGCATAGGCGGATTCCTTGAGCGTCGAGGTGGACAGGTTCTTGGCAACGCCCTCGTTGACCAACACTACAGTGGGGCCTACGCCAATCTCCCAACCGTGCGACTTGTCCAGGTAGTTGACCGCTTCATCGGTCATGAGAAAGACCGCGTACCCATAGGATTGCGCGCCGGCCTGCAGGCCCCAGGAACCGCTCACCGAGTTGTAGTAATCGACCACGGCGTTGCCCTTGCGCAGTTCGCCCTCGCCGTAACTGCCGCCAAAGACGAGACCGGCCTTGACGATGTTGGGGAAGACCAGCACAGCTTTGGCATGGTGCGAGATGTCCACCGCAACTGGATTGGTCTTGAACAACATCTGCAGCGCGTCCCCGGAAGTGCGATCCAGGTCCTGGGCGGTAGCGGCGAAGGTCTGAGCGCTCAGGCTCAGGAGCGATATTGCGGCTGCCGCCAGTAGGCTGCGGGCGGGAAGGATCTGGCGTATGGTTTTCATTGGGGAAAGCCTTTCAAGATTACATCGAAGGTCGTGGGTCACGGGTGCGATGCGCACCTGCGCAATCGCTCATTTGGCAACGGTAGGCCAGCGAGCAATGCCCGTCTGTGCGTTGCAGAACATTGTTGATTGCCGCCGGCAAGGCGCCCTGGCCCTGGTGAACGTGTTGCGGGCGTCGAACCGCAGGGCAAGGCGCCCCGCTGTAACCGCGGGGTGCTTAGCGTGCGGCCACTATTCCTTTTTCTTGAGATCGGCGGACACCTGGTGCAATCCGTCCTGCATCGCGGTCCACGCGCTTTCCATGCGCTCGAGCATGCTGGTGCCCGCCGCCTCGGTAGCCACACAGATCTGCTGAAAATTCTTTTGTGCCGCTTCGCGGCTGCTCTTGAGGTTCTTGAGTCCCTCTTCATAGGCGGCAAAGGTCTGCGCGGATACCTTCTTGGCCTCGTCGGACAGGGCCGCGACGTCGCTGTCCCATTTTTTCAACTGCGCCTGCATGCGCGTCACAAACTCCGAATTCTGGTTCATGGTCCAGTTCCTTCCTATGTCCGTCTCCGGGAAATTCCGGCAGCGGTGTGAAACGGCGTATTTGTTCCTGCGCAAGCGCGCGGGATGGTGGTCATGGGGCGTCTGGCACCGGCTCCCGGATGCGGCGCCAGATTGGTGCCACCGCTCTGCCCATCTTGGCGACGCCGACGATGCGCCGCGCCAGCAGGATCAGGCTTGCCGCCCGGTCGGGGCCAATTGCGCATAGTGCAATTTCGAATGCAAGGCGGCGTGCATCGGGCGAGGTGAACGCAGGGCTGGGTGTGGACCGGGCGGGTAACAAATCCTGCAATTCGCACATTTGTTCCCCCAGGCGTTCGCGCAGGCTGTTGCAACGGCCGATCAAGTCCTCCTTCTCCTGGGAAATGGCGACCAGCGCTTTACTCAAGGCGACCCGCCAAAGGCCGCCAGATCGCGTCGCAATTCGCGCAGACTGGCGGCAAAGGGCTGCGCGCTTTGCGCAAGTTGGGCGCGCGCCAACAGGCCCAGGGCGATGCCACCGGCAAGGTAGATGCCGCAGGCGACGCAAATGACTTCGATGCGGTATGTGTCCCAGAAAATAACTACCAGTAGCACCGTCAGGGCAAAGAGCGCGGCGTGCAGGCAGGCCCCTGCCAGCATGATCAGCGCAAGCAACTGGCCGCGACGCTGCAACTCTTCCTGCAATTCGCAAGAAAAAAGCTGGCTGCGCGCGCGCACGATGTCGGCCACGGTCGCCGCCAGCGACCGCAGGCGTTTGCCGGTGACCCGCTCGGGCGCCACGGTTGTCGAACCCGGGCCCATGGATGCTAGCGGCGCGCGATCAACGCACCGGCAACCATGCCGGTGATGGCAGACAGCGCCGCGATCATGCCGATGGTCTGCCAGGGATTGTCGTGCACGTATCGATCGGTAGCCCGCGCCGCGCTCTTGGCATGGTCGACGGAGGCTTCGCGGATGCGCGCGAGTTTCTCACTGGCCGCTGCGAGGCCTTTTTCCATATCCTCCTTGTAGCCGTTTGCCTTGTCGCCGCCAAAGGCCGCGGCGGCGCGCAGCAGATCCTCGGTGTCGCTCACGACCGCACTGAATTCCTCATAGAGCTTTTCCTTGGATAGGTCGGAGCGCGTCTGATTCATGGTGCGGATCTTCCTGCAGGGTGACTGGACGGACATGCTAGGGGGCCCTGCGCGCCAGCGTCTGTGCGCCGGGGAACACAGGGCCAGCGCGAGCGGCGCGGTCCAATGTGCGCTACCGTACAGGGGGCAGGACCCGGACTCGGCCTTACCTAGCGCCCGTCACCCCAGGTCCACTGGGTTCTTGTGCGCCCTCCTCGAGGGCCAAGGAGAAGGGCATGACTCCGAATCCCGTCGCCGGCCCCAAGGGCAATCAACTCCTGGCCGCCTTGTCGGAAGCCGACTTTACGCGCTGGCTGCCGCAGCTGGAGGCGGTCGAGCTGCCCTTGGGCAAGGTCTTGTACGAATCTGGCGACACCATGCGTCATGTCTACTTTCCCACTACGGCCATTATTTCACTGCTGTACGTGATGGAGAACGGTTCATCCGCCGAGATTGCCGTGGTCGGCAACGAGGGCGTGGTTGGAATTGCACTGTTTATGGGCGGGGAATCCACGCCGAGTCGCGCAATTGTGCAAAGCGCCGGCACGGGCTATCGCTTAAAGGGTGGTACGGTCAAGGATGAATTCAATCGTGCTGGGCCGGTCATGCACTTGCTGTTGCGGTACACGCAGGCGCTAATTACGCAGATGACCCAGACCGCCGCGTGCAATCGCCATCATTCCCTGGACCAGCAACTGTGCCGTTGGCTTTTGTTGAGCCTGGATCGTTTGCATGGGACGGACCTGCGCATGACCCAGGAGTTGATCGCCAACATGCTTGGGGTGCGGCGCGAAGGCGTTACCGAGGCTGCTCTGAATTTGCAAAAGCTCGGATTGATCAAATATGCGCGCGGACATATCACTGTTCTGGATCGCCCGGCCCTGGAGGGGCGCAGCTGCGAGTGCTACGCCGTGGTAAAAAAGGAATACGACCGGCTCTTGCCCCACCGCGTCGCGATCTAGGACGCCGGATCAATCGTCGGGCAGGGTTTGGGGCGGGGGCGCCGCACTGGCGCGCTGGCGCGCTAGCAGTGCAATACCCGAAAGAACCAGCGCCGTGCCCAGCAGCATGGCCGGGGTGAGGGGCTCGTTCAAGATCCACACAGCCAGCAGCATTGTGGCAAAGGGCCCCACCATGCCGATCTGCGCGGTAGGTCCCGATCCGATCAATTCCATCGCGCGCATCACCATCCACATTGGTAGCACCGTGGTCACAATTGCGTTCAATATCGAAAGTTCCCATATGGGTACAGGGAATTGGGTCCAGGCGCTCCACGGGCGGAGCGCACAAAACTGCCCGATGCAAAGTGCGCTAGCCACTCCCGACGCAAGGCCGGTGAGACGCAAGGCGCCGATGCGCCCCACTGTTTCGCCGCTCAGGACCAGGTACACGGCGTAGGACACTGCGCTGCCAAGCACCAGCACGCTGCCCCAGGCTACTTGCGCACCTGGCGCGTGCAGGGAGGCCGCCGCCTCGCTGCCAAAGGCCACCAGGACGCCGCCGTAGCTGATCGCCATTGCCAGAGCCTGCCTGCGGCTCACGATGGCGTGGCGGCGCGCCGCCGAAATCAACACGACCACGGTGGGGTAGATGAAAAGCAGCAGGCGTTCCAGCGAGGCGCTGACGTACTGGAGGCCAGCAAAGTCAAGGACACTGGCCAGGTAATAGCCAGTGATCCCCAGCACGATCACGCGCACGCGGTCCTGGGGCGCCAGCGGCTGCCGGCCGCGGCCGCCCCACCAGGCCATGGCAAAAAAGAATGGGTAGGCCAGCAACATGCGCAAGGCCACGGCCGCCAGGGCATCGATGCCATTGCGATACAGCAGCTTCGCAATGATCGCCTTTCCGGAAAAGGCAATTGCGCCGCCAAACGCCATTGCGTAACCGCGCCCGGCAAGCCCAGAGCCTGCGTTCATCGTCGTTGATCCGCGTTTGGGAGCCCGGCGCCAGGCAGCATTTTCGGAATTGCCGCGCCGCCGTAAAATACAGCAATACCGCCATCGGGGCGGCTGTGGTTCCTGCTCGGATTATGTCCCCTAGCCCGTATCTTGACGCCCGTGACCCGGCCGCCCGCCGGCTGCTGACTGCGCTCTTCGTGGGCGTGTTCATGTCCGCGCTGGATACGGCCGTGATCGCGCCGGCCATTCCTGCGCTGCGCGAGGCCTTTGGCGTGGACAACCGGCTGATCAGCCTGGTGACGGTGATCTTCGTGCTGGGTTCCATGCCCAGCACGGCACTCATGGCCAATCTGGGCGACCGGCATGGCCGCCGTCCCGTGTACCTGGGCTGCGTGGCGACCTTTGCCTTGGGTTCCTTCATGATTGCCGCCTCGACAAGTTTCTGGATGGTCCTGCTTGGGCGGGCAATCCAGGGCATCGGCGCCGGCGGACTCATGCCAACGGCCAGCGCAATCATCGGGGATACCTTCGCGCCGGAACAGCGGGGCAGAGTCCTGGGGCTGGTCGGCGCGACCTACGGCATGGCCTTTGTTGTCGGACCGCCCATGGCGGGTCTGTTGATGCTGGCGGCAAGCTGGCATTGGATCTTTCTTATCAACCTGCCCATTGCTGCGCTCGTGCTGGTTTTGGGCGCGCGCGCGTTGCCGCCGCGCCATCCGGATGCGCAGCGCGCGCCCTTGGATGCGGGCGGCATCCTTGTCCTTTTCCTGCTGCTCACCTTCCTCGTTTTGGGCATCACCCGCACCCTCGACGCTTTTGTCGGTACTGTACTGTGGCCGTGGTTCCTGGCGGGCGCCGTGCTGCTGCTGGGCCTGCTGTTGCGCGTCGAACGTGTTGCCGTGCAGCCGGTAGTGCCCCTAGCGCTGTTTGCCAACCGCCAGCTGGCCACTGCCTACCTACTCACGGCCGGCGCCGGATTTGGCATGGGCGCGGTGGCCTTCCTCACCTCCATTGCGACGATCTCCCACGGAGTTTCCGCACGGCACAGCGGCTTTGCGCTGCTGCCGCTGGTGATTTGCTCCATGCTCGGATCGATGGGAGCCGGGCGCGCCCTCAATTCCTATGGTTCGCGCAACCTAATACTGGTCGGCTTTGCCCTGCTGGCCCTGGGTTACGGCGGCTCGGCCCTGGTCGGGCTGGGACTGTGGGGATTCCTGGTTTCGTCCGTGCCCATCGGTCTGGGGGTGGGCGTAGTGGTCGGGGGCGCGCTGCGCTCGATCGCCATCGACGAGGCACCGGCGGCGGTGCGCGGCTCGGCACAGGGCCTGATCAACCTGAGCAGCAGCATTGGCACGCTGGTCTCGGCGGCCTGCATCGGCGCGCTTGCCGATTTCAATGGCGGCGGCACCAGCGGATTTGCCATTGCCTATGCGGTGGTCGCGGCGGCGATGCTGGTGATGCTGTTCATTGCGCTCGGATTGCGCAAGGATGGCGCGCGTCGCGCCATGGCGCAGGAAGCCGCCCTGAAGGCACAGCCCGGCGCCTGAGCCCCGCACAACACCGCGCCGCTGGCACCTGCGGCGCGCTTCGTACTGTTCCATCAATGCGCGGCCAGCGACGCGAGGGCCTTGGCCGGGTTGATCAGCGTGCGCCGGCCATCGGCGGACGTGTCCGCAGTGTTGCGGATGATCGCAATGACTTCCGTGGGTTTGAGATTCGGCCGCACCGCGAGAATTTTTGCTGCCAGGTTCGCAGCGTTGGGCGAGGCCATCGAGGTCCCGGAAAGGGCGACGCGCTTGCCGCCGGGCAGGAAACTTTCCACCTGGTAACCATTGGCATGCACGAGCACGGTAGGTCCGTAACTCGTGAAGGGCGCCTCGTCACCGGCCTTGTCCACAGCACCCACCGTAAGCAGATTGGGCAGTACGATTCCGGCTGGAACGGTCTCGGCAAAACTGGCATTCTCGTTGCTGTTGCCGGCGGCGGTGATAAAAAGTATTTCTGGCGCGCTGGCAAATGCCTTCGTCAGGGCATTTTTCTCTTCATCAAAATATTTGCGGGCCAGGACTCGGCGTTCCTCTACGCCGTTGCCAATGCCGCACAGTTCCAAATCGTGCTCGAACGATTTGAGCGACCCACCCCAACTCATGTTGACCACGCGCACCTGGTTGCGCCGGAAAAAATCGACGACCGCCTGGACCTCAGCAACCCCCCGGTCCGAGAGCTCCTGGCTCGGACAGGGATCGGGCAGCAAGGTGTAGCCGAAAGAAATGCGGGCGATCAGCAGCCGCACCCAGGGGTTGCCTTCGCTGGCGATGCCGGCCACGTGCGTGCCGTGGATGTAATTGCCGGTCAGGCCGAGTTGCTCGGCCATGGCCTTGAATTCCTCCGGCTTGAGGCTGGAGAGGAACTGTTTCACCTCGCTGGCCTCGGGACTGTCTATGTTCGATTGCAGGTCGGAGAAGCCTTTGATGCGCCCGAGCAATTCGGGCAATTTGGGCTGCACGGGCGCGGGGATCGGGAAGAGTTCACCGGTGGTGGGCCGCGCTTGCAAGTCATAGGCGATCTCAACCGGTTTGCCGCTGGCGTCGGTCAGCAGTTTCCCGGGGTACAAGGAACTATCCACTCCACTGTCCCAGATTGCCACGCGCACTGGCGTATAGGAACCGGCCGACGGCAGCGCAACGTTGCGCGCGGCCCAGATGTCCGCCTTCTCAATCTTGTGCTGATCGAGGTAGTCGGTATAGGTGCGCACCAGCACGGATTTGAGGGGCAGGCCGGCCACCAGCGCATAGCGTATGTTGATCAGCGCAGGCGCAAGGTCGGAGCTGAGTGCGCCATTCTTGTCCACCACCGGTTGAAGCCGATCGCGCAAAGACCCCAGGATCAGGCCTTCGCCCATGATTTCGGCCCCGGCCTTGGCTGCGCGGATTTCATTGGCGATAACGGCAAAGGGCAGAGGATCGAGCTGCTCCTTGATCGAGCGGCCGACCGCGTCGAAATACGCCGGCGAATTGATGGCGCCGCTCTGCTGGGCGGCAAGCGCCATGGCGCGCACGCGCAGTCCCGAAAGCAACTTGTCGGCGGGCTTTTCTTCCAAGGCGCGAATCGCCTCGGCGCGCGCGAGCACGGCGTCGTAGTGGCCGGATAGAAAATCCAGTTGCAGCAGGGAACCCAGGCGCTGGCGCAGCGCCGCCTTGTCGGCAATTTCGTACTGATCCAGTACGGACTCGATGTCCGCGCGGATCTTGCCGGCGAGGCGGTCAAATGCCACGGGATCCCGAACCAGTGTTTCCAGTGGCCCGGTGACGGTGTAGCTAAAGCGCGGCAGGTCCGCCTCGTGTTCGACCCGCTGTTTTTCTACCGCGCCGGCACATTGCAGGACTGAGACGGCAAGCAAGGTCCAAAGGATTCGGACGGGGTTTCGTTTCATCGACATGCGGGTTCCTCGATAAGGAATCGGGTGAATGAAAAAGCATAGCGCCGCCCCAGGCAAGTGCCATTGCAACACCGCCATTGCTTGCCTGGCTATCCGCGCTTGATTGCCATGCCGCCGAAGGACTGGCAGTTGGGCATGAGCGAAAGCACATTGATCGTGACGTGAGCCGGGCGCGTGGCAATCCAGTGCACGGTCTCGGCAATATCGGCTGCCGTAAGGGCCTGGGTGTCTTTGTACACCGCACGGGCACGATCCTGGTCACCGTGAAAGCGCACCAGGGAGAACTCGGTGCCTTCGCACAGGCCCGGTTCAATGCAGGTCGCGCGCACGCCGGTGCCGATCAGGTCGGCATTGCAGTTTTGGGTGAACTGGCGCACGAATGCCTTCGTGGCGCCGTAGACATTGCCGCCCGGGTAGGGAAATTCGCCGGCCACCGAGCCGACGTTGATGACGGTTCCGCTGCCACGGGCCACCATTTGCGGCAAGATGGCACGGGTCAGATGGACCAATCCGTAGCAATTGGTGGCGATCATCCGGTCCCAGTCGTCGATATCGGCCTTCTGGGCCGGGGCAAGGCCAAGGGCCAGGCCGGCGTTGTTGACCAGAACGTCGATTGCCGAAAATTCGGGGGGCAAACTGGCAAGGGCCGGGCCGATGGCCGCGCGGTCCGTGACGTCCAGGCCCAGGGGCCAAACCCGGCCGGGGAATGCGCGGGCAAGCTCTTGCAACTTGTCCACGCGGCGCGCGCACGCTACCACGCGCACCTCATCCTGCAACAAGCGCTCCGCAATGGCCCGGCCGAAGCCGACGCTGGCGCCCGTAATCAATGCAACCTTCACGCGTTGTCTCCTTCGTGGAAATTGCGCGCCCCTCAACCGTCCTTCGGACGCGAATAGACGAATCGTACGGCTTGCGATCACCGTGATCGCCGCGAGGCGCCCGTCATTGCGCAGAGACCAGGATCGATTTGGAAATCCCGGCTCCTTGGCAATAAGCATGCCCCAAACCGGCTATATCACCTTGTTCGTTTCTAACCGTCTCCGCAGTAAATTTCGCACCGCGCTCACAGGTATTTGCATTCCGGGCGATGGCATTGCGTTGCGCGCCACGCCCCTTCAGCGCCTGGCAATTCAAAGGAGTTCTTTATGGTCACCTTAATCGCAATTTTTGGCGGGATCATCGTATTCGCGGCAATCGCAATGATGCTTGTGCGCAAGTAGCGCAACACTTTTTGCGACGCGCATTAGGATCAGATCTGTCGCTGCGGTGGCCGGGAACGGGCGCCGGCAGCATCAATAGTTCCTCTGCACTTTGGATTGGTGCCGGGTATGTTTTGAACTAAAAACCATGTGCATAACAATGTCTTTTGCTGGGGACGATACGCCGGTATATATCGAAAGACATACGCATTCGTCCCCATTGACGGCGCTTGCGGCTTCGCCAAACTCACAGTTGACGCATGGGTGCGAGCTTGCGCGGCCGTTCTCGGGATTCCCGCTTCGGCGCGATGATGTGCCTGTGCGGCCTCTTCCATCGAAGGGGTGGCCCCTTGATGCCGCCGGCATTGATGAAAAAGAAGCGGTCACTGGATCAGCTTTCACCCGCCCTGCAGCGCGCGCTGACATCGGGTACCTGGTGTGATAATTGTTTTGCCGCAGATCTGGGCATCCGTCAACCCGAGCTTTTTGAGCAAGGGGGCAAGACTTTCGTGGAGGGCCGCTGCAATAGCTGTGGCACGCCCTGCGTCATGGAGTTTCCGCTGGGTGGCACGCCAGGAGCCGGCGCTCTTTCCTAGGCCCTGATCTTCCAAGTGGCCAGCAAACGACCCGCAGGCCGTTTGTCTGACCTTGCTGCGCGCCATTGGATCGGAGCGCGTTTCCCGGATCCTTATAATCACTGGAAACGCGGAGCCGACCATGCCAATCTTCGAATACGCTTGCAGCAGCTGCGGTCACAAATTTGAGACCCTGGTGCGCTCGGGCAGCACGCCCGATTGCCCGAGCTGCCATTCCACCGCACTGGAAAAACAGCTTTCGGTATTTGCTACGGCCGATTCGGGCGCGCAGTCGGCGGCCCTTGCCGGGCCTTGCGGCTCCTGCGGCCATCCCGGCGGTCCGGGTTCCTGCTCCCTGCATTGATGGTCGGCCGGGCGGCGCGACGCGATTCCCGTCGATGACCGATTTAAATCCCCAGGGTCGGCAAATGGCCGACGAGTCCATGGTGCGCAACCTGGAGGCCCAGGCCCGCGCCATTTGGCCGCAAGAACGACCCCTGCTCGAGCGCTATGCGGTGCCACCAAATGCGCGCATTCTGGATGCGGGTTGCGGGACCGGGGAGGGCGCTTCGCGCCTGGCTCAACACTTTTCCGGCGCGCAGGTCCTGGGCGTGGACATCATCGACGCGCATCTGGATCTGGCCCGCGCGCGCTTTGCCCACCTTTCGGCGCGCCTGGCCTTTGAAAACCGCAGCGTATTTGCGCTGGGCCTGCCCGACGCCTCCTTCGATCTCACCGTCTGCCGTCATGTGCTGCAGTCCATTCCGCATGCCGACCGGGTTCTTGCCGAGTTGGTGCGCGTGACGCGCCCGGGCGGCGTGCTGCACCTGATCGCCGAGGATTACGGGATGCTGCATTTTGAGCGCGGTGAACGGGATCTGCGCCATTTCTGGCACGTGGTGCCGGAGAAATTCGGCGCCGCCACCGCCACGGATCTTTTCATCGGCCGCCACAGCTTTGGCTTGTTGCAACGACAGGGCCTGGAACAGATTGCCATCGACTACATCGTCGTGGACACCCTGCGCGTGCCGCGGGAAACCTTTGCCACCATCATGACCGCCTGGCGCGATGGCTACGCTGAGGAAATCGGCCGTATCACGCCGATATCGCGGCAGCAGGCTGTTGCGCATTTTGACCAGATGATCGCCAATATTCGCGATCCCAATGGCTATGCGGTGTGGATGGTTCCAGTAGTAAGCGCACGCCGGCCCGACAGCGCCGGCGCCCGATTGCCCTTGTAACTGGCGCGGCGCGCGCCGCCCGGCCGTTGGGGCCGCGCTGCTCGCCGCTTGCCCGCGCTACCTCCCCTGCAGCGCCGGCGCCGCCATTTTTTTTGAATCTTGACCGGGGTCAACGGCGTTTCCCTTTGGCTTCCTTCATGATCGCCGGCGTTCGCTGCGACGACGCATCGCGCCGCGGGCGGCGCGGATCCGTGCCCAACAGGGCTGCAGGAAACGATCTTGTTGCAAAGCAAAAAGGAGGGGGATATGTCTTCCGTCGCTGAAAACCGCCCGGCATCGAATACCGCCGATGACACGCTCAAGCAAAAGAGCCGCGACGCCAACGTGATTTCCGGCGGACACCTGGTGGCGCGCGCCCTGCGCAACGAGGGCGTCGACACGATCTTCACCTTGTGCGGTGGCCACATCATCGATATCTACGACGGCTGCGTCGACGAGGGCATTCGCATCATCGACGTGCGCCATGAGCAGATCGCCGCGCACGCGGCCGACGGCTATGCGCGCCAGACAGGCAAGCTGGGCGTGGTCGTGACTACTGCGGGGCCTGGTTGCACCAATGCGGTAACTGGAATCGCCACCGCGTTTCGCTCGGAAAGTCCGGTATTGCATATCGGCGGCCAGGGCGGCTCCACCCAGCACATGATGGGTTCGCTGCAGGATCTGCCGCACGTTGACATGATGCGGCCGATCACCAAGTTCGCGGCCGGCGTGCGTTCTACCGAACGGGTTGCGGATATGGTCTCCATGGCCATACGCGAAGCCTTCAACGGCGCGCCTGGCCCGGCCTACCTGGAAATTCCGCGCGACGTCCTGGATCGGGAGATCGACATCAAGACGGCGGTGATCCCCGAACCCGGGCGCTACCGTGCCTCGACCCGCTCGATCGGCGACCCGCGGGACATCGAGACCCTGGCCGACCTTTTGCTCCAGGCCGAGCGCCCCGCCATTTTGTACGGCCAGCAGGTGTGGACGGCGCGCGGTCACGAGGAGGCGGTGGCCTTGCTGCGCGGCCTGGATATTCCGGGATACTTTAACGGCGCCAGCCGCGGGCTGCTGCCCCCGGAGGATCCGCACCACTTCGATCGGACGCGTTCGCTGGCCTTTGCCAAGGCCGACGTGATCGTCATCGTGGGTACGCCTTTTGACTTTCGCATGGGCTACGGCAAGCGCATCAGCCGCAATCTCAAGCTCGTGCAGATCGACATGAATTATGCGACGGTTGCCAAGAATCGCGACATCGACCTGGGCATCGCCGGCCATCCGGGGGCGGTTCTGGGGGCGGTGTTGCAGGCGGCGAGCGGGCGCATCGCCAATGATAAGCGCCAGGCACGCAAGGCGTGGATGAAGGAGCTGACTGCGGCCGAAGAGGCGGCAGGCGCAAAGCTCCTGCCGCTGTTCAAGTCCGACAACGCTCTCATCCATCCGTATCGAGTGGCTTACGAACTCAATGAATTTTTGCGCGACGACACGGTGTACATCGGCGATGGTGGCGACGTCGTCACCATCTCGGCGCAGGCGGTGCGCCCGCGACGGCCCGGGCAGTGGATGGATCCCGGCGCGCTTGGCTCCCTGGGTGTGGGAACTGGATTTGCCATTGCGGCGGGCCTGGCGCATCCGCAAAAGGAGGTGCTGTGCTACTACGGCGACGGCGCCTTCAGCATGACGGCCTTTGACATGGAGACGGCCAACCGATTCAAGGTGCCGTATATCGCCGTGGTGGGCAACAACTCGGCGATGAACCAGATCCGCTACGGGCAACTGGCCAAGTATGGCCAGGAGCGCGGCAACGTGGGCAACTTGCTGGGTGATGTGCCCTACGGCCGCTTTGCCGAGATGCTGGGCGGATACGGCGAGGAAGTGCGCGATCCGGCGCAGATCGCGGGCGCGCTGCGTCGCGCGCGCGAGGCCGTGCACAAAAGCGGCAAGTCGGCCGTGATCAACATCTGGGTAGATCCCTCCGTATATGCGCCCGGAACGATGGCGCAGACCATGTACAAGTGATGCAAACGCAAGGAAGCAGCGCCATGAGCAAACCGTTGGACGGCATACGTATTATCGATTTCACCCACGTGCAGGCCGGACCGGCCTGTACCCAGTTGCTGGCCTGGTTCGGGGCCGACGTGATCAAGGTCGAACGCCCGGGCTCTGGCGACGTCACGCGCACGCAGCTGCGCGACATCCCCGACGTGGATGCCCTGTACTTCACCATGCTCAACAGCAACAAGCGCTCGCTCACCCTCGACACCAAGAAACCCGAGGGCAAGGTGGTGCTGGAAAAGCTCATTCGCGAATCCGACGTGCTGGTAGAGAATTTTGGCCCTGGGGCGCTCGATCGCATGGGCTTTTCCTGGGAACGCATCAAGGAGCTCAATCCGCGGATGATCGTGGCTTCGGTCAAGGGCTTCAGCGACGGCCATCATTACGACGACCTGAAGGTTTATGAAAACGTTGCGCAGTGCGCCGGGGGGGCCGCATCCACCACCGGTTGGTGGGACGGCCCGCCGATGATCAGCGCGGCGGCGCTGGGCGACAGCAATACGGGGATGCACCTGGCCATCGGCATACTCACGGCATTGATCGGACGCCAAAAGACCGGCAAGGGCCAGAAGGTGGCCGTGTCCATGCAGGACAGCGTGCTCAACCTGTGCCGCGTCAAGTTGCGTGACCAGCAGCGCCTGGATCGGCTCGGATTTCTGGAAGAGTATCCCCAGTATCCGCACGGCAGCTTCAGCGATGTCGTGCCACGCGGTGGCAATGCCGGAGGCGGCGGCCAGCCCGGCTGGATCCTCAAGTGCAAGGGGTGGGAAACCGACCCCAATGCGTATATTTATTTCACGATCCAGGGCCATGCCTGGGAGCCCATCTGCAAGGCGATCGGCAAACCCGAATGGATCAGCGACCCGGCCTACACGACGGCGCGGGCGCGCCAGCCGCACATCATGGAAATCTTCGGCACGATCGAGCAGTGGCTTGCCGACAAGACCAAGTTCGAGGCAGTGGACATCCTGCGCAAGTTTGACATTCCTTGCGCGCCGGTCCTGACGATGAAGGAACTCGAGCACGATCCGTCCCTGCGCGCCAGCGGCACGATCGTGGAGGTCGACCACAAGGAGCGCGGCAAGTACCTCACCGTGGGCAGCCCGATCAAGTTCTCCGATTTGAAGCCCGAGATCACCGGTTCTCCTCTGCTCGGTGAACACACCGACGAGGTGCTCGCCAGCCTGGGCTACAGCAAGGGCGAGATCGCGGCGCTGCACGCGGCGCAGGCGGTCTGAGCCCACGGACCTCGAGCAGGCGCGGCGGTGCGCGCGGGCGTGGACCCGGCTCAACTGATCGCCGCCATCGGCGACGCGGTGGTCGTTTGCGACGCCGCAGGGCATATCACGGCGTGGAATCCGGCGGCTGAGCGCATCTTCGGTTTCACCCAGGCGGAGGCCCTGGGGCAGTCGATGGACATCTTTATCCCAGAGCGCTTGCGCAAGCGCCACTGGGAAGGGTGCAATGAAACCATGCGCACAGGCATCACCAAGTACGGCACCGATGTGCTGCGCGTGCCGGCAATCGACAAGCAGGGTCGAGCCTTGTCCATCGCCTTTACCGTGGCGCTGTTTGCCGGTCCCGACGGCAAGCCCAATGCCATCGCGGCGGTGATCCGCGACGAGAGCGTGCGCTTTACCGAAGAGCGCGCTTTGCGCAAACGTCTGGCCGAACTCGAGGCCCAGTTGGCGGCCCGCGGAGCCTGAGCGCACGGGAGCCATTGCGCCGGGCCGCGGTACGATGGCGCGCCTCCATAATTCTCCGGGTTCGAATCCTGGCTGCGCGATGCAGCGGCGTGCATTGCATGGTCCATGCTGCGAGGCAGGTGGGGCGCCAGCCGAAAAATTTGATTACAAACGGTGCCTGGTCCTTACAAAGCCAGGTCGACGCAAAGCCCGGGCTTGCGCGTTGTAGGAAGCATGTCCATGCGAGTTGAAAGGATTGCCATGCGATTGCAACACCGGTTTCTTGCGCTGGCTGTGGGCGCTGGGCTGGCGCTTTCCCTGCCAGTTATTGCCGAGGCACAGGTGCCTGGCCCGGGTCACCACCCCGCCTACCTCCACGCGCTCACGGATCTGCGTGATGCCCGCTGGTTCCTGGAACATGGCCCGGAACCTATGGTTTCGGATCGAGAACGCGACGCCATCGCCCAGGTCAACCGCGCCATCGAGATCGTGCAGCGTGCGGCATTTCTCGACGGCAAGGACGTCTACGAACACCCGCGGGCCGATGCCTATCCGGACGCTCCCAGCCGCCTGCGGCGCGTATCGGAGCTGCTGCGCAAGGCCCGCGAGGACGTGGCCGAGCCCGAGGACAATCCACAAGGGCGCGAATTGCAGTTCCATGCCGTGGAGCACATCGATGGGGCGATTCGCCTCGCGGAATCCGTAATGATCGATCGGGAACGCTGGCGTGAACACGACGCGGATCGCGAACACGACCATGACCGCGAGCACGACCGTGATCGGGAGCGTGACCGTGATTACGACCGTCGCTAGCGATAGGGCAGGGGAGGCCACCATGCGCCAGCAAAGTGGGGGTCGCGCTCTGCGCACGGTCGCCTTGCTCGTTGGCGCCACCGCGCTGCTGGGCGCCTGCGTCGTGGGTCCGGTGGATCCGTACGCACCGTACGGCTACGGGGAGGGCGGCGCCTACGTCAGCGTTGCCCCACCGGCGCCGCGCGAGGAAGTCATAGGAGTGGCGCCGTACCCGGGTTGGCTTTGGCTCACCGGCTATTGGGCTTGGGTGGGTGGGCGCCATGAATGGGTGGGCGGACGCTGGGAAGCGCCACGCCCGGGGTATCGCTACGAGCCGCATCGCTGGGTCCAGGAAAGGGGCGGCTGGCGCCTGCATCCGGGGCGCTGGGAGCCGGAGCGGCGCTAGTCGGTGAGAGTGCGAGTCTTGCCAAATCCGGCGCGCATCGGTTCCAGGGTGTGGACCGCTGCCCGCCTTTCCCGGCACACAATTGGCGGCGAACAAGCCTGCGGCGTAAGGTGGACGTAAGCGCGTATTCTTAAGGTCGGCGTCCGGCCGGAACAAGAAAACGCCACCTCGCAAGGAGAGCAGGTCATGAGCAGCAGCAACATTGAATCCGGGTTGGTTGAAAAGCGCATATTTGCGCCCAGTGCGCAGGCGGTCAAAGGCGCTGCCATCGCGGGTATGGACGCCTACCGCAGCTTGTGTGCCGAGGCGCAAAGTGATCCGGAAGGTTTCTGGCGTCGCCTGGCGATGGAGAACGTGCTTTGGCACCAGCCTTTTCGCCAGGTGCTCGACGAGACCAAAGCGCCGTTTTATCGCTGGTTCGCCGACGGCAAGCTCAATGCCTCGTACAACTGCCTGGACCGCAACCTGGAAAACGGCAATGGCGAAAAGGTCGCGATCATCTTCGAGGCCGATGATGGCAAGGTGACGCGCATCACCTACCGCGAGCTGCACGCGAAGGTATGCCAGTTGGCTAACGGCTTGCGGGCCCTGGGATACAAGAAGGGCGACCGCGCCATCATCTACCTGCCGATGTCGATCGAGGCCGTTATTGCCATGCAGGCCTGCGCCCGCCTGGGCGTGATTCACTCGGTGGTCTTCGGCGGCTTTTCGGCCAAATCGGTGCAGGAACGCATCGTCGATGTCGGCGCCAGCCTGGTGATTTGTGCCGACGAGCAAATGCGCGGCGGCAAGGCCGTCGCGCTCAAGCCGGCGATTGATGAAGCCTTCGCCATGGGCGGTTGCGAGGCTGTGCGCAAGGTCATCGTCTACAAGCGTACGGGCGGCAAGGTGGCCTGGCATGCCTCGCGCGATGTCGGCCTCGACGAAATCATGGCGGGCCAGCCGGTGGCCTGCGAGCCCGAGTGGGTGGAAGCCGAGCACCCGCTGTTCGTGCTGTACACCTCCGGTTCAACGGGCAAGCCCAAGGGCGTGCAGCACTCCACAGGTGGATATCTGCTGTGGACCATCCTCACGATGAAATGGACCTTCGACATTCGCCCGACGGATGTCTTTTGGTGTACTGCCGACGTGGGCTGGGTCACGGGCCACTCCTACGTGTGCTATGGGCCACTGGCCACGGGCACGACGGAAATCATCTTCGAGGGCGTGCCCACCTACCCCAACGCGGGGCGCTTTTGGCGCATGTGCCAGGATCACAAGGTCAGCATTTTTTATACCGCACCCACCGCGATTCGCGCGCTCATCAAGGCCAACGAGGGCGATCCATCGACCCATCCCGCGCGCTTTGACCTCTCGCACCTGCGCATCCTGGGATCGGTGGGCGAACCCATCAATCCCGAGGCCTGGATCTGGTACTACAAGAACGTCGGCGGCGAGCGCTGCCCGATCGTCGACACCTTCTGGCAGACCGAAACCGGCGGGCACATGATTACGCCATTGCCGGGCGCAACGCCGCTCGTACCCGGCTCCTGCACGTTGCCGTTGCCGGGTATCGAGGCGGCGATCGTCGATGAAACCGGCCACGACGTCCCCAATGGCCAGGGTGGCCTTTTGGTGGTCAAGCGTCCCTGGCCCGCGATGATCCGCACCATCTGGGGCGATCCGGAGCGCTTTCAAAAATCCTATTACCCCGCCGAACTGGGCGGGCGGCTTTACCTTGCGGGCGATGGCGCGATCCGCGACAAGGAAACGGGCTACTTCACGATCGTCGGTCGAATTGACGATGTGCTCAACGTTTCGGGCCATCGCATGGGAACGATGGAAATCGAATCGGCGCTGGTGTCCCATCCGCTGGTGGCCGAAGCCGCGGTTGTCGGGCGCCCGGACGACCTCACGGGCGAGGCGGTCTGTGCTTTCGTCGTGCTCAAGCGCACCCGACCCGAGGGCGAGGAGGGGCTCAAGATCGCCAAGGAGCTGCGCGACTGGGTGGCCAAGGAGATCGGTCCCATCGCCAAGCCCAAGGACATCCGCTTTGGCGACAACCTGCCCAAGACGCGTTCGGGCAAGATCATGCGCCGCCTGCTGCGTTCGCTCGCGCGCGGCGAGAACATCCAGCAGGATGTGTCGACCCTGGAGAACCCGGCCATCCTCGAGCAGCTCAAGGTAAACCTCTAAAGGGGCCAAGACCGGCACCCGGATCCCCAGCGCCCGAAGCGCCCGTGCGCTGGGGGAGCGGGGTGGCGAGCTGCCGGTGCTTGCGCGGATCGTGCCGCTTTCCCAAACCTCGCGCCAGCGCTATTGGACGCAGACGCGCCGTCTGACCGGCGTCCTGCTGCTGGCGTGGTTCCTGGTCACCTTCCTGTGCGTCTTTTTTGCGCGCGATCTGCGCTTTTCCTTCCTGGGTTGGCCATTTTCCTTTTACATGGCGGCCCAGGGCGCACTGCTCGTTTACCTTCTGATTGTCTTCCTGTATGCCCGCTGGCAGCGCGCGCGCGATGTCGCTTTTGGCGTTGCCGAGGCGGAGAACGACTGATGGTCTGCTGCGCATGAGCGTCCCCGGTGGGCAGGCCTTGGCTCCGGACGGCTCGGGCCGTGCGTTTTCGCGCCGCTTGCGCCGCTACTACGCCTGGTTCACCGTGGGATTTCTGCTCTTCGTCCTGCTGCTCGGCTTGGGAGAGCGCATGGGCCTGTCGCGGGTTCTCATCGGCTACACCTTTCTTTTTGCCACCATCGGGCTGTACGCGGGCATCGGAATCATGAGCCGCACCACGGACGTGGCCGAATACTACGTCGCCGGCCGGCGCGTTCCGGCGTTTTTCAACGGCATGGCAACCGGCGCGGACTGGATGTCGGCCGCCTCTTTCATCGGGCTGGCTGGCTCCTTGTACCTTTTGGGCTTTGACGGCCTGGCCTTCGTCCTGGGCTGGACGGGCGGTTACTGCCTGGTGGCCTTGCTGATTGCGCCCTACCTGCGCAAATTCGGACAGTTCACCATTCCTGATTTCATTGGCGCGCGCTACGGCGGGGACCTGGCGCGCGCAATTGCCATGGCCGCAGCAATCATCTGTTCCTTTGTATATGTGGTGGCGCAAATCTATGGCGTGGGTCTGATTACGACGCTGCTCACCAATGTCGATTTCAGCTATGGCGTATTCCTGGGCCTGGCTGGAATCCTGGTTTGTTCCTTCCTGGGAGGAATGCGTGCGGTAACGTGGACCCAGGTCGCCCAGTGCATCATCTTGTTGCTCGCCTACCTGATCCCGGTGGCCTGGCTCGGCCTGCAGTACACGAGTTCTCCCTTGCCGCAGATTGCCTACGGGCCCGTTCTGGAGCGACTGGCCGAGCGAGAGCGCGAACTCACACAGGATCCGCGCGAACGCGAAGTGCGCGAAGTGTTCCTGGCGCGCGCAAACGCGGCGGGCGAGCGCGTGGCGGCGCTGCCCGAATCGTGGGAGCAGGGGCGCCAGGCGGCGCGCAAGCAGGTCGAGGATCTCAAGAGCCGCCGCGCGCCGCTGCGCGAGGTGCGCGCCGCCGAGCGTGCATTGGCGGCCTATCCTGCAAGTGCCGACGAGGCGCGGCGCGCCTGGCAGCTCGAACAAAATGCCGCGGCTGCACGCGGCGCACCACTCATGCCACACGCGGAGCCCTTCTGGAGCGGGGACCCCGACCCCGTGCGTGCCGAGAAGGCGCGTGACACCAAGCGCTGGAATTTTCTGGCGCTGGTGTTTTGCCTGATGGCCGGTACGGCCGGCCTGCCCCACGTGCTCATGCGCTCCTACACCACGCCCAGCGTGCATGATGCGCGCCGCTCCGTTTTTTGGTCGCTCTTTTTCATCCTGCTGTTGTACTTGTCCGCGCCGGCGCTGGCCGTTCTGGTCAAATATGACGTCTACACGCAAGTAGTTGGAAAGCACTTCAATGAACTGCCGACCTGGGTGGCTGCCTGGAGCCGCATCGATCCGTCCTTCCTCCGTTTGGACGACATCAATCACGATGGCGTCGTGCAACTTGCGGAAATGCAACTGGGACCGGACATCGTCGTACTCGCCATGCCGGAAATTGCCGGGTTGCCCTATGTCATCACCGGACTGGTGGCCGCCGGCGGACTCGCCGCGGCGCTGTCCACTGCCGACGGATTGCTTCTGACAATCGCCAATGCCTTGTCGCACGACCTGTACTTCAAGATGATCAATCGGCGCGCCTCGCCGGCGCGCCGCGTGACGGTGGCCAAAGTTTTGCTCTTGCTAGTGGCCTTGGTGGCTGCCTTTGTTGCCTTGCTGCGCCCCGGGAGCATCGTTTCCCTGGTGGGCCTGGCATTCTCGCTGGCCGCTTCCTCCCTGTTTCCAGCGCTGGTAACCGGCGTGTTCTGGCGCCGCGCCAATCGCTGGGGCGCCATTGCGGGCATGCTGACGGGCTTTGGCGTCTGCGCGTATTACATCGCCACGCGTTACCCGTTTTTCCAATCCGCACTTGGACTCGCCCCGGGAGACTGGCCGCCTTGGTTGGGCATCGAGCCCATATCCGCGGGTATCTTCGCCGTGCCGCTGGGCTTTGCCGCGATGATCCTCGTAAGCTTGCTCACGCCAAGCCCGGACGCAGGCAGTGACACCTTTGTCGAATCGCTGCGCATGCCCGAGGCCGCAGCAACGGCCGAAGGGTCTTCCGCACGGAACCGGTAGAATCGCGCCCGGCAAGAAAATTGCCGGGAGAGATGGCCGAGCGGTCGAAGGCGCACGCCTGGAAAGTGTGTATAGGGTCAAACCTATCGTGGGTTCGAATCCCACTCTCTCCGCCAATACGTCATTAAAATCAATGACCTATATCTAGATCCGGATAATTCCGCCACCTAGCCACGAGCACGCAAGTCACCGCATGCTGGCGGGTTCCAACTTGATCAACCGCAGCCGGTTCGTGCCGCGCTGCTGGCGAACCGGCAGCCCAATAGCTCTTCAGCGCGTGGAGGCCCGGGCCGACGCCAGGGCCGGCAGCAGCCGGTCGCGCCAGATGCGGTAACCAGATTCGCTTGGGTGCAGGCCATCGACGAAAAGCCGCGGGTCTTGCATTCCTTGTGCGTCGAGGAAGGACGGATAGAGATCGAGCCAGATCGTAAAGCCGGCGAACTCGGCGCTCGCGGCGAGTGCAGCCAGGCGCGCGTTCACCGGCTTCACGACGGTGGCGTCGCGGGAGGGCTCTGCGGTGGGCAGGATCGATTGCAGCAAGATATGCGCACCGGGCTTGCGCGCATGCAGTGAGCGCACTACCGCCAGCACGCCCTCGAAAACGCTGTCGGCTACCGGCGGTTCGGGTGCGTAGGAATTGTTTATGCCGACCATCAGTACGAAGAAATCGGGCGCCAAGGAAAGCGGGTCGAGTTGGCCCAGGCCACCCTGCGCCTTCGGCAATATTCGGAAGAGCAGGTGTTCCGTGCGGTCGCCGGAAATACCGATGTTCAGCGCCAGGTTCTGCGGCACTGCGCCGCCAAAGGATTCATCCCAGATTCGCCGGCCGTGCAAGCGACCCGGTATCCATGGGTCGTCGGCCAGAAGCCAGAAGTCAGTGATCGAGTCACCCACGAATACGAGTTTGACGGCACGCAGACGCGCCGCGTCTGTGAGCTGCGCTGTGATGGCAGCTTGGCGTTGCTGCCAATATTCGACGCGGGGCATCGGATGTGTCGAGGCAAAGTCGCGCGCGAAGGCGATCGGCGCGCTTGGGCCGATGAGGACGGCCAATGCGGCCGCCAGAATGCGAGCGAAGAGCGACGTGGGCATAGGTAAGGTCCATCAAATAGGTTCGGCCGGATCGATCCGGCGCGTATCGGACCCCATTTGTGCCACAGCGCCAATTGTCACCCAGATATTACGGCGCGCCGTCCGCGAGAAATCCCGCGGCCATGTGCGAGAGGTCGCAAAAAGGTTTGTTCTTCGAATGCCCGCACCGGCAGAGGCGCGTCTCAGTCACGCGCGCCACGGTGCGGCCCGTACCGGCGCAGATCTCAAGATTGCCCTGAATATGCAATGGCCCATTTTTCAAGGGCATGACCGCTAGCGGACCCGCGCGTTCCGGTAGCGGATCGACACTTCCCGTCGCTGGTTCGCCACTGGCGACAAAGCCGGCCGCCGCATGCGAGCCGTCACACCAAGGTTTGCGGTTTGACCTTCCGCAACGGCACAGTGTGGCGCGAAAGCCGTCCTGCGCGCCGGCAATGATTAGCGGCGCATGAAATGCGTACGGGCCGTTTTCGCGAATTCGAAGCTGATTCACCGCGGGCGCGGTTTCCTGGGGGGCGCCATCGTGACGCTCATAGCGGATCGCACCCGACGGGCAGTTGTGCGCCACGGCGACCAAGGATTCCACGGCAACCATGTCCGGGTAGATCCATTCGCCCGGCGTGTTCGCCTTGAAAACACTTGGCGCATCCAAGACGCAGTGCCGCGAATGGATGCAGCGGCGCGCCTCAAAGAATATGGTTGCATCGCGGCCGCGGGCGACTTCGACTGGCGGGCTGGCTGCCGCGTGGGTGGCAGGGGCGGCAGGCGCGGGCATGGCCGAAGGATCTGGCGGCGGCGAGGCAACTGCCTGCGGCCGGGCCACCGATGACGAAGCCGATAGCGCAGCCAGCGCCGCCTGCTGTGCCGCAAGAAGGTCGATCATTTCGCGCCAGGTTGCGGCGGATTCGCCGGGGACCAGTTGCAGCGGCAGCTCGGCCGCCCGCTGCTGGAGCTGGCCCAGGCGCTCGGCAAGCAGGGCAGCGGCGCTGTCCTGTGGCAGCGCGGCGAGCGTGCGCAGCGGCGTAAATGTCAGCCCGGCATTGGGACCCCCGCTCGCCGTCGTGGCCGGGCGCGCCGCAAGACCCAGACCAACGGGCACGAGGGCGCGCATCAGCGCGAAACTTGCGGCCAACCACGTTGCCTTGATCCGCCGGTCGCGGGCGCCGAAGCCCTGCAACAGACAGCGCAGCGAAGTCGTGTACATCGCGTTGCCGATATCCAGCCAGCGCGCGATGCGCGGTTCGCTGATGTGCACCCGCTCGCCGGCACTATGCACCGGTGCGTTCATCACGGGATTCGTGGCCGCGGGCCACGCGGGTTCGAACTGGGGATCCTGGGCGCGCAGGGCTGCCAGCTCTTCGCCGATGCGGGAGAAGCGGGAAAAGTGCGAATCCGCGTGTTCTATGCCCGCGCCCTCGCCCTGCGTGACGATGGTCTGGATTGCCTGTAGTGCGCTGCGCAGGTTGGTGACCGCAATGATCCCGGGCAAAGGCGCCAGCGTGGCGTCGAGCTGCAATTCGGGATCGCCGCAGAACAGTGCGGATTCGCCCTGTGCAGCAGCGCAGGCTTTCATCGAAAGCGCCAGTACGTCATACAGTTCACCGACGGTCGCGTAATCCCGGGCGCCCGGGCTCAGACGCTCCGCGGGCACGATCCGGCGATACTCGCGCTGCGGGGCAAACTCGCCCGCGTCTGCGAGATGTTCGCTGGAGGGCCGTTCGAGGAATTTGAAGTGCTCGACGGTCGCTGCGGAAAATGGTTGCAGGCGAATGACAAAGCCGGCTGGATACAGACCGGCGTCGACGGGGAAAGGTGGGCGTCCAACATGCGGGGCGGCGCCCAGCGCGTGGACAAGGTTGCCCACCAGCGCAAGATGGGTCATTTCCTCGAAAGCAACCGACATGATTGCCTGGCGCCAGCGCTGCACGGACGCGGCTCGTTGGGCGCTCCAACCCGCGTCCTCCCGTTTGAGGCTGAAAGCGGCGTAGAGATAGCAGCACATCAACTGATGCTCGATCTCTGCGGCCTCGTGCAGCCAGTACAAAAGCTGTTCGCGGCTGGGCGGTGGTATCTGCTTGTCCATAAGCGATTATCGAAAAGGGCACATCCGCTCGCACGCAGGCGCGAGCTCAGCGTGCGAACAGCAAGGACCAGTTCACGAACGGTTGCAGTTCTACGAGCTCAAACACAAGGCTGCCCGACCCGATCAACGGCATCCCACGCAGGCAGGCCTCGGCCTGCGCACGGCCGTCCGTCTCGATTATGAAGACAACGCGGGTGGGAATGTCGGTCAGGTACGCTTCGCGCAGCATGCCGGAGGCGAAGAGTTCCCACGAGGCCTTGAGCTCATTGGCGAGATCGTTGCGGACGCTCTGCAGGTCGGCGGACTTCGCGACGTTGATGATTGCCAGAAACTTCATCGGGAGACGCTCCGAAGATGCGAAACAGGGCGAGCTTCGCCGCGGATCCGGCAGCCAGTTCGTAAAGGATACCCAATGGCGTGCCGTCAAGTTCCGCAGAAAGTGCGGACGACACGTTCCTGGGGCTGCGCTGGCGCCGAGAATTCCTGGAATTTCTCCTGATCCTCATACGGGTGCGCCAAGACCGCCAGCAACGTTTCAAACGGGGCAAAGTCTGCTCGCTGGACGGCGGCATCCAAAGCCTGCTCGACACGGTGATTTCGGGGTATGAAGGCCGGATTGACTTGGCGCATCGCCTGGGCACATTGCGCGCGTGGGCGCGCCTCGCGGGCCAGGCGTTGGTGCCAATCGATTGCCCAGCGCTCATAGGCCTCGGGATCGGCAAACAGCGCACGCGGGCCGTTCACCGAACCAGCGTCGTCAACCGCCACGCCAAGTCGGCGAAACGTCAGAGTGAAATCGGCCTGGCTGGCCCGCATGAGTTCGAGCAGGCGACTGATCAACTCCCGGTCCCCGTCCTCGGCCGTCTGCAGGCCGATCTTGGCGCGCATGCCATCGAGCCAGCGTTGTTGGTAGCGTATTGTGAAGCCGGCAAGGACCTCCTGCGCCAGCTCCACGGCTTGTTCCGGCGCGGAGTCGATTAACGGCAAAAGTGCTTCCGCCAATCGGGCGATGTTCCAGCTCGCGGCCTGCGCCTGGTTGCCGTAGGCGTAGCGGCCAAAGCTGTCGATGGAACTGAAGACGGTCGCCGGGTCGTAGGCCTCGAGAAAGGCGCAGGGACCAAAATCGATGGTTTCTCCCGACACGGCCATGTTGTCGGTATTCATGACACCGTGCACGAAGCCCACCAGCATCCAGCCGGCGACAAGATCCGCCTGGCGCTGTGCGACGGCCTGCAGCAGGGCGAGATACGGCCGTTCGGCATCGCGCGCTTCGGGGTAGTGGCGCTCGATCACGTAGTCTGCGAGGACACCAACGGACTCGTGATCTTCGCGCGCGGCAAAATACTCGAAGGTCCCCACCCGGATATGGCTGGCGGCGACGCGTGTGAGCACGGCCCCCGGCAGAGCGGATTCGCGGTAAACGGGTTCGCCGGTCGTTACGGCCGCCAGGGCGCGCGTTGCTGGAATTCCCAGCGCGTGCATGGCTTCGCTTAGCAGGTATTCGCGCAGGACCGGTCCCAGTGCGGCACGTCCATCCCCGCGCCGAGAAAAGGGTGTGCGTCCGCAGCCCTTGAGCTGGATATCGCGCCGCATGCCGTCTGCATCGATGACCTCCCCAAGCAGAATCGCCCGCCCGTCCCCCAGCTGCGGAACGAAGGCGCCGAACTGGTGACCGGCATAGGCCATGCTGATGGGCTCGGCGCCCAGCGGCACGAGGTTGCCGCCCAGAATGGCCGCGAGCGCAGTTTCATCGATCGCGGCAAGGTTCAGACCGAGTTCCTCCACCAGCGGCCAATTAAAAGCCACCAGGCGCGGACGGGCCACCGGGGTCGGTTGCACGCGGACGAAGAACTGCTCCGGCAGGTGCGCGTAGGAATTGCTGAACGTTGCGATCGAATGGGCCACGCGGAATCTTACCGGCGCGCGCCGTTCGGTGGCGCGCCGGATCAAAATTCCCGGGGGACGAGGGCGGCAATTTCCTGACTCAGGTTGCCCCGGATCCATGGGCGCTCGCCGTACAGCGCGCGAAATTCAACGATCACGACCATGTGGACGACATCGCGAAAAGTGATGTCGCGCGCCGTTGGCCATTGCGCAAAGCTCTCTTCGGCCTGGTCAAGCAGACTTTCGGCCTTCACGACATCGATGCGCAGGCGATTGCAGACAATTTCGCGGTAGCGATCGCGCCGCGCCGAGGGTGTGGCCGATGGTTGTTCTTCTCCATACAGTTCGAGCATGTCGCGGGCGATGCGGCGGGCAAAACGCCGCTGCCGAAAGGGTATGAAGAACCGCATCAGCCCGCGGCGTGCCACATGGCCTTCCCCTTGGCGCAGCGTGGCCGGCCCGGCGATAAACTGTGCGCGAACGGTGGGAAGCCAGTCGATCGGCACCGTCCAGGGATCGAGCGTTGCCAGGGTTTGCGACGTGGATGGCAATAGCGGAACTTCCTCTTCCACTGGAACGCGAGGCGGGTCTGCGAGCGGCAACGCCGGCGGCGGCCCGGCGGCCGGGTTTGCATCGCCCTGAAGCACCTTGGCGGTAACCGCGATCAGGTAGCGCGAGGGTTCTGCCTGAAAGCGATCGCAGCAAGGACGCGAGCAAAAGCAAAACAGGGCGCCGGCACGGATCGTGCGATACGGGGAATCAAGATTCACCGCGCGTCCGCACACCGGGTCGATCAGCGCGTCTATGCCCTGGGCCTCAGTCATGAAGGAATCGTTTTCCTTGCGACGCGGCGCCGCTGCGTCCGCACACATCTATTAAGAATACGTCAGGCGGCCGGATCGGTCGACCGCGCGGGCGCTTCGGTCAGGGTCATGAGAATGTCCGCGTACCAAGCGCAATTCAGGCCCAGAGCTTCGTCAACGTCCGTGTCGCGCGTGAGCATGTCCAAACGTGCGGAATGCACCCCCAGCAGGCGCCAGGGAAGGAGCGCGCATTCTGCCGGCGGATCGGCGATGCGCAGGACGACGGGAGCGCCGCTGCCGCCGCGGTGCGTGCGCGCATCAGTGAGGAAATACCCCTGCCCCTGAAAACGCAGTCCAAAGGAGGATGCCAGGCCGGCCTGGCGCGCAACCGGCAGGTGATGGAGGGTGTCGTGAAAGCCCAGCGGAAAACCCAGGATCAGCAAGGCACTGCCGATCTCGATGCGCTGATCGCTGCGGTGCAGATGCTCCGGAGTGAAAGCGCGGTAGACCATGCTCGCGGGAAGCGCTGAGCGGTCCAGTTCGATCAGCGCCACGTCGATTTCACCGGCCGAGTCGCGTCCCTGGTTCCACAGGCCCTTGCCATTGCGGTACAACGGAATGGAATAGCCGGTTGACTGCGCAATATTGGCCGGGTCCACGTGCAACTCAACCTCAATGCGGTCCGGAAAATGCTCGCTGGGTTCGTCCACCATCACATGTCGGCTGGTGACCAGGTACAGGCGCTCGTCGCGCGCGAAGAAGAACCCGCTGGCGTTGGTAAGCGGCTTCTTGCCCTCGAAGGTGAAGATCTTCGCCGCGGTCAGCAGCAGCGGTTCGATCGATTCATCGGAAATGGTCGGGTACTCCCGTTGCGTGCCAATCGGGCCGCCGCCCCGGATTTTGCTGTGTGCAATGCTGCAGTGAACTATATACTCGATCGCGGCTTTGCAACATTTCCCAACTTCCAGGACGGCTTTGTGAGCTCACTCAATTTCATCGGCGGGGAAAAGGGCGGTGTCGGAAAATCCGTTGCGGCGCGCGTTCTGGCGCAGTATTTCATCGACCGGGGACGCGGCTTCACAGGGTATGACACCGACCGTTCGCACACTTCCTTTACGCGTTTCTACGGCGACTATGCCGCGCCCGTGCTGGTGGATAGTTTCGAGAGCCTGGACCGTATCGTCGGCGCCTTCGAGGAGGGGGCGCACGGCGGGGCACAGGAAAGTGTCATTGTGGATCTTGCGGCGCAGACCGCCGCGCCGCTGGCCAAATGGGTCAAGGATTCCGACTTGCTGTCCTTGCTGGCGCAGATCGGCGTGTCGGTGAATTTCTGGCACCTTACCGATGCCGGCAAGGACTCGGTGGACCTCCTTGATCGGCTCATCAATACCTATGGGGCTGGACCCAATTATTTTGTCGTGCGCAACCTGGGCCGTGGCTCGGAATTCTCCCAACTCGATGAGTCGCCGGCGTTGCGCAAGGCACTTTCCCTGGGCGCGCGCGTTTTTGATCTGCCCGCTTTGCATGAAGCGAGCATGCGCAAGATCGACCGGGCCAATGCCAGCTTCTGGGCTGCGATCCACAATCGCGCCACGCCGGACGCCCTGGGCATGCTCGAGCGCCAGCGGGTAAAGATGTGGCTCAAGGCCACGTACGAAACGCTCGATACCCTACCGCTGTAAGGGACTTTTCTCGGTCGGCTGGTCCCTCGTTCGCGCAGTGGCGATCAGCGTGCGCGACAGCTTGATACGCGTTAGTGTTTACGCCGCAAATCCTTGGAAGGAGCGGTGCAATGAACAACCCGATCAGCTGGTTCGAAATCTATGTGCAAGATATGGTGCGGGCCAAGGCATTTTACGAATCTGTTTTTGGCGTTTCGCTGTCGCGGCTGGACAATCCGGACATTGAAATGTGGGCCTTCCCGATGCGCCAGGATGGCTACGGAGCTTCCGGGTCCCTGGTGCGAATGCCGGGCTTTCCATCCGGGGCCAATAGTGTCCTCGTGTATTTTCATTGTGAGGACTGTGCGGTGGAGGCGGCTAGGGCCGCAAAGGCCGGCGGCAAAATTCAAAAGAGCAAGATGTCCATCGGCCCGTACGGTCACATCGCCCTGGTGTTCGACACCGAAGGCAACATGATCGGCCTGCATTCGATGCAGTGATAGGCACGGCGGTCTGGGCTTGATCCGAATCCTTTGGTTCGGGCGCTCGGCGGCCGCCGTGGCTACCACCCTTCCATGACGACCCTGTTGCGGTTTTCGCAACGCGGACGCCGCCCGATGCCGCGCGCGGGCTAATGCGTCCAGAAGAAGTGCGGGGCGGAAAATTCCGCTACCGTTGCCCGGCGCGCGTGGGCCAAGGAACAGGCAAACGGGCAAGCTGACGCGGATTCCGACGGGAATTTGATCGAAGGCAATGGCCGTAAGCGGCTATGTTTCGTAGACGGGGTAATTCGCCCCGTCGCTGCGGGCGTTTTCATTGCGCATTCACGCCCGGGCCCTGAGGGAAACGCATGCTGCAGCAAGTCAATTCGACGCCGCTCATTGCCGCCGAGAAGCACAATCGCCGTGCCACGGACGGGCAGCGCCCGCCGGTGCAGACGCAGGTCACTTCGCCATTGCCCCTGCCCACGCAGATCGGCAAGTACCGGTTCATGAGCGTGATTTCCCGCGGTGGTTTTTCGATTGTCTATCTCGCGCAGGACGAAAAAAGCGGCGAGGCCGTAGCCATCAAGGAATACCTGCCGTCCTTGCTGGCGCGCCGCGCCGCTGGCGACCTGGTGCCCGCCATCCCGAAGGAGAGCGAGGAGCTATTTCGCGTCGGCATGAAGTGCTTCTTCGACGAAGCGCGCACCCTGGCCACGATCCATCATCACAATATCGTACGCGTGCTCGACTTTTTCCGCGCCAACGAAACGGTGTACATGGTCATGCGCTATGAATCGGGCCGCTCCCTGGAGGAGCACGTGCGCCGCGGACGCAGTCACGGGCAGATCGACGTCATGTCCGAGGGTTTTATCCGCCGGGTATTTGGCCAGGTGATGACGGGCTTGCATGAAGTGCATACCCAACGCGTATTGCATCTGGATATCAAGCCCGCCAATGTTTACCTCAAGATGAATGGCGCGCCTGTTTTGCTCGATTTTGGCGCGGCGCGCCAGACGCTGCAGCGGGACCTGAATCATTCGTATCCAATGTACACGCCCGGATTCGCCGCGCCGGAGCTTTACCACGACGATGCGGAAATCGGTCCATGGACGGACATGTACAGCGTGGGCGCGAGCATCTTCGCCTGCATGTCCGGCAAACCGCTCCAGGAATCGGCGGCACGCCGGTCGGACGACAAAATCCCCAAGGAACTGCAGGCGTTCCGAGGTCTCTACAGCAACGAATTGATCCGCATCGCCGAGCGCTGCCTCGCGCTCAACTCGCTGGAGCGCCCGCAGTCGGCGCTCGAGGTGCAAGGGCAACTGCAGCGGGCACCGGCGCGGCAGGAAGCCAATTTCCTGGAAAATCTGCGCCAGCGCTTCCTGGGCCGCGGCAAGTAACGCCTGTCGCCGGCGGTGCCGCAATCCGGCCCGGGTTGACGATTAGAACCATTTTAGTACCATAACGAGACCAATTCTCGCTTGGACTGCGCCGCGGCGGCGTCCGGCAAATGACACGGCTTTACGGCCCGGCGTACATCGATCCTTGCGGAGCGACCGCGGGGAACCATTCCAGATCTGAGGCCGCCCGTGACCGCCACCATATTCAATTATTCCTGTGTGCCCGCAATGCCGTCGAGCGGCGCTGATTTGGCTGGCACGCCCCCCGTACGACGTATCGTTATTGTCGGCGGTGGCACCGCCGGCTGGATGAGTGCACTGATCCTTGCACGTTCCTTGGCTCCACGCGGCGTGGAAATTACTCTGCTGGAATCACCCACGGTTGGAATCATCGGCGTGGGCGAGGGTTCAACGCCCTGGTTGCGCGGCTTTTTCGACAGCCTGGGCATTGAGGAGGCCGAATGGATGCCGCAATGCCATGCGACCTATAAATGCGGAATCACATTTGACGGATGGTCCACAAAGGCCGGCTACCAGAGTTATTTTCATCCGTTTGCGTCGATGCTGGATAACCTCACGATGACGCAGTTTGTGCATAACGCCAATGCACGCATCAACCGCGCCGACTTGCACGCCCACCCCGATCGTTTCTTCATCGCCGCCCGCCTTGCCGCAAACTGCCAGGCACCCAAGCCGCGGGATCAATTCCCGTTCGACGTCTGGCATGGATACCACTTCGACGCCGCCTTGCTCGGGCAGTTTCTGCACAAGAAGGCGCTTGCGCGCGGTGTGCGCTACAAAGCTTGCCACGTAACGCACGCCACGCTTGACGCGACGGGGGCCATCGCCGCGGTCGTGACCCGGGATGGGGAGCAGATCGGCGCCGATCTATTTGTCGACTGCACGGGTTTTCAGGGTCTGCTCATCGACAAGGCGATGCAGACACCGTTTGTCAGTTTTGCGAACAACCTTTTCAACGATGCGGCCGTTGCCCTGCCCACGCCGATCCATGGTCCAATTCCGTCGCAGACGGTATCGAGCGCAATGGCGCACGGTTGGGCATGGAGAATTCCGTTGACGAACCGCTTTGGCAACGGCTACGTCTATAGCAGCCGGTATTGCTCTGCGGATCAGGCCGAGACCGAATTGCGCGAGCGCCTCGGGGCCCTGGACGCCGATGTACCCGCCCGCCATTTACAGATGAAGGTCGGCCGGGTTACCAAGCACTGGAACAAGAATTGCCTGGCGGTCGGCCTCTCACAAGGCTTTATCGAGCCGCTCGAGGCGACCGCGTTGCTCTTTATCCAGCAGACCGCGGAAAATTTTGTCAAATTCCTCGAACAGGGCGACCTGGGGGAAGCTGCGCAGGAGCGCTTCAATCAGGGTGTGAATGCGCATTTCGAGGGGACACGCGACTACATCGTGACCCACTACAAGACCAATTCGCGCAAAGACACGGCGTATTGGCGCGACAACGCGGCGAACATGAATTTGTCCGATTCCCTCAAACAGCTGTTGAGCCTATGGCTGGGCGGCAAAAACATTGCGCCCGCGGTGCGCCGCCAAGAGCTGGGCAAGGGCTATCCCGTGGTTTCCTGGTACGCGATCCTCGCGGGTATGGGGATATTTCCTGAGAGCCAGGATTTGCGCCCGCCATCTGCGGAGGAGGCGCGATATCGCATGGACGAGATCGACGACCTGCTGAACCGCAGCGCTCCCAACTACCGCGACCATCGCGAAGCCCTGGAAAACATAGCGCCAAAGCGCAATGGCACCTCGCTGCAAGTGTATTTCTGGTAGGTACTGCACGATTTCTCTAGGGACTCTGGAATGCAACAAGTGCAGCCGATACGCGAGCTATCGGGGGAAGATGCGGCGACCATTGCCCCTGCGCTGGTCAACGCGGGGCAACCGGCCGTTCTGCGATCTGTGGTTTCCGATTGGCCGGCGGTGCGACGCGCGCGAACATCCGCTGGAGCTCTCGTCGAATACTTGCGGAGCCTGGACAGCGGAGCGCTCGTCGATGCGGTGATGACGCCGCCTGAGCGCAAGGGTCGGATCTTTTACAACGAGGGAATGGATGGATTTAATTTCCTGCGCAATCGCCTCACGCTTTCAGCCGTTGCCGAGCAGGTTTTGCGCTATTCCCTCCTAGCAAGGTCGCCGGCAGTAGCCGCCCAAAGCGCGGCGGTGCAGGATTGCATCCCGGGATTTCTCCAGGACCATGCTCTGCCCCTGCTCGGTCCGGAAATCTTGCCGCGCATTTGGCTCGGCAATGCGCTTACCACCCCGACGCACCTGGATGAATGGTGCAACATTGCCTGTGTCGTGGCAGGACGGCGCAGGTTCACCCTGTTTCCCCCGGAACAGGTCGCCAATCTGTACGTGGGGCCGCTCGATTTTGCTCCGACCGGGGCACCGGTGAGCCTCGTAGACCTGGACGCACCCGACTTTGTCCGCTATCCGCGCTTTCGCCAGGCCCTGGCGTCGGCGCAAGTGGCCGAATTACTTCCTGGCGACGCAATCTACATACCACCCCTCTGGTGGCACAACGTGCAATCGCTCGAAACGTTCAACATGCTCGTGAATTATTGGTGGCACGCCGATGGCAGTGTGCAAGGGCAGCGCGCATCCGGCTTTGATTGCCTGCTGCATGCCATTCTTGGGTTGCGCGACTTGCCGCTGGAGGCGCGCGCGGCGTGGGCTGCGCTATTTGCCCACTATGTATTCGGGCCCGGCGAACCCGTCGCGGCGCATATCCCGGCGGCGCGCCACGGCATGCTCGGCGCGCTGGACGCCCAGCAGCGCGCTGCCCTGCGCGCCGAACTAGCGCGGCGTCTGGATCCGCCGCGCTAGGTATTACTGGGGCATCCCGCTCCCGGGATCAGAGAATTACCGGTATGTGGAACAAGGAGGAGAAGGGCGAGGGATTGTGCGAGACGCCGGGCGTGCCAAAAACCGCGAGGCGCGAACTCGCGATCTCGGGCAGGCCCCACTTGGCAGAGGTGGTCTTGCCCGTGCGGTCGATCGCGCCGATGCCGGCGAAATCGTAGATGCTGGGCTTGGACAGGATGGGCAGGCCAAAGGCGCAAGAAAAGGGCGCTGCCTCTTCCCAGACGCGACCTGGGAAGGTTTCCTGAATCCCCATATCCGAAGGTCCCGCGGCGTCAAGTACATTGCCATAGAGTCGTCCCGTTCCCCCGGGCGCGATCACGCTCACCAAGTAGTGTCCGGCCTTGACCTTCTTGGCGTAGACCTTGGCATGCGCGTTGAGCACGTTCCCCTTGGCGATGGCCGCCGCCAGTGCGTCCTCGGTGGCGGCACTGGTCGGGCCAACCAGGTTGATCTGAGAACTCGGAAGGCCATTGGCGCGTACCTTGGCGATCGCGTCGTTGGCCTGCTGGGCGGTGGCATACAGACGAACAATTGGCAGAATCATCGTGAGACCCCTACTGGCTGAAACGGTTTTGGGCGGACACCATTACACGGAAGAAACCGGTACCTCTGCTTGCGCCGCGGCGGTAACGGACCCCGCGGGACGACGCTGCAGTGCCTTGCGCACGCGCAGGCGCTGCAGGAAGGATAAGCGATCGATAAAAAGCTTGCCGGCCAGGTGATCCATTTCGTGTTGCAGGCACACCGCGAGCAGGCCGTCCATGTTGCGCTCACACACCTTGCCCGCCCGGTCGAAGGCCCGGAAGCGCAGCGCGGTGTGGCGTTTTACCGTTTCGCACACACCCGGCAGCGAGAGGCAACTCTCCTCGACCAGTCCAAGGCGGCTGCGCAAGAGGATGCGTGGATTGACAAAGACTTCCGGCGCGCTGGCGTTGCCGGAAACATCGATCGTGATGACCTGCTGGTGCACACCGACCTGGGTTGCCGCCAATCCCATGCCGTTCGTGGCATACATGGTTTCGAACATATCGTCGACCAGGCTTGCGAGCGCCGCATCGAAGCGTTGCACCGGCTGCGCGCGGGTGCGCAGGCGCGGGTCGGGGAATTCCAGTACGTTCAGGCGGGCCATAGGGATGCAGGAAATTCCCTGGTCATTATTTTTGTCCGGCCAGCGCATCGGGCACCGGCGCAATCACGTGCGCGGCGGCGGCGCCTGGCGCCTGCGCGCGGCTGGGCCGCAGCAGCCTGGCCATGGTCACCACCGTGATGGCGAGCAGCGCTACCTCGATGCCATAGACGGCGGTGTAGCCGGTGGCCGCCGCGCTGATGCCGGGCACGGGCGGGCTTGTTGCGACGGAGGCCGCGACGATATCGCGAATGACGGCGCCCAGTGCCATGGCCAGTCCGGCGGCCGTTGCTTGCACCGCGCCCCAGGAGCCCAGGGCGAGGCCACGCTGCTCGGCCGGAGCGTGGTTCATCGTGGCGGTGAGGGTGCCGTGACCGAAGAGACCACCGCCAAAGCCGATGAGCAAAGTGCCCAGAGCAAACAAGGCGGGGGAATCGGCTGGTGCGGCGCTGATCACGCACAGGAAAGCAGGGATGCCGACCATGGCGCCGTAGCTGGCCATGCGTGCCGGGTCAAAGCCGCGGCTCAGTACCCGCGAGGCCAGCCCAAAGCCCAGCAGGCCCCCGATGGCCAGCGTGGCCGTGAGTTTGGTGGTCGTGCCCACGGCCAGATGCAGGATCTGCCCGCCGTATGGCTCGAGCAATACGTCTTCCATGCTAAAGGCCATGGTTCCCACGCCGACCGCCAGAAGCCGCTGTACGGCATTGTCGCCGTGCGAAAAGTTCGCCCACGAATCGCGAAAGGACGGTTTGGTAGCGGGCAGCGCCGCGCCGCGCCGCGGATTGCGCGACTCCTGCTTCCACAGTGCGATGGTATTGAGGACCATGGTCGCCAATGCGCAACCCTGGATCACCTGCACCAGGCGCGCCGGGGAAAAATTGGCAAGCGCGGTGCCAAAAACGAGGGCGCTCAGGATCATTCCCAGCAAGAGCATGGTGTACATGAGTCCCACAACCTTAGGCTGGGACTCGGCCGGGGCCAAATCGGTGGCCAAGGCAAGGCCGATGGTTTGCGTCGTATGCAAGCCGGCGCCCACCAGCAGGAAGGCCACGCCCGCGCCCAGCCAGCCGACCCATACCGGCGCCTGACTTGCGTTGCCGCCGCCGGAAAGTACAAGCAGCGCAAAGGGCATGATCGCCAGACCGCCAAACTGCACCATGGTTCCCTTCCAGATGAAGGGCACACGCTTCCAGCCCAGCTCGCAGCGGTGCGTGTCGGAGCGAAAGCCGATAAGCGCGCGAAACGGAGCGAACAGCAAGGGCAGGGCGAGCATCACGCCCACGATCGAGGCGGGAACCCCGAGTTCAACGATCATCACGCGATTGAGCGTGCCGATCAGCAATACAAGCGCCATGCCGACCGAGATTTGAAACAGGGACAGGCGCAGCAGACGTGACAGGGGCAGATCCGCGGAGGCGGCATCGGCAAATGGCAGAAAGCGGGAACCGTATCCCGTCCACCAGCGCATGGCAATTTGACTGTACTTGTTCATGGCGACCGCAAATTGCACCCCGAGGCAGCGCGGGGCGGGTTCCGCGGACCCCGCCCCTTGCCACCAATGCAAAGCAAAAGGCCGGAGCTATTGACCCGTCGGCGATGCGGGCGCAGACACGTGGGTCTTTGCGCCGCCTTGCCAATATGCGGAGAACCACGTCGTATGCGACAGCACGGCGTAGTGCACCAGAAGGGCAATCACCAGGACTGTGCCCAAGAACAGGGGCAGGCCCACGGTGGGACTTACCACGCACCAGATTCGAGCTTGATTCATGGTTGGGTCCTCGTTAATGCAGCCAGGGTGAATAGATATAGGCCAACAGGTGCGCAAATAGGGCGATTGCAAAGAACAGGCGCGCACCGTCGATCACGTGCTTGTGAAGCTCCTCGGATTCCGGAATCGTTAGGCCCGTCGGCCAGACCCGGTTTGGATCGTCTGCCATAAACATTGCTCCTTTAGATATCTAACAAAGCACTACTACGCGGCCATCGGACGTGCGATACCCCCGCACACACACCATCATCGCTGTGGCCCAGCAGACGATGAATCGGTAAAGCGCTTGCGCGATGCCAGGTGCCTGAGGAGCGCCAATGAACGCGTGTGCGCGCAAGTGGCACGGCCGCAGACGGGCATTGCTGCACGAAACCCCTTTGCCAAAGCGACCCCCGCCACGTTCGTGGTTATGGACCTGGAAACCCTCACATTGACGTTAATCATGTAAGGCTAAGTTGTCAACGAATAATGTCACGCGATCACGACACATGATGTCGCGAACGCCGCACCGGTACGCCCGGCGCCTGTTTTGCTTATGGTTCGGTGCGCCAGCGCACTTCGAAGCGGCAGGCATCGGCACCGTTCGCCTGGCAGCTGGTTTCCGTGACCCGGGACCGAGGGTGAACCAGCGTCCGGAAAAGGCGCTCGAAGCAGCCCGCATAAAAATCGCAGCGGGGCGTGCGTGCGTGTGCACCGCGGCATAAGGGGCACTGGTGCAGGCTCAGGGTAACGGGCCCCAGGCCACGCGCGCTAAAGCGTCCGGTTCCGGCAAAGGTCCAGGAATTGCGCCGGATCGCGGTCAGCAGCACGGCGCTGGCCGCCGGCGCGGGCAAGGCGCGCAACAAGAGCTGCACCGCGCGCGGAATGCGCCTGGCCAGCAGGTAGGCGCCCGTGCGCGTGCCGGCCCCGCGGCAGATCACCCGTGCCATTTGCGCTTCGAGTTGCTCATGCAGGACTGCCTGCAGGCGCGTGACCTCGGTTTCATCAACCATGTGCTCCGGGGGTTCGCGCAGGTAGCGCTCGAGGCCGGCGAGGGCAAAAAGCTCGCCCGTGCGCTGCGCGCCCAGCTCTTCCTGCAGGGCCTCGGCGGTACGGGTAATGGCGTTGGGGCCGATGCGGCCCGGCCCATGCGCACTGGGCGGGCGCACGGGCGCTCCCGGGGGGCCTGCGTCCACGGGAGCAGCGCGCATCCGGGCGCGGTTCAGCTGAGCTGGGTCGCGGGCGCGGGTTCGGCCTTGGGCCGGGCGAGCACAAGCTCCTCGACCAGCTCGTCGGCAATGTCCTCGTCGAGCTGCTGATCGCCGCCACCGCAGGCCAGCACCTCGGCGCCACGCAAGGATTTGCGCCCCCGCGGCACGTTCTGGAACTCGATGATCTGCTGCGCGCTCAATTTGCGGCTCTCATCGAAATGAAAGTCGACGTTCTTGGCCGACTGCGGGCCCCAGTAGTTGACGCGCCCCAGGTCGTAGAACTTGCGCTGCACGCCGCTCTTGAGAAAGGCTTTGAGGCACCCCAGCATGTAGCGGCGCTTGGTGCGATCGCGAATCCACGGATAGCTAAAGAAGGACTTGCGCATGTAAAAGCGCCGGTAATTGTGCATCACCCGGTCGAGCAATTCGGTGCGCTCCATGGCATCGGGCTTGATGATCGGCGTCACGAAGTTGTACTTGTCAAAATCGAAGATCTCGACCTTGTCGCCCAGTTCCTTGAAGAGGTCGGAGAACGGCCACGGCGTGTACATCGCCCAGTTGGCCATGTCCGGCTCCCAATCCAGGGCCATGCGGTAGGTCTCCTCCAGCGTTTCGCGGGTCTCGTTTTCCAGGCCGACGATGAACTGGGCTTCGGTCACGATGCCATTGGCGCGCAGCAATTCGATCGCGCGCTTGTTCTGCGCGATGGTGGTTTCCTTGTTGAAGCGCTCCAGCTTCAACTGGGCCGCTGCCTCGGTGCCCAGGGAGACGTGGATGAGTCCCGCGCGCCGGTACAGCGGCAGCTGTTTTTCGTCGCGCAAGATATCGGTGACCCGGGTGTTGATGCCCCACAGGACCGGCAGCTTGCGCTTTTCCAGTTCCTGGCAAAACTGCACGAACTTCTTCTTGTGGATGGTCGGTTCTTCATCCGCCAGGATGAAAAAGCCCACGCCGTGCTCGCGCACCAGCGTCTCGATCTCGTCCACGACCTTGACCGGATCGCGCACGCGATAGTCGCGCCAGAACTTCCACTGCGAGCAGAAGCTGCAGGTAAAGGGGCAGCCGCGGGCAAAGTTGGGAATGGCCACGCGCACGCCCATCGGGATGTAAATGTACTTTTCCCACTCCAGGATGCCCCAGTCGGGCGAAATGGCGTCCACGTCCTTGATCGGCGCTTCGGCCGGCGTGGCAATCACCTGACCCGCATCTGCATAGGCGATGCCGCGGATCGCGTCCCGCTGGGCCGGCCATTGCCCCGATTCCACCGCCCGCACCAGGTTGACGAGGATCTCTTCGCCCTCGCCGCGCGCCACGACATCGATCCAGGGCGCTTCGGCCAAGACCTGCCGGTACATGAAGGTTGCATGGATGCCGCCCAGAACGGTCACAGCCTCGGGATGCACTTCCTTGGCGATCTGCAGCAGGCGCTCGGCCTTATAGATACTGGGGGTGATTGACGTTACGCCGATGAGGTCAGGCTTGTCGCGGGCAAGTTGCTCGCGTACCTGATCTTCGGACAGGTCGTTGGTCATCGCATCGATGAAGCCCACGTCGCGGTAGCCCACGCGCTTGAGCGCGCCTGCGAGGTATGCTGCCCAGGCGGGCGGCCAGTTGCCGGCGATTTCTGCGCCTCCGGAGTGGTAGTTCGGGTGAATCAGAAGGACTCGCATGCGCCCACCTCCCTGGCAAAGTATGTAAACTATTCTAGACACAACAAATGTCCATAACAACTGACGGGTTTACTCGGGTATGACCGCACCCACAACTACGGGTACCGCGCGGCCGCCTTTCCCCTTTTCGGCGATCGTTGCCCAGGAGGAGATGAAACTGGCCCTGCTGGCAGCGGCGGTTGACTCCTCCATTGGCGGCGTGCTGGTCATTGGCGACCGTGGCACGGGCAAATCCACCGGTGTGCGTGCCCTGGCGGCCTTGTTGCCCAAAATGCGCGTGGTGACGGGGTGCCCGTACCGCTGTGCGCCCGACCGCGTGGCCGGCCTGTGCGCCATTTGTCAGGGCGGACCGGGCACTGGCAAGAACAAGGAGGCGCCGCCCAAAAGCCACCTGGCCGATGTCGCCGTCGTTGACCTGCCCCTGGGCGCCACCGAGGACCGGGTCGCGGGTGCGCTGGATTTGGAACGCGCGCTATCGGAGGGTGTCAAGGCGTTCGAACCGGGCCTGCTGGCGCGCGCCAATCGCGGGTTCCTCTATATCGATGAGGTCAACCTTCTGGAGGATCACCTTGTTGACCTCCTGCTGGACGTTGCAGCCTCCGGCGAGAACATTGTCGAGCGCGAGGGCATCAGCATTCGCCACCCGGCGCGCTTCGTGCTTGTGGGCAGTGGCAATCCGGAAGAAGGGGAGTTGCGCCCGCAATTGCTCGATCGCTTCGGTCTGGCGGTGGAAGTGCAGACGCCGGCCGACATCGCGGCACGCGTCGAAGTCGTGCGCCGGCGCGATGATTTTGACCGGGACCCGGTGGCTTTTTGCCAGCGCTGGGAGCCGGCGGAGGCCAAGCTGCGCCGCCAGATCGTCGCCGCGCGCCAGCGCCTCGCGCTGGTGCAGACGCCGGATAGCGCCTTGCATCGGGCGGCGCAACTGTGCACCAAGCTTGGCACGGATGGCTTGCGTGGCGAATTGACCCTGATCCGCGCGGCGCGCGCCATCGCGGCCCTGGAAAATGTTTCCCAGGTCGGTGATGCCCAGCTGCGGCGCGTCGCTCCCATTGCCTTGCGCCATCGATTGCGGCGCGACCCGCTGGATGAGACGGGTTCGACCGCCCGGATCGAACGGGCGTTGGCGGAAACCTTCGATTCGTGATCATCCCGGACCTGGGCGACATAACGGGTGAACCTGATGGCTCCGAGCCTTGGTCGGATGCCCTGACCGCGGCGGCGGTCTTTGCCATTGATCCGCGGGGCGTGGGCGGCGTGCGCTTGCGCAGCGCGGCCGGTCCCATACGTGATGCCTGGTTCGAAAAATTGCGGGAGTTCCTGGACTCGGACGCGCCGCTGCGCAAAGTGCCCTGTCAGGTTGCCGATGCGCGCCTGCTCGGGGGCTTGGATCTGGCAGCAACTTTGCGCGCCGGACGGCCGGTTGTTGAGACCGGCCTTCTGGCGGCCTCGGATGGGGGCATTCTGGCGGTCCAGATGGCCGAGCGCTTGCCCCCAGCCAGTGGCGCGCTCATTGCCGCCGCCATGGACGAGGGCGCCGTGCACCTGGAGCGCGATGGCTTCAGCCTGCGCTTGCTGGCGCGAATCGCGGTGGTGCTGTGCGACGAAGGAATCGAGGCGGACGAACAGCCGGCGGCGGCGCTCCTCGATCGCGTGGGCTTCTGGATCGATCTGTCCGCGGTGACCTGGCGCCAGGTCCAGGCCGCCGAAGCCTGGGGTGCATTGCGCGCAGCGCATCTACAACAGGCCCGTGCGCAGTTTGCCAGCGTAACCGTGCCCGCGCCGGTGGGTGAGGCGCTGTGTGCTGCATGCGCCGCGCTGGGCATCGATTCGCTGCGTGTGCCACTGCTCGCATTGCGTGTGGCGCGTGCGGCGGCGGCACTCGATGGCCTGGTCGAGGTAGGATCCGTACACGCCGCCTTCGCCGCCCGCCTGGTCATTGCCCCGCGCGCCCGCGTGCTGCCCATGCCCGTCGCCGACGATTCCCAGGCGCAATCGGACGCGCAGCAAACGCCGGAGCCGCCCGAAGGAGTCCAGCAAGCGGCGCCGCCCGAACCCCCACCCGACCAGGACGAGGGCGAGGAGACCGGCGCGGCAAAAGAGCCGTTGGCCGAAATGGTTCTGGCCGCCGCCAAGGCGGCCCTGCCACCCGATCTGCTGGCGCAACTCTCCGCCGGGGTGATACGCCGCGGCGCCGGGGGCTCCGCGGGGCGCACCGGCTTGGCGATCCGTTCCAAGCGGCGCGGCCGTCCCGTGGGTACACGCCGCGGCGAACTGCGGGGCGGAGCACGACTGCACGTTCTTGAAACCCTGCGTGCTGCGGCGCCCTGGCAAAAACTGCGGCGCCATGCGGGGCCGTCAAGCCCCGGACGCCGGCGCATCGAGGTGCGACGCGAAGACTTTCGCGTCGTGCGCTTTCGCCAGCGCTCACAAACGACCGTGATCTTCCTGGTCGACGCTTCGGGTTCGGCCGCCATGCACCGTCTGGCCGAAGCCAAGGGCGCCGTCGAACTCTTCCTTGCTGACTGTTACGTTCGGCGCGACCAGGTTGCCTTGATCGCCTTTGGCGGCCGCGGCGCCGAATTGCTCCTGCCGCCTACTCGTTCGCTCGCCCGGGCGCGTCGCTGCCTGGCCGGGATTCCCGGTGGCGGGGGGACGCCCGTCGCGGCGGGTTTGCGCTGCGCAGCCGCGGTGGCCGATACTGTCCGGCGCCGGGGCGATATTCCCCTGGTCGTGATGTTGACCGATGGCAAGGCCAATATTGCGCTCAATGGTGATGGTGGCCGCGCGCGTGCCGGGGACGATGCCATGGCGACGGCGCGGGTGCTGCGCGGGCAGCGGCTGCGTAGCCTACTGGTGGACTTTTCTCCGCGACCCCAGGAAACGGCACAGCGTCTCGCGCAGGAGCTGGGAGCCAATTACCTGGCGCTGCCCCATGCCCATGCGGCGAGCCTGGCCGACGCGGTTCGCGTAGCGTGCCGGGAACCCGGGTAATTCCTTCCTTGGTACTCACAGGAAAAACCACGGGCGATTCGGGCCAATGCAGGCTGACGCAGCCAAAATTGCAGACAGGCCGCCTTTGTACAACCGTCAGATTTAGATGACAAATTGTGACGTAATGTTTTCTTGACATTCAATCGGCTCTAGTCCATCCTCAACGCTGGAATATGGCGCGTGACCACTGGGGAGGGGTCCGGTCGATGGATCGGCAGCCATGGGTTGGAGTGATTTCCGCGATCGTGCAGCCCGCGGCGGCACCGCAGCCTGTCCGCTTGTGTTTGCGACCTGGTCTGCCCGCGCAATGAATTCCTCGCGCGCGATCGAGGTGGCGCAGCCCAGTGGCGCGCATACGCGTTGCGCCGCCAGCGTGGATACGCCGGGCACCCAATTTTTTCATAGTGGCGGCATGCGCTGGCGTCTGTTGCGCGCCGGGCAGGGTCCACGGGTGCTGCTGTTGCACGGGACGGGCTCCGATTGCGAGTCCTGGGCGCGCCTGACCACAGCGCTTGCCGACCACTTTGCCATTCTGGCGCCCGACCTGCCGGGCCACGGCGCCTCGGGCGTGCTGCCGCGCAGCGATGCCGGCCTTGATCGCTATGCGGCCGCGGTGGGCGCCTTGGTGCGCGAACTGTCCGCATGGCCCGACATCATCGTCGGTCACTCCGCGGGCGCCGCGATCGCTGCCCGCATGGTGCTCGATGCCACGCCGGCCTCCAGCGCAACGCCGGCGCTGATCAGTCTCAACGGCGCGCTGCGCCCGCTCTCGGGTTGGACCGCGGCGACCTTTGTGCCGCTCGCCAAGCTCGTGGGGATCAACGCAGCGGTGCCCGGGCTGATCGGTTCCCTGCTGGCCAAGATGGTGGCGGGCGATCCGTACTCCGTGCGCCGCTTGCTCAAATCCACCGGCTCGCGGGTCGACGCGGGAATGATTGCGCACTACGAGCAATTGATGCGCAACTCCGCCCACCTGGCGGGGACATTGCGCATGCTGGCCCAATGGGATCTGCGCGGACTCGTGCCGGATCTGCACGCGCTGGGCGCGCGCTTGACGCTCGTGGCCGGCGAATTTGACCGCACGGTCCCCGTGCGCGAGGCACATTGGGTTCATGGGCAGGTGCCCGGCAGTTCCCTTGTGGCGCTGCCCGGCCTTGGTCATCTTGCGCATGAAGAGGCACCCGATGCGGTGGCGCGCATCGTGCTCTCGGTGGCGCACAACCGCGGTTTGCTCGATGGCGTCCAACGGGCTCAGGAGCGCGCATGAAGGGTCGGACCTTGCTCACAACGATCGACGAACCGGCGGACCTTCGGCGCCTCGCGCCCGATCAACTGTCCGAACTGGCGGCGGAGCTGCGCGCGTTCCTGCTCGACTCGGTGAGCCGCACGGGAGGACACCTGGCATCGAACCTGGGGTCGATCGAACTCACGGTGGCCCTGCATTACGTGTTGGACACGCCGCACGACCGGATCGTATGGGACGTGGGGCACCAAACCTACGCACACAAGATTCTTACGGGCCGGCGCGCTGCGATGGCCGCACTGCGCCAGTTTCGCGGGCTCTCGGGTTTTCCGCGCCGCGAAGAATCGGCCTACGACAGCTTCGGCACCGCCCACTCGAGCACGTCGATTAGCGCGGCCCTGGGCATGGCTGTGGGCGCGCGTGCCGCGGGCAAGAAGCGGCGAGTGGTGGCCGTGATCGGTGACGGCGCGCTGTCGGCGGGAATGGCCTTTGAGGCATTGAACAATGCCGCGCAGGCCGGTGTGGATTTGCTCGTGGTCCTCAACGACAACGGCATGTCGATCTCGCCATCGGTCGGCGCGCTTGACCGGCATCTGGAACGCCTGGCCTCCTCCGGTGCGGCGCGCGGTGTGGCCGCCGAACCGGCACGCACGCCTGCGCGCAACGGCGCGCCGCGCTGCGTGCTGGAGCGCGCGGGACGCCTGACCGGCACCCCGGTCAGTTCCGTGTTTGAACAGCTGGGCGTGCAGTACCACGGTCCGGTCGATGGTCACGATGTGAACGCTCTGGTGACCGCCCTGCGCTCCGCCCAGGGCGTCCCCGGAGCGCAACTGCTGCACGTGCGTACGCGCAAAGGGCAGGGCTATGAGCTGGCCGAACGCGATCCGGTGAAGTACCACGGCGTGTCCCGCTTCGATCCGCAGCAGGGCATCGCAGCGGCCGCGGCCAAGCGCCCAACCTTCACGGAGGTGTTTGGCGATTGGCTGTGCGACATGGCCGCGTGTGACGAACGCATCGTGGGCATCACGCCGGCCATGCGCGAGGGCTCCGGACTGGTCGAGTTCGCGCGCCGCTACCCGGAGCGTTATTTTGACGTTGGCATCGCCGAGCAGCATGCCGTTACCTTCGCCGCCGGCCTGGCGTGCGAAGGGCGCAAGCCGGTGGTGGCCATCTACTCGACGTTCCTGCAACGCGCATATGATCAGCTTATCCATGACGTCCAGCTGCAAAACCTGCCGGTGCTCTTCGCCATCGACCGCGGCGGACTGGCCGGCGCCGACGGCCCTTCGCACCATGGCGCCTTCGATCTGAGCTACCTGCGCTGCATTCCCAATATCACCGTGATGGTGCCGTCCGACGAAAACGAATGCCGCCGCATGCTTTTTACCGGCGTGATGCTCGATGGTCCGGTGGCGGTGCGCTACCCGCGTGGCGCCGGCGCCGGCGTTACGGTCGAGCGTCCAATGCACATGATGCGCGTCGGTCGCGCGCAGATCCGGCGCAACGGCAGTCGCGTTGCGATACTGGCATTTGGTCCGGTCCTGCATGAGGCGCTGGCCGCCGCCGAGCAACTCGACGCCACGGTGGTGGACATGCGCTTTGTCAAGCCGCTGGACGAGGTCCTTATCTTGCAACTCGCGCGCAACCACGAGCTGCTGGTCACCATCGAGGACAACGTGGTGCGGGGAGGGGCCGGCAGCGCGGTTGCCGAAGTCATTGCCGCCGGGGACATCGCCGTGCGCATGTTGCATCTGGGTCTGCCCGACCGTTTCATTGAACACGGGGAACAGGCGCAGCTGCATGCCACGCTCGGCCTCACGCGCGATGGCATCGTCGCCGCCATTGCGCAGCGCGAACGCCCGACGCTGGGCCATTTTGCCTCGGTCGCCTACCTTCCCGAACCGCTGGCGCTGCAATGAGACAGTCGGGCATGTTCGCTGCGGAGCTTCCTCCCGCAGCGCCGTTTGCGCAGGCGCAGGATGATCGCCCGCATGCGATCGTCATCGGCAGTGGCTTTGGCGGATTGGCCGCTGCGGTGCGTCTGGGCGCGCGCGGCTACCGGGTCACGGTGCTCGAGCGTCTGGGCGTGGCCGGTGGGCGTGCGCGCGTAATCCGGCGCGAGGGATTTATCTTCGATGCGGGACCGACGATTATCACCGCGCCCTTCCTGTTCGAGGAACTGTGGGCCATGTGCGGGCGGCGCCTGGCCGACAGCGTCGAGTTGCGCTCCCTGACGCCCTTTTACCGGGTGCGCTTTGATGACGGGCAGACCTTCGATTGTTGCGGGGATGCCGCACGAATGCGCCAGAAGGTCGCCGCGTTTGCGCCCGGCGATGAAGACGGCTACGAGCGCTTCATGCGCGTTGCCGAGGAGATCTGCGCCCTGGGCTTTGAGCAACTGGGCCACCGACCCTTCAGCCATTTCACGGACATGCTGCGCGTGCTGCCGCAGATGCTGCGCCTGGGCAGTCACCGCTCCGTGCATCATCTGGTGAGCCGGCACGTGCGCGACCCGCGCTTGCGCTTCTTGCTGAGCTTTCATCCATTGTTCGTGGGGGCCAATCCGTTCAAGGTGACCTCGATCTACAGCCTGATCGCCTCCCTGGAGCGGCGCTGGGGCGTGCACTTCGTCATGGGCGGCACGGGCCGGCTGGTGAGTGGCCTGGTCGAACTCATCGAGGGCCAGGGCAATCGCGTGCGCCTGGGCGCGGAGGTGAGCGCCATCACCGTCGAGCGCGGCGCGGCAACCGGGGTGCGCTTGGCCAGCGGGGAAACCCTGCACGCCGACATCGTTGTCTCCAACGCCGATGCGGGCTGGACCTATCGCCACCTGCTGGGGGCACCCAAGCGCCGGCGCTGGAGCGCGCGGCGCATGGATCGCGTTCCCTACTCGATGGGGCTGTTCGTCTGGTATTTCGGCACGCGGCGCCAGTACCCGCAGGTTCCGCATCATACGATCCTGGTCGGTCCGCGCTACCGCGAATTGCTCGAGGACATTTTTCAGCGCAAGGTGCTCGCCGAAGATTTCAGCCTGTACCTGCACCGGCCGACGGCTACCGACCCTAGCCTGGCGCCGCCCGGCTGCGACACCTTCTACGTCCTGTCGCCCGTCCCCAATCTGGATGCCAGCATCGACTGGAAAGTCGCGGCCGAGGAATACCGGCGCCGGATTGAACGGCACCTGGAGCAGACCGTGCTGCCCGGGTTCTCCTCGGAAGTGGTGGTTTCCCAGGTGGCCACGCCCATGGACTTTCGCGACGATTTGCTTTCGCTCAAGGGGGCCGGCTTCAGCCTGGAACCGACACTGACCCAAAGCGCGTGGTTTCGCCCGCATAACCAAAGCGAAGACGTCAAGGGCCTGTTTCTGGTCGGTGCAGGGACGCATCCGGGCCCTGGCGTGCCGGGCGTGCTTTCCTCCGCCCGCGTCCTCGATACCCTGGTTCCTGATGCAAAGGATTTACGTCGTGTCGCCTGACTTTCATCAAGACCTCGCCGAATGTCGTCGCCTCCTGGGAGACGGCTCCCGCAGTTTTCTGGCCGCATCGCGCATCCTGCCGCGTGAGGTGGCACGCGCGGCTTGTGCGTTATATGCGTTTTGCCGCCTGGCCGATGACAGCGTGGATCGGGATGACGGTCCGGAAGGGCGCGACCAGGCGTTGGCCGATCTGCACGAACGCCTGGATTTGATCTACGCGGGTGCGCCGCGCCCGACACCGGCGGACCGCGCCTTTGCCGCGGTAGTGGCGCGCTATGGTCTGCCCCAGGCCTGGCCACGCGCGCTGCTCGAGGGATTCGAGTGGGATGCGCGCGGCCGTCAGTACGAGGATTTGTCGCAATTGCGCGACTACGCCGCGCGGGTCGCCGGTTCGGTAGGCGCGATGATGGCGCGCATGATGGGCGTGCAGTGCCACGCGGCGCTGGCGCGGGCCTGTGAACTGGGCATTGCGATGCAACTCACCAATATCGCGCGCGATGTTGGTGACGATGCGCGTCTGGGGCGCCTGTACCTGCCGCGCTCCTGGATGCGTGAGGCCGGCATCGACCCGGACGCCTGGCTGGCGCAGCCAAGCTTTAGCCCGGCACTGGCCTCGGTCGTGCAGCGCCTGCTCGAGGAGGCCGATCGACGCTACCGCGGCGCCAGTGCGGGCATGACCAGCCTGCCCATGGGCTGTCGCCCGGGAATACGCGCTGCCGCGCTGTTGTATGCCGATATTGGCCGGGCGGTGCGCCGACATGGCTTTGATTCGTTCAGCGCGCGTGCCTACGTGCGCGCTGCCCGTAAGCTGCAACTTGTCTCGTGGGCGGCGCTGGGTAGCGTTCTTGCGGGGCCGCGCCAGGAGGCTGCGCCGCCCCATGAGATCGAGTTCCTGGTCGAGGCCGCGGGTGTCTTGGCCGCACCGCGGCCGGCGAGCTCCCTGGAGTTTGTCCTCGACTTGTTCGAGCGTTTAGAGCGGCGCGATCGGGGATTGACGCAGGGCGTAGGCTCGTCGGTAACGGCGCAGATGCAGGTCTGATCTGCGTCGCTGCCAAGCGCGGGTAACGATTGCCGGCAAACGGCGTGGCCAGCGGCGCCGTTACCCTTGTGCGGCACCAGCCATGCGCGGCATACGAAACGGCAGCAAAGCACGCACCCACCCGGCAGCAAAGCGGTCAAGCGAAAGCGTCTCATGCACGGCAAGGACTTCCGTGCCGTGCAGGCTCGCCGCCAGCAGGGAGCGCCCGTAAAACGGGCCGTCCTCGAACACACGCACGACGCGCGGCTGTGTTTCCGGGTCGACCGCCACTGCGCGCTCCAGGCCCCAGCCGGTTCGCTTCAAGGGCGTCATCGCGCGTGGCGCGTCGGAAACCGTAAGCGCATCCTGATCCATGCGCAGCGTCAGCGCCGTCGCGCGCCCGTTGCGCGGCTGCGCATCGTAGTTGATTGCCGCACGGCCATGGGGCAGGTGCGCGCGTGTCCACTGCCAGCGGGAGAACGCCTGCTCAAGAGGCGTATCGCCGACATTGGAATCGAAATATCCGGTACCGCGCCAGCGCACCGCCGGACTGTCAAACGCGACCTCGACCTCGGCGCGGGGCGCAAAGGGGCGCCAGCGATGGCCCCCGCCGGGCTCCAGGGCAAAGTCGCGGCTGCAGGTGAGCTGAGGATGCAGGCGGATGGTGCCGCGCACCCGCCGTGGCAAGGGCGCGCTGACCTCGTCGATCTCGATGCGCAGGCTGCCGCCGTGCCAGTGCATCGCGCTGGGACCGATCGCCAGCTGGGTGGGCGAACGCGCCAGGCTGCTGCGGCCGCGCTCGGTCATGGTCCAGTATTTTCTGCCCGGCAGGTACAAGCCAACATTCATGGCGCAGTAGTTCAGCGGATCGGCATGGCCGCGCTGCCGGGCCCACGCGTAATAGGGCGAAAACACGCTGCCCACAAGGCCAATGATTGCCAGTCCGAATCGTCCCTCGTGATCCAGGGCGTCCACGTACCACCATGCATAGCCGCCCGGCGGCACCGGATGCGCAAAATCCGGGGCGGCAGGGCTGGTCGTCTGGTTCATTTCTGGGCTCCACGCGAGGTTTTACCGCTGCGCCAGGATACGTTGGACGGCAAGGCGCCCGGAAAGCGCCGCCATCGGCACGCCGGGTCCCGGATGCACGCTGCCGCCGGCCAGGAACAGGCCCGGCACCTTGCTTGCCGCACCGGGCCGCTGAAACGACGCGCGCCAACCGTGACTGGCGCTGCCATAGAGCGCGCCGCCGCTGCCCGGGTAGGACTGCGCAAAGTGCATTGGCGTTGTCCGCTGCATGGGTGCCGCGTGCCGATCGACCTGCAGACCCATGCGCTGCAAGGCATCAAAGACGCGCACTTCGGCCTGGTCCGCATCGATCCGGGAATCCGCACGGTCGCCGTCGGCCGGCGCGTTGATGAGGAAAAAGAGCCTCTCGGGATTCCCAGGGGCCGCGGCGGCGACATGGGCATCGGCCCCGCGATCCTGGGCACAAACGTAGATCGTTGGGTGCACCGGTACCGTGCGCGCGCGGAACAGGTCCGCGAATTCGGCGCGATAGTCGGGTGAGAAAAACACGTTGTGGCGTAGCAGGGGAAATCCCGTCACCGGGGCGTGTAGCAGCCAGGTGATCGCCGAGAGGGAGCGCGCATGCCGGTGCGCACCGGGCGCGGCGGCCATTGCCGCCTCGCCCAGCAGGCCCTGGGCGAGGGCCGCCGCATCGGCATTGGCAACGACGGCACCAGCCGGCAAACGCTCGCCACCGGCAAGTTCGACGCCGCAAACGCCCTTGGCGTCGATCACGATTCGTTCGGCCCGGGCGCCATAGCGGAATTGCGCGCCGCGTTCGCGCGCCAGTCTTTCCAGCGCGTTTGCGATACCGAACATGCCCGAATCGACCAGCCAGACGCCCTCCTGCTCGACATGCGCAACCAGCATCAGCGTGGCCGGCGCATCGAATGGCGAAGAGCCGCAATAGGTCGCATAGCGGCCGAACAACTGCTGCAGGCGCGCATCGCGAAAGTGGCGCCCCAGGGCGTGCCACAGCGTCTCGAAGGGGCGTATGGCCAGCAGGTCGGCGGGCTGTCGGGCGCCGATGCGGCGCACCAGTCCGGGCATGCTCGGGCGCTGGGCACGGATGAAGGAATGTTCCAGTGCGCGATACGCCGAACGGGCCTCGGCGCAAAAGCGCAGAAAACAGCGGCCTTCGGCGGCGCCGGCAAATTGCCCGATGGCCTCGGCGCTGCGCGCCGCGTCGGCATGCAGATCCAGGCAATTGCCCGCGGGTTCGGGGCGGTCCCAGGTGTGGCGCGCGAGGATGGCCGCCGCACGCGTCGGTACGTGGTCGGAAAAATTCAGGCCGGCTTCGGCAAATAGCTGTTCGAACACCCAGCGCATGGTGAGCACCGTCGGGCCGGCATCAAAGGACTGCGCGCCCACTTCGGCCCGGCGCATCTTGCCCCCGGGGCGATCGGCCGCTTCCACCACCACCGTCGGCACGCCGCGCGCGGCAAGCTCGAACGCCGCGACCAGACCGGCCACGCCGGCGCCGAGCACCAGCACCGGGCGGCTATGGGAAATGGGTAGGCGTGTCATGGGCTGGCGCGTTGCCGTTCCTGAAAATGGAGCGTCATAATTACTTGACAATTCCGAGTGTAATAGGACAATGACAAAAAAGACGGTGCTTTACGCACGGAGGAGTGGCGATGGACGGAGCGGCGATGGACTTGGCTTCCCGTATCGAAAATGCGCTTATCGCATCGATGGCAGGCGCTTCCGAAGTGACGGGTAGCCCACCGCGCCTGGCCGAGGCCCTGCGCTACGCGCTATTCCCTTCGGGGGCGCGAGTGCGTCCGCGGCTTTGTTTGACGGTAGCCATGGCCTGCGGTGATGACCATCCCGCCAGCGCTGATGCCGCAGCCGCGGCCCTGGAAATGATCCACTGTGCGTCCCTTGTGCATGACGATTTGCCCTGCTTTGACGATGCGATGACGCGGCGCAACAAGCCTTCCCTGCATCGGGCATTCGGCGAGCGCGAGGCGGTACTGGTGGGCGATGCCCTCATTGCGATGGCATTTGACGTGCTGGCCCGCAATGCCGGCGAGCACCCGCAGCGCACCGTGGCGCTGGTGCGCTGCCTGGCCGATGCACTCGTACCGCCCAATGGCATCATCGCCGGCCAGGCGTGGGAGTGTGAAGCCAGCGCGGATCTTTCCGAGTATCAACGGGCCAAGACCGGCTCGCTCTTTGTTTCCGCCGCCATGGCCGGGGCAATTGCCGCTGGGGCCAATCCCGATGCGTGGCGCGAGTTGGGCGAGCGCCTGGGCGAGGCCTACCAGATCGCCGATGACATCCGCGACGTTGCGGCGCGCGAAGAAGAGATCGGCAAACCCGTGGGACGCGACGCCGCTCTGGGCCGGCCGAGCGCGGTGCGCAGCTTTGGCATGGCCTCCGCGGTCGTACGTTTCGAGGCGCTGGTTGCCCAGGCGCTGGCCTCGATTCCGCCATGCTCGGGGCGCCAGCGCCTGCAGCAACTCATTCGTGCCGAGGCGCTGCGCCTGGTGCCCGAGGAATACCTAGAGCGGGCGGCGTGAAGGCGGCGTCCGCGGCGGCCGCCCATTTGGCGCAGGCCGGCGCTGCACGCACCGGCGGACCGGGGCAAAGTACGAAACCCGCACGCGCCTCGCTCCTTGACAGCCTGCGGCGCCGGCGCGACCGCCTGCTGGCCGACGGGCGTTTCCAGCGCCTGGCTGCCGCATTTTTCCTGACCCGGCCCATCGCACGCATTCGCTCGCGCGAGCTCTTCGACCTGTGCGCGGGTTTCGTCTATTCGCAGGTCCTGTATGCCTGCGTTTCGCTGGGATTGTTGCGCCGCTTGCTCGAAACGCCGCAGACACCCGCCGAGCTTGCGCCCGCGCTGGGCCTGCCCGCGCCGCGCCTCGAGCGCCTGCTTGGGGCCGCCCAGGCACTGGGCCTGGTGGAGCCGCGCGGCCAGGGCCGCGTAGGACTGGGGGTGCTGGGCGCCGCCTTGCTGGGCAATCCCGGGGTCGAGGCGATGATCCGGCATCACACGCTCCTGTACAAGGACCTGGCCGACCCCGTGGCGCTGCTGCGCGGCGATCCCGGCGGGCAGGCGCTGTCTTCGTTTTGGGCCTACGCGGGCGCGGCGGATCCGGCCGCACTGCCCCGCGATGCCGTCGCTCCCTATAGCCGACTGATGGCCGAGTCGCAGCAATTCATCGCCGACATCGTGCTGGCCGCCTACCCCTTCGGGCGCCACCGTCGCTTGCTCGACGTCGGCGGTGGGGAGGGCATCTTTGCGCTCGCGGCGGCACGCAATGCGCCGGACTTGCAGGTACAGACCTTCGATCTGCCGCAGGTCGCGGCGCTGGCGCGCGCGCGATTTGAGGCCGCTGGAATGGGGGCACGCGCCAGCGCGCACGGCGGCAGTTTCTTTCACGATCCCTTGCCCAGCGGTGCAGACCTGGTGACCCTGGTGCGGGTCGTCCACGACCACGACGATGACAAGGTGCGCATCTTGCTGAGCGCCGTGCGCCGCGCGATGGGGCCGCAGGCGACGCTGCTCATCGCCGAACCGATGGCGGGCACGCTGGGCGCTGGGCCGATGGCCGACGGCTACTTCGGCATGTACCTGCTTGCCATGGGCAGCGGGCGTGCGCGCAGCTTTGCGCAATTACGCGAGCTTTTGCTAAGTGCCGGATTTACTTCCGTGCGTCAGCGCGCAACCCACAATCCCTTGCTTGCCACGGTGATCACCGCGCGGCCGGATGGGCGCGATGCTTGACGCGGCGCGTAGTGCCCGACGAGACAAATGCGGCTTGACGTCGAAAAGGTGTTAAGTTAGCTTGACAACATATCGAGTAAGAGTAAATTGACATACATGGTTTCCAACGCATTGGCCGAGGCCCCGCTCGTTGCGGAGCAAGCACGTAATCGCAGAGCTTCGGCGGTGGTGCTCGAAGGGCCCGAACATCTGACGCTGAGTGATCTGGAGATCGACTCCCCGGGGCCGGCGGATGTTGTCGTTGCCACGGAATGGAGCGCGATCAGCACGGGCACGGAGCGCCTGCTGTACGAAGGCCGCATGCCGAACTTTCCGGGCATGGGGTACCCCCTCGTGCCCGGCTACGAAGCCGTTGGGCGTGTTTGCGAAGTCGGGCACGACGCTACCGGCGTGACGCTGGGTCAGCGGGTCTTCGTCGGCGGTGCCCGCTGCTTTGGCAAGGTGCGTGGCCTGTTTGGCGCCGCGGCGGCGCGACTGGTCGTGCCGGCGACGCGGGCGCTGCCGGTTCCCGAGGAACTGGGCGAGCGCGCGGTGTTGCTCGCGCTCGCGGCGACGGCCTACCACGCCCTGCACCTTCCGGGCGCGCGATTGCCCGAGTTGATCGTCGGTCATGGCGTGCTGGGTCGCCTGCTGGCACGCATGGCGTCTCTGGAGGGGGCCGAGCCCGTCGTGGTGTGGGAGAACAATCCGGCGCGCATGGAAGGCGGCCAGGATTATCGCGTGCTCGATGCAACGCGCGATCCGCGCCGCAACTATCAATGCATCCTCGACGCCAGCGGCGATGCCTCCTTACTGGACGGGCTCATCACGCGCCTCGCGCCGGGCGGTCAGATCATCCTCGCCGGCTTCTACAGCCAGCCGCTGCAGTTTGCGTTTGCGCCGGCCTTCATGCGCGAGGCAAGCCTGCGCGTTGCGGCCGAATGGAAGCCCGAAGACCTGCACGCCGTGCTCGATCTGATCGGCAATGAACGCCTGCGGCTCGACGGCTTGATCACCCATCGACGGGCTGCCCTGGACGCGCCGGCGGCCTATCGGGTCGCGTTCTCGGACCCGGCGTGTCTGAAAATGGTTCTGGACTGGAGACACCACCCATGAATGCACCGATCAACATCGCTGCCGTGCCGCTTGAGCGCATGAAGGCATCGTTGCGGGCGGAAGCGGCCATCGATCCGGATCCGGTCGTGCCCACGGTGGCCACCAAGGCCACGCAGATCATCGCCATCTACGGCAAGGGCGGGATCGGCAAGAGCTTCGCCCTGGCCAATCTTTCCTACATGATGGCGCGCCTGGGCAAGCGGGTCCTGCTCATCGGCTGCGATCCCAAGAGCGACACCACGTCCCTGCTGTTTGGCGGGCGGGCATGCCCGACCATCCTGGAGACCTCGGCGCGCAAGAAGCTCGCGGGCGAGCCTGTGGCCATTTCCGATGTGTGCTTCAAGCGCGATGGCGTGTTCGCCATGGAGCTGGGCGGCCCCGAAGTGGGCCGCGGCTGCGGCGGGCGCGGCATCATTCACGGCTTCGAGACGTTGGAGAAGCTGGGCTTCCACGATTGGGGCTTTGACTTCGTTCTGCTCGACTTCCTGGGCGACGTGGTCTGTGGCGGTTTTGGCCTGCCGATCGCACGTGACATGTGCCAGAAGGTCATGATCGTGGGCAGCAACGACTTGCAGTCGCTGTACGTGGCCAACAACGTGTGCTCCGCCGTCGAATATTTCCGCCGCCTCGGTGGCAACGTGGGCGTTGCCGGTTTGGTGATCAACAAGGACGATGGTACGGGCGAGGCGCAAGCGTTCGCCGCCGCCGCCGGCATTCCCGTGCTCGCCGCGATACCCGCCGATGACGATATCCGGCGCAAGAGCGCGAGCTACGAGATTGTCGGGCGGCCCGGCAGCCCCTGGGCTTCCTTGTTCGAGCAACTCGCCCTGCAAGTGACCGAAGCGCCCCCCTTGAGGCCAAAGCCGCTTTCGCAAGACGAGTTGCTCGGACTGTTTTCCGGCGATGCCGTGGGGCGTGGCGTGACCCTCGATCCGGCATCCGAGGAAGACATGCGCGGCTGCGCGGCGGTCGAGAAGAAGTCGCTCGAAGTCGTTTACGACACGGTCTGACGCGGATTGGCGCAGGATAGGGAGTTCGCCTTGGATCAAAGAGTCATCCCGCTGGTCGATGCCGGCGCCGCCGAAGCCAAGGCGGGCTGCAGCGGCGACAAGCGCGCTGTGCGCGCCGCGGCGGCCGCCGCCGGCGGCGGCGAGATGCTCGAACGCTATGCCGCCGACTACCCGGTGGGTCCGCATGATCAGCCTCAGAGCATGTGTCCGGCCTTCGGTTCCTTGCGCGTGGGACTGCGCATGCGGCGCACCGCGACCATTCTTTCCGGTTCGGCGTGCTGCGTGTACGGCCTGACCTTCACATCGCATTTTTACGGCGCGCGCCGCAGTGTGGGCTACGTGCCGTTCAATTCGGAAACCTTGGTCACGGGCAAGCTCTTCGAGGATATTCGCGAGGCCGTGCACAAGATCGCCGACCCGGCCAACTATGACGCGATCGTTGTGACCAACCTGTGCGTGCCCAGCGCCTCGGGCGTGCCGCTGCGCCTGCTGCCCAAGCAGATCAATGGCGTGCGCATCGTCGGCATTGACGTGCCCGGGTTCGGGGTCCCGACCCACGCCGAGGCCAAGGATGTTCTCTCGGGCGCGATGCTCAACTACGCGCGCACCGAAGTCGAGGCCGGCCCAGTCCCCGCGCCGCGCAGCGGACCCAAGAAGCGCCCCTCGTTGGTGCTAGTGGGCGAGGTTTTTCCAGCCGACCCGGTGGGCATCGGCGCATTGTTGCAACCGCTAGGCATCGACGCGGGCCCGGTAGTGCCGGTGCGCGAGTGGCGCGAACTCTATGGCGCGCTCGATTGCGACGTGGCCGCGGCAATCCATCCTTTTTACACCGCCGTTTTGCGCGAATTTGAACATGCGGGTCGCGCGATCGTCGGTTCGGCCCCCGTTGGCGTGGATGGCACCGCCGACTGGCTCGAGCAGATTGGATCCGCATTTGGCGTTGCTGGCGAGCGCGTGGCGGCGGCCAAGAACCAGTTTCTTCCGCTGATCCGCGCCGCGCTGTCGGGTGCGCCGGTCAAAGGCCGCATCACCCTATCCGGATACGAGGGCTCCGAACTTCTGGTCGGGCGCCTGCTCGTGGAAAGCGGCGCCGACTTGCGCTATGTTGGAACGGCGTGCCCACGCACGCCCTGGTCCCAGCGCGATTGTGAGTGGCTCGAGGCCCATGGCGTGCGCGTGCAGTATCGCGCCTCGCTCGAGCAGGACCTGGCCGCGATGGATGAATTCGAGCCCGACCTGGCGGTGGGCACGACGCCGGTGGTCCAGGCGGCGAAGCAGCGCGCCATTCCGGCCCTGTATTTCACCAATCTCATCTCGGCACGGCCGCTGATGGGCCCGGCTGGCGCCGGATCGCTGGCGGCCGTCGTGAATGCGGCCCTGGGCTCCCAGGGCCGGTTCAACGAAATGCGTACGTTCTTCGAAGGCGTGGGCCAGGCGGACAACGCCGGCATCTGGGAGCAGACGCCCGAGCCCCATCCGCAGTTTCGCGAGATGCATCGGCGCCATCTGGAAAAGCTGGCCCGGCGGCGCAAGGCCGAGGAGATGATCTGATGCTGGTCCTGGATCACGATCGCGCGGGCGGCTACTGGGGGGCCGTCTATGCCTTCACGTCGGTAAAGGGCTTGCAGGTGGTCATCGATGGCCCGGTGGGCTGTGAGAACCTGCCGGTCACGTCGGTCTTGCATTACACCGATGCCCTGCCGCCGCATGAGCTGCCCATCGTCGTGACGGGGCTGGCCGAAGAGGAGCTGGGCCAAAAGGGCACCGAGCAGGCGATGCGCCGGGCCCACAAGGCGCTCGATCCGGACCTGCCGGCAGTGGTCGTCACCGGTTCCATCGCCGAGATGATCGGTGGTGGCGTCACACCGGAAGGTAGCGGGCTCAAGCGCTTTTTGCCGCGCACCATCGACGAGGATCAGTGGCAAAGCGCCAATCGCGCGATGTTGTGGCTCTGGTCCGAATACGGGCCGCGACAAGTCCCGCCCGTCAAGGCGCGTGCACCCGGCGAACGTCCCCGCGTCAATATCTTGGGGCCGATGTACGGCTATTTCAATTCCTGGTCGGACCTTGCCGAGGTGCGCCGCCTGATCGAAGGTATCGGCGCGGACGTCAACCTGGTATTCCCGCTGGGTACGCATCTGCAAGACGTGGAGCGTCTCGCCGATGCCGAGGTGAACGTGGTGATGTACCGCGAGTTTGGCCGCCTGCTGGCCGAATCGCTCGAACGCCCGTACCTGCAGGCGCCCATCGGGATGCATTCGACCACGCGCTTTTTGCGCACACTCGGGCAATTGCTGGGGCTGGATCCAGAGCCCTTCATCGAGCGCGAGAAGCACTCGACGATCAAACCCATCTGGGACCTGTGGCGCTCGGTGACGCAGGATTTCTTCGGGACGGCCAGCTTTGGCATCGTCGCCAGTGAAACCCATGCGCGCGGCATACGCCATTTCCTGCAGGAGGAACTGGGCCTGCCGTGCTCGTTTCACTTTGAGCGCCGGGCCGGCGTCAAACCCGACAACGATGCCGTGCGCAAGGCGATTCGCGAGCGCACGCCGCTGGTGCTGTTTGGCAGCTACAACGAGCGCATGTACCTGGCGGAAATGGGTGCGCGTGCGGTCTACATACCGGCGTCGTTTCCCGGCGCGATCATTCGCCGCCACACCGGCACACCATTCATGGGCTATGCCGGCGCAACCTACATCGTGCAAGAGGTCTGCAACGCCCTGTTCGATGCCCTGTTTGGCATTCTGCCGCTGGGCACGGAGCTCGATAAGGTGGACGCGACGCCGGCGCGCAATCAGCCCGAACTGCCTTGGGATGCGCAGGCCAAGCGTGCCCTGGACGCGTTGCTGGAATCGTATCCGGTTCTATTGCGAATCTCGGCGGCCAAGCAGCTGCGCGATGCGGCGGAGCGTGCGGCGCGCGCGGCCGGGGCCAGCGAGGTCACTGTTGACCGGCTGCCGGCCGTCACGCAGCGCGCGGAACCGCAGCCGGCATGAGGACGATGGCATGAAATCCCCGATTTCGAATCGATCGACACTTCCCTGCGCTTGGGGCGGTGCCGGTCCATGCGGCCTCACGGCCGAGGCAATGCCCAGCCGCGGGGTATACGCGGCGCCCGCCGAAAGGCCCTTAGGGAGGTAAACCACTTATGGCAGATACGGAAAGAAACGGCTCGCTTTCGGGCCTGACCGATCGGGAAGCTCAGGAGTTTCATGGAATTTTCATGTCGAGCTTCGTCGGTTTCACGATCGTGGCGATCTTCGCGCACGTCCTGGCTTGGAGCTGGCGCCCCTGGTTCTAAGGCGCTTTTGAAGGGGACTTCAATGACTGTTTCCGGCTCCAGCCCGATTGGCGTTTCGCGCAGCGATCGTTCGCTGTCGTTCTTCGCGGTCTTTGTGGCGGCGTTTGCCGTTGTTCTGGTCCTGGCGATTGTGGGCGCCGTCTTTGGCATGAACTGGCGTTCCTGGTTGCCCGGGGCCGAGAGCCGCGGCTCGCTGTTCGGATCGGTGACGGCATCGGTCTATAGCTTCATGTCGTTATTACCTTAGGAGGGATCTATCAATGTGGCGTATTTGGACGCTTTTCGATCCGCGCAGGGTTTTGATCGCGCTATCCGTTTTCCTTGGTGTGTTGGCACTGTTGATTCACTTCATCCTGCTCAGCAGCAACAAGTTCAACTGGATAGATGGCCCCCACGGGCGTGCCAAGGCCGTGCAATTGGATGTGGCCCCGGTACCGCCCGCGATGAAGTAGCGCGGTGTTCGGGTGTTGCGGGTGTGCCCGGGGATGGTCCCGGCGCTCCCGCACCCGGCGGCTTCACGCGCCGGGAACCGCTTGACGTTTGCGTTGCGAAGAGAATCGACTTCCCGGGGCACGGCGTACCGGGCCATGTGTCGACGATGCAGTAGCGTGTGAATTTGGGGGAGCAGCAATGGCAATGCTCAGTTTTGAGAGAAAGTACCGCGTGCGTGGCGGAACCCTCATCGGGGGCGACCTGTTCGATTTTTGGGTCGGCCCGTTTTACGTCGGATTCTTCGGTGTCACGGCGGTTTTTTGTGCCGTGCTCGGAACCTTGCTGATCCTGTATGGGGCCTCCCTGGGCCCGACCTGGAATCCGTGGCGCATCAGCATCGCGCCGCCGGACCTGAGCTACGGCCTGCGCTTTGCGCCTCTTGCCGAAGGAGGTCTGTGGCAGGTCATCACCATCTGCGCCATCGGCGCGTTCGTGTCGTGGGCGTTGCGCGAGGTGGAGATCGCGCGCAAGCTGGGCATTGGCTATCACGTTCCCTTTGCCTTTAGCTTTGCCATCCTTGCGTACGTGACCCTGGAGGTGATTCGGCCGATGCTGCTGGGTGCCTGGGGGCACGCATTCCCCTACGGAATCTTCAGCCACCTGGACTGGGTGTCCAACGTGGGCTACCAGTACCTGCATTTTCATTACAACCCGGCGCACATGCTGGCCGTGTCGCTGTTTTTCACCACGACCTTCGCGCTGGCGCTGCACGGCTCGCTGATTTTGTCGGCTTCCAATCCGCCCAAGGGAGAGGTGATCAAGACGCCCGAGCACGAAAACGCCTACTTCCGCGATTTCATCGGTTATTCGATTGGCCCCCTGGGCATCCACCGGCTGGGCTTGTTCCTGGCGCTGGCCGCGGTCTTTTTCGCTGCGGTGTGCATCGTCATCAGCGGGCCGGTGTGGACACGCGGGTGGCCCGAATTCTGGAACTGGTGGCTCGACATGCCGATCTGGCGTTAGTCGTTCAGGAGAACTTGCAATGGCGACCTATCAGAACATCTTCTCGACTGTGCAGGTCCGTGGACCTTTCCACGAAGGCCCGCCGATGGACCCGGGCGGCAGCCCGTGGCGCCGCTTTGGGCGGCCGCGTTTCATCGATATCCTCGGTAAGTTCGGCGACGCGCAGATCGGACCCTTTTACCTGGGCTTCTTAGGGCTCACCTCGATCCTGTGCGGTTTCATCGCATTCGAAATCATCGGCCTGAACATGTTTGCCTCGGTTGGCTGGAACCCGCGCCAGTTCGTGCGCCAGCTATTTTGGCTCGCCTTGGAGCCGCCCTCGCCCAGTTGCGGGTTGCATGTGCCCTGTCCGCTCAACGAAGGCGGCTGGTGGCAGATGGCCGGCTTCTTCCTAACCGCATCGCTACTGTTGTGGTGGTTTCGCACCTATCGCCGTGCGCGCGCCCTGGGGATGGGAACGCACGTGGCCTGGGCCTTTGCGGCGGCCATCTGGCTTTATCTGGTGCTGGGCTTCATCCGCCCGATCCTCGTCGGCAGCTGGAGCGAGGCGGTGCCCTTTGGCATCTTCCCGCACCTGGATTGGGTCTCGGCGTTTTCCATCCGCTATGGCAACCTTTTTTACAATCCGTTCCACGCCTTGTCCATCGCCTTCCTCTACGGCTCGACCCTGCTCTTTGCCATGCACGCGGGCACGATCCTTGCGGTTAGCCGCTACGGTGGCGAGCGCGAAATTGAGCAGATCGTCGATCGGGGCACCGCCAGTGAACGGGCGGCGCTGTTCTGGCGCTGGACGATGGGCTTTAACGCAACAATGGAATCGATCCACCGCTGGGCCTGGTGGTTTGCCGTGCTGTGTCCCCTGGTGGGTGGCATCGGCATCCTGCTTTCCGGGACCGTGGTTGACAACTGGTACCTGTGGGCGGTCAAGCACGGCTACGCGCCGCCATATCCGCCGATCGAACCACCCGTGATTGACCCCGCAACGATTCCAGGAGCCGGTCAATGAACGAATCCTTGCAGCGCATCTTGCCGCGGGCGGCCGCGGTACTGGGATTGGCCCTGACACTCAGCGCCTGTGATTATCCCTGGTACCAGTCCATCCAGCGAGGCTACCGCGGCGATGGCCAGGTCCTGATCCTGAATCCGGACCTGCACCAGCAGCGCTTTGACGAGCTGGAGATACCCGATTCCATGCCACAGGCCGATCCAAACGGGCCGCGGGCCAAGGACGTGTTCAAAAACGTCAAGGTCCTGGGAGACTTGAGCGCCGATCAACTGGTGCGCGTGATGATCTCGATGGCCGCCTGGGTGACCGATGGCGAGGGGTGCAATTTCTGCCACAACATGGAAGACCCGTCGCTCGACGTGAAATACACCAAGGTCACGGCGCGGCGCATGCTGCAGATGGTGCGGTATATCAATTCGCATTGGACCAAGCACGTCGGCGCTACTGGGGTGACCTGTTTTACCTGCCACCGCGGTCGCCCGGTGCCGGTGAATCTGTGGTTCGAAAACCCCAGCTCGCCGCCGCAGCAGGACGCGTTTGTCGGCTGGCATGAGGCGCAAAACGCGCCGATGGTGTCCATCGGCTCCTCGGCGCTGCCGGTGGACCCCTTTACCCTGTATTTGAAGGGCTCGAACAACGTGCGCGTGCAGGCAACTTCGGCACTGCCCGAGCACGGCATGGGCGCATCGATCCAGCAGGCGCAGTGGACCTACTCGCTGATGATGGTCATGTCCAAGTCCTTGGGCGTGAACTGCGATTACTGCCACAACACCCAGTCGATGGGCTCCTGGGAGCTGAGCAGCCCGCCGCGTGCCACCGCCTGGTACGGCATTCGCATGGTCCGGGCGCTGAACAACAACTTCGAGGCTTCCGTTGATCCGGTCTTGCCGGCCGAGCGCCACGGTCCCATGGGCGATGGTCCCAAGCTCTATTGCGCGACCTGTCACAACGGGGCCTTCAAGCCCTTGTACGGCATTTCGATGCTCAAGGACTTTCCCGAACTCAAGGGCGATCCGGACAAGGCGCAGGACTACCTGACCTGGAAGCAACCTGGGCCGGGTCCCTTCGAGCATTTCTCCAGCTTCGCGGCGCCGGCCCTGCAACTCACAGCGGCAGCCCACTAGGTCTTCCTCTCGGCGGGCCACGGCCTCTGGCGCTGTGGCCCGCCTTTTTTTCGGCACGGCTTTGCCGGGCACGCTGCCGGAACCCGGCGCAGCAGTGCGCACGACGGTACGATCACGGTCGCCCTGTCGGGTCCCGTGGGGCATGACGCCCAATTGCAGCCGGAGTGCAGCCATGCAAAAGACCACTTTGCCCAACGTCGTCAATGTCGATCAGATCAAGGAGATCGACCATCTTGAGGGGACGCACTGGGGCGGACATTACAAGCCCTTGACGCCGGTCCTCGATGCGCTGCCGGGTCGCCTCGGCGTGAACCGTTCGCGCGTGCCCGCGGGGCGCAGCGTCTGTCCTTTCCATGCGCACGCGCGCGAGGACGAGGTGTTTTATGTTCTTTCCGGACGAGGCATATTTCGCTACGGCGACGTGCTCCAGGAAATTGGTCCGGGGGACTGCATCTCCTGCCCCGCGGGTACGGGTGTGGCCCATCAGCTGGCCAATCCCTTTACCGAAGATCTCGTTTATCTGGCCATCGGACCCAATGACCCGCACGAGGTCTGCACGTACCCGGATGCCGGCAAGGTAATGATCAGAAGTTTGAAAAGCGTCGGTTACCTGACCCGTGCCCCGTACCTTGACGGCGAACCGGCCCGGCCGCGAATTTTCGAGCTTGCGGGCTTCGACAAAACCTAGGCGGGTGCGCCCGGTGGCATGGGCGGCGGGTGCGCGGCCTCGGCCGGCCCGATGGGCACCATGCCGGTTGCGCGGGCAGCACCCACGACCGAACCGGCACTGTCCGGTTCAAAGGACGCGAGATGCGAAGCGCCACCCAGCGGCGGCCCCGCCTTGGCGTTGGAACGGCGCGTGGCCCAAGTCCAGAGCGCATCGGCGCGCACGGGCAGCACCAGCACCAGATGCTCGACGATGGCCAGGGCCAGCAGCGTTGCCAACAGGAGCCCCGCCACGCGGTCCTGGTTGGTCGCCGACTCGGCCAGGGCGTGACGTACCAGCAGGATGTCACCGATCGAAGCGGCTACAACCGACAAGGGCAGCAGCAGATTGATGCGATTCTTGCCAAAATAGCGGGCCAGATGCGCCAGGCGCTCGGGCAATAGTTCGACCGCGGTGTTGCGCACCCCCAAAAACAGGTTCAACTTGGCGCTCTCGCGCATCACCCAAAGCAGCCCATAGGTGCAGGCCGCGGTCGGGTTTGGCTGATTCCAGCAAATCGCGACGACGGCAAGAGCAAAGAAGGCCAGCGCCAGCTCGTGATACAAAAGTGCCTGTACCGCGTGACCGAAATGGCGCCAGCCGCGGCAATCCCGGTCGCAGGATGGCACGCGTCGCCCGGTAATTAGGCCCGTCAGAAAACTCAGCTCCAGGGCTCCCCAGAGCCCGATGCTGCTGGCAAAAGCCAGATAGGCTCCCGAGTCATGCGCAACTTGGCAGGACTCGACGATACCCAGCAGCGACAGAGCGCCCATGACGCCAATTCCCGCGATCGCGCGCTGGCGCCGTTGGCGCATTGCCCGCTCGAGCAGGAAAACAATTCCCGTGCCGAACCACCAGCAAAACAAGGCAAAGCCGACCGGCAGCAGGGTAGTGCTCATCCGCCTTGCTCCGCGCGCTTGATCACCAGGCCGGCGCGAGCCGCACGTTTTGCGGCGCCTCGTTGGCCTGCGTCGGCAGCAGGTACAGGCGGGCAAACGTCGCGGCGGCGGCAACCGTCAGACCCGCTCGGCGCACCCACGCCAGCAGCCCGCCCCGCTTTTTCAAGGTTCGCTGCCGGTCGGCAATGCGAAAGAGGCGGTCCAATCCGGCGCGAAACGCCGGGTTGTCGATGTCCAGGGTCAGCGGGAAGACCTGTTTGCTGATTTCGGACGTAATGCGCAGCACACGCATGTCGTAGTCGGTGGGTTCAAAACCCATAGCCTCATGCAATTGCGGCCGCATATGGTCGCGCACGTACATCGTGGCGTATACCGCGAGCAGGAAAAAACGTATCCACAATTTGTTAGTGCCCGAGAGCAAGCGCGGGTCGCTGCGCATCAACAGGGCGAATGCCTCCCCATGGCGAAACTCGTCGTTGCACCAGGACTCGAACCAGTGAAAGATCGGGTGGAAGCACCGGTCCGGGTGACGCTGCAACTGGCGGAAGATCGTGATGTAGCGGGCATAACCGATTTTTTCCGACAGATAGGTGGCGTACAGGATGAATTTGGGGCGAAAGTAGTGGTAGCGCTTGGTGCGCTTGAGCGCGCCCAGGTCTATCCCCAGGTCAAAATCGCGCAGACTGCGGTTAATGAAGCCGGCGTGGCGCGATTCATCACGGGCCATGTAGCCCATGAGCGCCTGCATGTCCGGGTTCTTCACGTTCTTCTTGATATCGTTGTACAACACGCAACCGGAGAATTCCGAGGTGATCGAGCTGATCAGGAAATCGAGGAATTCGCGGCGCAGTGCTTCAGGCAGGGCCTTGACCTGGGCCGTGAAATCCTCGTCGCGTTCGAAGTGGCTGCGATTGGTGTCACGCTCGAACTCGGCGAGCAGGACGTCCCATTCGCTGCGCAGCGGCGTGAAATCGAAGCGATCCATGGCCTCGAAATCCGTGCGATAAAAGCGTGGGCTGAGCAAGGACTGCCCGTGTGCCAGCCGATTGGCGTCCTCGGCCGTGGCAATGTTTTCGCTTACATCCATGGTCCGTCTCCTCTTTCAGGGGGTGTGCGCTTGCGGTGCGGCCGCCATGACGGGCGGGGCCGCGGCGAGCAGCCGCGCAAAGGCGCCCGAATTGGTTGAGCCAAAGGCTTCCAATTCGATGGTCCGGGAAATTGCAGGATCTTCCAGCGTTAGCCGCCCATCGGCATGCTGTGCCAGCCGGAAGGGTACTTCCGGACCGAGGCCACGGCGTTTGCGTTCGCGCGCCAGACCACGCAGGGTGGCGCGGATGAAGCCGTCGCCGCCAGGGCGCAATTCATCGATCTTGTGGCCGGTGTTGGCATCAATGACATCGATGCCGCCGGCACTCACGCCGGCATCACCGATCTGGTGTTCGACAAACCGCAGGTCGCGCTCGGCGCGCACCGGCGAGTCGACCCCGCTACCGGCGGTCAGTCCGAAAATGCGCGCTGCCGCGGTGATGGCAACGCTGAATATCACCAGGCCGGCGGCAGCCCGCAGGGGCACAGTCGGAAACGGCACGTTGGCAAACGGTTCGCTCATTGCATCCTCAAGGCTAGACACCCACCGCCGATCCGGCGGCGGCCTCGATGCCCGGCCCTTGACCGGTGGTCACCGTAGAGGGCATCCGGGGCAGGGCGGGAGTAGATGTTGCCGCGTCCTGGTTCGCGGCCGGGCTTCGCGCATGCGCGGCTTGCAGCGCGGCGCCCAGGATCTGTGCCACGCGCGCGCCATCGGCAACGCTGCGCAGCATCGGTTCGGGCCGTTGCAAGCGCCAGGGCCGCGCATGCGGCCAAAGATGTACATAGGCAAGGTGCGCACTGGGTTCCAGGCGCAAAGGCAGGTCGCCACAGCCACCGGCATGTACCGCAAGGCCGGCCTCCTCGATGCGGTGCAGCGGCAGATCCAGGAAGATCGGCAAGGCTATTCCCACGCGCAGGAAGACCCGGCCCGTGGTTATTGCATAAATGGTCGTGCGCCCGCTCATCCACGCCAGGAATGCAAGCAAGGCGCAGGCAAGAACGCCCAGGCCAGCGGGGAGCAAGGCGGCACTGACCGAGCGTCCGTCGGCCCACGAATTGGCCCCGGCAAGCGCGGAGAGCAGGGCGAAATACAAGGCGACTTCGCGCACGTGGAAGGCGTGCCGGGCGAGCGAGCGCCAGCAGGGCTTGCCCTGCCAGAGCACGTGCTCGCCCGCGGGCAGGTCCTCGCGCACGCCGTCGATGCGCTCGAAGCGAATTTGGCTCATATCAGTGGATCGCGACGCGTTGCCGTTGCATACAAAGTGCCGCCGCCGTAGTAGGCGCAAATGCGCTCCTCTTCGAGCAAGGTAATTGCTTCGGGATTGCGTAGGCCGGGTACTTGGGCAAAATGAGTGCCCAGGATGGAGTCGACCTCGACGTGGCGTTTGCGCACCTTGGCAAAGGTGGCGGGCACCAGGACGCGCCGCGTTCCGCCGGCCACGGGTGTATCGAGCTCGATGTAGCGCAGTACCGATTCGGACCGGTCTACCCACAGGTCAACCACCGTGCCGCCGACCTTGCGATCGGCCCCGTACACCGGCTTGCCGCGCGGGTCCGGGCTGGCGACGATGGAAAAGTCGGTGGCAACCCGCATGGGCACGATTTTGAGCTGGCCGTCGTAGGTCAGGTCGGGTTCGTCGGCGCGCTCCGCATAGGAGCCCGGGCCGACGCAATCGAGCATCGGGTTGCCGGTCGGCTCCAGCGGCGCACCGGGGAAGCCGGCCACGGGTTTGGCGGCGATCGGCCGGGTGTCGCGCTTGTTATTCGGCGAGGAAAAGGTTCCACCGTGCGCCAGCTTGTAGGTCTTGGGGGGCGGTGGCGCCGGGAAACCGCGCACCAGCACGCGCCCGCCGGAGCGATCGGTGCGATCGGAATCCAGCGGATACCCCTCGCGTTTGTTTTCCCGATGCAGGTAATAGATCAGTCCGGCAAAAAATCCCCAGAACAGATACAGAACAACCTGGGCCACATCCAGGTAGCCGCCGATGTTGCCGGTGCCTTCTACGTCCATTTCTACCTCCTCAAGCAAGCTGCGACCAGCCTGGAGCAGCGGCCAGTCCATTGGAATTATTTGCTTGCGCGGTCCGCGTGACCGGCAAGCGCGTCGCCAGGGGCCCGATGGCAATCAGGGTGGCGAAAAGCAATGCAATTTCCAGGTGATAGACGATCTGATAGCCCGTCGCCGGCCCGTCCATGGCGACTCCCAGCGCCCCGTGCGCGGCCAGTGTTCCAAAAAGATCACGCAGGGCGCCACCCAGGGCGATGCCGAGCCCTGCCGCGGTCGCCTGCACGGCACCCCAGGCACCCAGGGTCATGCCGCTCAAGCCCCCAACGTCGATTTGCATTGCCGCGGTCAGCGTGCCCATGGCAAACAATCCGCCGCCCAGGCCGACCATGGCAATTCCGCTGGCAAAGACCGCCAAGGAGGCCAGCGGTGCGGCAAATATCACGGCCACAAATCCGCCGATGCCGATCAAGGCGCCGTAGCCGGCGAGACGGCAAGCATGCACCTCACGCGCCAGCGATCGCGCCGAGATGGCCAGGCCCGCGAAGGCGCCGGCGGCAAGGATCGCGGTCAGTCCCGAGGTGGTGCCCACGGCAAGTTTCAATACCTGGCCGCCATAGGGCTCGAGGATCACGTCCTGCATGCTGAAGCCAGCGGCGCCCAGGGTCACGGCCACCAGGAAGCGCACCGAACGACCGCTGTTCTTGAACTGGTTCCAGGCGTCGGCGAAGCGGATCTGCGCGACGCTCTCCACGACCTCGGCGGGCCGGCGCGCCTCCTGCTTCCACAGGGCCAATACGTTGAGCACGACAGTGGCGAGCGCCGAACCCTGCACGACCTGGATCAGGCGCTTGGCACTGAAGTCACTGAGCAGCAGCGCGAAAATCGCGCTGGCAGCAATCATGCCGACCAGCAGCATCACATACAACAGGGCAACCACGCGGGGGCGCGTGCGCTCGGGCGCCAGATCGGCGGCCAGCGCCAGCCCGGCGGTTTGTGTAGTCTGGATTCCGGCGCCGACCAGCAAAAAGGCCAGTGCAGCGCCCGCATCGCCGACCCACGCCGGGCCGCGGCCCTGACCCGAAAGCAAGATGAGGGCAAAGGGCATGATGGCGAGCCCGCCAAATTGCATCATCGTTCCGAGCCAGATGAAGGGCACGCGGCGCCAGCCCAGTGCGGAGCGGTGTGTATCCGAGCGAAAGCCAATGAGCGCGCGAAAGGGCGCGACCAGCAGCGGCACGGCCAGCATGAGCGCCACGAGCCAGGAGGAAACCCCCAGCTCGACGATCATGACGCGGTTCAAGGTGCCGATGAGCAAGGCGCCGGCCAGGCCTACGGACACCTGGAACAGCGAGAGGCGCAGCAGCCGAAGCAGGGGCAACTCGACACTGGCAGCATCGGCAAAGGGCAGGAAGCGCGGCGCCAGGTGTGTCCAGACACGCGCCACCGAGCGCGCCGCCGCCAGCGCGTCGCGCACGTTGTGGATTCGGCCGACGGCCTTAGGGAGCACGCCGCAGCTCCAGGGCCTGGGAAATGTAAAAGCCACGCGCCACGCGCCGGGTGCGACCGACCTGCCAGCCGGCAAAGGCCGGCGCCTGGGTCAGGCGCAGGGCAATTTCACCTTCGGCCACCGGTTCGATGGCCGGGGAACGGTCGGCCCGCGGGAACAACTTGCCCACGGCATGCATGGTGGCCAGCAGAGCGGTGCGCGGGGCAAACGTGAAGACCATCGACTCGCCAGTGCGCTCGGCCAGGACCCCGAGCACACGGGTTACGTCGGCTACCGCGTAATGAATGAGCGAATCCATCGCAACCACATGATCAAACCGCCCCAGGCGCGGGTCGAGCATGTCGCCCACCTCGAAGCGGATCAATGCCGGGTCAACACCTTCGGGCAGGCGCTCTTGGGCCAGCCCCACCAGCGTTGGCGACAGGTCGATCGCCACGACCTGCGCGCCGCGGCGCGCCGCCTCGAATGCCAGCAGCCCGGTGCCGCAGCCCGCGTCCAGGATCCTGCGCCCGCGCAGGTCCTCGGGCAGCCACGACAGCAGCGTGGCGCGCATGTCGTTGCGGCCGGCGCGCACGGTGGCGCGAATGCCGCTTACCGGCGCATCCGTGGTCAGGCGCGCCCAGGCGTCCACCGCCGTGCGGTCAAAATACGACTCGATCTGCGCGCGGCGGCGCTGGTAGGAAGCCGGTGTGGCCAGTGCGCTCATCAGTCAAATCCCAGCAGGTCGAATATGTCGCGGTCTTTCATCGGCGCTGCCGATACGGGGTCGGCGCCGCGCCACAGGGCATCGGCCAGGCGCAGGTATTCCTGCTGGACGGCGAGCATCTCCGGTGTTGCCTCCATCTCGAACAAGGTGGCCTTTTTCAACCGGCTCTTGCGGATGGCATCGAGCACCGGAAAACGGGCCATGGTCTTGAGGCCCACCGCCTGGTTGTAGCGCTCAATCTGTTCGACCTCGTCGCTGCGATTGGCGATCACGCCGCCGATGCGAACCTTGTAGTTCTTTGATTTGGCCAGGATCGCGCCGACGATCCGGTTCATGGCAAAGATCGAGTCAAAGTCGTTGGCCGTGACAATCAGGGCCCGGTCGGCATGCTGCAAGGGCGCAGCAAAGCCACCGCACACCACGTCGCCCAGCACGTCGAAGATCACCACATCGGTGTCGTCGAGCAGATGGTGTTCCTTGAGAAGCTTCACGGTTTGCCCGACGACGTAGCCGCCACAGCCGGTACCTGCCGGCGGACCGCCCGCCTCGACGCACATCACGCCGCCGTAGCCGGGAAACACGAAATCCTCGGCGCGCAACTCTTCGGCATGAAAATCGACCGACTCGAGAATGTCGATGACGGTGGGCACCAGGCGCTTGGTCAGGGTGAAGGTTGAATCGTGCTTGGGGTCACAACCGATTTGCAAAACGCGCTTGCCCAGGCGCGTAAAGGCAACCGAAAGGTTGGAGGAGGTCGTGCTCTTGCCGATTCCGCCCTTGCCATACACGGCAAACACCTTGGCGGTGCCGATCGTGTCCTTGGGGTCCAGCGCGACCTGCACGCTGCCCTCGCCATCCGGGCGCTTGGGCAGGCTGCGGCGCAGGTCTGCAATGGGAACGTTGACGATCTCATTCATGCGGCAATCCTCGTTTCTACAGGCATTTCGATTCCCTCGAGGCGGTCCTCGAGTTCGTCACTGGCACGGCGCAGCCCTTCCAGCGTGGCGGCATCCGGTTGCCAGTAGTTGCGCTCGTGCGCTTCGATCAAACGGTTGGCCACGCGCGCGGAGGCGGTGGGATTGAGCTTGGCCAGACGCTCGCGCATGTCCGGGTCGAGCATGAACGTGTTGGTAAGCTGCTGATAGACCCAGGGTTGTACCTGGCCCGTGGTGGCCGACCAACCCATGGTATTGGTCAAATGCACCTCGATCTGGCGCACGCCCTCGTAGCCGTGTTCGAGCATGCCTTCGTGCCACTTGGGATTGAGCATGCGCGTGCGCGTCTCCAGGGCTACTTGCTCGCGCAAGGAGCGCACGGCGCCGTCGCCCTTGGTTTGGTCGCCGATGTAGACCGGCGGGGTATCGCCGCCGCGCGCGACCTTGACCGCCTGGGTGATGCCGCCCAGCGTGTCAAAGTAGTTGTCGACCGTGGTAACGCCGAGCTCCACCGAATCGAGGTTCTGATAGGTGAGCTGCACATTGGCCAGCGCCCGCTGCAATAGTGCGGTTTGTTGCACCGGCCGGCCGCTGCGTCCGTAGGCAAAGCCCTTGCGCCGCGTGTAGGTCTCCGCGAGCTCGCCCTCGTCGGTCCACTTGCTGCTTTCGACCAGGTTGTTCACGTTCGAGCCGTAGGCGCCCTCGGCATTGCCGTAGACCCGCAGCGCGGCGACTTCCAGCGTGCAACCGTGCTCCTGCTGATAGGCCAGGGCGTGCTTGCGGATCCAGTTCATCTCCAGGGGCTCGTCGGCCGACGCCGCTTGGAAGGCGGCATCGGCGAGCAGCTTGATCTGCAGCGGCATCAGGTCGCGAAATATTCCCGAAAGGGTGATGAGCACGTCGATGCGCGGCCGCCCCAGCGTTTCCAGGGGGATGAGCGTTGCGCCAGCAATGCGGCCGTAGCTGTCAAAGCGCGGCAGCGCGCCCATGAGCGCCAGCGCCTGGGCGATCGGCGCGCCCTCGTTTTTCAGGTTGTCGCTGCCCCACAGGACCATCGCGATCGACTCGGGCAGGGGATTGCCATCGGCCAGGTGCCGGTCGATGAGCAATTGCGCCTGCTTGGCGCCGTCCTTCACCGCAAAGGTGCTCGGAATCCGGAAGGGATCAAAGCCGTGCAGATTACGTCCCGTTGGCAGCACGGCCGGGTTGTGCAAGATGTCGCCCCCGGGCGCAGGCCGGATGTAGCGGCCGTCCAGGGCGCGCAGGATGGCATCGACCTCGGTATCCCGGTGCAGCATCGCATCGGCCTTGGCCAGTTCCTGCAAGCAGTGCAGCGCGGCGTCGTCGCGTGCGCTTCCCGCCAGTTCCAGCGCACGCGCAAGGCCCTCCCCGGCGACCAGGGCCTCGACGCTCGCCCGCGGCAACGCCCGGCCGTGCGCCGCCTCGGCCATTGCACTAAGCAGTTCGACGCGCTCGGCCGCACTGGGCGCGCGCCCGGTAACGTGCAGGCCATTGGGTATGAGGGTGTACTCGAGTTCGAGCACCTGCTCGGCGAGCCGCGCAATGCGCGCCTCGGCCTCGCCGCCGCGCGCGCTGTCCCAGGGTGGCTCGGCATCGGCCAGGTTCAGTTCGGCGGCCTGCGCCTGGAGCAGGGCGGCCATTTCGGCGCGATCGGACGCCAGCGGATCGAGCGAACGCCAGCGCTCGATGGATGCCTTCAGCTCGGTCAGGCCGCGGTACAGCCCGGCCTGGGCCACCGGGGGCGTGAGGTAGCTGATGAGCGTGGCGCCGGAACGCCGCTTGGCTATGGCGCCTTCGGAGGGGTTGTTGGCCGCGTACAGATATATATTGGGCAGATTGTCGATCAAGCGATCGGGCCAGCACGAACCACTCATGCCGCTTTGCTTGCCGGGCATGAATTCCAGGGCCCCGTGCGTGCCGAAATGCAGGACGGCGTGGGCGCCGAAGTCTTCGCGCAAATAGCGGTAGAAGGCCGAGAACGCGTGGGTCGGCGCCAGGCCCTTTTCAAACAGCAGGCGCATCGGGTCGCCCTCGTAGCCAAAGGCCGGCTGGACGGTCACGAGGATGTTGCCGTACTGGCGGCCAAGCACGAAGATCGAGCTGCCGTTACTGAGCTGGCGCCCCGGCGCAGGACCCCACTGGGCCTCGATTTCCTTGAGCCAGCGTTCACGGCGCACGTGGTCCTGGGCGGAAATGAGCGTGTGTACATTGGCGTCGGCACCGTACTGGGCGGCATTGCCGTGCAAGACTTCGTCGCGCAGCACGTCGACGCTGGCCGGTACGTCCACGGTGTATCCATGTTCGCGCATCGCCGTGAGCGTGTGGAACAGCGATTCGAACACCGAGAGATAGGCCGCGCTGCCGACATTGCCCGCATTGGGCGGGAAATTGAAGATCACGATCGCCACCTTGCGCTGCGCGCGCTCGCTGCGGCGCAAGTCGACCAGCCGATGCACGCGGGCCGCCAGCATCCGGGCCCGCTCCCGGCAGATGCGCATATCCTGGGCCCGGTCCTGCTCGGTAAACGTACAGGCCTCGTGGCAGCCGCTGCAGGTGACGCCGGCCGGACCCGGGCGCCCGCCAAAGACCATGGGACTGGTGGCGCCGTCCAGCTCCGGTATGGCCACCATGATCGTGCTTTCCACCGGTAGCAGACCGCGCTCCGAACCACCCCACTGATCCAGGCTTTGGAACTCCACCGGCAGCGCGGCGATGTAGGGCACATCGAGCTCGGCCAAGACCGCCTCGGCGGCCTTGGCATCGTTGTAGGCGGGCCCGCCCACCAGCGAGAAGCCGGTCAAGGACACGACCGCGTCGACACAAGGCTTGCCGTCGCGCAGGAAGAATTTTTCAATCGCGGGGCGCGCGTCGAGCCCGGCGGCAAAGGCGGGGACGACGCGGGCGCCCTGGTCCTCGAGCGCGCCGATTACGCCATCGTAGTGTCCCGTATTGTTCGACAGCAGGTACGAGCGCAGCACCAGCACACCCACCGTGCGCTTGGCGCCGGGCCGGACGGGCAGGTCGGCGACATCGTTCGAATAGCGCGCCTTCATCTGCGGGTGGTAGACGCCTACTTCCGGGTACTCCACCGGCGCTTGCGGCTTGACCAAGCCGCGCAGTACCCGGCGTGGACCGTCGGCGCAGCGATCCAGGACGAAGCGGATGAGATTGAACATGTTCTCGTCCGACCCGCTCATCCAGTACTGCATGGTCATGAAGTACGTGCGCACGTCTTGGGCGGTTCCCGGAATGAAGCGCAGGATCTGTGGAATCCGCCGCAACATGCGCATCTGCGAAGCACCACCCGGTGCCGTCTTCGTGCGCTCGCCGCGCAGCTTCTTGAGCAGCGCCATCGGGCCGCTGGCCGGCTTGCCCATGTCGAAGTTGCCCACCCGCGTGAGGCTGACCACCTCGCTGGCCGAGGCGATGCAGATCATCGCGTCGCACTGGCTGCGGCGCGCCTTCAGATCCTCCAGGATGGGAAGGAAATGATCTTCGAGAAACAGCATTCCGGCGACGACGATGTCGGCCGCAGCAATGTCGGCCTTGCAGCGCTCCAGCGCCGCACTCGATGCCGCGTACTCGGAGGCCGCATGCATGGATAGCTGCAAGCCCGGAAAATCGCGCAGAAGGCTCGAGCGCGAGCGTTCCGCCGCGCTGGCCAGGTGCGTGTCCATCGTGACCACGACCACCCGGACGGGAGTCCGGGCTGCCGGATCGCGCGAATCAGCGGCCGAGATGCGCTTTCGCATCATAAAGTGTGTCCACGGTGATGGTGGTGACGCCGCGCTCGCTGGCAAAGCGCTCGGTGTTGCGCCGCGCCTTGCCCCGTACAAAGAACGGAATCTTTTGCAGCTCCTTTTCGGCTTCGCGCTCCCAGCGCACGGCTATCGCCGCCGCCGGCGAGAGCGGCGCGCGTTCGGCCAGGGGCACCTCGGGGGCCACCGCAATTGCCGGGGCCGCCTCGCTGGCCGATGTATCGCTTGGCGGGACCATGGCCGTTGGCGTCTGCGGCCGTGGCGTGTGCGCGCCGCCCAGATGCGATGGGGCCGAGTCCTCATGGAATTCAAAATCGTCGCGGAACATCTGCACCAGATGTTCCTCAAGTCCCATCATCAGCGGATGTACCCAGGAATCGAAGAGCACATTGGCGCCTTCAAAGCCCATCACAGGGCTGAAGCGCGCCGGCACATCCTGCACGTGCAGTGGTGCCGAGATCACGGCGCAGGGAATGCCCATGCGCTTGGCGATATGGCGCTCCATCTGGGTGCCCAGCACGAGCTCGGGCGTGGCGGTGGCAACGGCCTGTTCCACTTCCAGGTAGTCGTCGCTGATCAAGGCCTCGACGCCGTGCCGGCGCGCCGCTTCGCGCACTTCGCGCGCGAACTCGCGGCTGTAGCTGCCCAGGCCCACCACCTGGAAGCCCATGGTTTCTGCGGCAACGCGCGCCGCGGCGATGACGTGCGTCGCATCGCCGAAAATAAAGACTCGCTTGCCGGTGAGGTAGGTCGAATCCACGGAGCGCGCATACCAGGGGGCGCGCGATTGCGAGGCCGACAGGCGCGCGCGGCCGGGGTGCTCGTTGTCCAGCACCCGCGATGCGTCGACCCCGGCAAGTTGCGCCACCTCGGCGATGAAGTCGCGGGTGGCGTTCAGCCCGATCGGCACGGTCTTGGTTGAGGGCATGCCAAAGCTGCGCTGCAGCCACTCGGCCGTCGGTCGGGAGATCTCCGGGTACAGGTTGATGTTGAAACTGGCGTCGGGCAGGCGGCGCACATCGTCGACCGTCGCGCCCAGCGGCACGACGGCGTTGACCTCGATTCCCAGTTGCTCGAGCAGGCGATCGACCTCCACGATATCGTCGCGGCAACGAAAACCCAACGCCGTCGGACCGAGGATGTTGGCCAGCGGACGCTGGCGCGGCGGCGGTACCGGGTTGCAGCTGCGATCGGAAAGGACCGTGCGCACCAGCTGGTACAGCGTTTCGGCCGCGCCCCAGTTCTCCTTCTTGGCAAAGGAGTTGAGCTCCAGCGCAACCACGGGCACGGGCAGGCCCAGGGTCTTGCCCAGCGTGCCGGCCTGGTCCTGCAGCAGCTCGGCCGTGCACGATTCGCCCACCAGCATCAGGCTGGGGCGAAACCGGGCATAGGCGTCGGCCACTGCACGCTTGGCCAGCCCGGCGGTCTCGCCACCCAGATCGCGTGCCTGGAAGGTCGTGTAGCTCACGGGGGGCCGGTGATCGAAGCGCTCGATCATCGTGAAGAGCAGGTCGGCGTAGGTGTCGCCCTGCGGTGCATGCAGGACGTAGTGCACGTCGCGCATCGACGCGGCCACGCGCATTGCGCCGACATGGGGCGGTCCTTCGTAGGTCCAGAGCGTGAGCTGCATGATCGGTACGCGAACCCGGCTTAGACCGTGAGCAGCGCGCGCCGGCGCAAAGGTCGGGCGCAGATTTCGGCAAGGTCGGCTGCCTGCTCGTAGCCGTGGATCGGCGTGAACACGAGCTCGATCGACCACTTGGTGGCAAAACCCTCGGCTTCGAGCGGATTGGCCAGGCCCAGCCCGCAGATCGTCAAGTCCGGGCGTGCGCTGCGCAGCCGGTCGAGCTGGCGTTCCACATCCTGTCCCTCGGCCAGCGTCACTCCTGTGGGCAGCAGGGGAAGCTCGGACTCGAGCATGGTGCGATCCAGATAGGGCGTGGCGACCTCGATCAATTGCATGCCCATTTCCCGGTGCAAGAAGCGCGCGAGCGGAATTTCCAGTTGGGAATCGGGCAGCAGGAACAAACGCTTGCCCTGAAGCGATCCGCGGTGGCGCGCCAGGCTAGCGGTAGCGCGCTCGATGGCCGGCCCCAGAACGGCTTGGCGCTTCTCGGCGGAAACATTCCACGCGGCGCAGGCGGCGCCAAACCAGGCCGTGGTGCCTTCCACGCCCAGTGGGTAGGGCGCGGGCAGGAGCCTTGCGCCGCGCGCCACCAGAGCGCGCACCGTGGCTCCATTGAAGGGTTGCGCTGCCAGCAGATCGGTTCCCGGGCCCACCGCGGGCAAATCTGCGGCGCGCCGTCCCGGAAAAAACTCCACCGGCCCGATTCCCAGCGCGTCGAAGTGGCGACGAAACTGATCCTCGATCACGTCGGCCAGACAACCGACGACCAGCAGCTTGCGCTCCTGCGTCGCGGGCAATACCGGCACCATGGAGAGCAGGGCATTGTCCTCGCCCTGGGTGAAGGTGGTTTCGATGCCCGAGCCGCTGTAGTTCAGGACCCGCACCTGGGGCAGCAGGCGCGCGCTCAGCCGCTCGGCCGCCTTGGCCAGATCAAGTTTGATAACTTCCGAAGGGCAAGAGCCGACGAGGAACAAGGTGCGAATTTCCGGGCGCCGCGCCACGAGCTGGGTGCAGACCCGATCGAGTTCTTCGTTGGCGTCGGCAATGCCCGCCAGGTCGCGGTCCGTGAGAATCGCCGTGCCAAAACGCGGCTCGGCAAAAATCATCACGCCAGCGGCCGACTGGATCAGGTGGGCGCAGGTACGCGAGCCAACGACCAGGAAAAATGCGTCCTGCAACTTGCGATGCAGCCAGACGATTCCGGTCAGCCCGCAAAAGACCTCGTGCTGCCCGCGCTCGCGCAGCACCGGCGCCGCGGCACGCGCCACCGCTCGCACCGGCACGTCCACGGCGATCTGGGTCACTCGGCCCCCGTAAGAGCAAGGCCGCCGGCACGGGCATGTGCCTGCGGTTCCAGGCGTGCGCGGCGCAACTTGAGCAGAAACTGGGTCGCGTTGATCGCGTAGGTTGAATAGGCCGCCAGGGCCAGCAGCATCTGTTGGCGCGCATCCAGTGCGCCGGTAAACAAGGCCAGGAGGTAGGCGGTGTGCAGCGCGATCACCACGAAGCTGACCATGTCCTCCCAGAAGAAGGCGGGCGCCAGCAGGTAACGGCCGAAGACGTCCTTTTCCCACAGGCTGCCCGTTACCATGATCGAATACAGCACCAAGGTCTTGCAGACGATCGAAACTGTTGCCGCCTGCCAGCCGTTGCCAGTCAGCAAGTAGCGCAGAACCAACATCACGCTGACCAGGAAAACAAAAAACTGGACGATGGCCAGCACGCCCTGCGCCTTGGTCCAGCGGGAGGCGTCGCGCCGGCGACGCTCCTCCGGCGTGTACAGCGGCGCCTGCGTTCGCATTGAATTTGCCCGCATCAATTCCATCCGCTCGCCCGTCGTTTCGACGTTCATCTGAATGCGAATCTAAGCATTGACATTGAAAGGTGTCAATAGAAATTTACATGTTGGGGTATTGACAGGGTTAGGGCCGGGCGGGCTATAGTGGTCGCGTTGGCTAGGCGCGAATCGGATGGGGCCCTTGGCAAGGCTCGGGCTCCGGATCGATGCCCCAATCGGTGGGATAAAAAGAGGAAAACTCGCCCCGCCGTCCGCCGGTTGTTGTTTTGCAGTTTAGGAGGAGCGGAGGATGGGTCAGTCAGCGCGGCAACTAGCCGATGCAGGGGATCGGGTCGTCGAAAGTCCCGGTTTGCGGCTTCGCCCGGCGGGGGTTGCCCCGCTCGATGTCGATCTGGGGGCGGGTTGTGGGCACCCGGAAAGCGCAAACCTCGAGCGCCTGCGCTTGTTGGTTTCGACCGTAGAGTCGCAGATCATTCCACGATTGGTAATCGCCCATCGCACGCCGGGTGCGGGGCTTGCTTCCGTCGGGCCGGAAAGCGGGCTGGCGGCGCGTCCGCGCGACGATGAGATTGACAGTTGCACGCGCATGCTCTTGGATCCGGCGGCCGGCTCCGTGGCCGACTTTGCCGAGGCCTTGATCGGTCGCGGCGTTCCTCTTGACGCGGTGTACCTTGACGTGTTTGCGCCGTCGGCGCGTCGCCTGGGCGATATGTGGACGCGCGACGAGTGCAGCTTCACGGACGTCACTATTGCCCTGGGCCGCCTGCAACAGGCCTTGCGCCGTTTCGCGCCTCATTTTCGTCCGGAGTGCATCGATGGCGAGCCTTGGCGCCGTGCGCTCTTTGCTGCCGCGCCGGGCGAGCAACACACTCTGGGCCTGTCGATGATCGTGCAGTATTTCCTGCGCGCTGGTTGGGATACCTCGCTGCTGGCCCATGCCGCGGAGGAGGATCTCACGCGCATCGTGCAGCAGGAGAGTGTCACCCTGGTGGGCTTTTCCGTGAGCGACGAGCGCCACGCCCCGCCGCTCAAGAGCCTCATCAGCCGCGTGCGCGCCGCTTCGCGCAATTCCGCGCTGCGCGTCATCGTCGGTGGCGTGGCAATTACCCAACACCCAGAGCTGCCCCGCGAGCTCGGGGCCGACGGAACGGCGCGGGATGCCCAACAGGCCGTCAACCTGGCTCAACAACTGGTATCGTAACGGCTGAGACCTCCTTATTGACCGATAGTCATACTCTGTCCGCGGCGCGAAAGCCAGGACCGCCCTTACAAGGGGAGCGATTTGCTGCAGTCGTTCCGATCGCCGGGAAAGAGCCTTGCTGGGTTTGACATCGAGTCTGCCTCACGCGTCATTTCGGCCGCAGCCGATTTAGCGCTGGTTCTGGACAATCGCGGCCTGATCCGCGATTTTTCCATCGGTAGCGATGAGATTCCCGAAGGTGGCTACGACGAGTGGATCGGGCGGCCGTGGCAGGAAACGGTAACCGTTGAAAGCCGGCCCAAGATCGATGCGCTGTTGCTCGCGGCCAAAGAGTCGACCACCCCGACCTGGCGCCAGGTAAATCATGCAACGCCCCATGGCGGCGATATGCCGGTGCTGTACTCGGCGGTGGAATTTGGCAAGTCCGGTCACGTGATTGCGCTGGGCCGCAGCATGCGCAATATGGCAGCGCTGCAGCAGCGTCTGGTCCATGCCCAGCAGTCCCTCGAGCGCGATTACGAATTCCTGCGCCAGGCCGAGACGCGCTATCGCATGCTCTTCGAACTTGCGCTCGAGGCGGTACTCATCCTCGAGGCCAGCACGCAAAAGATCGTTGACGCCAATCCTGCCGCCGGCCGCATCCTGGGCCAGGGCGTGCGCTTCATGATCGGGCGCACCTTCCCCGAGGGCTTCGACGAGAACGGCACGCGCTCGATCCAGGACCTGTTTGGCGCGATCCGTTTTGCCGGACGCGCAAGCGAGGTGGTGGTTCAGCGCGAGAACGATGCGCAACGCCTGGTGCTGTCGGCGTCGCCGTTTCGCCAGGACAATTCCTCGCACATCCTGGTGCGCATCGTGCCGCTTTCCGGTAACGAGCCCTATAGCGCCGAGGCCGCGCGCAACCGCCTGACGGCCGTGCTCGAGCGCCTGCCCGACAGCTTCGTGCTGACCGATCCCAATGGTCGCGTGATTGCCGCAAACCGTTCCTTCCTGGACCTCGTGCAATTGACGTCCGAGGGCCAAGTACGCGGCGAGCCGCTGGAGCGGTGGCTCGGGCGCTCGGGCGTGGACCTCAACGTGCTGCTTGCCAATCTCAAGGAGCACGATTCCATTCGCCTGTTCTCGACCACCGTGCGCGGCGAATACGGGGCGACCTCGGACGTCGAGATTTCCGCCGTGACCGCACCGGATGCCGATCCGCCTTGCGTTGCGTTCTCCCTGCGCTCGATCGCGCGGCGTCTGCCCGAGCAGCGCAACCCCGGGCGCGAGTTGCCCCGTTCCGTGGAACAACTTACGGAATTGATCGGTCGTGTACCGCTCAAGGAGGTGGTGCGCGAGACCAGCGATGTCATAGAGCGCCTGTGCATCGAGGCGGCGCTGGAACTGACCGGCGATAACCGGGCCTCGGCCGCCGAAATGCTCGGCCTGAGCCGCCAGAGTCTGTACGTGAAGCTGCGCCGTTACGGCATCGACGAAGCGGTTTCCGGCGAGGCCGACTCCGAATAGCCGCGACGACCGCCGGTCCCCGCGCAGCTCGGGGCGCTGGACTGTCGCCTTTGCTCCCACTAATGTCAATTTGAGTTGACATTTGAAGTTGTAATGCGGTAGCTTTTGCCGATGCGATATCCCGCCCCGGCTACTGTCCTGGAACTTTTGAAACCCGTCACGTGGTTCCCGCCCATGTGGGCGTTCGGCTGCGGCGTGGTTTCGGCGGGCGTCTCCGTCGCGGACCACTGGGCGGTCGCGTTGGCCGGGATCGCCGTCTGCGGCCCGATGGTTTGCGGTACGAGCCAGGCGGCCAACGACTGGTTCGACCGCAAAGTCGATGCCATCAACGAGCCCATGCGCCCGATTCCATCGGGTCGCATTCCCGGACGCTGGGGCTTGTACATCGCGATTGCCTGGACCGTGGTTTCGCTGTTGGCGGCAACGGCACTGGGGACCTGGGGCTTCTATGCGGCAATCTTTGGCCTGCTGCTGGCCTGGGCCTACAGCGCGCCCCCGTTGCGGCTCAAGCGCAATGGCTGGTGGGGCAACGCCGCCTGCGGCCTTTGCTACGAAGGCTTGCCATGGATCACCGGCTGGGCGGTGATGGTCTCCAGTGGTGCGTCACCCCTGCGCGTGCTGGCGGTGGCCGCCATGTACAGCATCGGCGCGCACGGCATCATGACCCTCAACGACTTCAAATCCATCGAGGGCGACCAGCAGCTGGGCATCGGGTCCTTGCCGGTGCGTCTGGGCGTGGACCGGGCGGCGCGGGTCGCTTGTGCGGTCATGGCATTGCCACAGCTCGTGGTGATTGCCTTGTTGTTTGCCTGGGGCTGGCCGGGGTACGCGGCCTGCGTGGCTACCGTGCTGTGTGCCCAGTTTGCCTTGATGCCCCGATTCCTCAGCGATCCCCGCCGCTATGCCATCTGGTACAGCGCGCTGGGGGTGAGCATCTACGTTTCCGGCATGTTGATCAGCGCCTTTGCGCTGCGTCAGGGGGCCTGATATGCAAAGTTTGAACGCCAATTCCTTGCACGCCAATGCACACGCTGCGCCGATGGGTGCGGCCGGGGACGCCGCCGAGTACGACGTCATCGTGGTGGGCGGGGGTCCTTCCGGAGCCACCGCCGCCACCGAACTGGCCCGGCGCGGGCGCCGCGTCGCCCTGCTGGACCGGGATGGCCGCATCAAGCCTTGTGGTGGCGCCATACCAACGGCCCTGATCGAGGAGTTCGATATCCCCGAGCAGCTGCTGGTGGCGCGGGTGACGGCGGCGCGCATGGTTTCGCCATCGCGGCGCGAGGTTGGGATGCCGGTGACCGACGGCTTCGTCGGCATGGTCGACCGGGAACATTTCGACGAATGGTTGCGCAAGCGCGCTGCCCTGGCGGGCGCGGAACGGATCACCGGCAATTTCGAGCGCGTGGAGCGCGACGGGGCGAGCGCCACAGCGCCGCTCCAGGTGCATGTGAGCGATACCCAGGGTGGCCTGCGCGTGCTGCGCACGCGCGCCCTCATCGGCGCCGACGGGGCCCGCTCGCGCGTCGCGCAGCAATGTATTCCGGGGGCGAACAAGACCCCCTACGTCTTTGCCTATCACGAGATCATCGAGTCGCCCAAGGATTCCGAGACGTTCGACGGTACGCGTTGCGACGTGCATTACCGGGGCGAGATTTCCCCGGACTTTTATGGCTGGATCTTTCCGCACGGTGCGACCACCAGCGTTGGCGTTGGCAGCGCGCAGCATGGCTTTTCCGTGCGCCGCGCCACCGAGGCCTTGCGCCGGGACACCGGGCTGGCCGAGGCCAGGACGATACGGCGCGAGGGTGCACCCATACCGATGCGCCCGCTGGGCCGCTGGGACAACGGCAAGGACGTAGTCCTGGCGGGGGATGCGGCCGGTGTCGTGGCGCCGGCCTCGGGGGAAGGCATCTACTACGCGATGGCCGGCGGCCAGTTTGCGGCCCAGGCGGTCGAGGGTTTTCTTGCCACAGGCAACGCGCGCTGCCTGGCGCAGGCACGGCGCAGCTTCATGAAACGCCACGGGCGTGTCTTCTGGGTGCTCGGGATTCTGCAGCGCTTCTGGTATTCGAGCGACAAGCGGCGCGAACGTTTCGTCACCATCTGCGCCGATCCGGACGTGCAGCTGTTGACCTGGCAGGCCTATCTGCACAAGCGCCTGGTGCGGGCCAAGCCCCTGGCCCATGTGCGCATTTTCTTCAAGGATCTGGCGCATCTTTTTGGCCTTGCGCGAACGTGAACGGGCAAACGCGACGGGGGCTGGCGTGCGACCTGCCCCGTTGCTGAGGCGGGCCAACGGCGCGCGTGGGGCACCGTGATGGGCGCGGCGGCCGGCGCGCTCGCGCCGCAGGCCTGGATCGATCTGATCCTCGTTGGGGTACTTCTGGAAGGCTGCGTTCTGCTGGCCCTGCGCCGCTCTACGGGGCGGGGAGTTCCCATCGCGGGTCTGATCGCCAACCTTGTCGCGGGCGCCGGCCTGCTGCTGGCCTTGCGCCAGACGCTGGGCGGGGAGATAGGCGGTATCTGGTTGCCCGCCTTTTTGTTGCTCGCGCTGGTGGGGCATATCACCGATCTGGCGCTGCGCTGGCAGCGCGCGCCCGATGCGCGCCATGGCCGTTTGTGAAACTGCCGCTCGTGCCTTCGTGGCCGCAGCCAGGCGTTGCTTCGTACCGCCCGCTGTGCCGGCGCTGTTGATGGCCTGCGCTACGCCGGTGGCCGGGCCGATGGCAACCGCGTCCGGCCCACCAGCAAGCGCACAAGCCGGCGCGCCGCTGCATGCGGCGCCCCAGCCCAGGACGGTCGAATTGGTCCTGGACGGTCGCCGGACGGTCGCCGATGTCTTTGTGCCCCCCGGTGTGGCGCTTGGGGGGGCGGTGCTGGCCCACGGTTTTACCAGAACGCGCGCCACCATGACCGGGCATGCGGCGCTTTTGGCCAACGCGGGAATCCTGGCAGTTACACCGGACCTTCCCTACCTAATCGATTCGCGCGACAACGCTCGGGCGCTGGCTGATCTCGTCGCGCAAATGCGCGCCGGGCGCTTTGCGGCGCCGGTTGATCACCTCGTGCTCATCGGGTTTTCCGCCGGCGGCCTCGCGGCATTGTTGGCATCGGATCGGCCCGGTGTCGTCGGTTATGTGGGGATGGACCCTTTCGATCGGCCGAGCCGGATCGGGCACAAGTTTGCCCAGACGCTGCCGGTACCCGCGGCGCTGTTGCGCGCACCGGCTTCGGCGTGCAATGCGTTTTCCATCGCAGCGCCCTGGGCCCAGGCGTTTCCCCGCATCGAGGTGGATCGCCTGTTTGAGGGCGCCACGCACTGTGATTTTGAAGCCCCGAGCGATTGGCTTTGTCGCACGGTTTGCGGTCCGGAGCAACCCGAACGCCAAGGCGCAATTGGCGCCGAACTCCTGCGCATCGTGCGCAAGTGGCTGGTCCCGGTTCAGGTCGCCACACCCGGCTAAGGAACAACGCCATTCGTCATTCCAGACCCTCGAGGCTGTTCCATACCGCGTGGGGCGCAAGATCTCCGTATTCCTCAGGTGCGCCTTGGCGGTTGATCCAGTGCGTACGGAATCCGAATTTCCGCGCGCCGGCGATATCCCAGCGGTTGGACGATTGAAAGCAAACGTTCCCCGGGGCGAGGCCATAGCGCTGCACGACGAGCGCATAGGCCTGGGGGGCGGTCTTGAAGATCTTTAGCGCATCGACGGATAGCGATTCGTCTAACCATGCGCCCAAGCCGGCTGAGGCGATGGCGCGGGCCAGGCCATCGGGCGTTCCGTTGGAGAGAATCACGCAGCGCGCGCCCGCTGCGCGCAGGCGGGCAAGTGCCGGGGCAACGTCGTCAAAGGCCTCGAGCCGCTGATAGGCCTCCAACAGCAGGCTGCGCGCTTGCGGCGAATTTGCGCCGCAACGCGCGAGCGCATAATCCAAGGCCTGTTCGGTGAGCGCATCAAAGTCCTGATACGCGCCCATTAGCGACCGCACCCAGGTGTATTCGAGTTGTTTGGCGCGCCAAAGTTCGGAAATTCGCTCCGCCTGCGGCCCGATGCGTTCGCGATGACGTCCTACCGCGGAGTGAACGTCGAATAAGGTGCCATAGGCGTCAAAGACATAAAGCGGAGCATTCATTTCGAAATCCTCGGAAAAACATCCGGTCGTCATGCATCGCGGCATCACGACTTCACTTCCCTGGATTGGCCATACCGACCGGCTCCCGGGGGCATAATTGCTCAGTTTGCCAATATTTCCTGGTTTGGACCTCGGAATCTAAGGCCGCGGCATGTCGCAAAACCTCGCCGCGCAGCGCAGTTTGAACGCAATCGCCAAAACCACCGTGCCGGCGGGAGCGCCCGCGGTGGGGCTCGGCGGGATTCTCGCCGTTGGCGTGGGCAATGCGCTCGAGTTCTACGACTTCCTCACGTTTTCCTTCTTTTCCATCCAGATCGGGCATTGCTTCTTCCCGGATGCGCGCGGTTCGCGCGGATTGCTGTACGCGCTAGCGACTTTTGGTGTTGGCTTTGCCATGCGCCCGCTCGGGGGATTCCTGATTGGCCGCTTTGGCGACCGTGCTGGCCGCAAGCCGGCGATGTTGCTGTCGTTTTCGCTCATGGGCTTTGCCATTCTTGGCGTGGCCTTGACCCCTTCGTACGCACAAATCGGCATCGCAGCGCCGCTGCTTCTTGTCGCCTTTCGCCTGATACAGGGCTTTGCGTTGGGCGGAGAAGTAGGGCCCTCAACGGCCTACCTGGTAGAGGCCGCTCCGGCTCATCGCCGCGGGCTGTACGTGTCCGTGCAAAACTGTACAGCCGACCTGGCAGTGCTTGCCGCGGGCGTTGTGGGGTACGTCTTGTCCCGGCAACTTACGCCCGCCGAACTCGATGCATGGGGATGGCGGGTTGCTTTTCTCCTGGGCGTTGCCGTCGTCCCCTTCGGACTGTGGATGCGGCGGAACTTGCCGGAAACCGTTGCACCACGGCAACCAGACAGACCGGCCGCAAAGGCTTCGCGGGTTTCGGTGCGCGCGATTGTTCTGGGCGTGTGCATGCTCGGCGCCGCGACGATATCGGGGTATGTGTTGGACTACCTGACGACCTATGCCCAGGACAGTTTGAAGATGAGCACACGCTTGGCGTTTGTCGCAACGATGGTGGTCGGCTTGGTTCAGGCCGGCGCCGATTTGCTTGCTGGCTTGCTCTCCGACCAGTTTGGCCGGCGCCCGGTCATGCTCGTGGCGGTCGCTGTGCTTACCCTGCTGACCGTCCCGATGTTCCTTGCCATGAACCGGACGGCAAGCGTTCAACTGGCGTTTACCGCGATGGGCATATTGGCGGTGCTCAACCCGATGGCAACGGTGCCCATGCTCGTCACGATCACCGAATCGCTGCCGCGCGCGGTACGTTCGGGAACGCTCGCCACGATGTACGCGTGCTCTATTGCAGTTTTTGGCGGTTCGACGCAGTTCGTCGTGCAATGGCTCAAGGATGTTAGCGGCAGCGTGCTCGCGCCCGCCTGGTATATGACGGCCGCCCTGATAGTTGGCGGTACTGCCGCGATGCTTTCGCGCGAGACCCGGCCACGGACCCCGACGCAGTTCGCCGACCTTGGCTAGGCACGACACGGCGGCCGCGGGGCTGCGGCCGCGGTTCCGAGTGTCCAGCACCTTCGCGGCCGGGACACACGCGCTGGTCTTTTTGAATGGATCGCTGCGGTATCATCGAGCGCTCCTGGTTGGCACGCCGGAGGCGGCAGCGTGCATCTTCGTCTTACCGAGGCGCTGCGGACACAGACGCGCCGGCTGCATACCGAGCTTGAGCGCTCGGATCTCATGCGCGCTTTATTGCGCGGGCAGATCGATCGGGCGCGCTATTGCGGGCTGCTGCGCAACTTGCTGCCCATTTACAGCGCGTTGGAATGCGCGTCGGCGCGCCAAGCGCTGGCGGCCGATTGCGACCCACAAATGCTGGACGAACTGGCGCGCTGCGCGCATCTCGTGCAGGATCTGACGGTCCTGCACGGGAGCCTTTGGGAACAGGAAATCGCAATATTGCCCGCGGCGCGCGATTACGCCCATCGGCTCCACGCGTTGCCCAGCCAGTCGCCGCGATTGCTCCTGGCGCACGCCTATGTGCGCTACCTGGGTGACCTCAGTGGAGGCCAGCTCGTACGCCCCATCGTTGCCCGGACCTTGAAGGTGGAGGGTGCGGCGGGAACGCGTTTTTACGCGTTCGGTTCGCCCGAAGAGCTGGGCCGCTTGGGCCAGCGCTTTCGCGCAAGTTTGGACGCGATCGCCATCGATCCGGAGAGCGTGGCAGCGCTGGTGGCCGAGGCGCAGTTTGGATTTTCGCAGCACCGCCGGCTCTTTGACCAGGTCTTTGCGATCGCCCTGCCGCAATAGCGCACCGATCCGCTTCAGTCCGGGTCGTCTTCGAAGGTCGCTGCGCGCGGCTGCGTCGCCGAGTGCGATTGGATGCGTTGATACAGCGCGGTGGCGCGCTGCAGCGATGTCTCGAGCTCCTGGAGCATAGGCACCACGGCCGGTGCGCTGCCAAATTCCGAGATGTCCATTGCGGCCATGCTCGCATTGGCCAGCAATGCGCCCATGAGTTCGTCGGTACCCGCGCTGCGCAGCGGATCAGGTCCCGGGCTTGCACTGCCAGCTTGGCGCGCTAGCAACTGCTCCAGATTCTGCAAGGCCGCGACGGCACGCCGGCGCTCGGTGCGGTCAATCATGATGATGATGAATCCGAGGACCGCGCCATCCTGACCCGGTACGGGCTCCGCGCGCAAGCTCACGGGCACCGGCTCCCCGTGCGGCCGCGCAACATGAAAATCGCCGCGCCAGGGCTCGTTGCGCGTGCGCAGGCGCCGCAGCATGTGCGCCGCGGTGTCGCGTTCGATGAAAATCGGCGCCAGGGCCTCGATGCCTGCGCGGGCCAAATCCTGCAGCGTGGCGCCGTCCCGGCCTACCAGGGTACAAAACGCGGCGTTAGCAAAAGAACTCGCGCTTGCGGCGCCAATCACGAGAACCGGCTCCTTGGATCCGCCGATCGAGGCGCGCACCTGTGCGATCTGGTGCTCGGCAATCAACAGGCGTACGGCATTTACCTGGGCGATGATGTCAATGAGCGCCGAGCCGATGGCCCGGGCAAAAAGCAGTTCCTTGCTCGACCAGGGCAAGGCCGTGCCGCGCACAATTTCGGACCAGGCGGCAAAGGAGCGGCGCGGAGACAGTTCCAGCGGGTTGTCGCTGACCATCGGCTTGGATGGATCGCCCGCCCAGGTAACGGTCTGCAATTGCTCCTTGCGAAACCAGACGAGGTAATCCGGGCGCGAATCCGCCAGTTTGACCGCCAGCACGCCGCTGGCAACGGCGGTGATCGAGCTCAGCTTGGGATTGGCCTTGGCCGTGGAGGAACAGGCAAAAAGGGAATCCGTGGTCTGGGTGTCGATCCATTGCAACAGCGCGCGCAGCTCGGGTGTGGACGGCACCTCGCCGCCACTGAGGACTTCATTGTCGATGAAGAGTGCCGCACCCGAGGCTTCCAGCGGTTGCAGCAACGCACGCGGGTTGCGAAACAGCGCGAGACGCCAGTCGCCCTCGGTGGAAGTGGCCTCGATCAGGCGCTGTTCCAGGCGGCGCACCAGGATGTCCACCTGCGCGTGGGCATAGTTCTCGATGGCCGCCAGCCGCGTCGCGACGATCTCTGCGAGCATTTCGCATGAAGCGCGCACGGGATAGCGCAGATTGCGCGGCGTATCGTGATGGCAGGCAATCAGCCCCCAGAGCTTGCCTTCGTGCACCAGGGAGATCACGAGAGTGGCGTTGACCCCCATGTTCTTCAGGTATTGCAGGTGCAGGGGCGACATGCTGCGCAGGTAACAAAGCGACATGTCCAGGTCGCAGTTCAACCCAGGCGCCATGCGTGGCTCGATGGGGACGGGCTGGTAGTGCACGTCCACCAGCACGCGCAGACGGGTGCGCAAGTACAGCTCGCGCGCGCGTTGTGGAATGTCGGACGCCGGATAGTGGTGGCCCAGCAGCGTGTCCAGGCGCGGGTGACGGGCTTCGGCGATGATCTTGCCGTGGCCGTCGGGGTCAAACTTGTAGACCATGACCCGGTCATAACCTGTCAAGTCGCGCACGATCTGCACAACGGCGTCAAAGAGCATGCCCTGATTGGATGCAGCGCTGATGCGCTCAATGCCGGCGGCAACGATGTCCACCAGCACTGGGGCCTCGAAGGAAACGGTCTGCACTGCGGGCAATACGGCCTGCAGCGCCTCGAACTCCACGATCAAGAACTGGTCGGCATTGCGATGCAGGAGCACATCGAAATCGGCGGGCCGCGCCCCGGCAGGGCCCGCGCCGCCCAAGCGAATGCGCTGCGGCCGGACCTCTTCGGCGCGCAGCTCCGCCGCCGCCGTGCGCACGTATTCGCCGAAGGCCGCACCCAGCTGGCCGATGCCGCTGTCTACCAGGGTTTCTGCTGGCACGGAAAGCACCGAAGCGCAATTGGCGCTTGCCTGCACCACGCGAAAATTCTTCGGGTCGAGCACCAGCAGCGCCCCGTGGGGTTGAATGGACCCCGCGAGGTGAATGAGTTCGCGCTCACAATTGCTAAGGTCGGCCTGGCCGAATGCCGGACTGTTTGTCAATGCTTCCCCTGAGCGAGCCCATTGCAGGACCATGGCACCGGGTGCGGGACCACCGCGAATCCCGGACTAGCCAGATACCTTGGGGCCCGATTCCTCACCGTTTTCGAACGGCTTGTCGATTTGGCGCAAATATTCTTCCAGTTGCCCGATGCTCACGCCGAGAATTCGCGCTGCTTCGGCTGGGTCGCGGCCGGCGATACCCATGGCAGTTTGCACGAAATGCCGCTGGGCATTTTGGGTTACCTTGCTGAGCAACTGGGGCAACTCCAGGCTGCCGAGTTGCTGGGTCAGGGAATCGAGTGCGATGGCAAGTTCGGTCGCCTTGCGCCGCCCACGGGAGCGGCGCACCGCATCACGCTCGCGCACGCGGATGGTCAGCCCGATGCATTCCTGATCTTCCTCCGCAAGCAATGCGGCGGAGACTTCGATGGGGGTGCGCCGGCCGCGCATGCCGCGCAGGGTCATGGTCCGGTCGGCGGCAATGCCACGGCTGCGCGCTGCCGAGATCAGGTCCGCCAGTTCGGCGCTCAGCAGGTCCGCCAGGTGCCGCCCGCGTGCGTGGTCCTCATCGACAAATTGCGCGAGTTCGACGAACGCCGGATTGGCCATGAGGATGCGGCCGCTGGTGTCAGCGACCACAACCGAATCCGGCGTGCGCTCGACCAGCTTGATCAAGGTGCCCCGGGCCTGGGCAGCGTCGGCGTTGGACTCGACGGCGCGCACGCGCAAGAGCAGCAACATGGCATCGGCCGAGCGGAAGGGCGTTGCTGAAATGCGCGCGCTGACGCGTCGGCCCGCCAACCAGACCCGCATTTCGCCGGGCAAACCGGTAGCGCGCGCGGCGCTCAACAGCTCGCTCATTGCCGGGCGCGAGCTGCGGTCGATCGCGGTGGCCGCTTCCATGTTGATCAGCTGTTCCAATGTCAGATCAAACAGCGCGCTGGCCGCATCGTTGGCATCGATAATTCGCAGGGAAGTGGCATCGACAACCAGCACCGCGTCCGTGGCCACCTGGAACAAAACGCGATAGCGCGATTCGGCCTGGCGGTGTTTCCAATATTCGCGCTCAATTTCCTGCTGGGCATCGACAAACTGCTGCTGAATTCCGGCGATCGCCCGCAGGTCGCGGCCCACGGCAAGCACGGGACCGTCGGGACCCAGGCGCACCGCGGTGTAGGCAACCGGAACATCGGTCCCGTTGGCCGATCGGTGATTGATTTCGCGCCGGCGCGAAACGCCGGACAAGGCTACTTCGCGCAGCAATTCTTCGATCTTGCCGCGTGCATCGGCCGCGACGGTTTCCGCCCATGGCCTGCCAACCCAATCGCTCGCGCCCGGGGTCAGGGGACCATTGCCGCCCCAGGCGAGGTTGCCGATCACTCCATTCTCGTCGACGACGAGCGCAACATCGCTGGCCAGCGCGGCAAAGGTTTGTACCAGCTCGGGCGCGACCTCGGATAGCGCGGACAGATCGCGCAGTGATTCGGAAACCTGGTTTTTCAAGCGCGCCGCCTTCGATACGGACAACAATCCGTCGCGCACACAACGGGCGTCGGGATCAAGCTCTGCCGAGCCTTGACCTGAGCCAGCGCCGTGAACGCGGTCGTTCTCCATTACGCCGTGACCCCAAATTGTCTGGGGAAATTCTAGTTCAGTTGGGTCGGTCCCTGTGGATAATTTCCATATAAATCATGTGCGGACTTGATATTTATTGGATAAAACCAAAATTCCCGCAGAGGTATGTTTCGCAATAGGGTCATTTTGGAAAAAAATAATAGAAATTAATTGAAAATAACCTACGAAATTATTTCCTCTTTGCCTGCATGGGGCATTTCGGTGTTTTGGCCGTCGCGATTGCCCGGTCGCAACTAGCGAGAGGCAAGTTGCGCTGCAAAATCAGCAAGAACGTCGACCGACGCGTCGGAAACGAGCAACCAATTCATGTCCGCCGCGCTAACCTGAACGGCGTGAAAGCCGCGCACGGTCCGCGGTGCGCCGAGTACGGGAACCGGTTCCGGGCGCACGTAGACATCGATGACGTGGCGCCGATAGTGGTACACCAGCGTGGCGACCCGCTGGCCGTGCAGCATGTCGATCCTGGCGCCCGCCAGGGCGAAACCCGCCGCAGCAAAGTCGCGCACGGGCGGTGCGTAATCCAGCCGCGCGGACAGCCAGGGCTTGACCGTATGCTGATCGCTCGATTCGACCTCGATCAGCCGTTGGCCTTGTTGCGCCTGAACGTGTTCGGCAACGGCTTCGACAATGACGTCCTCGTGTGCGCGCCAATCCACCCAGGCCGTATGGGTGGCCAGCGCCACGAGGGTCGCGGCGCACCCGCCAAGCGCGCCGCCAGCCAGCCAGGTCCAGCGCGCTCGCGTTGCGGTTCCGGATGGCGGGGCGGGTGCATTGGCGGATTTGTCGAGCAGGTCGTGGATGCGCGCGTGCAATTGCGCGGGCGCGTCGAAATAGGGAAGGGCCGCGCGCCGTAGGGCCTGTTCGGCGCGCAATTCCTTGTGGATGGTGGCACACGCGCTGCAGGCGCGCAGATGCCCCTCCAAGCGGTGCCGTTGCAATAAACTACTCTCGTTGTCGCAGTACGCGCTCAGTTGCGCTTGCCATTGCGTGCAGTTCATGGTGTTTCCTCGCTCCTTGCCGCGCGCGTCTTGGCCGGCGGCGTGGTGCTTGCGCGCAGCAGCGCGCGGGCGCGCGCCAGGCGCGACATGACGGTTCCAACCGGAGCCTCGACGACGCGCGCAATCTCCTTGTAGGAAAGGTCCTCGAGCTCGCGCAGCAGCAGGACCTCCCGAAAGGGCAATGGCAACCGGGCGACCGCGGCCACCAAGGCATGCGCCTGCTCTTGCTGCAAGGCGGCGGTTTCCGGATCCAGCGCGGTCGGATCAACCATTTCTTCGATCGGATCGGCACCGTCGTCGGCAAGCGGCGCGTGATTGCGCTGGCGCCAGTCGTAAAAGGCATGGCGCACGATCGTCAGGAACCACGCCCGGGCGTCGCGCCCCTGCAGCGCGTCGATGTAGCGCAGGGCGCGCAGGCAGGCATCCTGGACGATGTCCTGCGCATCATTGACGTCGCGCGCCAGCCAGCGTGCCAGGTTGTAACCGGCATCCAGGTGCGGCAAAACCAACTCGCGAAAGCGCGCGTGCGCAGCCATGGCCTTAACCGCCCTCCCGTGTCCGGCTCCGACGATGGTAACCAAGGGCGCAGCGCCCGTATGAATTTCGGCCCGAATATTTGCCAAGGTACGTCCGCGGATTCAACGAGCCGCCGCATGGGGCCGGCAGGGTGGGCAACACGTGGTCCGAAACACTAGGGCGCCACCTGCAGCTTGAACTGGATCTGGACCTCGTCATCGAGGGTGGAGGTGTCCGACCATTGCCCTTCTCCGACCTTGTACGCGAGGCGCGAGATCTTGGCGCTTCCTTCGAGCCACAGGCCGGTCGCGTCGCGCCGCGCGGCAAACGGGACGCTGACATCGCCGCTGTGCCCCTTGAGGAGTAAGGCGCCTTTGGCCAGGTAGCGGCCAGGGCCCAGCGGCGTGATCGCGGTCGCGCTAAAGGTGGCTTCGGGATAGCGCTGCGCGTCGAAAAATTCGTGCCCCAGAAGCAGCGCATTGGCATCGGCGCTTCCGGCATCGGCGCTTTGCACGTCGATGGCGACATGCACACTCGCGCCCTGCGGGTGGTCCGGATCAAATTCGACCTTTCCCGCGAAGCGCGCAAAGCGGCCTTCCAGGGGAACGTCCGCCTGGTGCGCCAGGAAGGTAACGCTGCCGTGGTTGACATCGGCATTTGCCGCGCAAGCCGGCACGCCGTGCGCCAGCAGACAGAGGCCGACAGCAAATGCCGCCAGGCTCCGTCCGACGTTCCGATGCGGGAACCTCATGCGCCCGCGACCGCTTGCTCGTGGATTTGCGGAAGATGCGCGCCGGTGTCGACCTGGCGCCAGCCCAGGCCGCGGTACGGTTGGGCCGGATCCCAGGCGATGGGCTTGTGGTCGGGCGAGCCCGGCGCAGGCAACGGAAAAATCAAGGAACGGGCCGCATGGTGGGCGATGGCGCCGGTCAGGTGGTGATTTTCCTGGTGGATGTGGCCATAAAAGACGGTGACCTTGGGAAAGGGCGCCAGCAGTTGCACAGCGCGGTCGCCGTCGGCCGTTGCCCAGCCCCATTCGGGCACCAGGTCAAAAAGCGGGCGGTGGGCAAAGACGACAATTGACGAGTCGGGGCTCTGACGGGCCAGGTCGCTTGCCAGCCAGGCGAGTTGCGCTTCGCCCAGGGCGCCCTTGGGGTCCGAGACGTTGTCCAGCAGGATGAAATGGATCGCCTTGTGATCAAAGCTGCCGTGGGTGGGACCGAAGAACTCCTGGTATGCCTCGCCGTGATCGAGCGAGGCGTCGTGTTCGCCGGGCAGAAAATGCACACTGGGGGCACGCAGCTTTGCCGCGATGTCGCGAAATTCGGCCAGACGCGCACGACGCACCTTGGCGTCCAGCGTCAGGTGAGTTAAATCGCCGGTGAAGACCACGAAATCGGGCTGCTGCGCGAGCGCATTGACCGCCGCGATCGCCTTGGGCAGCGTGCCCTGCGCATCGGGGTTGGGCGCTCCGGAAAACCCCCAGTGGGTGTCGGACAATTGCACGAAGGAAAAATCTGGCCCTGCCGCTGTGCCGCGCAGCTTGGCCTCGGCACAGGCGGAAGTCCCCAGCCCGGAGGCAAACACGACACCTCCCAGTCCCGCAAGACGCAAAAAATCGCGCCGGTCGATATTTTTTTCCATGATGGGTCTCCCCAGAGATGCGCAGATCGCGCACTGGATGCAATACCGAAGGCTCGCGCGTTTTATTCCCGGTGTGGCGGACATGCATCCGACCAGCGCGCCCGCCGAAGGCGCGCAACGCTCAGTCGCCAGCGCTTTGGCTTGCGTGCCAGGAACCGAGCGCGGCGCGCGCCAGCAGCGACATCACGACAAAAAGGCCGATGCCGCTCAGGGAAATGAGCAGCAGGGCGGCAAACATGCGGGCAATATTGAGCTGGTAGCCGGCTTGCAGGATCTGGTAGGCAAGGCCGGCACCCGTGCCGCCCGTTCCCGCAACAAATTCGGCCACCACCGCCCCGATGAGCGCCAGGCCGCTGGCAATGCGCAGGCCACCAAAGAAATACGGAAGCGCACTGGGGATGCGCAAGCGCAGCAGCACTTGGCTGCGCGAAGCGCGGTTGAGGCGAAAATAGTCCAATAGGTCCGGGTCGACGCTGCGCAGTCCCAGGGTGGTGTTGGCGATCACGGGGAACAGGGCGACCAGCGCCGCACAAAGAACCAGGGCCAGGGTCGGCTCCCGCACCCAGATGATGATGAGCGGCGCCACCGAAACAATCGGCGTGACCTGCAGCAGCACTGCGTAGGGAAAAAGCGCCGTTTCCAGTGCCCGGCTCTGGACGAAGACAAAGGAGACCAACACACCACACAGGGTCGCGAGGAAAAGCGCCAGCACAGTGATGCGTAGCGTGACCAGCAGGGCCGGGCCGAGCGTTGACCAGTCGTGAAACAGTGTGCGGGCCACGAGTGCAGGCGAAGGCAGCAGATAGGGCGGCAGGTCCCAGCCGCTCACCAGCGCCTGCCAGGCCAGGAGCAAGAGGCCGGCCACCGCTGCTGGATACACGACCCGCGCCACCTGCGCATCGCGTGCAGCGCTCGGGTGGCGTGCATTCATGCGGCGCCTGCGCGTGCCACGGCCGCGCCCGCCGACGCGGAGTGCGTGCTGGCGTGCTGCAGGCTTTCTTGCACGCGGCGCGCATGGTTGGCAAAGCGCGCCGACACCGAATAATCCGCGCTGCGCGGGTAGGGCTCGTCGATTGGGATCTCATCGAGCAAGCGCCCGGGGCGCGCCGCCATCGTGATGACGCGATTGGAGAGAAAGACCGCTTCGGAGATCGAATGGGTAACGAACACGACCGTGAGTTCGGCTCTGCGCCACAGTTCCAGCAGTTCCCCGTCGAGGCGCTGGCGTGTGATTTCGTCCAGCGCGCCAAAGGGCTCATCCATCAGTATCAGCTGGGGTTGGGTGACGAGGCTGCGGGCGATCGACACGCGCATCTGCATGCCGCCGGACAGCGTGTGGGGCAGCGCGGCTGCCGCGTCGGCAAGCCCCACCAGGGCCAGCGATTGGGCGACGCGCTCATTTGCCAGGGCACGCGGCACCCGCGCCAGGTCCAGCGGCAGGCGCACGTTGGCCTGCACGCTTGCCCAGGGCATGAGGGTGGGCGCCTGAAAGACATATGCCATCGGCCTTTGGTCCGGTGCCAGGCGCTGCGCGGGTTCGCCCCACAGGAGCAGGGCCCCGCTGGTAGGCGCTAGCAGACCCGCAATTACCTTGAGCAATGTGCTTTTGCCGCATCCCGACGGTCCTAACAGGGTGAGGAAGTCGCCGCGGCGCACGCGCAGGCTCACGTCCCGGAGCGCAACCGTGTCGTCCGGGTAGGTGAGTCCTGCGGAAACCAACTCGATTGCGGGAACGCTGGGTGTTATCGCTTGGGCTGCCGCACGGTGCGAAGTGCTCATGGGAGCACGTGCAAATCCTGGACAAACTCGGTGGTGTACGTGCTGGGCAGTGCGACCTTGGTCGGGTCCACCAGCTTTGCGGCGACCAGAAAATCGTAGCTGGCCTGCAAACGCTCCCGGGTGATCACGCCGATTCCCAGGCGGGCGGCATCGCCTGAGGTAACCAGGCCGGATTCGCGCATCTTGCGCACGCTGTAGGCCAGTTGTTCATCGCTCATGCTGGGATTGTCCTTCTTGATCAGTGCATTTCCGGGCGCTGGCGCCTCCAGGTAGCTTTTCCAACCTTCGGCCGAGGCGCGCACGAATGCGGCTACCGCGGCGTGGCGCCGCTCGATGGTCTGCGCCATGCACGCGACCGTCGTCGAATAGGCGGGATAGCCGTAGTCGCTGAGCAGGAACGTTTTGGCCTTGATACCGGCCCGCTCGATGGCAAAGGGCTCCGAGGTGAGATAGCCCTCCTGGACCAGCGTGCGATCCGCGACGAAGGGCTGAACATTGAAGGTATACGGCCGCGCCTGCGCATCGGTGAAGCCGTACCGAGCCTTGAGCCAGGGCCAGGTACCCTGGTAAGAGGCGCTCGAAATCAGGATGGTTCGCGAGCGCATCTCCTCCAGCGATCGGACATCCTCGTGAGCGATGAGCACCTCCGGGTCCTTCTGGAACAGCGCGGCGACGGTAACCAGGGGCACGCCATTGCTCCGGGCCAGTACCACCTGCAGGTCGTTGGAGCCCATGATGCAGTCCGCCTGGCCCGCCGCCAGCAACTGGATCACGTTGACCTGCGGACCGCCCATGGCAATTCGCACGTCCAAGCCGTATTTGCGATATAGGCCGGTTGCCAGCGCCTGGTAAAAGCCACCATGCTCGGCTTCGGCATACCAGTTGGTCAGGTAGACGAACTTTTCCTGCGCCCGCGCCGGCTGGCCAAGTAGTGCCGCGGCGCAAATTGCGGCCAGCGCCGTAGTGCCTGGCGCCCGCATTCCAAAAGCTCCCGTCCAGATCTTCCACGCCACGATTCGTGCTCCACAAGGCAGTGCGTCCCATGCCACCGCGGGCAATGATATCGACTCGCCGACCATGGGCGTGTAGGGGTTGCGCGCGTTGGCAATGCACGTGGCGTCAATGGTCCGAGCTGTTTGCAGTCGGAACGCTGTCCCGGTGGGGCGCTGGCTGCGTGGAAACCCAGAAGACGTAATTCACAGCAAGGCCGGCGCTCAGGACGAAGGAGCGGCGGACGAGCGGACTTTGCTCGAACGCAGCCCCACCGACACTGCCAAATTGCACGAACCCGGCAATGCGCCAATCCCCGATGGCGCGGGCGGAAAAGATGCTTGCCTCCCAGCCGCCATAGCCGCCCGGGGGATCGTAGGCGGGCCGCGTCGTGGTGGCATAGCGCGGCAGCACCTCGTAAAAGTACTGGTGGTAGCGGTGATCATTGAAATAGGCGCCCAGGTCGGCGTCGATATTCCAGTCTTGCGCCAGCCAGCGGAACTTTTGTTTCCAGTTCAGATGTGGGTAGGCGACGTTGCCCACATCGGTAAAGTGTCCGTTGCGCCACGTCATGGAGTGGCGCACGGGAATGTGCAGGTTCCATTCATACCGGCGCGCGGCTTCGTCTACGTTGTCGCGCGCCAGATGCACGCGCAGTTCGGGCCCAATTTCCAGTGCTGCGGGCAGATCGGGCATGCCGCTGCGCGCGTCGGAGTCCTGGCTCAATACGGGTGGGGTGGCCCCCAGCGACAGATCCCATTCGATGCGCGGATTGCCGGCAAACTGCGCGCGCATGCCATCGCGGTCCGCCTTGAAGATCTCGCCCCGGTAGATGAGGTAGGGCGTGGGCAGTACATAGTTGTCGGTCTGATCCGAACCCGGATAATCGGGAATGGTGACAGCGCCGAGTCCCAGTCCCAGCTCCCACAGCGGCAGCGCGCCGGCGTCCTCGGCCCGCACCGAATGGGCCAACAGGGCGAGGACCAACAAGGCAAGGTTCTTGGCGCGGCCCGGCATCAAGCGTCCTTTTCGGCAAGCAACCACGGGGGTAGGCGGGAGAACCAGGGCTGCATCTGTTCGAGCTGGTGCGCCAGTTGCAGCAAACGATCCTCGCCGCCGAAGGGCGCCACAAACTGCACACCCATGGGCAGGGCGTCGTCGGTCCAGTACAGCGGCACGCTCATCGCCGGTGTTCCCGTCAGGTTGGCAAGCTGCGTGAAGGGAACGTAGCGCAGGTTGTTCCTGGCGATGCCGTCAATCAGGCGCGACACGGCACCCAGCCGTGCAAGGGCGCCCAGGACGCCCGCACCTTGCAGCAGATCCAGTGCAAATGCCTGCGCCAACGGCAAATCGCCGGTGCCATGCAGCACGGGCGGGTGCGCGGTTGTCGGCGTCAACAACAAATCAAAGCGCTGGTGAAATAACGCCAGCGCGCGCGCGTATTCGTTCCAGCGCGCAAGTTCGGCGGCATAGGCGCCCGCGCCGGTCGCACGGCCCAGGCTTGCAACCAGGCGGGTGAGTGACTCAAAGTCGCGACTCCGCGCCCCGGCCTTGCGGGCCCGCGTTACCGCCGCGTCGACTTGGCCCAGGTACATCGTCACGTAGCTCTTGGCCAGGGCAGCACCGTCCAGGGCGGGCGCAGCCTCTTCCACCTCATGGCCCAGGCCTTGCAACAAGCGCACGGCCGTATCGACCGCCGCCCGTGCGGCGGGGTGAATCTCGGTACCAATCGGCGACGCGCAGCTCATGCCGATGCGCAGCCGCCCGGGCTCACGCAGCATGAGTTGTGTATAGGGCGCCGGCGGCGGCGCAATGACAAAGGGATCGCCGGGCTCCGGGCCGCTCAGTATGTCCAGCGCCAATGCGCTATCGCGCACGCTGCGGGAAATCACCCCTTCACTGGATGCGCCGTTCCAGACTTCGCCAATTCCTTGACCATTGGAAACCCGGCCGCGGGAGGGTCGCAATCCGAATAAGCCGCACCAGGCCGCCGGGATGCGGATGGAACCGCCACCGTCGGCGGCAGCGGCCATGGGCACGATGCCGGAGGCAACGGCCGCCGCGGCGCCGCCGCTGGAGCCGCCCGGCGTACGTGCGGTGGCCCATGGATTGCTGGTGCGCCCAAACAACTGGGGATCCGTAACTGCTTTGAGCGCGAATTCGGGCAGGTTGGTCTTGCCGAAAATGACCAGGCCTGCATCGCGATAGCGGCGCACGCAGGCCGCGTGTTCCCTCGCTACGGCGTTTTGCCGTGATCGGCTGCCATCGCTGGTGGGCACGCCGGCGTAATCCTGGCTGGTGTCCTTGAGCAAAAAGGGCACACCGGCCAGCGGACCAGATACTCCGTCGCGCAGTTGACTCCGAGCCGGTTCTTCCATCAGACGGCAGATGGCATTGATGCGCGGGTGCACGCGCCGGTGCTGGGCCAGCGCCAGATCCAACAGTTCGTTAGGCGTGGTCTCGCCAAGCGCCACGAGCCGCGCCAGGCCGGTGGCATCGCAAGAAAGGTATTGCGAAAAATTCATGATGGAATCGATCGGGGCCGGACCCAGTATATGCGGCGCGGGCCGCCAAAATGGCCGCACGCAGGCCGGCGTTTCCGCGGCATACACTGGGGACCCTTACCCTGGCCGGATGATGATGCGCAGCATTGAAATCGGCGTGCGTGGCATGACCTGTGCCAACTGCAGCGCGCGCGTCGAGCGCGCCTTGCAGGCAGTGCCCGGCGTGGCCGAGGCCGTGGTCAACCTGGCAACGGAACGGGCCGTCGTGCGCTACGAGGACGCCTTGCTGGGGCCGGCCGCGCTCGAAACGGCGATTCGGGATGCGGGGTATACGCCCCTGGCCCTGGATCGGGCCGACGGCGCCCGTGCCGAAGGCGAGGCGCGCGGGCGCGAACGGCAAGAACAGCGGCGCGCCCTGCTGCACGCCGCCGTGCTCACCGTGCCGCTGGTACTTTTGGCCATGGGGCCGATGGTATTGCCCACCCTGATGCACGGCCTCGAGGCCCTGGATCCTGGGGAGCCGGTGCGCGCCTGGGTTGAACTGGTACTGGGCACGGCGGTTGTGTTCGGGCCTGGCCGGCGTTTCTTTTCCGCCGGTGTGGCGGCCTTTGCGCAGCGCGCTCCGGACATGAACAGCCTGGTCATGACCGGTGTGGGCGCGGCCTGGCTTTATAGCGCCGTGACCGTTCTGGCACCCCAATGGCTGCCCGAGCATGCGCGCAACCGGTACTTCGAATCAGCCGCCGTCGTCATCACCCTGGTCTTGCTGGGAAAGTACCTCGAGGCGCTGGCCAAGGGTCGGGCCGGCGCAGCCATCGCGGCCCTCGTTGGGCTGCAAGCCAAGGAAGCCTGCGTGTTGCGCGCGGGCGCGCAAGTGCCGGTGCCGATCGCGGCACTGGCCGTGGGCGATATCGTCGTGGTGCGGCCGGGCGAGCGCATTCCGGCAGATGGCCTGGTTATCAGCGGCGAGAGTTACGTCGATGAGTCCATGCTCAGCGGCGAGCCCGTGCCCGCGGCGCGCCGGGTGGGAGATCGGGTCGTTGGCGGCACCGTCAATCAGATGGGTGTGCTGCAGGTCCGGGTGCTCGCCGTTGGAACGGCAACGGTACTGGCGCAGATTGTGCGGATCGTGGCCCAAGCGCAGGGTGCCAAGCTGCCCATCCAGCGCGTGGCCGATCGCGTGGTGTCGGTCTTCACGTGGATTGTGCTGTTGATTGCCGCCGTGACCTTCGTGGCGTGGCTGGCGTGGGCGCCGCCGCCGGCGATCGTGCCGGCGCTGGTGAACATGGTCGCGGTACTGGTTGTTGCCTGCCCCTGCGCCATGGGTCTGGCCACGCCGGTGGCAATCATGGTCGGCAGCGGACGCGCGGCACAGTTGGGTGCGCTGTTTCGCAATGGGGCTGCGCTCGAAATGCTCAGCCACGTCGACACCGTCATCTTCGACAAGACGGGAACCCTCACGGCGGGCAGGCCCGCGGTCACGGCGATCGAGCCCGCGCCGGGTCAGGACGCCGCGACGGTTTTGCGGTTTGCCGCTGCCGCCGATGCCGGCAGCGAGCATCCCTTGGCGGCGGCAATCCGGGCGCAGGCGCGTGGCATCGCGCTGCCGGCTGCGGAGAGTTTCGCGGCGGTACCCGGACATGGGGTGCGGGCGCTGGTCGAGGGCCGGCGGCTTGTCGTGGGCACCGAGGCAATGCTGCGCGCCGACGGCGTAAATGCCGATGCTTGCAGCAGCAATGCGCTGCGCATGGCGGCCGCCGGCCATACGCTGGTGTTTGTCGCAGTGGATGGGGCTTGCGCCGGTGTGATCGGCATCGCCGATCCAATCAAAGAAGGCGCCGCAGCTCTCGTTCAAGCCTTGCGCGCCCGCGGACTGCAAGTGGCGATGTTGAGCGGTGATACCCAGGCGGCGGCCGCCGCGGTTGGGCGGCTGGCGGGCATTGAGGACATCGAGGCGCCGCTGCTGCCCGGGGCCAAGGCGCAGGCAATCGCGCGGCGGCAGGCGGACGGGAAAAGGATTGCTTTTGTCGGTGACGGCATCAACGATGCGCCGGCCTTGGCCCAGGCCGACGTCGGCATTGCTGTTGCAAGTGGCACTGAAATTGCGATTTCGGCAGCCGCTGTCACGCTTACGCATGCGGACCTGGCCAGCGTCCTCGCCGCCTTTGAACTGGCAGGCCGGACGATGCAAACGATCCGCGCAAATCTATTTTGGGCATTTTTCTACAATGCGCTATTAATTCCGATCGCCGCTGGCGTCCTGGTTCCTGTCTGGGGCATCAGCCTTAATCCGATGCTGGCGGCCCTGGCCATGGGCTTATCCAGCGTATTTGTGGTGACCAACAGCCTGCGGCTGCGGCGCGTTGCCGGCGCGTCGCAACGGCGGGAGAATGTGCAATGACGACGACAATCCTGACGATCAACGGCATGACCTGCACGCATTGCGCGCAGGCCGTGGGCAGGGCCTTGCGCGCGGTGACCGGGGTCGCGTCGGCCGAGGTGGACCTCGCGCAGGCGCGCGCGACGGTCTTGGGCGAGGCGAGCGTCGATGAACTTATCGCGGCGGTGAAAAAGCAGGGCTATGGCGCCGAGGTATCGGTAGCCTGACGCGGACTGGAAATAGCTGGTCCCGTGGCGCGCCTTGGCGCGTCCGCAAGGCCGACGGCGCCTTCCTCCTTGAGGGCAACGCCCGTGCAACCGAGCCGCCGCGCCGCGTGCACCAGGCGCACCAGCCGTTGTGCGGCCCATTCGTAGCAAAGACCGTCGGGACGGATGTTGGAGATGAAATTGCGTTGCGCGTCCGTGCGTCCCACCTGTGGCGCGTAGGTAAGGTAAATGCCCAGACTATCCGGAGCGCTCAGGCCCGGGCGTTCGCCAATCAAAATCGCGATCTGCCGTGCGCCCAGGCGCGCCCCGATTTCGTCGGCCAGGGCGACGCGCGCCCGCTCGGCCACCACGATCGGACCCAGTTGAGCATCGGTTAACTGCGTGCGCACCTGTTGCAACAGTGGCAGTGCATGGCGCGTCGGCGCCTGCGCCGAAAGGCCGTCGGCGACCACGAAGACCAGGTCGTAGCCCTGCGGCCGGTGCGCTTGGTCCAACAGTCCGGCGCTGCGCGCATCGAGCCTGCGCCCGAGGTCGGGTCGGCGCAAGTACTGCTCTCGGTCGGTCGCCGCACTTTGCACGAGGAGCGTTTCCCAGCCAGCACCTTGGAATTGCTCCATCAGGGCCCGCGCAGCAAAAGGTGCGCGTGCCGCATCGCGTGCCGCCGCCTGTGCGGCATCGAATTCGAGCAATGCGCGGGTGGGCAGGCTTGCCCCGGTGCGGCCCAGTGCGATACGCGCCGGCGTCAATGCGCGCAGTCCCTGCCAGGGATCGGCCACGATATCCTTGCTCATCCATCCGCCCCCATGGTGCGCGCGTATTGCAGCAGCGCCTGCGCTGGCGTTGGCGTTTGCAATGCGCCAGACGCATCGGTGATCTGCATGCGCACGAGCCAGGCTTCAAATTCGGGGGCACGGCGCAAGGAGAGGGCCGTGCGCAAGTACAGCGCGTCATGAAAGGACGTGCTCTGGTACTGGAGCATGACGTCGTCCGCGCCCGGAACGCCCATGATGAAATTGACGCCGGCAACGCCGAGCAGTGTCAGCAGGGTATCCAGATCGTCCTGGTCGGCCTGCGCGTGATTCGTATAGCAAATATCCATTCCCATGGGCAAGCCGAGCAACTTGCCGCAAAAGTGATCCTCGAGTCCGGCGCGGATGATCTGCTTGCCGTCGTAGAGGTACTCGGGTCCGATGAAGCCCACCACGCTGTTGACCAGCAGCGGTGAAAACTCGCGGGCTACCGCGTAGGCGCGCGCCTCGCAGGTCTGCTGATCCATGCCGTGGTGGGCGTTTGCCGATAGGGCACTGCCCTGGCCCGTCTCAAAATACATTAGGTTGTTGCCAACCGTCCCGCGGCGCAGCTGCTGCGCGGCATCCTGTGCCTCGCGCAGCATGCCCAGGTTGACGCCAAAACTTTCATTGGCGCGCTGCGTGCCGGCGACCGACTGAAAGACCAGGTCCACCGGGGCGCCACGCGCGATGGCGTCCAGGGTGTTGGTCACGTGGGTTAGCACGCAGCATTGCGTGGGCACTTCGTAGCGCGCGCGAAATTCGTCGATCCGGCACAGCAAATCGATAATTGCCGCCGGGCTGTCGCCTGCCGGGTTGATGCCGATCGTCGCATCGCCCGCGCCATACAACAGGCCATCCAGGATCGCGGCGGCGATGCCGCGCGGGTCATCGCTCGGGTGATTGGGCTGCAGGCGTACCGAGAGTCGTCCCGGCAGGCCGATGGTGCAGCGAAACGCGCTCACAACGCGGCACTTTTGCGCGGCCACAATGAGGTCTTGGTTGCGCATCAACTTGCTCACCGCGGCGGCCATTTCTGGCGTGATCCCCGGCGCCAGCGCGGCCAGCGCACTGGGGCCGCTCGCCGTGCGCAGGATCCATTCGCGAAACTCACCGACCGTCAGCGCCGCAACCGGCGCAAATGCCTTGCGGTCATGCCGGTCCAGGATCAGCCGGGTGACTTCATCGTCTTCGTACGCTACGAGGGGCTCTTCCAGAAATTGCCGCAAAGGAACGTCGGCCAGCGCCATGCGCGCGGCGACCCGCTCCTGTTCCGATTGCGCCGCGATACCGGCAAGCTGATCACCCGAGCGCACACGTCCAGCGCGCGCCAACAACGTTTTGAGGTCGGCAAAGCGATAGGTTTGCGCGCCGACGGTTTGCGAGTAGCTCATCTACAGCCAATCTCCGTGGCGCTCGCGGCGCTGGCGCGCCCGCCCATGGTGCGGCCCGCACGGGCAGAGCGCCTCGATCCGCGTAAAGCGCTTGCGCGGACAATAGCGCGGGCGGCGGGCCGAACGATGCAGGCAGACCTTGTACAATCGCCGACTGCCCAAGGTATGGGTCTCATTCGGGAAGGCGTTTTGCTGGCCGGATTCCGGTCGTAGGGCAAATGTCACCCGCACGCAACCAACCATTTGACTGCCGAGAACATGCAATCTGTCACGAGATCCCTGCTGTGCGCCCTGGGCGCGATAGTCGCGTCCCTGCTGACCGCGTGCGGTAGCGGCAGTGGAAACGCCGCACCGGCCACGATTCGCGTGGTAAACGCAACCAGCGCGGCAGTCACGCTTAGCCTTAACGGCACCTACTCCATTGCCAATGTGGCCAGCCAATCGGTAAGCGCCTACGAATCGGTTCCGCCCGCAACGTACACCACCAGCGTGACGGGGGTGAACACCAGCCTCACCGCCGGTCCTTCCCAGACGCTGGGTTTGGGAACGTCGCAGAACTACACCACGCTCGCCTATGAGCGCGATGGGGTCGTGTACTCGGCCACCATCACCGACAACCTGGCGATCCCGGGCACCGGTTATGCGACTTTCAATGTAGCCAACGTTTCCCCCGACGCCGGTCCGCTGGATGTGTACCTGCTTGCGCCCGGCTCGACCCCGCAACTGGGCCAGGCGACTTTCCAATCGGTGCAGGGGCTGTCCATTGCTTCGACTTTCGCCGCGGGGACCTATGATGTCATCGTCACCGGGGCCGGCAAGGCGAGCGATGTGCGCCTGACCCTGCCCGGCTTCGCCTTCACCTCGGCGCAAGTGGGCACCATCGCGCTGACCAGCACCGTTGGCGGATCGCTGGTCAATGCGGCGGTCATCAACCAGGGCGGATCGGCGCAGTTCTTTAGCTCCAATCTGGCACGGGTGCGCGTGATGTCGGCGCTACCCCAGGCCAACCAGTCCGCGGTCAATGTCACCATCGGCGCTGCAACGAACCTGGCGACGGTATTTGCGCCCAATCCGAACAAGTACACGCTGGTGCAGGCCGGCAGTGCGATTTCCGCGATCAGCGTCGTGACCGGCGCGACGATGACCCAGACCATCGCGCCGCCGTCCGTACCGGGCAACAATGGCACGTTTGCCGCCGGTGGTGACTACACGATCCTGGTCTATGGACCGCCGGCTGCGCCGGTGGCCGAGGTGCTGCTGGACAACAACCAGACCATCCCCAATTACGCCAGCGTGCGCCTGGTCAATCTTGCGGTGTCCTCGGTGGCGGGTATCGCGCTGTACGTGGACAGTGTGCAGGTCGCCAGCTCCGTCGCCTATGGCGCGGCCTCTGCGTACGCCGGGGTCACCCCCGATTCGCCGGCGGCAATCCAGGTATATGGATTCGGGTACACGTATACGGCACCCGTAAGCAAGCCCCTGGTTTCGGGCTCCGTGTACTCGGTGTTCGTTTACGACGCGGCCTCCCCGCCGCTCGTAATCCAGGACCGGTAAGGCACCACCTGGCGGGGCGTCCAATGGCGCCCCGGTTCGAAGCCACGCTTTGACCGAATGCGCTGCAGCTAGGGCGTACTCCCGGTCGTCACGACGCTCGGACGCGTTATGCTTACCGTTTCGATTTACGGGGCATTGCCCCGTATAGGCTTGAAAAATCCGATGGACCCGTACGGTGTTGGGAAGTAGCTGTTTTTGAAATTGCCGCATTCACGCTGGCGCCGTTTCGCGGTCGTCGCTGGGCCCGGGCTGGTGGTGATGCTTGCCGACACCGATGCCGGGAGCGTTGTCACGGCTGCCCAAAGTGGCGCGCTCTGGGGCTACCGCCTGCTCGCGCTGCAATTTGCGCTCATTCCGGTGCTGTTCGTCGTGCAGGAATTGACCGTGCGCCTGGGAATCGTCGCGCGCAAGGGGCACGGGCAACTCATCGCCGAGCACTTCGGACGTTTTTGGGCATGGTTCTCGGTTGGCACGTTGATCCTGGCCTGCCTGGGAGCACTACTCAGTGAATTGAGCGGGTTGGCCGGCGTTGGCCAGCTCTTTGGTATTCCAGCCAGCCTCACCATGGCGATCGTTTTTTTCGGGCTCACCGCCATGGCCGTTACCGGTTCGTACCAGTCGGTCGAGCGCATCGCGATGGCCTTCGGGGCCTTTGAACTGGTTTTCTTCCTGGTCGCGTGGGAGGCCAAACCCGAGGCGGGCAGTGTCGCGCAAGGACTGCTGTCCATGCCCTGGTCCTCGTTCGATTACCGGTACATGGTGGCCGCCAATATCGGCGCTGTGCTCATGCCCTGGATGGTGTTCTTCCAGCAGTCCTCGGTCGTTGAAAAGGGTCTGACCCGCGCCGATCTGGGCGCCGCACGCTGGGACACGGCAATCGGCGCCGTGGCAACGCAACTCATCATGGCCTCGGTCCTGATAGCAACGGCCGCCGGCCTGGGCGAGTCGGCGCGCGGCCTGAGTCTGGACGGGGTGCCGCAAATCGCCGACGCGTTTACGCGCGTTCTGGGCGGCGTGACCGGACGAATTCTTTTTGGCCTGGGCTTGGCCGGGTCGGCCTTGGTTGCCACGATCGTGGTCACGCTGACGGCGGCGCGCTCGCTCTCCGAGGTACTGGGCGTGAAGCACTCGTTGGCACACGCCCCGCGCGAGGCGCCCTGGTTCTACGGGTTCTACACGCTGTCGTTAGGAGTTTGCGCGGCCCTGGTCGGATCGGGGATCAACTTGGTGCGCGTGAGCGTTGGCGTGCAGGTGATGAATGCCTTGCTGCTGCCGGTTGTCCTGGGATTCTTGTTTTTACTGGCGCGGCGCCTGCCGGCGCAGGACCGCTTGCGCGGGGCCTACGCTGCGCTGGTGCTGGCAGTCATCGTCTGCACAACCTCGCTCGGTGTTTTCGCCGCCCTATCGGGCATGTTTTCGACGCCGACCGTCTAAGGTTTGTTCGCGGCATTACGGGTAGAGCCCGCGCTCCTCGCGTGCAATCAGTACGCGTTCGCAGGCGACCACGAAGGCCGCGGTGCGCAGGGGAATGCGGTGCATTTCCGACGTCTCCCAAATTCGCTTGTAGGAATTGACGAGAATTTTCTCCAGGCGCAGATTGATCTCGTCTTCGGTCCAGAAAAAGCTGGAGAAGTCCTGGACCCATTCAAAATACGACACGATCACGCCGCCGGCGTTGGCCATCACGTCGGGCACAACCGTAATGCCACGGCTGGCAAGGATCGCATCGGCCTCGCCCAGCGTCGGCCCGTTGGCCCCTTCCAGCACGACTCGCGTCTTGATGCGCCGCGCCCGGTCCGCGGTGACCTGGCCTTCGAGCGCCGCTGGCACCAGGAATTCGGTCTCGATATCCCAGAAGTTCTCGTCGGGTATGCGCTCGCCGCCGGTGAAACCGCCGATTCCCCCCTTGGCGCGTAACTCGGCCATGAGTCCCGCGATTTCCAGCCCCTTCGGGTTGTAGACCGTACCGGTGTGGTCCTGCACGGCGACGATCCGCGCCCCGTTGCCGGCGAACAGTTCCGCGGTTGCGGATCCGACATTGCCAAATCCCTGGATCGCCACACGCGCGTTGTCCAGCCCCAGGCCCATGCGCCGGGCCGTCTCGCGCCCGACGACGAACACGCCGCGGCCGGTGGCCTTGACGCGGCCCAGCGATCCACCGAGGGAAAGCGGCTTGCCCGTGACCACGCCGGTGGCCGTGGCGCCGACGTTCATCGAGTAGGTGTCCATCATCCAGGCCATGATCTTGGCATTGGTGTTGACGTCGGGCGCGGGAATGTCCTGATTGGGCCCGATGATGATGCCGATCTCGCTCGTGTAGCGACGGGTGATCTTTTCCAGCTCGCGCTCGGAGAGCAGGGCCGGATCCACGCGCACGCCGCCCTTGGCGCCGCCATAGGGGAGGTTGACCGCGGCATTCTTGATCGTCATCCACGCGGCCAATGCCATGACCTCTTCGAGCGTGACGTCCGGGTGGTAGCGCACGCCGCCCTTGCCCGGTCCCCGGGTAAGGCTGTGCTGCACGCGAAATCCCTCAAAGTGTGCGATCCGTCCGTCATCCATTTCGATGGGTATGTCCACACACAAGGCGCGCTTGGGGCGGCGCAGGGTCTCGGTCCAGCGGGCCAGCCGTCCCAGGTAGGGGACTACCTGATCGATCTGGGACAGGTAGGTTGCCCATGGACCATTGACCTGGTTTTGCACGTACGAAAGGTTGGTCATCGCTGGCATCTCCATGCATTGGAACGCGATTTTGCATCAAAGCGGGCCCATCCCGTCCTCCGGCACCGCGGGCCTCACAGACTGGCGCGCATGAGATCGTCGGCCTCGCGCAGCAGGTACTGCAAGAATTCGTCCGCCGCCGGCGTCAGGCGGCGCTGCCGCGAATGCACGACGAACCACTGGCGGCGCAAGGGGGTACCGGCCACGCGCAATACGGCAATGCGACCGGCGGCCTGCTCCAGGCGCACGGTGTGCATGGACAGGAGCGCAACGCCGATACCGGCCATGACGGACTGCTTGATCGTTTCGTTGCTGTCGGTTTCCATCACCGGATTGACCGTCACGCCAACATCCGCGAAGAAACGATCCATGGCAATGCGCGTGCCCGATCCGGCTTCCCGCACGATCATCGGCTCGTTTTCCAGTTCTTCGGGCGGGATCTCGCTGCGCAGCGACAGGCGGTGCGACGGCGCGGCAACGATTGCCAGCGGGTTGGGTGCAAATGGCGTTCCTACCAGGTTGGCGCCTTCCGGGGGGCGACCCATGATGCCCAGATCGATGTTGTAGCTCTGGATTTGCTCGATGATGTGTTCGCGATTGAAAACATTGAGCTTGAGGTCCAGCCCGGGATGCGACTTGAGAAACTGGGCCAGGAGGCGCGGCGCAAAGTACTTCGCGGTGCTGACCACCCCCAGGCGCACACGGCCGCGGCGCACGCCACGCAGTTCGCGCGCGGCGTTGTTGAAATCATCCAGGCGCAGCAAAATATCGGCGGCCATTGCAGCCAGTTCGCGCCCAGGTTCGGTAATCTGCAGGCCGCGCCCAACCGGCTCGAACAGCGAAATCTGCAGCTGCTCCTCGAGTTGGCGCAATTGCATGGATACGGCCGGTTGCGTCAGGTGCAGATGGATGGCCGCGGCCGTGACGCTGCCTTCGCGGCCGACGGCCTCGAGCACCTCCAGCTGGCGAATTGTCAGTTGTCGTCTAGACATAAGAGAAAATGATCTTATAGGTCAATTTAATTTAATAGACCTTATTGGATTGTGGTTTCAGAATCAAATTCTTGCAAGTAATTTCCCCCAAATGAGGAAAACCCCGTAATTTCATGGGGGCAAGTAATCCAGGGCCGACCATGCTCCAGGCAGTCTTATTCGATGTGGATGGAACCCTGGCGGAAACTGAGGAGTTTCACCGCTGCGCGTTCAATGCCTCCTTTGAAGCACACGGTTTGCAGCACCGCTGGTCGGTTGGCCAATATCGCGAATTGCTCAAGGTAACCGGCGGGAAGGAGCGCCTGCGCGCCTATTTCTCTTCCGTGGGGCAAACGCCGGACGATGCGCAGATCCTATCGCTGCACCTGGCCAAGAACGATCTGTACGGGCGCAATTTGCTCGCCGGCGGCGCGCAGCTGCGGCCGGGGGTGCAGCGTTTATTGCGCGAAGCGCAGGAGGCAGGCTTGGCTCTGGGCATCGCCACGACCACCTCGGAGAGCAATCTTGACGCCCTGCTGCGCCCTTTGATGGGGCCGCAATGGACGCAGCGTTTTGCTTGCGTGGTCGCGGGCGATCAGGTGGCGCGCAAAAAGCCGGCCCCCGACGTCTATCTAGCCTGCCTCACGCAGCTGCACATTCCCCCGGATGCGGCCATTGCGATCGAAGACTCGGCGGTGGGAATTGCATCGGCCGGGGCGGCCGGAATTGCGGTATTGGCCACGCCAAGCCTGTACACGGAACTCAACGATTTTTCCGCGGCGGCCTCGACCGTGCCGGATCTGGGCGACCCGCAAATGCCCTGGAATCACGATGTTCCGGGGTTTGCCCGGCGCTGGGTCCAGGTTGCGGATTTGCGGCGGCTTGTTGCGTCGCAGTCAATTGTGCTGGGCAATGAGATGGCGCAAAGGTGATTAAAAAAGGACGTGGCAGTATTGTGTCCAGATAAGACAAAGCGGCGTCGTCGGGCGCGGCTACAAGGGGGACGGGGAGATGTTGATCAAGACGCTAACGCTGACGCAGTTCCTGATCGAGGAGCGGCGGCGGTTTCCGCAGGCTTCGGGGGCATTTAACAGCCTGGTGCTGGGGGTGGCGCTGGCGTGCAAGGCACTATCGCGCAAGGTGGCCTATGGTGCGCTTGCGGGCACGCATGGCGCCGCCGGTGAAATCAATGTCCAGGGCGAGGCGCAGCAAAAACTCGACGTCCTCGCCAATGACGTGTTTCTGCATTGCCTGCAGTTTGGCGGCGATGCAAGAGGGATGCTCTCCGAGGAAATGGAGGAACCCTGGATCAACGACACGGTTGGCCAGGGCGATTACCTTTTGGCCTTCGATCCGCTGGATGGATCGTCCAATATCGACGTCAATTTGTCGGTGGGCAGCATCTTTTCCATCCTGCGGGCGCCCAAGGAGAATCGGCGCGCGCTGCCGGCGGATTTTTTGCAGCCCGGAACCCAGCAGGTCGCCGCCGGCTACGCGATCTACGGCCCCACGACGATGCTGGTTCTGACGGTTGGCGATGGTGTCAATGGATTTACCCTGGACCCGGAGATCGGCGAGTTCCTGCTCACCCATCCGAAGATGGCGGTGCCCGCGCAGACCAAGGAATTTGCGATTAACGCGTCCAACAGCCGGTTTTGGGAGCCCCCCATCCGCCGGTACGTGGAGGAATGCCTGGCCGGCAGCAAGGGGCCCCGGGGCAAGGACTTCAACATGCGCTGGGTGGCCTCGCTGGTTGCCGAAGCGCACCGCATTCTCACGCGCGGTGGCGTCTTCATGTACCCACGGGACACCAAGGATCCGAGCAAGCCGGGTCGTTTGCGCCTGCTCTATGAGGCCAATCCAATCGGATTGCTGATGGAGCAGGCTGGCGGGCGCGCCAGCAATGGCCACGGCCCGATCCTGCAAGTACAGCCCGAGACGCCGCACCAGCGCATCGGCTTTGTCTTTGGCTCCCGTGAAGAAGTCGAGCGCATCGAGCGGTACCACAAGGAGGGTCCGGTCAAGCCGGAGACGGACACGCCGCTTTTCAACATGCGCGGCCTGTTCCGTCCCGATTCCTGAACGCGCCGGCCCGGTCGCAAAGCGTGCCACCGCGCCCGCGCGGGACGAACCAAAACGATAAAGCCTGACGAGGAACCCAAATGTCCGAAAAGCATCCGATCATCGCCATCACCGGCTCTTCCGGCGCCGGTACGACCTCCGTCACCCGTACCTTCCAGAAAATCTTCCGCCGGGAGAAAATCAAGGCCGGCGTCCTGGAGGGTGATAGTTTTCATCGCTACGATCGCAAGGAGATGCGCCGCGCGATGGCCGAGGCCGAGAAGGCCAACCAGAACAACTTCAGCCATTTTGGCCCGGAAGCCAATCTCTTCGAGGAACTCGAGTCGGTGTTTCGCGAGTATGGCGAAACCGGAAGCGGGCGCCATCGCAAGTACCTGCACGATGCGGACGAGGCCGCTCCCTACGGACAGGAACCGGGCACCTTCACCGCCTGGGAGCGCCTGGAGAGCGACACCGATTTGCTCTTTTACGAAGGATTGCATGGCGGTGTAGTTACCGACAAGGTCAATGTCGCGCGCCATCCGGACCTCTTGATCGGCGTGGTCCCGGTAATCAATCTGGAATGGATCCAGAAGATTCACCGCGACAAGGCGCAGCGCGGCTATTCCACGGAGGCGGTGACCGACGTGATCCTGCGGCGCATGCACGATTACGTGCATTACATCTGCCCCCAGTTCAATCGAACGCATGTCAATTTCCAGCGCGTGCCCACCGTGGACACATCCAATCCCTTTGAAGCACGCGAAATCCCCACGGCCGACGAGAGTTTCCTGGTCATTCGGTTTGCCAACCCCAAGGGCATCGATTTCCAGTACCTGCTGGCCATGCTGCACGATTCGTTCATGTCACGGCCCAACACCATCGTTGCGCCGGGTGGCAAGATGGAACTGGCCATGCAATTGATATTCACGCCGTTCATTTGGCGTTTGATGGAGCGGCGCAAGAAGGCGCTGGGGCGTACCTGAGGAGAATGGGCAATATGACAGCAACCACCAAGGCCGGCGACACGCTCGTCGCCAACGCGATCCGCATGCTGGCCGTAGACGGCGTGCAGCAGGCCAATTCGGGTCACCCGGGCATGCCCATGGGCATGGCCGACATCGCCGTGGCGCTTTGGCAGCGCCACCTCAAGCACAATCCCGCCGATCCGGCCTGGGCCGATCGCGACCGTTTCCTGCTTTCCAACGGCCACGGTTCGATGCTGCAGTACGCGTTGCTGCATCTGGCGGGCTACGACCTGCCGATCGGCGAGCTCAAGCGCTTTCGCCAGTTGCATTCGAAGACGCCGGGCCATCCTGAAGTTGGGGTGACCCCGGGGGTCGAGACGACCACGGGACCACTGGGCCAGGGCATCGCCAATGCGGTGGGCATGGCGTTGGCCGAGCGCGTCCTGGCAAAGCGATTTAACAAGCCGGACGCGAACATTGTCGACCATTACACGTATGTGTTTTTGGGCGATGGCTGCCTGATGGAAGGCATATCGCACGAGGTCTGCAGTCTTGCCGGTACCCTGCGATTGAACAAGCTGATTTGCCTCTATGACGACAACGGCATTTCCATCGACGGCAAGGTGGAGGGCTGGTTCACGGACGACACCTTGGCGCGTTTCCGTGCCTACGGGTGGAGTGCCGAGCGGGTGGATGGTCACGATGTCGATGCGGTCGCCGACGCCATCGCGCGGGCACGCCGCTCCGATCGGCCGACCTTGATCGCCTGCAAGACGATCATCGGCAAGGGCAGCCCGGACAAGGCCGGCACCGCGGGCATCCACGGTGCGGCGCTGGGCGCAGAGAGCGTGGCCAAGGCGCGCGCCGAACTTCATTGGCCGTATGGGCCCTTCGAGATTCCCGCCGAGGTCTACGCCTTGATGGACGGGCGACCGCGCGGCAAGGTCGCGCAGCAGTCGTGGAACGAGCGCATGGCCGCGTATCGGGCCAAGTATCCGCAGGACGCGGCCGAATTCGACCGTTCCATGGCCGGTGACTTGCCCGCCGCCTTTGGCGCCAACATGCAGGCCTACATTGAACAGGCCGTAGCCAAGGGCGAAAAAATCGCCACGCGCCAGGCTTCACAGCGCGCGATCGGCGCGCTGGCCAAGGAGGTACCCCAGTTGCTCGGTGGCTCGGCCGATCTGACCGAATCCAATCTAACGCACTGGAAGGAGGCGGTGACCTTCACCGCGGAACATCCCGGCAATTACTTGAGTTTTGGGGTACGCGAGTTCGGCATGACCGCGATCCTCAATGGCGTGGCCTTGCATGGCGGTCTCATCCCCTTTGGTGCCACTTTCCTGACCTTCTCGGATTACTCGCGCAACGCCATCCGCATGTCCGCGCTCATGAACCTGCGGGTCGTGCACGTGTTCACGCACGATTCCATCGGTCTGGGTGAGGACGGTCCGACCCACCAGCCGATCGAACATCCAGCGAGCCTGCGCCTGATCCCGAACCTGGAGGTCTGGCGCCCCTGTGACGTCGTGGAAACCGCCGTGGCCTGGCGCAGTGCCATCGAGCGGCGCAATGGCCCCAGCGCCTTGCTGTTCACACGGCAGGCCTTGCCGGCGCAGGTCAAGAGTAATGCGCAGATTGCCGGTGTCGAGCGCGGTGGCTACGTCTTGCAAGAGCCCGGCAGCGCGGCGCAGCTTGTTTTACTGGCCACCGGGTCCGAGGTGCAGGTCGCGGTCGATGCCGCGCGGCTGCTGGCCGAGCGCGGTGTCGCGGCGCGCGTTGTATCGATGCCCTGCTGCGAGCGTTTTGACCGCCAGGATGCGGCCTACCGACTTTCCGTGCTGGATGCGAAGCTACCGATCATCGCGGTCGAGGCCGGCGTCACGGGGCTTTGGTACAAGTACGTGGGCTGCCGCGGCAAAGTGGTTGGCATCGACCGGTTTGGCGAATCGGCCCCGGCCTCCGAACTGTTCAAGCTCTTTGGCATCACCGCCGAAAACGTCGCCGAAACCGCACAAAAGGCGCTGGCGGGCAACTAAGGATCTGTCCTCCTCACGAGGCCGCGCGGGCCGGCGTACCGGTCCGCGGCGGCGGCCGCGATCAGCGGCGCGGAGGCACGTCGCTCCAGGGGTCGCGTGCGCCGGGCGAGGTTTCGTAGAGGCGATTGCTGCCGTAGATCGATGCCAGGCTGCGGCCTGGACGCTGGGGCAGCAGCATCTGGTGCACGCGTGCGAGCAACATCAGCTCGGACATGGCGTCGGGGTCGATCGGGCCTTGCGAGCCGTCCGCCAGCCAGAGGCGATCAAAATACTCGTTCATCTCGGGGTAACCCCAAAGCAGCGAGACCGCGCGCGCGATTTCGGGATGGCGCGTCTCCAGGATTGAGGTCTGCGTGGCGCCTTGCGCGGCGCTGGCCACGGCGGGGCGCGCTGCCGTCGGCGGCAAGGTGCCCGGCCGGCTGCTGTTGTGCTGCATCGCCGTCGTGATGTCGGGCGCCAGCAAAGGCTCGCGAGTCACCGGCGTCTCCGCGGCGGCGAAACGGTAGGTGCGGCTGGGCGTCACGCTGCGAAATGGTGCACTCATGGGAAAAGATCATAGCATCGGATGACGCAACCGCGCATTCGCGTGATGGGGTGTAAATACCCATTATTTGTAATAAATACCACGAACTCGCCTGGCGGCGGGCCTGGGTGGTACCCGGGGGCGGTCAGTCGCGGAAATTGTCGAAGCTGACGGGCATATCCGTGACCTGGGCGCGCAGCAGGGCCATGCATTCTTGCAAGGCGTCCTTTTTGGTCCCGTTGACCCGTACGGCGTCGCCATGGATGCTCGCCGTCAGCTTCAGGCGGCTGTCTTTTACGAGCTGGACGATCTTCTTGGCCAACACCGTGTCGATGCCCGCGCGCACCTTGATGACCTGCTTGCGTTTGTCCATCCCAACTTTTTCCAATTCGGCGTCCCGGTCGAGAAAGCGCAGATCCACCGTGCGCTTCGCCATTTTGGCCAGCAGCACGTCGCGCACCTGGCCGATCTTGAAATCATCGTCGGCAAACAGGATCAATTCGCATTCCTTGCCCTGGGCCGATTCCTCGATGCGCGCATCCGACCCCTTGAAGTCAAATCGCGCCGAAATTTCCCGGTTGGCCTGGTCCAGCGCATTGCGCACCTCGACCATATTGGGTTTGCAAACCACGTCAAAACTGGGCACGGATATCTCTCCTGGCGGCCGGTTTCCCTGGGGGCGCCGGGAATCGGACCGTAGCTTCCTATAATCCCCGGATGTCCTTGATACTCCAGCAGGCGGTTTCGCTCAAGTCCTGCAATGCCTTTGGCGTGGATGCGCGCGCGGCCTGGTTCGCCCGCATCCGTGATCCGTCCGAGTTGCAGCAGTTGCGCGACGATCCGCGCTTGCGCGCGCTGCCCTGGTACATCCTGGGGGCCGGCTCCAACACGCTCTTCGCGGGTGACTTTCCCGGCTTGGTGGTGAATGTGGGCGTGGCGGGCATCGCCGAGGCCGGTGCGCGCGACGGTGCGCGGCTGCTGCGCGTGGGCGCAAGCGAGAGCTGGCCGGCATTGGTTGAGTCGCTGGTGCGTGGCGGGCGTCCGGGCCTGGAGAACCTGGCGCTCATTCCCGGTTCGGTGGGAGCGGCCGTGGTGCAAAACATCGGCGCCTACGGACTGGAGCTCGCCGAGCGGCTGCATAGCGTCGAGGTCTGGGAGGCGGCCACCGGAAAGGTGCGGACCTTGGGCGTGGAGGAATGCGGTCTGGGATACCGTGACAGCATCTTCAAACGCGCGGCCGGTGGCATTCGGGTGATTCTGCAGGTCACCTTGCGGCTGCCCATCCAGTGGCAGCCCTTGATGGGATACGCCGAACTGGCGCGCGAGCTCGCGGCGCTGGCGCACCCGGCACCCATCGACGTGTTCCATGCGGTTTGTGCGCTGCGCCGGCGCAAGCTCCCCGATCCCGCACAGTTGGGCAACGTCGGTAGCTTTTTCAAGAACCCGATTGTGAGCCGCGGGCAACACCAGGAACTGCTGACGCGTCATCCCTCCCTGGTCAGTTATCCGATGGCCGGTGGGCGCTTCAAGCTGGCCGCCGGGTGGTTGATCGAGGCTTGCGGATTGCGCGGCGTGGTGCGCGGGGCGGCCGGGGTGTATGAGCGCCAGGCGCTGGTCCTGGTCAATCATGGCGGCGCCAGTGGCCGGGAGATACTCGCATTGGCGCGCGAGGTGCAGGAAACGGTTGCGGCTCGCTTTGGGGTACATCTGGAGCCCGAAGCAGTCATTGTTTAGAACAACACTCGATGAAACGGGAGCCATGAGCAGCATATTGTTGTCCCTGCCGGTGGGTGAGCGCGTTGGCATTGCCTTTTCCGGCGGACTGGATACTTCGGCCGCCCTGGCCTGGATGCGCCACAAGGGCGCGGTGCCCTACGCGTACACGGCCCACCTGGCGCAGCCCGACGAGAGCGACTACCAGGACATTACCCGGCGTGCGCTCCAATATGGCGCGCAGGCGGCCCGCCTGATCGATTGCCGCGATGCCTTGGTGCACGAGGGGCTGGTGGCACTGCAGTGTGGCGCATTCCACGTTGCCACCGCGGGGCGCACCTACTTCAACACCACGCCGCTGGGTCGGGCCGTTACCGGGACGCTACTGGTACGCGCCATGCAGGAGGATGGTGTCCAAATCTGGGGTGACGGTTCGACCTACAAGGGCAACGACATCGAGCGCTTTTATCGCTATGGTCTGCTGGTCAATGCCGCGCTGCGCATCTACAAGCCCTGGCTGGACGCGCAGTTCGTGCAGGAGCTGGGCGGACGCAAGGAAATGAGCGCCTGGCTCGGGGCGCATGGATTTGCCTTCAAGGCCAGCGCCGAAAAGGCCTATTCCACCGACTCGAATCTGTGGGGCGCCACGCACGAGGCCAAGGAGCTCGAGTTCCTGGACAAGGGCCTGCGCATCGTCCAGCCGATCATGTGCGTGCGCCATTGGGACCCGGCGGTGAACATCGCGGCGGAGGAAGTCAGTGTGCGCTTTGAAGACGGCTTCCCGGTGGCGCTCAACGGTCAATCCTTCGGCAGCGCGCTGGCGCTGGTCCTGGAGGCCAATCGGATTGGCGGGCGCCATGGACTGGGCATTTCCGATCAAATCGAGAACCGCATCATCGAGGCCAAGAGTCGTGGCGTCTACGAGGCGCCAGGCATGGCGCTGCTGTTCCTGGCCTACGAACGGCTGGTCTCGGCAATTCACAACGAGGGCACGATCGACAATTACCGCACGCTGGGACGGCGCCTCGGGCGCCTGCTCTACGAGGGGCGTTGGTTCGATCCGCAGAGCCTCATGTTGCGCGACACCTTGCAAAAATGGGTCGGGCGCGCGGTTACCGGCGAGGTCACGGTCGAATTGCGCCGCGGCGATGATTACACGATCCTCGACACGCGCGGCCCGCACCTGACCTACCACCCCGAGCGCCTGTCCATGGAACGGGTGCACGGCGAGGCGTTTTCCCCCGCCGATCGCATCGGGCAGTTGCAGATGCGCAATCTGGACATCATCGATTCGCGCGCCAAGCTCGACCTGTACGCCCAGGCCGGCGTGCTGCCCGCCGGGGGTGGCGCAGCGGCGTTGCTCGGGGCGGTGCCAGCCCGAAGCGGCGAGGGCGATTCCTAGTCGACCTGGGTGCCCAGCAGCAGGAATTCCATCAGCGCCTTTTGCGCGTGCAGGCGGTTTTCGGCCTCATCCCAGACCAGAGACTGGGGGCCGTCAATGACCTCGGCCGACACCTCTTCTCCACGGTGGGCCGGCAGGCAGTGCATGAACACCGCCTGCGCGCCGGCCTGCGCCATCAGGCGCTCATCCACGCACCACGGCGCAAAGGCCAGGCGTCGCTGCTCGTTTTCCGCCTCAAAGCCCATGCTGGTCCACACGTCCGTGGTCACCAGGTCGGCCCCCCGCGCGGCCTGCAAGGGGTCCTCGAAGATGCGGAAGTGATCGCCCGGCGGGGCCAGGCGCGGGTCCAGCCGGTAGCCCGGCGGCGTCGACACCTGCACCGTGAAGCCCAGGCACTGGGCCGCCTGCAGCCAGGTGTAGGCCATGTTGTTGGCATCGCCAATCCAGGCCACCGTACGCCCCGCGATCGGGCCGCGATGCTCGATGTAGGTGAAGATGTCGGCCAGGATCTGGCAGGGATGGTATTCGTTGGTCAGGCCGTTGATTACCGGGACTCGCGAGTGGTGCGCAAAGCGCGCGATCTTGGCCTGTTCAAAGGTGCGGATCATGACGATATCGACCATGCGCGAAATCACGCGGGCGGTGTCCTCAATGGGCTCGGCCCGGCCCAGTTGCGAGTCCCCCGTGGTCAGGTGTATCACCGACCCGCCCATCTGGTACATGCCTGCTTCGAAGGAGACGCGCGTGCGCGTCGAGGCCTTCTCAAAAACCATGGCCAGCGTGCGATCGACCAGCGGCTGGTAGGTCTGGTAGCGCTTGAATCGCTGTTTGATGACCTGCGTGCGCGCCATGACGTGCTCGATCTCCTCCCGGGAAAAGTCGGAGAACTGCAGGAAGTGGCGGAGCGGTTGGGCTTCAGGCATCGTGGCTCTTGGCGCGCTTGCGCGGCGCTTTGCTCCGGGGCGGGCGCGCCGGACGGTGCGGGTCCAGGCGGGCGAAGGCGGCGCACAGCTGCGTCTGCTCGCGTTCGCTCAACACGCGGATCGCCGGAAGATACCCCTGAAAGACCACGCCGTGCAACTCCACCGAGCCCTGCACGCGCAGCGTACGCACCAGGAACTCGATGACCTCCTCATTGATGACTTGGCCCGGCACGAGCACCGGGATGCCCGGCGGATAGGGCACCACCTGGTCCGCGCACACCCGGCCGATCAGTTGGGTGTTGACCTGTTCCTGCTCGTTGAGCAGGCCGATCAGCTCGCCCGTGCTGTAGTAGGCGTCGCGCGGCAGGCAGCGCAACTCGGTGAAGGGAGGCAGCACGGGGGCGCGGTACAGCCGCCGCGGCGCCTTGCGCTCATGGGCAATGCGCCGCAAGGCGTCATACAGGCGCGAACATTTGGAGCGGGTGGTGCCAATGGTCAACAGCAGCGTGATGGTGTTGAACGTGGATTTTTCCACAGTGATATTGAAGCGGTGGAACAACTCTTCGCGCAACTCGTCGACCGTCATGCCGCAGGCCGAGATGTCCACCGTGATCTTGGTCGGGTCGAGGCGGATGTTGTCGCGCGCGACTTCGCCGGGCAGCAATTCTTCGAGCGTGAGCGCATGGAACACGCCGGTCGAATCAATCTGCGCGCGCAGTTCCGCAGCCAGTGCCAGCGCCCGTTGCAGTAGCTTGTAGCCCTCCATCACCGCCTGGCGCCGACCCACGTCCAGGCTGGCAATCATGCCGTACATCGGACTGGTCGATGTATGCATGTTGAAATTCTCGCGGAAGGAATGGTCGTTGAGTTCCGGGTCGTTGACGTGGATGAGCGCGGCCTGGGAAAAGGCCGACAGCGTCTTGTGCGCCGATTGGGTGACGTAATCCGCGCCGGCCTCCAATGCGGTCGGCCGCAATTCCGGATGAAAGCGCGCATGGCTGTACCAGGCCTCGTCGATCAGCACCTTGATATGACGCGCGTGGGCCGCGGCCACGATGGGTGCCAGGTCATAGCGCAGGCCATCGTAGGTGCAGGAGGTGAGCACCAGCAGGCGGGCATCCGGGTGCTTCTCGATTGCCGCGAGGATGGTGTTGCGCGCGACCGGACCGAAGATTCCGTATTGCCGGTTTACGCTCGAGTCCAGGTACACCGGGCGTGCGCCCGAGAGGACCACGCCGTGATGCACCGACTTGTGACAGTTGCGGTCGAGCAGCAGCTTTTGCCCGGGGCTGACCAGCGTTTGCAGGATGACCTTATTGGCGGTAGACGTGCCATTGGTGGCAAACAAGGTGCGCCGGGCACCGAAGGCCTTGGCGGCCATCTGCTGCGCGTCGGCGATGACGCCGGTCGGGTCCATCAGCGAATCCAGCGCCTTGACCGACACCGACAAATCGGTGGCGAAGACGTTTTCGCCCATGAAGTGGTAAAAGTCATCGACCCAGGGGCTGCCGCGCAGGGCATCCCCGCTGAAGTGGCCGGGTGTGTGCCACGCGTCTTTGGCCGAGGCGACGTACGAGCGCAGGGCGTCGAAGAAGGGGGTGCGTGCGCGTTCGGCGATTTGCGCGTTGAGTATGCGGAACATGCCGCGGTAATCGTGCTCGTCGCGGTAAAAGTAGCCGTGCACGGCCTCGACAAACAGGGCGTCGACCACCTGGTCGGCCTTGGACTTCTCGATCAGCACGTAGATCTCGATTTCGGGGCGCAGCGAGGCGATCGCCTGGACGAGATTGTCCGCGCTCGCGCGCCCGGACTTGGCCCTGCGCCCGGCGCCGCCCGGCGCGACGGCCGGACGCACGGCGGCCAGCTTGTCATCGACGATGACCAGTTGCACATCGCCGTCCTCGCGCACCCGCTGCAAGCCTTCGCGCGCCGATGGCGCACCCAGGAAGGAGATTCCAAACGGATTGTCGAGCGCACGCGCGGCGGCGTTACAGCCTTTGAGCAGTTCCTTGAGGATGAGTGGGTCGTCGTTGATTACGACGACCTTGGAGGACGGCCGGGGCATGCGCGGGAAGGAGATACGCGCCCAGCGGGCGCTGCGTCACGGGCCCGCCGGGGCGGGGCAGGCCGCCCAGGCCGGCATCCCCGATCAGGCCATCGCCTTGACGGCCGCGGCCAGGCGGCTCTTGTTACGGGCCGCCGCGTTCTTGTGGACAAGTTTCTTGTCGGCGATCGAATCAATGATGCTGGTCGAGCGGCGCAGGATTTCCGCCGCCGCGGCTTTGTCGCCGGCGGCCACGGCCTTGCGTACGGTCTTGATTGCCGTGCGCAGGCGCGAGCGTTGCGCCGAGCCTTGCGCGTTGCGGGCACGCGCCTGCAGGGCGCGTTTCTTTGCTTGTTTGGAATTTGCCATCCCAGGTCCCTCGGTTGCTGTGACGTAGCTGCATCGCGGCCGCGCCGCCCCGGCGCCAACGATGGCGCTGGCAAACGCAGCAAAGCTTTACACTATAACAGAATGACCCTACCTAAACCAGTCCTGCGCGCGTGCCCTGCGGTTCGCGATCCCCGGCGGTGAACCTGCTGCGCGCGGCGGCCCGGATCAGCAGCCTGACGATGCTCTCGCGCATCACGGGTCTGGTGCGCGACCTTCTGATCGCCCGCTTCTTCGGCGCCGGGATCGAGACCGACGCCTTCGCGGTCGCCTTCCGCATCCCCAATCTCCTGCGACGGCTTTTCGCCGAAGGCGCCTTTGCGCAGGCCTTCGTGCCGATTTTCTCCGAGGTGAAGAATCGGCAGGGCCCGGAGCGCACGCGCGAACTGCTTTCGCACGTGGTCTCGGCCCTGTTCTGGGTGCTCCTGGCGGTGTCGATCGCTGGCGTCATTGCCGCGCCGCTGCTGGTCGCGGCGATCGCCACCGGATTTCGCGATTCGGCCGCCTTTGGCCTGGCCACGCTGCTCACGCGCTGGATGTTCCCCTACATCTTCTTCATGTCGCTCGTGGCCTGTGCCGGCGGGGTGCTTAACACCTTCGGGCGTTTTGCCGTGCCCGCGTTCACTCCCGTCTTGCTCAATGCCTCAATGATCGGCCTCATCCTGCTCGCGGGCCGCGGTCTGGAGCCGCCGATCCTGGTGCTGGGCGTTGGCGTGCTCGTGGGCGGCGTACTGCAGCTGGCGATCCAGGTTCCGGCGCTCGCGCGCCTGGGCATGTTGCCGCGGATCGGCCCGCCGGCGCGCGCCTTTGCCGATCCGGGCGTGCGCAGGATCTTGCGGCAGATGCTGCCCGCCATCTTCGCCGTTTCGGTTGCGCAACTCAGCCTGATCATCAATACCAATATCGCCTCGCATCTGGGAACCGGTAGCAATTCCTGGCTGTATTACGCGGACCGCCTCATGGAGTTTCCCACCGCCTTGCTCGGCGTGGCGGTGGGTACCGTGCTCTTGCCGTCCCTGTCGGCCGCTCACGCGGAAAATGACCCGGAGCACTACCGCAGGCTCTTGGACTGGGGATTGCGGCTGACCTGCCTGCTGGCGCTGCCGGCGGCCCTGGGTCTGGCAATCCTCGGTGACGGTCTGTTGGGCGCCATGTTCTTGTTTCGTGACGGCTTGTTTACCGCGCGGGACGTGGTCAAGTCGGCAAGCGCCCTGCAGGGCTACGCCTGGGGCTTGCTGGGAATCATTGGCGTGAAGATCCTGGCGCCGGGTTTTTATGCACGCCAGGACGTGCGTACGCCAGTGCGCATCGGCCTGATCGTTCTTGCGGCCACGCAAGCGGTCAACCTTGTCCTGGTGCCGTGGCTGGCGCATGCGGCCCTCGCCTGGTCCATCAGCATCGGCGCGCTGTGCAACAGCGCGCTTCTCCTGCTGGGCTTGCACCGGCGCCAGATCTACACCCCGGTTGTTGCCCAGTGGCGTGGCTTCTTGGCGCGCCTTGCGCTGGCCCTGACCGGGCTGGCGCTGTTCCTGCTCTGGGTCGAGAAGACCTACCCATTCGACGCCTTCGTGCCCGCCAGCCCGCTGGTGCGCATAGGCTGGTTGCTGGGCGCTGTCGGAGCGGGCGGGTCCCTGTACGGCGTGCTGCTTTGGATGACGGGCTTTCGCGCGCGCGATTTTGTCCTGCGCAGCCAACTCGGGTCGGCACGGTAAGTCGCGGGCCGGCCCGGCACGCCGCGCGCGCCGGGTGTCGACCGCGTCGAGCCGGCGATCAGCCCAACTGGCCCAGCAAGGTGGCCGCGTCGCTCACTTCGAATTTACCGGCCTTCTCAACATTGAGCAGCTTGACGATTCCATTGTCCACCAGCATGGAAAAGCGCTGGCAGCGGATTCCCAGGCCACCGGCAGTGAGATCAAATTCCAGGCCCAGTTGCCGTGTGTAAACCCCGGACCCATCGGCCATCATGCGAATCTTGCCGGCAACCTTTTGCTCGCGGCCCCACGCGCCCATGACGAAGGCGTCGTTGACAGCGAAACACCAGATTTCGTCCACGCCCTTGGCGCGCAATGCTGCGTGGCTTTGCACGTAGCCCGGCACATGTTTGGCCGAGCAGGTTGGCGTGAATGCACCGGGAAGGCCAAAAATCGCGATTTTCTTGCCGCGCGTGAGGTCGTGCACGGAAAAGGTGTTGGGGCCGATCGAGCAGCCGGCCGTTTCCACTTCGATGAACTCCTGAATCTTTCCCTCCGGCAGCGCATCGCCCACTTTGATGGTCATCGGTACCCTCCTAAAGACAGAAAAAACGAGCAGGCCAGTGTACCTGCGGCCGCGGGGCCTTGTCCTTTGCCCCGCCGGGGCCAAGTTTTCGCTTCCAGCATCGTCCGCCAGGGCATCGGGTGGTGCGCACGACAGGATGGGCGGAAACGGCGCTCCCAAGGGCCGTCGCCTTGGGCGGGCACGGGGCGCGATCGGCCGGTTTTGCGATGCAATTCCGGCGATCGCCGGGCGCCAAGACCCGGCATTCTGATCGGCATAGAAATCGTTTCGGGTCCGCCCCTGTCGCTCCTTGGGACCGGGACGCGGTGGACCCGAGAATTTTCTTTCATCCTTTGAAATCCATGAAGCCAGCGTCACTGCGGATCTTGCAAAGTTCGACGGGCCGGCGCCTGATGGCCCAGTTCGCGGCTTTGGCGCTGGCGCCCATCGCAGTGGTGGCGGCCGTGCTCAATGCCCAGTCGCCGCTTAGCAGCGAGGCCATCAGTCAAATCGCGGTAATTGCGCTCGTAGCGGTTGCCGCTGCGATGTTGTTGGCCGCGTTCAAAAACGAGCGGATGGTCCATGGCCTGGACCATTTGGAGGATGCCATTCGCCGTGTTGCCAAGCAGGACTTTTCACTGCCCGAGGCGCCCGCCGGCGACGACGAGATCGCGCGCCTCGCCCGATCGTTCAACGACATGGCCCGCAACCTGGGCATCAGCCTGGGGATGCAAAATATCCTGTCGCAAATGGATGATGCGATCCTGACCAAGCTCGACGTTGGGGCCTTGATTCGCAGCGCCTTACGCTGCCTGCGGCATGTCACGCAGGCCGAGATCGTGATCCTCGGCCTGTTCGAATCCGACTCCACCGACGTCATGCGCATCTTCCTGATGCGTTCGAGCGACCGCAACCGCATTGAAAGCCAGAAGTTCCAGATGACCGTGGACTTGAAGCGGCGCATACCGCTGCGGCCCACCAATGCGACCGTCGCCCAGGCACCGTTTCCCGAGGAATTTGAAAAAAAGCTGTGCGCGGAAAACGGCATCAATCACTACTTTCCCGTACCCGTTTCCCGCGGCAGCCGCGCCTGGGGCATTCTCGTCTCCTGCCATGTCGCGCCGACCGAATTCACGGCCGCGCAAATGAAGATGCTGGGTGGGGTGTCCAACCGCCTTATTGCCGGCTTTAGCGGGGCCGAGCGTGACCAGAAACTGCACTCGCTGGCCTACGTTGACCCGCTCACCGGTCTGCCCAACCGAGTTGCAATGCAGTCGCTGCTGGCCCAGGAATTGGCAAAGGCCCAGCGCAGCAAGACCATGACGGCCATCCTGTTCATTGATCTGGACCGATTCAAGCAGGCCAACGACACCCACGGGCACGCCTTCGGCGATCGCCTGTTGATCCAGGCGGCCAACCGGATCCGCAACAATGTGCGCGAGGACGATGTCGTGGCCCGGATCGGCGGGGACGAATTCACCGTCATCCTGCCCAACCTGACGGCCGCGCGCGAGGCCGCATCGGCGGCTCGCAAGCTCATCCAATCCCTATCGCGCCGCTTCGAGATCGACGGTCAGACCATCTATACGGGCGCGAGCGTTGGCATTGCGATGTACCCGGACGACGGTTCGCTGGGTTCGGAACTTCTGAAGATGGCCGACACGGCGATGTACCGGGCCAAGAGCGCGGGGCGCAGTCGCTTCGCCTTCTTCGAAGAACCGATGAATACGGAGAGCAAGCGCCGCTCCCTGCTCGATGGCGAATTGCGCAATGCCCTGGAGCGCCATGAACTCCTGCTGCATTACCAGCCGCAGATTGACCTGAAAACCGGAGCGCTGTGCGGCGTCGAGGCCCTGGTGCGCTGGCAACACCCGACGCGTGGATTGCTGTACCCGCGGGACTTCATCGAGTACGCCGAAGAAATCGGCCTGATCCCCGAGATCGGTGCCTGGGTCATGACGGAGGCGTGCCAGCAGTATCGGCGCTGGCGCGAGCAGGGCGTACGCGTGCCGCGCGTCGCGGTCAATGTGTCCAACGGCCAGCTGCCGCGTACCAATTTCGTTCCCGCGGTCCGGCAACTGATCGAAGCCACGCGCATCCCGCCCGGTGCGCTGGAAATCGAAGTCACCGAATCCATGTTGGTCGAGGGCGGCAAACCGGCGATCGAGGCCTTGAACCTGCTTGCGGCCGACGGCGTGCTCATCGCCATCGACGATTTTGGCACGGGCTACTCGTCCTTTAGTTACCTCAAAACCATGCCGGCCAAGGTTTTGAAGCTCGACATGAGCTTTCTCGTGGATGCGCAGGCCGATAACGACGCGGGCAAGATCGTCGCGGCCATCATCAACATGGCGCATGCGCTGCAAAAGGAAGTGGTTGCCGAGGGTATCGAGCGCGTCGACCAGCTCAAGCTGCTCAAGACTCTGGGCTGTGAGCGCGGTCAGGGCTACCTGTTTGGCAAGCCCGTTAGTGCCGAGCACATCGCCCGTACCTTCCGCCGGATCCAGGATTCGGCAGCGCCCCTCGCGACGACCGATGAACCGAGGAATCCACCCACGTTCGATCCTGCGGGAGCACCGGAGGCCGCCCCAACGCCGCAGGCTGTCGAGGAAGCGGCGCCGGTCGCGGTCGTGGCGCCACCGGCGCGCATTCCGACTGCACCGCGAGGTGGTCCAGAAACCGTGGAAATATCGTTGGCTGATCTTGCGGCAATGGCCAATGAGCGACCGACCTCACGCACGCAGCGCGAACGGGCGCTCGATCTGGCCCAAACGCTCGAGGGTGTGCCGACCATGGCCAACCTCGCCAACGCGGGAGTCAATGCCGATCTGGATGGCGTTCCCACGCTGCTGGAAAAGCTCGACGAGTCCACCGAATTGCGGCCGCATACCCTCTCGCCCGTGCCATCGGTGCAAAGGGCGCCAAAGGTTGCGCCGGGAGTGACAACGCGAACCCTGGAATTGCAACTGTTGCCCGATGCGGCCCTGGCCGCCGGCATGCCCGATACCTGGCCGGGCAACGCCTTTTCCACGACCCAGCCGCCGGCCAATACCGGCCAGCGCGCCGAGGCGCCAACAACCGAAGGGCAGGCGGCAACCCAGGCCTGAGGCGTCGCAAGGCCCTTGCCGCGCCGGCAGGGTGCCGTTGCCGGCCCGCGTCTCCGCCATTAGTGAAAACTGCAGCGCGCCGAGACCGAAACGTTGGCGTGCGAGTTGCCCCCCGCAAAGGTGGAATGCATTTTCATGAGCGGTGCCGTGCATCCGGTAGCGCTGATCCCGGCAACGCGCAGCCAACTGCGCAACGAATCGGAGGGGCCGCCCAGCGCGAACTGCGGTCGCACATACCCCAGCGGATCGGCGGCGGCCAGGTGCCCCGGGTCCGTATCCAGTTGTACCGGCAGCAGACCGCCCACACGCCAGTACGAGGTGCGGGCGACGCTGGCCAGGGAATAGTCGGGCGCAGACATCGGCTGGCGTACGAGCGAGCTCCAGCGCGTGTTGATCATCTCGCCATTCACGCGCAGATCGGTATCGACCAGCAACCAGTTGGACGGCCACAACGATGCGCGGGCGGGCGGGCGCGCCATCGCGCCCGATTCGGCCGTGCTGGCCCAGGCGCCGTTCAAGATCAGGGCCGGCAACCAAGGCCAAAGCGCCGCCGGCAACCAGCGCACGCCGCCGCGCGCGCGGCGCCCTGACCCTATCGGCTCCTGCGGTTTTCCTTTGCCTGCCATGGCGGTACCCGGACTGGGGGATGATTCATCATCCTCCGGTCCGGCGACCGTATTACGACGGAATACCGGCACCAAGCCGCGCTATTTCCGGCACCCCGACGGGGCCGGGGCGCCGCCCTGTCGGAGTGTGAATTAGCGCAGCGGCGCGGCCGTGCCGGCGGCCTGTTGAAGGACGACCTGCGCCGCCGGGGCTTGCGCGCGCGGCGCGTCTCCGTGATTGCCGTATATCAGGGCGATGATCGGCACGATCAACAAGGCGACGATGTTGATGATCTTGATGAGCGGATTGACCGCCGGACCGGCGGTGTCCTTGTAGGGATCGCCCACCGTGTCACCGGTAACCGCGGCCTTGTGCGCATCGGAACCCTTGCCGCCGAAATGGCCCTCTTCGATGTACTTCTTGGCGTTATCCCAGGCGCCACCGCCGGTTGTCATCGAAATCGCGACGAAAAGGCCTGTGATGATCGTTCCCATGAGCACGCCACCCAGTGCGGCGGGCCCCAGGAAAATCCCGACGGCAATCGGCACCAGGACGGGCAGCAGCGAAGGGATCATCATTTCCTTGATGGCCGCAGTGGTCAGCATGTCCACTGCGCGCGAATAATCCGGGCGTGCCGTGCCCTCCATGATTCCCGGTATCTCGCGAAACTGGCGCCGAACCTCCTCGACGACAGCGCCGGCCGAGCGGCCAACCGCCTCCATGGCCATGGCACCAAAGAGGAAAGGGATTAAGCCGCCAATGAACAGTCCCACGATCACCAGGTGGTTGGACAGATCGAAGGAGGTGTGCAGGCCTTCCTGGTCCAGTGCCCGGGTGTAGTCGGCAAACAGTACGAGCGCGGCCAGCCCGGCCGAGCCGATCGCATATCCCTTGGTGACCGCTTTGGTCGTATTGCCCACGGCATCCAGCGGATCGGTGATATTGCGCACCTCCTTGGGCAGCCCGGACATTTCGGCAATACCGCCGGCGTTGTCCGTGATCGGCCCATAGGCGTCCAGTGCCACCACGATCCCGGTCATGGACAGCATCGCCGTGGCGGCCACGGCGATGCCATACAAGCCGGCGAGCGCATAGGCGGCCATGATCGCCACGCAGATCGCAATCACCGGCCAGGCGCAGGCACGCATGGAAACGGCAATCCCGGCAATGATGTTGGTTGCGTGCCCTGTCGTAGAAGCCTTGGCGACGTGCTGCACCGGAGAAAAGTCTGTTCCGGTGTAGTACTCGGTGATATAGACCAGCGCCGCCGTAAGGGCCAGGCCCACCACGGCGCAACCGTAAAGGTGGACGACGCTCAGTCCAACGCCCGCTGCCACGGGTCCCAGGAGCCAATTGGTGACGAACCAAAACAGCACCAGGGATATGCCCCCCGCCACGATCAGGCCGCGATACAGCGCGTTCATGATCTTGCCGCCCTCGCGCGCTTTCACAAAATAGCAGCCGACGATCGAGGCAAGAATCGAAACGCCGGATATAGCCAGCGGATAGACCAGCCCGGCGTCGCTACCGGAAAAGGTGAAGGAGCCGACCAGCATGGTCGCCACGACCGTGACAGCGAAGGTCTCGAAGAGGTCCGCGGCCATCCCGGCACAGTCGCCAACATTGTCGCCGACATTGTCGGCAATCACCGCCGGGTTGCGTGGATCGTCCTCGGGGATCCCCGCCTCGACCTTGCCAACGAGGTCCGCGCCGACGTCCGCGCCCTTGGTGAAGATGCCCCCGCCCAGACGCGCAAAAATCGAGATCAGCGAGGAGCCAAAGGCCAGGCCGATCATCGGGTGCAGCGAAGCGCCGGTGGTCGTGCCACCGTGCATCTGCGTGAGCAGGGCGTAGAAGCCGGCCACACCCAGCAAACCCAACCCAACCACCAGAAGTCCTGTGATGGCGCCACCGCGAAAGGCGACATTGAGCGCCGGATTCAATCCCCGGGTGGCCGCCTGGGCCGTGCGCACGTTGGCGCGCACCGATACGTTCATGCCGATGAATCCCGCCGCCCCGGAGAGCACGGCTCCCAGGACAAAGCCGATTGCCGTCCAGATGCCCAGCTGCGGCACGAGCGCTATGACAATGGCCAACGCCACGCCCACCATGGCGATGGTGCGGTACTGCCGGTTCAGGTAGGCCTGCGCGCCCTGCTGGATCGCCAGCGCGATCTCCTGCATGCGGGCATTGCCCGGGTCCTGCTTGAGAATCCAGACAGTCGAAATCGCCCCGAATACGACGGCGGCGAGGCCACAAAGCAAGGCAAGCATTACTCCGGTCATGCAGGGCTCCTTTTAGTCTCTTGCCGGGACCCTGACCTACGCGGCCAGCGCCTCCAACACACGGGTCTGAATCTGTTCGACGGTGCCCACGCCGCTGATGGCGCGATAACGCGGCGCCGCGGCCGGATCCTGCGCCGCCCAGCGTGAGTAATACTCGACCAGCGGCTTGGTCTGGGCGTGGTAGACCTCCAGGCGCTTGCGCACGATTTCCTCGCGGTCATCGTCGCGCTGCACCAGGGCCTCGCCCGTGACGTCATCGCAGTCGGCGACGCGCGGTGGATTGTTGTGCACGTGGTAGGTGCGGCCACTGGCCGGATGCACCCGCCGGCCACTCATGCGTTCGATGATGTCCCCATCGGGCACGGCAATTTCCAGGACCAGATCAATGCGCACCGCCGCCAGTTTCATGGCCTCGGCCTGGGCGATCGTGCGCGGAAAGCCGTCGAAGAGGTATCCCGAGGCGCAGTCAGGCTGTCCCAGGCGCTCGCGCACGAGGTCGATGATGATTTGATCGGAGACGAGTTGCCCCGCGTCCATGACCCTCTTGGCGGCCAGGCCCAGCGCGGTTCCTGCCTTGACCGCCGCCCGGAGCATGTCGCCGGTCGAGATCTGTGGAATGTGCAGCCGCGTGGTCAGGAACGCGGCTTGCGTGCCCTTTCCGGCTCCCGGTGGTCCGAGCAAAATCAGACGCATGATCCCCCCGGCGCGTGCGCGCGCCGTTCCCAAAGCGATGTTGTTTTTCCGGTGGACGTCGAAGGCGCGTCCTTGCGGCGAGGCGAATCTTACCCGCAAGTGCCCCGCAGATCCTGCGGCAGATCAAAGCGGCGGCGGGGAAGGCCCCAGCGGGCGCCGCTGGCACGCTGCCGGTGTAAGGCTTGGGTAAGTTGCCGCCCTGCCGGCGCGTTTTTACGGCCGGTCTTCGGCCGGGGCGTGGTGCACCCGTTGGTGGCTGACATTGTGGGCGGCCGCAATGGCCTGGCGCGCGCGCTCGAGGTCGGCCTGCGTATCGACGCCCGGCGGCAAGGGCGCATCGAGTTGCAACACCGCGATGGCGTGGCCGTGGTACAGGGCGCGCAATTGCTCCAGGCTTTCGCATTCCTCAACCGCCGGACGGGGCAGGGCGCAAAATTGCGCCAGGAAGCCGGTGCGGTAGGCGTACAAGCCGACGTGGCGCAGCGCCGGCAGCTCCGGCGGGAGGACCTCGCGCGTTTGGGTAAAGGCGTCTCGGGCCCAGGGTATCGGGGCGCGCGAAAACAGCAGCGCACGCCCGCGCCCGTTGAGCACGACTTTGACGACGTTGGGATCGAAGAACTCCGCCGCCGCATGCAGGCGATGCGCGGCGGTGGCCAGGGCGCAATCGGCCGCTTCGGCCAGGGTCATTGCCACGCGCCGGATCACCTCCGGCGGGATCAGGGGCTCGTCGCCCTGGACATTGACCACGATCGCGTGCGGCTCCAGGTGCAGGATCTCGCAGGCCTCGGCGAGGCGGTCCGTCCCGGTGGCGTGGGTGTCCAAGGTCAGAATGGCGCGTACGCCGTGGTTTTCACAGGCGCTGACGATGCGCGCGCTATCGGCGCAGACAACAACGCCCTGCGCGCCGCTGGCCGCGGCCTGGCGCGCGACGCGAACCACCATGGGCACGCCGTGCAGGTCGGCCAGGGGCTTCTCGGGCAGCCGGCTCGAGCCCAGGCGCGCCGGAATGAGTACGTAAAAGGGCGGCGGCGCGGCGCTCATGCGCCACCGGCGCGCTCGTCTTCCTCCAAGCGCCGGGCTTCGCTCTCGAGCAGGATCGGGATTGCGTCGCGAATCGGATAGGCCAGGCCGGCTGACTGGGACACGAGTTCCTGCCGTTGCCGGTCGTAGCGCAGCGGCCCTTTGGTGACCGGGCATACGAGTATCTCAAGCAACTTTTGATCCACCCAGGCTCTCCTTCAGGCGTGACGAGACAAAATCACCCAATTGCGCATCGACGTGGGCGATCAGGGGCACCACCCAGATGCGCTCATCGCTGCGCAGCGCGACGTCCCGGTAGCATTTTACGGCGTCCTTTTCGGTCATGAGCACGCGGTCGTAGCGCCCGGCCGGCAGCATCGAAGCGTGGATCGTGTCGTGGTCGGGCAGGGCGATCTCTTCGATGTCCAGCCCCTGGGCGCGCAGCATGGCAAAAAAACGTTCGGGTGTACCGATTGCGCACAATGCCAGCACGCGTAGCCCGTGCGCGCGCTGCTCCTGGGCAAGGTCGGCAAGCGCGATGCGCCGCGCCGGCACCGCCATGCAAACGGCCTCGTGAACGCGGGTCTGCATGCGAAAAAACGGGGAATGGATGCGCACCGGCGGCACGATGCCGTTGAGCACCACCGCATCGACGCTGCGCAGGCGATCCGGCGGATCGCGCAGCGGGCCGGCCGGCAGCAGCAGGCCGTTGCCGGTTCCCAGCGCATTGAGCAGCACCAGTTCCATATCCCGGCCCAGGCGCCGATGCTGCAGGCCGTCATCGGCCACCAGCACGTCGCAGTTGGTGTGGGTTGCCAGCAGCAGGCGCGCGGCGCCTACCCGATCGCGGCCTACCGCCACGGGTGCATCCGTCACGTAGCGCAGCAGGAGCGGCTCGTCCCCGCATTGCGCCGGATCGCTCGTGGCGTCAACGAGTAGCGGCGCGGAGGCACGGCCGCCGTAGCCCCCGCACACAATGCCCGGATGCCAGCCACGCGCACGGAGTGCGCGCACGACCTCGGTCACCAGAGGTGTCTTGCCCGTTCCGCCAACCGTGAGGTTGCCAACCACCAGCACGGGTACCGGCAGCCGCACGGGGCGCACCAAGCCCATGCCGTAGGCGAGGGCGCGCAGGCCGCGCCAGCACCCGTGCAACAGGTGCACGGGGTAGAGGATCGCGGCCAGCAGTCCGCGGCGCTGCCAGGCGCGGCGCACGTTGCGGTGTGCCCAGCTGCGCCACGCCGTCTTCAAACCCAGTGTCATCGCCCGGTCTTGGCGTGGTGTTGAGTCGCAAAGCTCAGGTGCACGAGGCCGGCGTCGCGGGCCGCTTCCATGACGTTAATCACCGATTGGTGCGGCGCCTGTGCGTCGGCATTGATCACAACCAGGGGATCGGAGCGCTTGGCGGCCGCCGCGCGCAGCAATTCGGTGAGCGCAGCGGTGTCATTGACGGGAACGACGCTGTTGCCCACCGCAAAGCGCCCGTCTGCGCTGATCGCCACGGGAATCTCCTGCGCTTTGGCGGCCGGGCTGCCGGGACTGGCGGTGGGCAGTTCGATCTGCAATTGCGCGAAGCGCGCGTAGGTCGTGCTGACGGCGAGGAAGATGAGCACGACCAGGAGCACGTCGATCAGGGGGATCAGGTTGATCTCCGGATCCTCGGCGTAGCCGCGGCGGAACTTCATGCATTGCCGCGCTTGTCGCGCGCGTCACCGTACAGCGCCTCGACCAGCCTTTGTGCCTGTTGCTCGAGCTCGACGAGCAGGTCGTCGATGCGGGCGCGAAAGATCCGGTAGGCCAGCACCGAGGGCACCGCCACGATGATGCCAAAGGCGGTGGAGTACAGCGCCACAGAAATGCCCTGGGCGAGCTGCTGCGGGTTGGTTCCCGCCTGCTGGGAGGCGAAGATTTCGATCATTCCCACCACGGTTCCGAGCAAGCCCAGCAGCGGCGCGATCGATCCGATGGCACCCAGCAGCGCCAGGTAGCGCGCCAGGTCGTGGGCGACGTGTCCGCCGGCGCTCTCAATGTTCTTGATGATGGTGTCCCGCGGCGCGCCGGCGCTGCGCAAGCCGGCGGCAAAGACAAAACCCAGCGCCGAACTGCGTTCAAGCTTCGCGAGCACGTCCTGGGTTATCTGCCGCCGCGTGTGCAGATTGATCACATCGCCCAGCAAGTCCGTGGGCAGCACACGCTCGCGGCGCAGGGCGACCGCGCGTTCGATCACCAGCGCAAGGGCAACGACGGACGCGATGACGAGGGGCCAGACGGGCCAGCCCAAGGCTTGTACGATGGCGAACACGAGGGAATTCCTGCAGGTTGGTGACGAACGCGCGTGCGCGCGAGACTATTTTTGATTTCGTGAAGTGCCCGAAGTGTAGAGCCGATCGCCGCGGGGGCTTGTGCCGGAAAACGCGCGGGGACGTCACGCCGAACGGTGGATAAGTTTGTGGATAACAACGCTAAATCCCCTGTCGATAACGGTTCGGGCAACGCTCGCAATCTGCGCAAGCGCGGGTAGTTCGGAAAAAAGGTCTTAATTTTCATGAGGATACAGGCTTTCTCGCCCTCGATACCGGCGTTGGACGATGGGTCGCCGGCGACCACACGGACTGTGGAAACCTTTTGCGCCGCGATCCCCCGTGGAACCTGAACGCAACGGCGCAAACGCTGATCTGGCGCGGGTTTGCCTGACAGTGTCCCAGCTGAACCGCGCGGTTTCTGGCTCCCTGCAGCGCGAGTTCGGCCTGCAGCGGGTTCGCGGCGAGATCGCCTCGTTCGTGCGGGCGGCAAGCGGGCACTGGTATTTCGCCTTGAAGGATGCGGGAGCGCAAGTTCGCTGCGTGATGTTTCGCGGACGCAACAGCGCGGTGGATTTTGCCCCGCGCGAGGGCGACGAGGTCGAGGTCCACGCAGCGGTGGCGCTCTACGAGGCGCGTGGCGAGTTCCAGCTTACGGTGGAATCTCTGCGGCGTTTTGGCGCTGGGCGCCTTTGGGAGGAGTTTCTGCGCCTGCGCCAGCGCCTTGCCGCCGAGGGTTTGTTCTCGGTGGAGCGCAAGCGGCCCTTGCCGCGGCTGCCGCGCGCGGTCGGGGTCGCCACCTCGCTGCAGGCGGCGGCGCTGCGCGATGTCCTGGCCACGCTGCGGCGGCGCGCCCCGTACCTTCAGATCGTGGTGTATCCGGTTCCGGTGCAAGGGCTCGATGCCGGGGCCCGCATTGCGGCCATGCTCGAGGCCGTTTCGCGCCGTTGCGAGGTCGACGTCTTGTTGCTCGTGCGTGGTGGCGGTTCGATCGAAGATCTCTGGGCCTTCAACGAGGAGGTCGTCGCCCGCGCCATACGCGCTTCGAGCGTGCCCATCATCGTCGGGGTGGGTCACGAATCCGACTTCACGATCGCCGATTTCGCCGCCGATGTGCGCGCGCCGACACCTACCGCCGCCGCCGAGCTCGTTGCGCCCGAGCGCAGTGTCTTGCTGCGCGAGATCGCCGTGCGCGTGCGCGCCCTCGGTGCGGCGGGCACCCGGCTGCTGGCCCAGCGCGCCCAGCGAATCGACTACGCCGTGCGCATCCTGGGCGCGCCGCGTGCACCCCTGCGCGGCTTGGAATCGCGCATCGCGGACCTGCACGCGCGCATGGGTGCGCAGGCCGCGCAGCACCTGCGCCGCTACCGCCAGGATTTGGCCGCGCGCCTGCGCAGCCTGCGCCAGGGACAAGCGCCATTGCCGCTCCTGGAGCGGCGCGTCGCCGACTTGACGCAGCGCCTGCGCGTGGCCCAGCAGCGCGGCGTGGAGCGCGCCAAAGTACTGCTGGCACACCGCCAGCGCGCCCTGGCGCACCTGAACGTCCAGGCGGTGCTCGAGCGGGGCTTCTCGATTCTTCGTGATGCACACGGCGCGCCGCTCACCGATGCCGCGCGCCTGGCGCCCGGCGATGCCATCGCCGCGACGCTGGCGCGGGGCAGTGCGCAGCTGCGGGTAGAGAATGCAAAACCCCACGAGGGCTGATGTTGCAGGGCGCCCGCAGGCAATAGAATAGGCACTTGGCCCGCTGCGGAAACGCCGTGGGCGGTTGCCTTGTTGCCGTCTCCACCGCGCAATTTCCACCGAGGATTTCACTATGGAACACACCCTGCCCGCACTGCCCTACGCCGCCGATGCCCTGGCCCCGCATATTTCCAAGGAAACCATTGATTTTCATTACGGCAAGCACCACCAGACGTACGTCACCAATCTCAACAATCTGGTGAAGGGCACAGAGTTCGCTGATCTAGGGCTGGAGGAGATTGTGCGCAAGTCCGGCGGCGGAATTTTCAACAATGCCGCGCAGATCTGGAATCACACGTTCTTCTGGAACAGCCTGCGTCCGGGCGGCGGTGGCGAGCCCTCCGGTGCGCTGGCCAAGGCCATGGTGGCCAAGTGGGGCTCCTATGCCGGCTTCAAAGAAGCCTTTACCAAGAGTGCGCTGGGCAATTTTGGCTCGGGCTGGACCTGGCTCGTGAAAAAACCCGACGGCTCGGTCGATATTGCCAATACGTCCAACGCCGGAACGCCCCTGACCACGGCGGACAAGGCGCTGCTCACGATCGACGTGTGGGAACACGCGTATTACATCGATTACCGCAATGCGCGGGCCAAATTTGTCGAGGTCTTCCTCAACAACCTGGCGAACTGGAATTTTGCCGCGGCAAATTTCGAACGCTAGCCCTGCAGGCGCTCAGCGCCCCTTGACGACGCCCCGGATCGGGCTGCCGGCGTCCATTCCGTGGCGCTTGAACCACTGCGCCTCCATCTCCAGCGCGTAGCGCGCGGGCCGCCGCGCGCAGTGGGCGTCGTCGGTCTGCGGTTTCATTTCCTCCACATTGACGATCTTGCCGGCGTCATCGAGGAAGGCAACCGACAGGCCGATCAGCGTATTGCGCATCCACATGCAGTGCGGCGCGGCCTCGTCGAACACGAATAACATGCCGTGATTGGGGGCCAGTTCGCGCCGGAACATCAGCCCCAGCTCGCGCGTACGTTCGTTGTCGGCCAACTCCGCGTGGATGAGGTGCATACCCGCCTTGAGTTCCACCTGCGGCAAGGATTGCGCGCTTTGTGCGTGCACGCTGGTGCACAGGGTCAGCGCAGCCAGGGCGAAGAGAAGTCTCGGGCGGGAGCCGCGGCGGGGCGCGGCCCACGCGCCAGCGATCGGGACGGGGTTCATGTAAGGTCGACGAAAGGTTGGGGCAGAAAGTTGGGGCAGGCGCAACTCTAGAGCAATGCGCGAACGGTTTGTGGCGCATCAAGGAAACGATTTGCGGCCGCGCGCCGCACAGTTCGCCGGCGCTACACTGCGCGCACTTTTTCGCTGCACTTCTTCCGCGTTTCACGCGCAATGGGGAACATATGTCGCAACATATCAAGGTACCTGCCCAGGGACAAAAGATCACGCTTCGCGCCGATCGTACCCTGAACGTTCCGGACCAGCCGATCATTCCGTTCATCGAAGGCGACGGCACCGGGGTCGATATCACGCCGGTAATGATCAAGGTGGTGGATGCAGCGGTTGCCAAGGCCTACAGTGGCCGGCGCAAAATCAGCTGGATGGAAATCTACGCGGGCGAGAAAGCAACGCGCGTGTACGGGCCCGATGTCTGGCTGCCCGAAGAAACGCTGGTGGCACTGCAAGAGTATGTCGTGTCCATCAAGGGGCCGCTGACGACCCCGGTGGGCGGCGGAATCCGTTCGATCAACGTCGCGATGCGCCAGGAGCTGGACCTGTACGTGTGCTTGCGGCCGGTGCGCTACTTCAAGGGTGTGCCCAGTCCTGTGCGCGAGCCGGAAAAAACCGACATGGTGATCTTTCGCGAAAATTCGGAGGACATCTATGCGGGCATCGAATTTGAGGCCGAATCCGAAAAGGCGCGCAAGCTGATTGATTTTTTGCAGCGCGAAATGGGTGTCACCAAGATCCGTTTTCCGGCCACCTCGGGCATTGGCGTCAAGCCCGTTTCCCGGGAGGGTACCGAGCGTCTGGTGCGCCGCGCGATCCAATACGCGATCGACAACAAGCGCCGTTCGGTCACATTCGTGCACAAGGGCAATATCATGAAGTTCACGGAAGGCGCCTTTACGCGTTGGGGCTACGCCCTGGCGGCGCGCGAATTTGGTGCACAACTGCTGGACGGCGGACCCTGGCAAGTCATCAAAGCGCCCCACGGCGACGTGGTACTAAAAGATGTGATAGCTGACGCTTTTTTGCAACAAATCTTGCTGCGCCCCGCCGAATACGACGTCATTGCCACCCTCAACCTCAACGGCGATTACATATCCGATGCATTGGCCGCGCAGGTCGGGGGGATCGGGATCGCGCCGGGCGCGAATATTTCCGATACCGTGGCAATGTTCGAAGCGACCCATGGCACAGCGCCCAAATACGCTGGCAAGGACTACGTGAACCCGGGTTCGGAGATCCTGTCGGCGGAGATGATGTTGCGTCACATGGGCTGGGTCGAAGCGGCGGATCTCATCCTGCGCTCCATGGAAAAGGCAATTCTGAACAAGACCGTTACCTATGACCTGGCGCGGCTGCTGCCGGGAGCCACCCAGCTGTCCTGCTCGGGGTTCGGGGCCGCGATGATCGCCCAGATGTAAGGCGTGAGCGCCCAGCAAAAAGCCCCGCAGTGCGGGGCTTTTTCGTGCGCGGAAAGCGCACGCTCTCAGGCGTTGGGCGTGATGTTCGACGCCTGCTTGCCCTTGGGGCCCTGCACGATCTCGAAGGCCACCTTTTGGCCTTCCTTCAGCGTTTTAAAACCTCCAATTTGAATCGCGGAAAAATGTGCGAACAAGTCCTCGCCACCATCATCCGGCGTGATAAAGCCATACCCCTTGGCGTCGTTAAACCATTTCACCGTACCTGTAGCCATGCATCCGTCCTCTTCTCCGCGTTTCCCCAAGCAACGTGAGGCGCCCCGCTGCTGCCGCTGGCTTTCCCTGGCATTGCGCGCCCCAGAACCCTACAGCCGACCCCGCGGCGAAGCACGCGGCCAACCGTAATCCCTGCGAAATTTCTATGTCATCGTCAGGTGTTGCATTGTTTGGGCAAATCTTATATGCCGTCAAGACCCAGCTTCGGACGCGGCAATGGCGCAACAGTTGGCGATTTCGGGCCAAACCACCCCCTTTGCCGGCAAAGAATCCTCCGAAAACCGGGCGGATCGCCCTCGACCAAATGGCGATCGAAAATCGCCGGCGCAGGGGAAGATGGCCGATACCGGGATGCGTGATTCGCAGGCGCGGATCGCCCCGAAACCGGATCCGTTTCACTTATCATCATGCACGTAGTGGTCCCCGTTCCGATAGGATTGGTCTCGTGGCGCGGGGTGCCTTTTCCAGTGGCTTATGAGCGAACGGTTCGAAGAAGGCACGGTCGTAGAAAAAAAGGCAGCGGAGACCAAGCCGCCGCCGATGTTCCAAGTCGTCCTTTTGAACGACGATTTCACGCCGATGGAATTTGTGGTCGGGGTATTGCAGAAATTTTTCGGCAAAGGTCGGGAACAGGCGACCCAGATCATGCTAAAGGTGCATCATGAGGGCCGTGGAATCTGCGGCGTCTATCCGCGGGACGTCGCGGCCAGCAAGGTCGAGCAGGTTTGCAGTTTTTCACGCGAGCACCAGCACCCGCTGCAGTGCGTGATGGAGGAAGCATGATCGCGCAGGAATTGGAAG